>WOYI010377938.1_pt1 | contig 19279 bp, 18 predicted proteins | sample 6423411 | NCBI WGS metagenome assembly WOYI01 (sample SAMN13441803, study PRJNA592873) | oil field metagenome | biome: oil field; feature: oil-well bore; material: oil-contaminated soil; isolation source: oil-contaminated soil from oil-well borehole | place: Germany: Wietze | collected 2016-10-18 ... | reverse complement strand
TAAGTTATCATTCAGGTACAAATATACGTACATTTTACGTAATTGTCAAATTTTTGCGAGAAGAATTTATGCAGCATAACGGTCTCGGCTTAAAATTTGGCGGGGATTGTCGCCGTAGCTACGGGTCGTCCGTAACAAAATTTAAAGATTGCATTTTTTGTCAAACTGCAAACCTACGCCCCGCTTGATTTGAATCCGTGTTACAGGTTGGCTATTTTTTTATGTTGTCTGAATAGTCATAATTTGTAACTACTCGGGTTCCCTTTTCCTGAACGGACTTGAGTTTTTAATATTCTTGTCCGGTTTTTAATTCTGATAACTTGAAGTTTTGCATAACGCTTAGAATCTCTTGAAATATATTCAGCGATTGCTTTTAAGTCGTCTTTTGCTTGAAATGTCCAATTTAGTCGAACCATTTTTCAATTTCATTTTCCATTTCTGCGTCTGAGATTACTTCTCCGTTTTCTGATTGCCTGTTTCCAGTTTCAATCTTTTCCATTAAAATTAAATTCTCAATCAACTCATCAATGGAAAACTCTTCTGGAAATTTTTCAATTTGTTCTTTAAGTCTGGTTTTTGTCAACATATTTTCTCAATTTAATATTTATCCCAAAGGTATGAATTTTATAGTATTGATTGAGCTTTTCTTTTTTCTTAATATGCAAGGTAACGTGTAGGTGCCAACTTTAAAACATGCGTAAAAACTGCCATACAGGGTTATTTACGAAGATTCATCAAATTCGGATACAGGGGTGGAAACGCGTATCATCCATCTGTATCAGGGTTCAGCTGAGGCTATTTATCCGGTATCGGAAAACAATAAACCATATGGTCTGTGTCAATACCTCCGGTCGCGCATGGTTTGGGATGCGGAGGTGGATGCGATGCCGGTGGCATGATTATCTTTAGCGATCATGTTGTAGGGTCTTTCACGACAAGAAAGCGGCTAAAGTTCAATCCCGCCGGTCAGGATTCCGGCAATGATCCCTATTGATCCCGTCAGCAGCATAATGATCACAGCCCATTCCCAGCGTTTGGGCTGTTGTTTTTCTTCCCTTTTCGCTCTGATAAACAACAATGAGCCAATCCCGTAAAAGAGTACGGAGAGGAAGAGGTACCTGATGCCTACGGCGTAAATCACGTAGAGGGAATAGAGGGTGGCGAGCAACGCGATGACCAGGTGGAAGGTCGCTTCCTTTTTTCTTAGGGACAAGGCTACCTTCACAGCATAGAGCGAGGAGAGGAGGTAGGGGATCAGCACCAGGGTGGTAGCGATGGTAATGGCGGCGAGATAGGTCTCGTTGAGCCGGGGTGACAGAATGGAAAGGAGGAAGAACTGGGTGAAGCACTGGGTGAGCAGCAGTGCATTGACCGGTGTCCCTTTCCGGTTCACCTTCCGGAAGGTGCGGGGCAGCACGCCGTCTTTAGCCGCAGCGTATAATGTTTCAACGGATAACAGTATCCAGGAGAGGCTGGCTCCCAGTACGGAGACCATGATCCCCAGCTTGACAATGGTGCCACCGGCAGCGCCTACAGCCGTTCGTTCCAGTACCAGCGCCAGCGGTGTCTCTGAGGCGGCCAGTTCGTCTGCCGGAACCGACGACATGGCAATAAGGGTGATCAGCATATATACAGCCAGGACAATCAGCAGGGAGAGGATGATGGTGAACCGTACGGTTTGTTGACTTTTGGCCCTGCCCGACAAGACGGAGGCCGCTTCCATGCCGACAAAACACCAGAGGATCACCGCCATCGCCTCTTTCACCTGCAGCAAGGGTGTGGTGGTCTCCCCCGTTGATGCCAGCCTGCTTTGCCAGTCTGCGGTAAGGAAAAGATCACTCCGTATCAGGGAGACACCCAGGAATATGATCAGCAGGATGGGGATCAGTTTTGCGGTTGTCACCATAAAGTTGAGGATGGCCCCCTCCCGGATGCCGGCCATCAGGATGGCATGAAAGACCCACAGCAGTGCCGATCCGGTCAGAAAAGCGGTGAGCGGTGAGAGCGCCCGCTCTCCCAGCAGATCGTTCAACGTTTTGAAGAAGAGTGCCAGGTAGCTCACATTTCCCAGCCAGCCTACCGACCAGTAACCCCATGCGGAGTTGAAGCCCATGTAATCGCCGAACCCCTCGCGTGCGTAAGCGTAAACACCGCTTTTTAAGGCAGGTTTGCGTGCCGCAAGATAGACAAACACCAGCGCGAGCATCAGCGCCCCGAGTCCGCCGACGACCCAGGCGATCATCGTGCCCTGCGGATTGGCCACGCGGATAAGATCCTTCGGAGAATTAAAGATGCCGGAGCCTATCATGGACCCCAGGGCCACGAATACCAACAGCCATAATCCCAGTTTCTCCTCTTTTTTTTGCATTTTCACGCGATATTCATTGAAATACCCGGCTCTGACCGCTGTTGTAACCGTTCACCTATCTGCATTATCCAAAAATCCAGATCAGCAATACGACGATAACCAGCGACGGGAGCATGTTCATGACGCGAATTTTCTTGATCTCCAGGATATTGATGCCCAACCCGATCAGCATGATACCACCCACGCTGGTGAGTCCCAGGATGATCTCATCAGTGAAGAAATTACCTGCATAACCGGCCAACAGGGTGAGTGATGCTTGGAAAAGAAAGAGTGGCAGTGCCGAGAGGGCGACACCCACGCCAAATGCAGAGGCGAGCAGTATCGCGGAGAAAAAGTCCATCAGTGATTTGGTGTAGAGCAGGTCGGGAGAGCCCCCGGTTCCCTCCTGTATGGTACCCAGGATGGTCATGGAGCCCACGCAGAAGAGCAGGAACGCGGTGACCAGTCCCTCTGAAAACTTATCATTGCCAATCCGGAAGCGATGTTTCAGCCGGTTACCCAACCGCCCGGCGCCCCGCTCGAGGCCGATCCATTCACCCAGCAGCGATCCCAGGGCGAGGCTGCTCACCACGATGAGGATATGGTTCATCTCTACAGCCATGGAGGCACCAATGGCCAGTGTGAAGAGGCCGATGGCCTGGAAATAGATGGTAGTGATTCGTTCCGGCATCCGTTTCTTCAGGAGCAGGCCAATCACTCCGCCACCAATCACGGCAGCTGTATTCACTAAGGTTCCAATCATTGTCTCTCGATTAGCAATGGGCAAATGTACGCAAAAGTTTATACATATCATGAATCATATCATGAACCAAAAAAAGAGGCCCTCAAAAAAGAGGGCCTCTCAGCTTTTCAAACCGAAAGAATCGAATTAAGTTAGTCCAGCTGCGGTCCCGAGGGGATCAGCGAGATGGCTGCATCGTTGTCGCAGTACTGCTTAAAGTTTTCGATGTACATACCGGCCAGTTTCTTTGCTTTGGCTTCCCATTCGCTCTTGTCTGCGTAGGTGTTGCGCGGATCCAGGATATCTGATACACCTTCCAGCTTCACCGGTGCGGTAAGGTTCATGATGGGCACATGGAATGTTTCAGCTTTTTCGATCGACCCATCGATGATGGCGTCGATGATGGCACGGGTATCTTTCAGTGAGATACGCTTACCGGTACCATTCCAGCCGGTGTTCACCAGGTAGGCTTTTGCACCGTGCTGATTCATCTTCTCAACCAGACGCTGTGCGTAGATGGTGGGATGAAGGGTCAGGAATGCTTCACCAAAAGCGGGTGAGAAAGAGGGCTGTGGTGTTGTCACACCTCTCTCTGTACCTGCCAGCTTCGAGGTGAACCCGCAGAGGAAGTGGTATTGAGCCTGCTTGTCGTCCAAGATGGAGACGGGAGGCAGAACACCAAAAGCATCGGCAGAGAGATAGATGATCTTCTTGGCATGCCCTGCACGTGAGGGAAGCACGATCTTGCTGATATAATAGATGGGGTAGGAGACACGGGTGTTTTCAGTGGTGGAAGCATCACTGTAATCAATGTTCCCCTCATCATCCACTGTCACGTTCTCGAGAAGGGCGTCGCGACGGATCGCTCTCCAGATGTCCGGTTCATTCTCCTCCGAGAGGTTGATGGTCTTGGCATAGCAGCCACCTTCATAATTGAAGACACCCTTGTCGTCCCAGCCATGTTCATCGTCACCAATCAGGTAACGCTTCGGATCAGCAGAGAGGGTGGTCTTACCGGTTCCGGAGAGGCCAAAGAAAATGGCTACGTCGCCATCCTTGCCAACGTTGGCCGAGCAGTGCATGGAAGCAATCCCGCGCAAGGGCAGGTAATAGTTCATCAGGGAGAAGATTCCTTTCTTCATTTCACCGCCGTACCAGGTACCGCCAATCACCTGCATTTTTTCGGTCAGGTCGAACAGGGTAAAGTTTTCAGAGTTCAGCCCGTGTTCCTGCCACCTGTCGTTGGTCGTCTTGGAGCCGTTCAGGGTAACAAAATCGGGTTCGCCATAATTGGCCAGTTCATAGTGGGAAGGGCGAATGAACATGTTGGTTACGAAGTGTGCCTGCCAGGCTACTTCCATGATGAAACGCACTTTCAGGCGGGTATCTTCGTTGGTGCCGCAGAAAGTGTCCACCACATATATTTTTTTTGCTTTGGAGAGCTGTTTGGTAACACGTTCTTTGCAATAGTCGAATGCTTCTTTGCTGCAGGGACGATTGATGGTTCCATCCCACCAAAGCGTATCTTTGGTCACATCGTCTTTCACAAAGTATTTATCCTTGGGAGAACGACCGGTGAATTTTCCGGTGTAAACCGCTGTTGCGCCGGTTTTGGTTAGTTTTGCTCTTTCGAATCCTTCGTTGGCAGGATTCATCTCATCCTGGAAAAGAGTCTCGTAGGAAGGATTGTGAACGACTTCAAAATCTCCCACAATGCCATACTTGCTTAAATCTAAATTTGCCATCTTCATAAATTTTGGGTTATTATGTATGTTTGATAAAACTCAGTCTTGATGAACCTACAATCAGCACAACAAATATAGTGATTTTCCTTGAACCCGGAAAATAATTAAAGAAAATTTTCTTTAATTATTGATTTTTTCGCAGAAAAATCTCTGTTACAACAAAAAAATGAGAGAATTGTTTAAGATGGGAGTCGAAAATGATTACCTTTGTTTTCCGAAAAAAAATCGATCACTATAGAATTTCAAGCATGAAAGTAACCAATTTTTCGGAAACCAACTCCTTACTTAATTCCTTTGTCCGTGAAATACGTGATGTCACCATCCAGAAAGAGAGATTTCGTTTTCGTCGTAACATTGAACGACTGGGTGAGATCATGGCTTACGAGATCAGCAAAGAGTTGCGCTACAAAACCATCCAGGTTACCACCCCGCTCGATGTGGCAGAGGTGAGCGTGCCCGACGAGGAGATCGTGATCGCCACCATCCTGCGTGCCGGGCTGCCTTATCACCACGGGGTTCTCAACTATTTCGACGGAGCGGAAAATGCTTTCGTCTCGGCATACCGAAAATATAAGGAGACTGGTCACAAGACTTTCGACATCCATATAGAATACATTGCATCACCTTCGATCGAAGGGAAGACGCTCATCCTGACCGACCCGATGCTGGCCACCGGCAGCAGCATGGAGCTCACCTACCGTGCACTGCTCACCAAGGGGACCCCCTCCCACATTCATATCGCGACCATTATTGCCAGCCAGCAGGCCATCGACTACTGTATCAGAAATTTCCCTGAAGAGAAAACCTCCATCTGGGCTGCAGCCATTGATCCGGAGCTGAACGACTCCTCTTACATCGTGCCGGGTATAGGCGATGCGGGTGATCTGGCTTACGGTCAAAAGGACTAATCGTAAAATTTCTTTTCAAACGCGCTGAATGCTTCCTTTTTTAGGATCAATCTTCGCCAGACGGCCGCAATGAAACCACTGCCGTAACCGGTGAGCTGTATCCAGCCAGCAGCAATACTCTGAAGAGCTACCTTCACTGAATGGTTGATGCGCAGTGAATCGAGGAAGAGCGCCAGACTGTAGAGCAGGGGCAGCAGCAGCAGTGCCGGGTGGATAAAAATAGCGGCGGGCAGGATCAGTACCATCACCACTACGAAGAGTGCGGGCAACAGATGTACCACCCTGAGTGATCCGGGATGAAGCAGGTGGAGGTTGATTCGGGCGATGCCAGAGTTATAGACCTGTTTAAAGAACTGGCGAAAAGTGGATCGTCGTTTGTGGTAGACATAGGCTCCCGGTATCAGGGCTGTCCTGAACCCCGCTTTCATGAGCCTCAGGCTGAAATCAATATCCTCCCCGAAGCGCATGGTGCCATACCCCCCCAGTCTGTTGAATGCTTCTCTCGATACCCCCAGGTTGAAACTTCGCGGGTGGAACTTCTCCATTGACCTTTTGCCGCCACGGATACCTCCTGTGGTCAAAAAGGAGGTCATGGCGTAGTTGATCGCTTTCTGAACAGTGGTGAATGTGGGGAGTGCCGCATCGGGTCCTCCATAGGCGTCGACAGGCTCTTTTTCAAGAAATGCTGACACCTCTGCAACATAGTGACGTGGAATGATGCAATCTGAATCAAAGAATATGAGGTAGTCGCCCGATGCTTTCGCGGCACCGGCATTGCGGGAGAGGCCGGGACCGCTGTTATCCTTCTCGAGGTAGGTGATCGCCAGCCTATCGCGATACCGTTCCACGATGTGATCCCCTTTTTGGGTTGAGCCATCCTCAACCACAATCACTTCAAACTCTTTGTAGCTCTGTTCACAGAGGCTTGCAAGCAATTCGTCCAGCTCCTCAGGGCGATTGTAAAGGGGTATCACGATGGAGAAATACATAGGCTTATGGGCATTTGCAGATGCAAATCTAATGATTTTCATTCATATCTGATTGGTTGTTGGAAGGATTCAGCTGAGAGATAAAAAATAAAATAGAACAAAACGAATGTGAAAATGTTTGAATATTTAGAAAAAGCTATTACCTTTGTCTAATTGGAAGATTGGGCTGTTGCTCGATGTAAAAGCATATTGAATTGAGACAGTTCTGATTAAGTGTGGTTATCTATGATGAAATATTCAGGCATACTCTTTTTTCTGGTCACCTTGTGGATGACGCTCTCCTGCGGCAGCCATGAAGGAACTCTTATCAAAGGAAGAATTGAGCATCTCGATTCTGCCTACCTCCTTGCCACTTATCTCTCTTCCGATTCACTGGTGATCGATACCATCCAGGTTGATGGTAAAGGACGGTTCAGCTATGCAACCAATCCCGACACCCTTACCGCCTATTCACTCTATCTTGATCACTTTGAGAGTGCTGTAGTGGTTTTTGCCGACAGAGATGAACGGATCACGGTGAAGGGAGATGCTTCACTGCCCGATCTGATTGCAGTGAGGGGAAACCAGGTGAATGACGATCTGACGCTTTTCAAATCCGAAAATGAGGATCTACTGAAACAACGTGCCCTCTTGCTGGATAACCTGTCGCTCAGTAGTGAGCTCGATTCCGGCAACAACTATTCCCGTTCACGGCAGGAGGAGCTGTTGAAACTCAATGTCCTCAATCATGAATTATCATTAAGGGCGGAGGAGACAATCAAGGCCAATCCTGCAAAAATGTCCAGTCTCATACTGATCAACAGTTTCTTTGTCCGGAACGATAACCCTGTCGCGCTGGAACGTGTGCTGGGGTACATGCAGGGAGAGGTGCTTCAGAGTGAGCTGGCAGTGAAGCTAAAAGCCTATTCCGAGAAGATCAGGCGTTCGGCAGAGGGTGCAAGGATGCCCTACTTCACGTTGAAAGACAAGGAGGGTAAGGAGATCCGGTCAAACGATTTCAGAGGGAAATATCTGCTTTTGTCTTTTGTCTCTACTGACGGTGATGATTCCCGTGAAACGGTACAACTGCTGAAACAGGAGTATGCTGAGCTGGATAAGGAGAGAGCCGCCTTTGTTTCCATCTACATTGATTCCGATATCTACCCGGTGGATTCTGTCGCGGGTGACTCCATTCCCTGGATATCTGTTCCCGAGAAGAGGGGCTGGGGTGCCGATATTGTGGATGTTTTTAATATACAGTATATTCCTTATAACATTCTGATTGACCCCGAAGGGGTGATCAAGGCGCGTAACATACCTGCACATAACGTCACGGAAGTGATCGCAGAGACTTTTAAGGAGTAAGTATCATTTAAATTCCGGTTACATGCTGGTCAAAGTATTTGGAGCGGCTGTACAAGGTATTCATGCCACGCTCATCACCATTGAGGTGAATGTCTCCCGCGGTATTCGTTTCCTGCTGGTAGGCCTTCCCGATGCCTCCGTAAAGGAGAGTCACGAACGCATCGTTTCTGCCCTGGAAGTGAATGGACTTCGTTTTCCACGTCAACAGGTTGTGATCAACATGTCACCCGCCGACATCCGTAAGGAGGGATCGGCATACGACCTGCCTCTGGCAGTAGGTGTGCTGGCTGCTTCAGGCGCGATCAGAACCGATCGCCTCTCAAGCTCTTTGATGATGGGTGAGTTGTCGCTCGATGGCAATATCCTGCCTCTGAAAGGGGCCCTCTCCATTGCCGTGATGGCAAAAGAACAGGGTTTCACCGATCTGATTCTGCCGGCAGCCAATGCAAGAGAAGCAGCCGTGGTGGAGGGTATCTCTGTGTATGGTGTTGAGAATATTCTTCAGGTAGTGGCTTTCTTCAACGAGGAAAGCAGTTTACAGCGTGAAGTGGTAGACCTGGATCAAGTATTTCTGCAGGAGCGTGCTTCCTTTGATCAGGATTTCTCCGATGTGAAAGGACAGGAGAATGTGAAGCGGGCGCTGGAGGTGGCAGCAGCGGGTGGGCACAACCTGATCATGATTGGCCCTCCCGGCTCAGGCAAGTCGATGATGGCTCGCAGGCTGCCATCCATCCTTCCTCCCTTCACCCTGGAGGAGGCACTCGAGACGACAAAGATACATAGTGTGGCTGGCAAAACGGGTCGGCACATGACATTGATGGCCCGTCGTCCTTTTCGCTCCCCGCATCACACCATCTCCGACGTGGCGATGGTGGGTGGTGGTTCCTGGCCCCAACCCGGAGAGATCAGTCTGGCACACAACGGTGTCCTTTTTCTGGATGAGCTGCCCGAGTTCAACCGTAATGTGCTGGAGGTACTGCGTCAACCGCTGGAAGACCGCAAGATCATCATTTCACGTGCCCGTTTCAGCGTGGAGTATCCCGCCAGCTTCATGCTGGTCGCAGCCATGAACCCCTGTCCCTGTGGCTTTCACAATCATCCGGAAAAAGAGTGTGTCTGTTCTCCCGGCGCTGTTCAGCGGTACCTTAACAGGATATCGGGTCCCTTGTTGGATCGGATCGATATGCAGATCGAGATCGTTCCGGTACCTTTCGAGAAGATGGCAGCCAATGCAATGGCAGAAAAGAGTGAGGTGATTCGTCAGAGAGTGATAAGAGGACGGGAGATTCAGCGGGAACGTTTCCGGAAAGTGCAGGGTGTCTATTGCAACGCACAGATCAGCAGCAAGATGCTTTATCGCTATGCACAACCCGATGAGGCGGGACTGAAGCTTTTGAAATCAGCCATGGAGCGGCTTTCACTCTCAGCACGTGCCTACAGTCGTATCCTGAAGGTGGCACGTACCATTGCTGATCTGGCTGGAAGTGAGACGATAAAGGCGGTACATCTGGCTGAAGCGATCAGTTACCGCAGTCTCGACAGGGAGTCCTGGGTCGGTTAGTGGAATGAGCTCAGCTCAGTTCCAGACCAAATTCATCAGAAAGCTTCTGGAGAGAAGGGTTCTGCTTTGTCATCTCATCAAAGATTTCACGCGATGTGAGTGCTTTACGGATGGCGTTGCCCTCGGCAATTCTTATGCTCATGGTGATTCCTCCGTTGTCGAGCTTCTCCCGCAGGTAAGAGATGATTGAGAGACTGTTGTCGGTGAGATACTGCCTGTTTAACTCAGTGTTCACCTCCACTTCGAACAGTTCATCCCCAATCAATCGTGGCAGATAGAGTGTCATGGTGTTTTTTAGCAGCTTCTCTTCAGTGAGGGTGGCGGCATACTCGTTCCACGCGGCTATCAATTCCTCTTCACTTAAGCGACGCGACCCTGTAATCTCTTTCTCCTGAACTGTTGCTTCCGGTTCATTCACCTGGTTCCCGGAAAGAGAGCTGAGTGAGATGCCCATGCCCGAAACAGAGGCCTTTCTTTTTTTCTGTGCGCTGTTGACAGAAGGGGCTGTCTGTTCCATGTTTTTCACCTCTGGCTGCGTGGCAGCTTGGGCTGCCGCCACCTCTGCCGTTTTCTCAGACGGTTTCACCGCCTGCTCCCGGATAGGTTCACCGGTAGGTTCTCCCACCCGGCCCGTGTTGTTGCTCTGCTCACGATTTTCAATCGGCTTCAGACCCCTTTTTTTTTCTCCCCTTTCGGTTGTCCCCTTTTCGTTCAGCTGACACATTTTGATCAGCATCAGCTCAAGCATCAACCGTTTGTTTTTGCTGATGCGGTAGTTGAGGTCGCAATCATTGGCTATCGCAATCGCCTCGTAGAGAAAAGCGGTGCTGCATTTTTGAGCCACGTGAGTGTAACGCTCTCGGATCGAGTCTCCCACCTGGAACAGCTGTGCCGTTACCGCATCCCTGCATACCAGCAGGTCCCTGAAATGAGAGGCGATTCCGCTAATGATGTACTGGCCTTCGAACCCCCTGTTGAGGATGTCATTCAGAATCAGCAGGCAATCAGGCACACTTCCCGCGAGGATCGCTTCTGTCAGCTTGAAGTAGTATTCATAATCCAGTACGTTCAGGTTCTCTATGACCGCCTGATAAGTGATCTTGCCTCCCGTGTAGCTCACTGTCTGATCGAAGATCGAGAGTGCATCACGCATCCCGCCGTCGGCTTTCTGTGCAATGATATTGAGTGCCTCCGTTTCGGCGCTCACCCCCTCCTGTTGTGCCACGTGCTGCAGATGAGCCACGATGTCGCTGATGCTGATGCGGTTGAAGTCATAGACCTGGCAGCGCGAGAGGATGGTGGGGATGATCTTGTGCTTCTCCGTAGTGGCCAGAATGAAGATGGCATGTGCCGGCGGCTCCTCCAGGGTCTTGAGAAATGAGTTGAAGGCTGCCGGTGAGAGCATATGTACCTCGTCGATGATATAGACCTTGTAACGTCCAATCTGGGGAGGGATGCGCACCTGGTCAATCAGCGATCGGATGTCATCCACCCCGTTGTTAGAGGCGGCATCCAGCTCGTGGATGTTATAGGAGCGTTGTTCGTTGAAAGCCACACAGGACTCGCAGGCATTGCAGGCCTCATGATCGGCTGTCTGGTTTAGGCAGTTGATCGTCTTGGCAAAGATGCGAGCGCAGGTGGTTTTACCCACTCCCCTGGGACCGCTGAACAGATAGGCATGTGCCAGCTTGTTGCCGGCGATGGCGTTCTTCAGCGTGGTGGTGAGCGCTTTTTGTCCCACCACGCTCTGAAAGGTGGAGGGCCTGTATTTTCTTGCTGAAACGATGTAGTTATCCATGTCTGAATGGGGCAGAGTGAACCACAAATATACGAAAAATTTTTCTGTTCGCTCAATTACTTTTTCCTGCATTCCTCCAGTATCTCAGTTTTTGCTACCTTTACCGCAGAATAGATAGCTTCAAAGAAGATGAGAAATATCAGATTGTTTGCTGTAGGGATGGTTATTGTACTGATCTTTACCTCCTCCTGCTCCTCTAGTAAGAAGAGCGGTACCGATAGTCATGAGTTGTATGAACCGGAATCGGTTGTACCCGATACCTTTGTGTTTCCCCAGGTGCCCGCATCGCTCACCGATCCCGATGAGCGGGCACAATATCTGATTCACCATTTCTGGGATCGGTTCGACTTTGCAGACAGTATGCTCACCAAAAAACCGGCCATCACCGAGCAGGCTTTTGTCGATTACATTCACCTGCTTCGCTTTCTCCCAAATGAAGAGTCAGCCGAGGTTCTGCGCCATACCCTAAAGCGGGCTGAAGCCGACAGCAGTATGTTCCGCTATTTTGTGTCGCTGATGGAGAAATATTTCTATGATCCCAACTCTCCTTTTCGCAACGAGGAGTATTACATCCCTGTGTTGCAAGAGGCAGTCGGTTCCTCCCTGCTGGAGGAGGCTGATCGCTCTCGTTACCAGTTCCAGCTGGAGATGGCCCTGCAGAACCGTGTGGGCATGAAAGCGAACAATTTCTCATTTACACTCGCCAGCGGTGAGACCCGCACGCTCCACGAAATAAACAGCCAGTATCTGCTGCTGATCTTCTCCAATCCCGGATGTCCCACCTGCGAGGCAGTCACCCGGCAGCTAAACAGCTCCAGTGCCCTGAACAGGGCACTGGCAATGAACAGTCCCACCAGGACCATGCTCACTATTCTGACGATCTATCCCGACAATGACCTGGAGGTGTGGAGGGAACACTTGCCGCACTTACCCCAACAATGGCTTCATGCCTACGACCCGGGTATGGCGATCACCCGTGAGAGGCTGTACGATATCAAAGCCATCCCTACCATCTACCTGCTGGACAGCGACAAGAAAGTGTTGCTGAAAGATTCCTCCATTGAGGCGGTTGAATCTTTCTTTTCTATAATGAATTGAATATCAGGAATAAAGAGGATATTGATTTTTTATTTTAACAATCTGAAGGAATTTTTTTGGGGGAAAATGTGCGTTGGTAAGCAAAAGTGGACTACTTTTGCAGACCAAAGTGGCTCTCTTTTAGCGAAAAGAGGGTAAAAATAAGGGATTTAGCATGCTGCGTGAAGCAACAACTAAGTCTGATTATTAATCAAAATTTTTTTATATGAAGTACGTGAACTTTTGCCTTGCAGCAATTCTTTCACTTGCACTCTCATCAGGATCTGTGAAAAGAGATCTGCCTTCAATAGGTTATCATCCCGGAGAAATGATTCCTGATATCGTTTTAACGGACTCAGAAGGAGAGAGGCTCACATTACATGAATTGAAAGGTAAAAAAGTTGTGCTGAATTTTTGGGCCAGCTATGATGCCCAATCCCGCGCTGCCAATGTACAGCTCTATAATTTCCTTTCACGGAACAAAGCTGATGTCACATTCCTGTCGGTCTCGTTCGACGAGAACCTGAATGTGCTGGAGCGTACACTGGCGATGGACCACCTGGAGAAGATTTCCTGTTACCTCGAATCAGAGGGAACAGCTTCTGAACTCTACGAGGAATTCAGGTTCAGCAAAGGTTTCAAGAGCTACCTGATTGATGAAAAGGGGGTGATCACCGCGATGAACATTGATCCGACTCTTCTTCGGAATCTTCTCTAAGGATGCAGGAAATAGTAAAAGCGGTTGTCTCCGTCAAGGTTGACAACCGCTTTTTTTTTGGGGTGCGCCCTGCATGACAAATATGAAAAAAAGCATACCTTTGTAAAATAAAGTTGGTAAAGTGCCAGGAGTACCCTGGCGCATATGAGGTTATAGAACAATTTATTGGAATATGTACAATTGGTTTGAGTGCAAGATAAAATATGACAAGATGCTGGAGACCGGCCTGCAGAAAACAGTAACCGAGCCTTACCTGGTGGATGCCCTTTCTTTCACCGAAGCAGAGGCACGCATCATCGAAGAGATCAAACCCTTCATCTCGGGTGAATTTTCTGTATCGGACATTAAACGGGTAAAATATACTGAATCTTTCTTCAATGAAACAGGCGATCGCTACTATAAGGCACGCCTCTACTTCATCTCCCTCGATGAGAAGAGCGGAGCAGAGAAGAAGACGGCCGTCAACATGTTGGTACAGGCATCTGAACTGAAAGAGGCGGTGGAGATCGTGGAGACTGAGATGAAAAAGACCATGATCGACTACGCGATCGCCTCGGTGGCGGAAACCGCCATCATGGACGTCTTTCCCTACTCTGGGGAGCATGCAGTTGATACAGTTAAGGAGCAGGAATGAACATCGCCTCAAATATCAAAACCCTGAGAGAATCATTGCCCCCACAGGTGAGCGTGGTGGCAGTATCGAAGTTCCACCCCACAGCGCAGATCCGTGAGGCCTACGATGCGGGGCAGCGCCTCTTCGGTGAGAGCCGTGTGCAGGAGCTGGTCGCCAAGCAGCAGGAGCTGCCAAAAGATATCGAGTGGCACTTCATTGGCACCCTGCAGCGCAACAAGGTGAAGCAGATCGCCCCTTTCGTCACGCTGATACACAGCCTCGATAGTGAACGGCTGATGCGGGAGATCGAGAAGCAGGGGGCTGCCTGCGGACGGGTGATTCCCTGCCTGCTGCAGGTACACATCGCCGAAGAGGAGACCAAATCGGGCTTCTCGCCCGACGAGTGCCGCCGCTTCCTGGAGGAGGGCCGATGGAGGGCGTGCGCTCACCTGCAGATCGCCGGCATGATGGGGATGGCTACCTATACCGACAACAGGGAGCAGGTACGCCGCGAGTTTCGGCAGCTCAAAGAGCTCTTTGATGAGAGCAAGGCGAAGCACTTCGCTGGTGATCCCTCATTCCGTGAGCTATCCATGGGGATGTCAGCCGATTATCCCATCGCGATTGAGGAGGGTAGCACGCTGATTCGCGTGGGGACGCTGATCTTTGGCGATCGATAAACAAACAGCAGTCATTTGCTTGACTCTTTTTTGGTCAGATGCCGGATGTTCGATAAAAATTATCTATATTTGTGCAATCAATCATTTGAAAAACATTTGTCACCTACATGGTTACTCTGGAAACAACCTTTGCGGGATTGCAATTGAAAAATCCCCTGATCGCCGCGAGCAGCGGACTGACGAACTCGCTGAAGAAGATAAAGGAGTTGGAAGATGCCGGTATCGGCGCGGTGGTGCTGAAATCGCTCTTCGAGGAGCAGATTGAGAGTCATTCAGGGAAGCTGTCGCAACTCTCCGACTACCCCGAGGCGGCCGATTACATCAACACCTACGTGGCGATGAACCACATGGAGAAGTACCTCGATCTGATCCGCTCCGCCAAGACGGAATGTGAAGTGCCCATCGTGGCCAGCATCAACTGCTACAGGCAGAGCCGCTGGATCGATTTCGCGCGCAGCGTAGAGGACGCGGGTGCTGATGCGCTGGAACTGAACCTTTTCCTGCTGAACGCAGGCGACCAGGGCGACACCTGGCTGGAGGATTCCTATGTCAACATTGTCAGGGAACTGAAGAAAAACCTCTCCATACCCCTTGTGATCAAGATGGCAAAGACCATCAGCAACCTGCCGGGTCTGGTGGCCCGTCTCAAGTCACTGGGAGCTGCGGGTGTGGTGCTCTTCAACCGTTTTTACCAGCTCGACATCGATATCACCAAGATGGAGATTGTCTCGGGTCCGGTCTTCAGTCACCCTTCCGACTTCAGCGACACGCTCCGCTGGACTGCCATCGTGGCGGGACGGGTACCCGACTTCGACATTGGTTGCTCCTACGGTGTGCATAGCTGGGAAGATGCCGTGAAAGGGATCCTTGCCGGTGCGGGTGGTATTCAGCTTTGCAGCTTGCTCTATGAACAGGGTTCTGCCGCTGTCGGTGAGATGATCACCTGCATGGAGGAGTGGATGGAGCAGAACAACTACAGCCACATAGAAGATTTCAGGGGGAAGCTTAGCTATTCCAACATCCAAAATCCTTCTCTTTACGAACGGGTGCAGTTCATGAAATATTTCTCGGATTATAAACAGTAGGTAATGAACATACAACAACTGGAATATATTATCGCGGTGGACAACTACCGCCATTTCTCAAAGGCGGCGGAAGCTTCGTTTGTCACTCAGCCCACGCTCAGCATGATGATCCAGAAGCTGGAGGATGAGTTGGGTGTGAAGATCTTCGACCGCTCTCAACTGCCGGTACAGCCCACCGAGATCGGTACCCGGGTCATCAACCAGGCGCGACTGGCGCTGGCCCAGGTGAACCAGATCAAGGAGATCATCCAGGAGGAGAAAGGAATTGTGAAAGGAATGTTCCGTCTGGCTATCATCCCCACCATCTCTCCCTATCTCCTGCCGAAACTGATGCAGGTGCATCGGGACAACAACTATGATATCCGGATCGTGATCTCAGAGCTCACTACCGGTCAGATTCTCAAGGGACTGGCTAACGACTCGATCGATGGCGCGATCCTGGCCACACCCCTCAAGGAACCGGGCATCATTGAGCATCCCATCTACTACGAACAGTTCCTCGCCTATGTCTCGCCCCAGGAGAAGGCGCTTTACGCAAAAACGTCGCTCGAGGAGAGCGACCTCACCACCGCGAGGCTATGGCTGCTCGACGAGGTGCATTGCTTCCGTACGCAGATCCTCCACCTCTGCAACCTGAAAAAACGACGCAGCAACCAGTCGATCTTCTCCTACGAAGCCGGTAGCATCGATACGCTGATTAACATCGTTGATCAAAACGAGGGGCTGACAGTGATCCCGGAGATGGCACTTTCAAACCTCAGCGAGACGCAACGCAAGAATGTGCGCCCTTTCAGGAATAACACCCCCGTGAGAGAGGTGAGTCTGATCACCCGTAAGGAGTTCTTTCGGGAGCGATTGCTCAATATCCTCATCGATGAGATTAAAGCAGCTGTGCCTCGCTCGCTCCAGGATGAATCGATGAAGAAATATGTGGTCCCTCTCTGAATCGGGCGACAGCGATGATCCAATCACTTGAGGGGCGGTGAACCATAAATGTTCATCGCCCCTCATGCGTGAAAAGAAACAGGATTGTGCAGATAACCCAACCTATCGGCACAAATATAGGACATTTTATCGTATTTTTGCAGGCAGATGGAAAATCGCGGTATATGAATCCCGAAACGATTATTGAAAAGTATTACAAGAAAGGTACGAAATTATACGACATCTACATGTCACATACCACCGACGTGACCAACAAGGCACTCTCCATTGCCGCGAAGCACCCGGAGCTGGCGGTGGATGTGCGTTTCATTGAGGAGGCAGGGATGCTGCACGACATTGGCATCTTTCTCACCAAGGCTCCCCACATTGCCTGTGAGGGCACCCATCCCTATATCTGTCACGGTTACCTGGGTCGGGAGCTGCTCACTGAGGAGGGATACCCGAAGCATGGGCTGGTGTGTGAACGCCATACCGGCACGGGACTGAGCCTGGAGACCATCATCAACCGGAAGCTGCCCCTCCCGCACAGGGATATGCGGCCGGTGAGCCTGGAGGAGCAGATCATCTGCTTTGCCGACAAGTTCTATTCCAAGTCGCAGCTGGGCAAGGAGAAACCTATAAAAAAGATCCGGCAATCGCTGAGTCGACATGGATGGCACCAGGTGGAAGTTTTTGATGAGTGGTGTGAGCTGTTCCTCTGAAATGACATTTTGCCTGTCGCCGCTTTTTTTTGGCAAACTATTTGCTGTCTGTTTTGTTAGCTAAAGAAATTAATCAGATATGACTAAAAATAAATATACACAACAGGAGCCCGCAGAGCGGGATGAGGAGATCAGAGAGGAAGCTGCTGCGATTCAGGATGAGTCGCCGCAGGCTGAACCGGAAGACAATATGACAGAAGAAAATAATTCGCCGGAAGATGAGCTTGCCCAGCTGCAGGGTAAGTATGAGGAGCTCAACAACAGTTACCTGCGGCTGCATGCCGAGTTTGACAATTTCCGCAAACGAACGCTGAAAGAGAAAACCGATCTGATCAGGAATGGCGGTGAACGGGTGCTAATCGACATCATCGGCCTGGTGGACGATTTTGAAAGGGCACTCACCGCGCTTCATGCTGCGGAGGACAAGGATGCCATGCTTGAAGGAATGGATCTTATATACGGTAAGTTCATCAGCTTCCTCAGTCAACACGGTGTAAAAGAGATCGAAGCAATCGGTCAGCCATTCGATGCAGACCGGTTTGAGGCGGTGACCACCATTCCTGTTCAGGATGAGGAACAAAAAGGGAAAGTGATCGATTGTTTACAGAAAGGATATGAGCTGAATGGCAAGATCATTCGGTTCCCAAAAGTGATTGTGGGGGAATAGGATGGCAACAAAGAGAGACTATTACGAAATACTGGAGGTACCCAAGAACGCCACTGCCGAAGAGATCAAGAAAGCTTATCGCAAGAAAGCCATACAGTACCACCCGGACAAGAACCCCGGTGACAAGGAAGCTGAGGAGAAATTCAAAGAGTCAGCTGAGGCCTACGAGGTGCTCAGCGATCAGAACAAGCGGGCACGCTACGATCAGTTCGGACATGCGGGCGTAGGTGGTGCGGCTTCTGGCGGCGGTTTTGGCGGCGGTATGTCGATGGACGATATCTTCTCACAGTTCGGCGATATCTTCGGGGGTCATTTTGGAGGCTTCGGCGGTTTCGGCGGCTTTGGCAGCAGCCAGCGCGGCAAGCGGGTGAACCGCGGATCAGACCTGCGGGTGAAAGTGAAACTCTCACTCAAGGAGATTCTCAATGGCGTAGAGAAGAAGATCAAGGTGAAGAAGTATGTCCCCTGCTCACATTGTGACGGAAACGGTTCGGAGAACGGCACTTCGCAGACCACCTGTTCCACCTGCCACGGCACGGGGGTCGTGACCCGCGTGACCAATACCATCCTGGGACAGATGCAGACCTCTTCTACCTGCCCTACCTGTAACGGCGAGGGAAAAACAATCTCCAGTAAGTGCGCCCACTGCAACGGCGAGGGGATCGTTCGCGAGGAGGAGGTGATCTCTATCCGTATCCCTGCCGGCGTAGCCGAGGGGATGCAGCTCTCCATGTCGGGTAAGGGCAATGCTGCCCGCAGGGGTGGGGTGAACGGCGACCTGCTGATCGTGATCGAGGAGGAGCAGGATCCCAACCTGATCCGTGATCAGAACGATGTGATCTACAACCTCTTTCTCAGCTTCCCTACTGCTGCGCTCGGAGGTACCGTTGAGGTGCCTACCATCGATGGAATTGCCAAGGTGAAGATCGAACCGGGTACGCAACCGGGCAAGGTGCTCCGCCTGCGCAACAAGGGGTTACCCTCGGTGAACGGTTATGGACGCGGCGATGAGCTGGTCAACGTGAATGTTTACGTGCCGGAGAACCTGACCGACAAGGAACGCAGGCTACTGGAGGAGATGAACCGGTCAGAGAGCTTTGTTCCTTCCGCCTCCGCACGCAAGAGCGTCTTCAATAAGTTTAAGAAAATGTTTGACTGACAAACACCAAACGAATGAAGTTATCAAAAGGTATCCATAAATATTATACTAAAAATTTATGTTGATGAATATACTCGCAACCTTTCGAACATCTCCGGAACAAAAACAATTTCTGCAACATTTTTTTGAAAACATGGCAGATATTCGTTTTCTGGATGATCATCCCGAAGAGGAGAAAAACAATCTCATTTCATCGTCTG
>WOYI010551623.1_pt1 | contig 19285 bp, 18 predicted proteins | sample 6423411 | NCBI WGS metagenome assembly WOYI01 (sample SAMN13441803, study PRJNA592873) | oil field metagenome | biome: oil field; feature: oil-well bore; material: oil-contaminated soil; isolation source: oil-contaminated soil from oil-well borehole | place: Germany: Wietze | collected 2016-10-18 ... | reverse complement strand
AATTTAGCTCGTTTAACAGCTAGCCTGACGACCATTAAATAGGCCAGATATTTGGCGTAGTACGCTAGTGGTTTGAGGGTGGTAACCTGCATCCCCTTTTGTTGATGCCAGAGTAAATCGTGAATGGTAATCACTAAATTGCCCCGATAAAAAACCGGAATATTAAAATGGGGGACGTGCAACAGATCGAGTTGAGCGCGACGATAAATTTTGGGCAAACAAAGTTGTTCTTTTAAACTGTAATGCCGAATGTCAACTAGCTCGATAGTTAAGTGATATTTGGCTGGATTTTGATAATAATCGACGCCCAACACTGCTTTGGCTTGGTTGAGATTTCTAAAAAACAAGACTAAGTGAAAAAGATTTTTTTCTTGATTAATTTTAATGGTTTCTCTGACTAGATTTTCGCAGTAACGACCAATCCCAGCATTGTCAATGCCAGCCAATCGGCAATCAATACCTAAGCGATAGCGAGTTTTGTTAGTGCTTGTCATCAGCGTCCATCCCGTTTGACAAAAATATAAGAGCGCAACAGCCGGCGCAAAAAATGCGGATATTTAGGACCATAATATTTGTCGTAATAAGTCAGCATGGCGTTGTAAAAAAAACTGTTGGTTTTCTTGGCAGTTTTTTTATTGACACTTTTAATGCCTGATTTATATTTGTGATGAATAATAGTTACCTGGGGATGAAAAACCACTTGGTAATTGGCATCGCGGAAGCGACGGCACCAATCTAAATCTTCCCCATACATAAAGAAATTTTCATCCAACAACCCAACTTTGTTGATGGCACTGTGTTTGACCATCATCGCCGCGCCAGAAACAGCGTCAACGGGATGGATGGTATCTAGATCTAAGTGCCCTAAATGATAGTGAGCAAAAAATTTATTTTGCGGAAATAGTTTTTCTAGACCGACAAAATAGGTCAAAGCGGCCCAAGGATGAGGTTCGCCGCGATGACTGGCTGGATCTAATCGGCCATTACTTAAAGTTAAACGAGGGCCAACTACTGCCACTTTTTTGTGCTTATCTAAATAATCAATTAAAATATCTAAATTACTTTTGTCTGCAATAAACTCAGTATCGCTATTAAGCATCATCACGTAGCGGGCCTGAGTTTGACGCAGAGCTACATTATTACCAAAAGCAAAGCCACCATTTTGCCCCGACTCAATCACTTTTACCCAAGTAAAATTCTTGTTTAAGAATTGCACACTGTCATCCTGACTATCATTATCGACCACAATCACTTCCACTTGGTACTTGGTTTTTTTCAAATAAAATTTATCGATGGTTGGTAATAATTTTTTTAACCAAAACAAGCCGTTGTAATTGAGAATAATAATGCTAAGATCAAGCTTTTTTGCCATAACTTACTTCTTTATTTTACCAATCTTTTGGTAAATTGCGTCGAGCTTTTGCGAAATCAGTTGCCAGTCATAGTGATCTTGAACAAACTTTTTACCATTGCTGGAGAGAGTGTGCCACAGTTTTTGCTCAGTTAGGACTTTGACCGTTAACTCGGCTAGTTCTTGGGCATTATTGCTGGTTAGCACGTGTTGACCATTTTCGACATCTAAACCTTCCACAGCGATTTGGCTAGCCACCACCGGGGTGGCACAGGCCATCGCTTCTAAAATTTTATATCTAGTGCCCTTACCACTAAACACTGGCGCTAATAATAAATCGGCACTCTTGAACGCATAGCGAATATCAGCTACTTGGCCAACGACATTAATGTTGGGATCATTCAGACCATAATTAAGCACTTTTTGACTCGGAGCATTACCGACAATTTCTAAACGAACATTGGGGATTTTAGCTTTGACCAGTGGCCAAATTTTTTCCACCAAAAATTCAACTGCTTCCCGATTCGGTAACCATTTGAAAGTGCCGACCGATAAAATAGTCGGTGTCTTGGTTTTTTGGCGAGGAATCTGGTCAAACCAGCTGTTGTCGACGCCATTAGCCACTACGGCAATTTTGTCATCCCTACCCAACTCTTTAGCAATAAACTCTTTATCTTCATTGCTCATCACAATCAGTTGATCAGCTTTCTGCCAATAGTGTTTTTCCCAACTGCGAATTTTGTTGACGTCGATGTTTAATAAAGGTCGCAGCAAAGGATTGGCTTTTTTGGCGTAGCTTTCATAACCCAAATATTCAATGGTTTGTTCAACTAAAATACTGGGAATTTTTAATTCTGGCAGGTGAGGCATCATGTAAAAGGTTTCGGCGTGAATCAGATCATATTGGTGGTTAGCTAGCTCTTCTTTAATAGCCGCCGTGGCAGTCAATGATTGGTTGCGGATCACTAAAAAAGGATACGAAGAAAAAGCGGTCTTGAGAATATTTTTCACGGTGAATGGGGTGCGACTGCGTTTAAAAACGCGGACTTGATGACAATATTTTTCCAGCTCACTGATGTAGGCCGTCTCGCTTTCGTCCTTGATCAAAGCAAACAGAGTAATGTCGTGTTTATTAGCTAATTTTTTGAGCAAATTGTAGGTGCGAATTTGCCCGCCCGACAGGAGTGGATAAGGCAGGTAAGGGGTCAACATCAAAATCTTCATGGTTTATGGTTCTTTTTCTTTGGTTAAATCTAAAATCAAATAGCGCTCGCCTACTTCTAAAGTAGCGTATTGCTCGGCTAAGGCCCGCCGTTCGTCATCATCATTAATACTGACATAGATTGTAGCACCTTGAGCAATTTTTTCCTCGATAGCCGAGCCAATTGGCCAGCCTCGACGATTAGTTTGAAATAAGAAAGCCGTGTCGCCCATGGCTGGAGCAATCACCAAGGCATCGTCTGCAGTGAGGCGATCAACTGCTTGACCAGCCTCGACATATTCCCAGGTATTGACATTAAAATAACCGGCCACGCGCTGAGCCGACAAAATGAGACTACTAGCAATGAGTAAAGTAACGACTAGATTACCTAGCGCCTGATTGGTAAATTTTTCCTTGAGAATTAAGCTACCTCTGGCCATACTAATCGCCACAATGGGAATCATCAGATTCTGGTAATAATCGTGTTGCACATTACCCGTGGCAATTACCACCAAATACAGCCCAATACTGAGCCACCAAGCAGCATAAATCAGACACACTCGCCGCAGTTGCCAAAGATTAGCGAACAATAAAATCAGACCGGTAAATCCGAGAAAAAGCTTAGTCAGACGCTCATAAAATAACCAGCGCCACCAGGCTGGACGCAGTCTAATGTGGTTTTGATTAAATAGCCAAGCCGAAGCCGGAATACCGGCTGGGAAATTAGTGATCCAACGGCGCCATAACAACAGTGGTAAAAAAGCCAGCAGGGCAAAAAGATAGACAGCGGGCAGCTTCAAGGTTTTTTGCTGGAGATAAAACCAAGAAATGGCCAAATAGACTGGGGCCAAGAACGCCACAAAAGGTTTGAGTAAAGCAGCTAGTGCCAGTGCCAACAGGCCTAGCACGTAGTGAAGCCAAATGGCTGACTGTTTAGTTGGCTGTTCTTTTTTTAGACTGATGAGACGGCAAAACTCAGCCCACTGCCAGAGTGAAAGCAAAGTCAAAGCCAGCATAAAAGGTTCGGGTAACACGGCCCGACCATAATAAACGGCATAAGGTAAGACTGCATAAATGAAAGCACTTAACAGCGCCAAAGATTGATGATCGAAGAGTTTAATTAAGCGATAGAGGGCATAAATAGCTAAGAGCGAGGCTAAAATAGAAAACAGCCGACTGGTGATCACCAAATCAAAATTAAACCCCAAACGTTGACTAAAAATTAAAAATTGAGCGATGATGCCGTTAATAATCGGAAACTCTACCATCCGGTAACCCTCTGGATTAGGCTGGCCAGAAGGGATATTAGACAAATCATGATACCGAGGCTGAAGCAAATCAACTCGTTTGGCTTTGACATATTCGCGGGTGACTGAGGCCGTATCGGCTTGACGCCAACTATGCCAGTCCAACAACGGATAATGTAACCGGTAGAGGCGGAGACCAAAAGCCAAGATTAAGATGGCGATAATTGGCCAACTATTGTTTTTTTTGGCTGGTGAGCCGCTGGCGCTGTGTCTGAGTTTGCTTAGTTTTTGCTTCATGACTTTGTTGATAGTTAATAGCAAGAATGGCGCCAGCTAATGCCCAGTAAGTAAAGGCCACTTTGGAAGAGGCGAAAACATCAATATATAAGGCGTTAGCTAACAGTCCAAGACTGGCGGCCACAAAGGCCAAATTCAAATTTTTTAACCACGGGCTCGCTTTTTGATTTTGCTTAATTTGGTAAAAGATGACTAAGAAAATCCCATAGAAAGTAATAAAGCCCAGCAAACCCGTTTCCCCCAAGGTGCGCAAGAAGTTATTATCGGTACTTTCCGCTTCAGTAAACTGATAAAACTCTTTTTTATTCAAGGTGCCATACGCACTGCCCAGCAGTGGATTGGTCATAAAACCCCTAATGGCATTGGGCCAGAGTTCATCTAGGCGGATGGCGAGGGATAAACCATATTTCATGGCGTTAGGTGACCAGGTACGCTCCTTTTCTACCACCACCAGGTTACCTTGACTATCTTCTTCTAAGACTTTATCGGGGATGTCTTCATAAACATCAACTGGTCTGGAGCTGACTGGCTGTTCATCTGTTCTAGTGATAGTGTTATCAGCAGTGAATGCCGTATTTTCATCTACTGCCAAGCCATTATCTGGAGGATTACCTCGGTTTTTAACAAATTTGGCCAGATTTTCGTATTTGTCTTCTAACAGCGCGATTTGCTCTTCACTAAATTGCACACTCTCCTCATAAGCGGTGTAAGCCTCGGGATAGGCACGCAAAAGTTGTAAAAACCGATCCTGCATGTCGCCCCCAAAAAGCAAAATCATCAGCAAAATCAGCACGGAAAAACTAAGCCCACGCCGTAAAATAGCCCAGAGGCGCTTGAGTAAAGACTGTTCCTGCCAAGCTAAGAAAATGATAGCAAACAAAATCGCCAACAAATAGGCGGCAAACGAAGTCCGCGAAGCCGAAACCACCAGCAACCACAAGCCAATTAAGTGTAAAATTTTAAAGCTGATCCGTTCCAGCTTTTTTTGACTCTTGATCCCCAACACATAAAAAATTGGCAACAACAATACCAAAAAAGCGGCTAAATCATAGTGACCAGCAAAAGTTGATTGGACCCGAGCATGTTCAGTTAGATAAAGGACCATCCCCTTGCTAAACTCTCGATTCATCGTGGAAAAAACTGGCCAATAGCGGTATTTTTGCCCGTAGCCATAAATACTGACCAGCAACACCGTTAGGGCCAGAACGTAAATCACCACTTGCAGGTCTTTTTCAGACTTAATACTGGAATAAAGAATGAAGAGTAAGGCAAAATACTCGATGTAGCGCAGTAAATGCAAAACTGATTTTGCCAAGTGAATAGTTTCTAGTGGAATAGTACGAATGATAAATAAGCCAGAAATAATCGACAAAAAAGCCACCGCGATATAAGCCAAAATCCACTTCGCTACGGGATTTTTCCAAGATACTTTTTTCCGCCACACTTGAATCAAATAAAAAAGAGTGGTCAGACCAACAAAAATATCCTCTAGTCGCACTCGAACAATATAGCCAGGAATGGCGTCAAATAAAGGAATCTTGGGGTAAAGGGGAATAAAAATTAATAAAAATAATGAGGCGTAAAACAACAAGTGCTGATCAATAAAATTGACTAGTGTTTGCTTAAATGTGTGCTTTTTTGCCATGTTTAAAGTTAGTTAATAGCTGCTAGAGCCTCACGATAAATTGTCGCCTGTCTTTGATTGCCAGTCAAGCGATAAATCAGCATACGAAACCGAGCTCCAGCTCGTAAAATCCAGCGCAACAGTCGTTGTTGATAAGCAGGAAAGTGTTTTTGCCAAATATATTGATAGCTTTTAAATTCACCAACAATGGCTTGTTCACTAGAGGAACTAGCACTCCCCAGATGCACTACTTCAGCGTGAGGATGAACAGCAATATCAAAGTGATGATTTCTGGCGCGCAAACAAAACTCTTGATCTTCGCCGTACATAAAAATGTTTTTATCCAAATAGCCAATCTGGTCGATGACGGCTTTTCTAATCATCATCGCGGCGCCTGACACCCAGGCTTTATAAATGAGTTGGGTTTGTTGCCGCTGTTTATCGAGTAATTGTTGTTGATTCAATTGCTGACTACGACCAGTTTGTTGGGTAGATGGTAAATATTTGCCAATCACGGGTAAATCATCCAAGAAAAACATTTGATTAAAAATGGCGCGCAGGGAAATTTGTGAGCCACCTTGAGGCTGTAAGCTACCGTCTGCATTGAGTAGAGTCGGGCTTAAAATGCCTAAATAATCAACCATTTCGTCACTATCTTGAGTAGTCGCTGTGGCCAATTGATCGGGATGCTGAATAAAAGTCTTGACTAAGGTGTCAATGGCGCCTGGTTGAACTATAGTGTCTGAGTTTAACAGTAACAAATATTGGCCCTGAGCTTGTTTCAACGCTTGGTTATTCGCCCGCGCAAAACCGAGGTTTTTTTTGTTAACAATTAACTGGTAGTCGCGGAATTTAGCTTGATGAAAAAATTGTTTAATCGCCTGAATACTGCCATCTTGGCTATGATTATCAACCAGCAAAATTTCACTCTTTTTTTTCAGCATATCACTGCTTTTGATCTCTTTGAGCAGACTCGTTAGTGCCTGAATGGTTAAATCTTTGGTGTTGTAGGAAACAATAATCGCTGATAAAAGTTTTGGCATAAGTTTCCAAGTTTATTGAAACAAACGAGGACGGCCTAAACGATAATGTGTCGCCGTTGTCGGGCGTTGGCCAATAACTTTAGCTGGTACACCAGCCACAATTTGATAAGGTGCGACATCTTTGGTCACAATCGCTCCAGCTGCCACCACTGCCCCTTCACCAATGATGACACCAGGCATAATAATCGCCCGGGGGCCAATAAAGACATAATCACCAATCACTACTCGTTCTTCAATGGTCGTCATGTCGCTAGATTTAACATCATGTTCGCTAGTCCAAATCATTACTTCTGAAGCAATATCGACGTGATTACCAATACTTAACCCACCATGAGAATGGGGCAACTGGCGACGACCATCGAGAGTGACTCTTTCGCCAATTAATGTCCCTTGACCGATACTAATCCCAGCCGGCTGATAAATCCTGGCCATCATGTGAATGGTCGATTGAGGGCCGATTTTCATGCCAGATAAACGATAGAAAAAGCGCCGTAAACAGTGAAAAGGTAAAAAGCCTACTCCCCACCAGAGAAAACCAGTCCACAATTCCAAAAGAATCGTTTTGAGCCTAGTTTTACCCTTGTGCAGTACTTGACGAGTAGATAAGACTTGTCCATTTTTATCAGTTATTGGCATATGACTAGTATACAACAGACAAGAGAAACTGTTGAGCTGGATCGGTAACAGTTATTGATTAGACTCGGGAGGGGTGATGCCAAAATAGCGATAAGCTTTGTTGGTAATAATGCGACCCTTGGGAGTACGGCGAATAAAGCCAATTTGTAGTAAATAGGGTTCTAGCACCTCTTCAACCGTGCCAGCATCTTCACTGATACTAGCTGAGAGGGTTTTGAGACCAACCGCTTTGCCATCGTGTTTGTTGATCAGGGCCATTAATAAACGGCGATCGTTTTCATCTAAACCCAATTGATCAATTTCGAAAATTTTCAGGGCTTGATTGACTAAAGCTTCATCAATCTGGTCTTTTTCTAAGACTTGAGCAAAATCACGGACACGCTTTAACAGTTTCAAAGCAATCCGCGGTGTGCCCCGAGCGCGTTTGGCTAATGATAAGCGCGCTGGTCGATCAATCTGACAATTGAGTTTTTTACTGGCGTATTCAATAATTTTTTCTAATTCCTCTGGCTTATAAAATTCTAAGCGATGAATCAAACCAAAACGATCACGGAATGGCCCAGTGAGCAAACCAAACCGGGTGGTGGCCCCGACCAAGGTGAATTTGGCCAAATCGAGGCGAACGGTGCGGGCGCTGGGGCCCTTGCCAATTACAATATCCAAAGCAAAGTCTTCCATGGCTGGGTAAAGCGTTTCTTCAACGGCTTTGGGTAAGCGATGAATTTCATCAATAAATAAGACATCACCATCTTCCAAATTGGTTAAAATGGCCGCTAAATCGCTGGTTTTGGAGAGGGCGGTACCTGAAGTAATATGGAAATTAACGCCCATTTCTTTAGCGATCAATTGCGCTAAAGTAGTTTTACCCAAACCGGCCGGCCCGTAAAACAAAATATGATCGACGGCCTCTTGACGCTGGCGGGCGGCATCAATGGCAATTTTCAGTGATTTTTTGATATTGTCTTGGCCCAAAAACTCATCCCAATTACTAGCCCGCAGGGAAGTAAAGAGTAATTCTTCTTCATCATTGTTATTCAAGTGTGGATCAATTGGACTTGGTTTCATATTTTTTTCCCACCAGCGATTTTCAGCGCTTGTTTAATGGCTTCGGCTAAGTCTAAATTATCTACATCCACTTTTTCCAAAGCTAAATTAATCTCACCATCGGCAAAGCCCAAACCGAGCAGCGCATCATAAACATCCTGCCTTTTGGGCGACAAGGTGGCTAGGTTTAATTCTTTGAGGCTACCGAGTTTGCTCTTTAATTCAATCACAATTTTTTGGGCTAACTTCTTACCGACTCGTGGCACGGCCGTAAAAAAGCTCAAATTAGCTTCTTGCACCGCCGTAATTAGTTGATCTGCTCCGCCATCAACAATCGCCAAGGCCGTTTTTGGCCCAACACCAGAAACAGTTAAGACTAATTGAAAAAGCGCTAAATCTTGTTCTTGGGCAAAGCCATACAGCTCTAATTTATCTTCTCGAACGTGGGTGTAAATGTGCGCCTCTAGCTCCTCACCAGCGATTTCCGCCCTGACTGCGCTGTGCAAAAACTTACTCGGGGCATAAACCTGATACCCGACTCCACCACAAATAATAATCAGGTAATGATCTTTGACAATCACCGGTCCTTTGAGGTAAGCAATCATAATTGTTTCAGCTTTCTGCTAGCTTGATGGCAAAGGAGCAAAGCCAGCGCGTCAAAAGTATCATCAAGGATATCTTTTGCGCGGTTTTGATCAATTGCTAACTCTAATCTTACCATCTTTTCTACCGCTTTTTTATCGGCTCGTCCATAGCCAGTTACCGCTTGCTTGATTTGCAGGGGGGTATATTGACTAATTTTTAAGCCAGCGCGCAGTAAGGTGGCCATAATTAAGCCCCGCGCTTCACTGACTTGCATGGCAGTAGTTTGATTTTTAAACCAAAATAAAGTTTCAATGGCGGCTTCCTCTGGGTGGTAACGCTCAATAATGGCCGCTAAATCAGTTAAAATTTGTTGATAACGCTCCTCAATCTGGCCTTGGCGATTGGTAATAATACAGCCTTGGTCAAGAATCTGCCAGCCGTTAGGGCCGGACTGGCCCACTGCCCAACCGAGGCGGTCATAGCCGGGATCAATGCCAATAATAATGGGATTAGTCATGTGCCTCCTCAGCGATCTGTTTTAATTGGCGCATGATGATGCGAGCAGATTTGCGCCAGCTAAATTGTTTCAGGTGTTGTTGGCGCTGTTTGAGTAGTTTTTGATAATCACTCTCGGATAATTGGCTAAACTCGAGCATTTTTTGGGCAATAGCTGCAATATCCTGCGGATCAACGGTTAATTGCGGGTCGCCGACTACCTCAGTCAAGCTGGAATTATTGGCAACAATGGGCAAACAGCCAGCTTCCAGTGATTCCAGTGGCGGAATACCAAAGCCCTCATAAAGAGAGAGTAAGAAACTTAATTTGGCTCTTTGATAGAGTGCTTTTTTAAATTTAGCTGGGACAAAGCCGGTCAAAATAATTTTTTCTTTAAAAATAAACTGATTAATGTTGGCTAAAAATTGCTCATTGAGCCAACCAATTTTGCCGGCAATCACCAGTTGTGGGGCCTTGGCTAACGCCTTGTCCTGGCCAGTGCTGGTTTGCTCTAACAGTTGCATCAAAAACAGATCATAAGCTTTGAGCAAGGATTGCAGATTTTTGCGTGGTTGCAGAGTGCCTAAATATAAAAAGTAGTCAGGTTTCAGCCCATGATCTTTAAAAAATTGTTTGCTTTCTTGTTGACTAGCACTTTTGCCAAAATCAGTCGCTGGTGGAGCGACAATAATGTCTTCCGCCCGACGGCCATAATATTTGATGATTTCACTTTTGGAAAAATTGCTGATGGTTAGCACTTTTTTGGCTCGGGCAACGCTATATTTAGTCCAAGAGCGCAGTTGCAGTAAGTCCTCAGGCCGAAATTGATCGGGAAAATGTAAATAAGCCAGATCCATGACGCTACTCAGATAAGGAATTGGACTCCAGCGGGGCGCATAATGACCAGGAGTAAAAAAGACATCATAATCATGCCGATGCAGGGTTAAATGAATGGGCAATGCCCACTGCGTCCACAATTTAGTGGGTTGGATATAAACATAATGCCAATTTTTGCGACTTTTAGGCAGGTCGCTGACTTTGGGGTGAGCTAATAAGACCGTAATCTGCCACTGTTTGGATTTGCTAGTCAGTTGATAGAGTTCGCTCAAAATTTTCCAGGCATAGACATTACTGCCCACTCGTTTGTGCACATTGGCTTCATTGCCGTCAATGGCTAAGCGGATGGTGGGCTGTCTAGTGCTGGTCATGAGCGTCTTTGGTCTATGGCAGTTTGGTAAACTTTCAGGGTTGAGCGAGCAGTTTTGGCCCAATTAAATAAGTGTAAGCGAATAATCATTTTCTTAAGCCTGATTGAGCTGGCAGCTTGATCTTCATTTAATAAAAATTCCAGACCAGCGCGGATGTCCTCAACACTTTCTGGATTCACCAAGTGGGCGGCGTTGCCAGCCACTTCTTTGATGACGGGCAAATCACTACTGAGGACTGGTACACCATGATAAAAAGCTTCCAAAATTGGTAAACCAAAACCCTCATCCAAACTCGGATAAGCTAACAGCTCGGCATAATGATAAAGAACCGCTAAAGTTAAATCACCGACGTGGCCTAAAAAGCGCAAGTGCTTTTGATGGAATGTGGCACTTCGATCCCAAGCTTTTTCACCAGCCACAATTAAATCAACATCCTTAGCCAGTGGTGCCCAAGCTTGAATTAGGCGCTCCAAGTTTTTGCGTGGTTCACGACTGCCAACAAATAAAATATAAGGGCGGGTCAATCGTAGCTGTTGTTTAAGTAGGGCGCGCAGTTCATCACTGCTAGCCAGGATGTCACTTGCTTGTTCCACGTCTCTAGGCAGGGCTTCATAAGTGACTGTAATCCGCTCGGGCGGGATGTTTAACCAGTGGATGATGTCTTTTTTAGTCGCCTCGGAAACGGTCAAAATTTGGGCTTGGCGCTCTTTGAGGATTCGCCAAGAACGTCGATGCGCAGCCAACACTTGCGGATGAGCGGTGGCTGGATATTTAAGCATGGCTAGATCATGTATGGTGGAAACTAAGGGTAAATCTTTATCTGGTGGTTGTAACCAATCCCAGCTGTGAAAAACCTCGACTTGGGGCATGGTTTTTTTAATCGGTTGTAAGCCTAGTTGCCACAGTTTAGCTAACACGCGAGGCGGAGTTTTGCCCAAAAAAAACTGATAGCGATCGAGTTTAACCTGGCCCAGTTGGTGAATCAGCGTCGACAAAAACTGGTCGTAATTCCGAAAGGAATTGCCATAAAGTAAGAGGTGAACGTTGGGTTGCTCCAACAACGCCAGCATTAAATTGCTGGTATAGCGCGAAACACCCCGCTGATAAGCTATACTACTGACATCTAAGCCGATATTCATAAGCTACCCTATTCTTAGTATATATTCTAACAAAACCAATGTTGGGATAATCATAGACACCCGCTTGGCGAAAGCCCAAATCTTGAATCAGGGCGGGCAATTGATCATTGGGATCAGATAAATCCCGTAAATAGTCAAAAAGCAACACCACCTGATAATCAGCTAAGCCTTTGACCTGATTGGCCAAATCGGTTTCAGCTGGTAAATAGAAACTACCGGTAGCAAAAGTGGCTAGTTGATGGTGACTGTAATAAACAAATGGCGCAAAGGGAGCATCAAAAGAAAAAACTGCCACCGCTTGTTTTGCAGCAAAATCGGCTTCTATCACTGCTACCAGCGAGCGCCAATTTTCGCGCTGCAGGGCAGGCTTAGTCCAATAAGCCAACAGACTGAAGAGATGAATGGCAAACAGGATAATAAACAGCAGCCGAGCTAAGGTCTGCCACCGCCGCTGGGTATAAACAATTAAATAACTAATACAGATAAAAAAGGCAGGCAGTAGAAAGAGCACCCGTTTTGGTTGCAGCACTGGCACCAAGAAGGAAAATAGCCAAATCAAGAGCAGTGGCGCCAGAAAAAAATACAGAGCAAAAGTAAGCACCGGTTTGCTGTCTTTTGCCGTTCGTTGTTGATAGAGTAACCAAGCTAAACTGCCAAAAATCAAGAGCGCCGAGATCACAAAAAAGGCGCTCCCTTCAATGTTTAATTGACCATAAATAAACTTGAGGGGCACTAAGGGCAAACTTTTGAGTTGAGGCAAACTGACCACCCCTGACCAACCTGGCATTTGCAATTGTAACTGTTGACCAACGCTTAATTGCTCAAAAAGTTTAGGCAACCAAGGCAAGAAAGCAATCACCATTAAGCTCACCGGCCAGATCAGCTTTGGCCACGGGATTTTTTTGACCATTAGCAAGTAAGCCAGCTGCATCAATAACCAAAAGGGATAAAGGTAGCTGGTATACAGACCGAGGATGTTAAAAATCATAAAACCAGCGCCACTTTTTTTAGCCGATTTGGCCGATTTAGCCGATTTGCTGGGCGGTTGACTGGCAGAAGCAGCCTTAGTCCAGTTGAATAAACTGAGTAAACTAAGACCGCCCCACATCATCGCTAAACTATAGGGGCGTAGCTCTTGGGAGTAAAAAATATGCAGTGGTGAGGTGGCAATAAACAGCGCTGTCATCAAGGCCAAACTCTGCCTTTTTTGGTGCTGCTTTTTACTAGCTGATGGTGTGGGCCAAAACTGCAGAGCCAGCTGATAACTAGCCCAAACACTGATGATGCCAGGGATAACACTGGGCAAGAAGCGCACCAAAGCTTCAATGCGCTCAGCTCCAAATAAAGCCAAAAAGCGCAACCAAAAAAAAGTGATGAGGTGCATCAATGGTGGTTGAAAATCACCAGCAATTTGTAGTTGTTCAGCTAGAGGTCGGGCGCTTTCCAGGACTTGGGCGGCTTCATCCAGCCAAAAAGAATCATTCAGCCTAACCAGGCGCAACAGTAAAGCTAGCATTAAGACGGCAGTCATAGCTTCATTATGGCGATTTTCCTCTCCGCTGACAAGCGAAATTTGCTAAAATGAAAGCATGGAAGATTTAATTACTGAACCTTATTTAACGAACAAAGTGGTTGTTATCACTGGCGCAGCCGGCTTTATTGGCTCGCACTTAGTAGACAAATGTTTAGACCTAGGGGCAATCGTCATTGGCGTCGATAATTTTATTACTGGCCGGCGGATCAATTTAGCCCATTTGCAGCAACAGGAGCGGTTTTTCCTGGTTGAAGCCGATGTCAGCACCCCAACCGAGCAATATTTAGGCCCAGCCTTAGAACAAGTGCAAACCACTTTTCCAGAGGTGCAAGCAATTGATGTCATTTTTCACTTGGCCTCACCTGCTTCTCCACCAACTTACCAAAATCTGCCAATTGAGACCTATTTAGTTAATTCACTTGGTACCCACCAATTACTGACATATTTACAAAGCCAGTTTCCTGCCGCGCGTTTTGTTTATACCAGTAGCAGTGAAGTCTATGGCGAACCCTTGGTTCATCCGCAGAGTGAAGATTATTGGGGCAACGTCAATCCTAATGGTCTGCGCTCGTGTTATGACGAAAGCAAGCGCTTGGGTGAAACGATTTGTGGGGTGTTTACCCGCCAGTACCAACTAGATATCCGCATTGCCCGCATTTTTAATACCTATGGCCCCAGAATGCGTCCTGATGATGGTCGAATATTACCAAACTTCATTAATCAGGCCCTGCAAAAGCAACCGTTGACGGTTTATGGTGACGGCAAGCAAACCCGGGCTTATTGTTATGTCAGCGATTTAGTCAACGGCTTAATTGAACTAGCTAGTGGAGAAAAATTAGCTGGAGAAACCATTAATTTAGGCAATCCAGACGAATACACGGTGTTACAGACAGCCCTGTTAGTGCAAAAAATTATTAACAGTGACATTACTAATGGCGATATCATTTTTCAAGCATTACCTAGCGACGATCCGACTCGTCGTCAACCAGACATTAGCAAAGCTAAAAAACTGCTAGCTTGGCAACCGACTATTGAATTTCGTGATGGCTTAGCCAAAACCATTGCCTATTTTCAAAGTGAAGAAGCCAGCATTTTAGAGTAACTGCCATGATCAAAAACCTGTTACTCTCCCCAGCCAGTCAACAATCACTGCTGACAGCGGGCGCGAATTTGCTTAGCGCCGGCTTAATGGGCATTGCCTTTATCGTCTTAGGGCGGCTGCTAAGGCCGAGTAATTTTGGCATTTTCTCGGTCAGTATTTCGCTGATGCTCATTTTTAACCAAGTGATTAGTGGCGGAATTAATCAATTAATGCCCCGCTTTATCGGTCATTGGTATCAGTTCCCCAAAAAACAAACTGCTTTTCTGCAACACTTACTCTTTTGGCAATTGATCCTAGCCATGTTACTGGTGGCTGGGGGTTTAATTTTTCAACCAGGCTTAACTCGCCTGTTTAATTACCCTTATCCGACCATGCTGTTAATGGCGCTGGCCGGGGCAGTCTTTTTGGCCCTCTATAACGATCTTTATTATTATTACTTAGCCAAACAGCAGTTTTTGCAGGCAGGCTTGCTGAATATTGCCCAGTCGCTACTGAAAGTGTTGGCTTTTGCTTTAATCATTGTCGCTTGGCAGGGTAATTTAGTGGCTATAAGCAGTGCCTATTATTTAGCCCTACTAGTAGTACCGCTCATTTTTTTGCTGATCGATAAACAAGCTCGTTTACCCAAACCGCAAGCCCTTAGCAAGCCAAAAGCGGAAAAAATTAATCGTTTGTGGCGCCACGCTTGGATCGCCACCTTGAGTGTGGTGCTGGTAGATAATTTTGATTTATTGCTGGTGCAGCGCTTTAGCAATGATTATCAGGCAGGGCTATACAGCGGAGCGATGAAAATAGCCATGTTTATGAGCTTGATTGGCGCGTCCTTGGAAACAGTGATCAATAGCCGAGTCGCCAGATACCATCATAAACAGACCCTGAGAGATTTTCTGCAAAAGAGTCGGATTTTAATTTTATTAAGTATCGTCTTAAGTATCCTAGTGATTCCGCTAAGTGAATTGTTGATTAAATATACCCTGGGGAGTGATTATGTAGCGGCGACTGGGATTTTAAAGTTATTACTGATCAATGTCTTTTTAACCATCATCGTCTTACCACTAGCCGGCATTTTTTATGCCATTGATCAGCCCAATTATTTTTCGAGAGTAGGACTAATGCGAGTGTTGATTATTTTTGGCTTAAGCGTCTGGCTACTACCCCAATTTGGCGCCCCAGCAGCCGCAGCTAGTAGAATAGTAGCAACGGTGGCGGTGCTGATTTATAGTCTGGTGGTAGTGAAGAGGGAGTTAAAATAGAGATCAACTCTGACAGTAATATATTTGCCAAGGAAAAGGAATTTTTGTATTATTTACTTTTAATTTTTGTTTTAAAAGTTTATTAAATTTTGCTACTGACCAATGATTTAAGTGGCCAGGCGTATTGCCCAAATCTTTTAAATATTTGAGGCGGATCAGATTTAAAATACGCCACCATGGTTCAATAGGTACTGAAACAATTGAGTTTTGAGAAATTCTCTTAATTTCCTTAAGTCCTTGTTGAGGATTTTCCAGATGTTCTAAAACCTCACAACAAACCACTAAATCGAATTGCTGGTTTTGGTAATTTAATTTTTCAGCATTTTGGACAGAAAATGTTATTGGAATACCTTTAGTATTTTTTTTAGCTTTGACAATTTCTGATTTGGCGACATCGGTGGCATAAATTTTAGCTTGAGGATAATATTGATGAATAATTTTTAATAATTCTCCCTCACCGCAACCAATTTCACAAATGGTTTGTATATTTTTTGCTTGGGCTTGTTGTAAAAACAAACGAAAATCATTGAGAAATCGATTCATTAAAAACTGATTAATGGGATTTTTGCTATGATATTTATTGGTATAATTGCCAGCAACAAAAGGTTTTTTAATTGGTGTTTGGCTATTTTTAGACAAAATCAAATTTCTACCAAACAAAAAGAATTGCAAGATAGCAGTAATTAAAAAGACCAAGTCTTTTCTAGCCAAAGCATAAACTAAAGTCATAGCTGCACCGCCCAAACTAAGAATCCAGAAAATATGGGGCACGACAATTTTTCCCTCTTTCTCTGATTTTATCCACTGAATAATAAATCGAGCAAAATAAAAGCCTTGGGCAACAAAGCCCCAAATAGTCCAAAAATCAATTTTAAAACCTAAAATAGTCATAACTGTTTCTGAAATATTTTCCTATTAATACTAATTAAATCCGCAATTACTCCCATCAGGATGGTATTAAAACCAATACTAATCAAGATCGAAGCAATAATTAGTGATTGGATGTGCCCCCCGCCATCGCCTTGCACAACAAAATACAAAAACCTGATGATCCCCAATGAGCCAATGGTCATAATTGATAAACCAAGAGTCAGTAAATATTTAAACGCTTTATACATCAGGATGGTTCTAACAATAGTTGCACCAGATTTTTTAATATGTGACCAGACACTGCCAATTAAACGGGATTCTCCACTAGTTCTGGCTTTAAAAGTAATCGGTATTTCGATAATAGTCAAATCATTAAAAAAAGCTTGAATCAGGGTTTCATGAGTGTAGGTGTGTGAGGAAATTAAATGAAAACTGTTAATGGCCTCTTTGGTGTAGGCACGGAAACCACTCGAAGCATCATTGATCTTTAAACCGGTTAAGAAACGAATCGTCCAACTACCCAATTGATTGCCAAATTTTTTGGTTCGGGGCATATGAGTTAAGCTAGCTATTTGGCGATCACCATTAACAATGTTAGCTTCGCCTCGCACAATGGGCTCAATTAGTAAAGGTATTTGTTGTTGATTGTACTGATTATCACCATCAGTGTTGACAATCAGATCTGCACCCAATTCAACAGCTTTTTTGGTGGCTAAATCAAAGGTTTTAGCCAAACCTAAATTGCGTTTACTGGCAAAAACAAAATCTGCACCAGCTTTTTTGGCTAAATTAACTGTTTGATCAGTACTGCCATCACTCCAGACTAAAATTTTAATGGTCTTGATCCCTTTAATTTTTTTGGGAATGGACTTGATGACTTGGGCAATGGTTTGAGCTTCATTATAAGCTGGGATGGTGACAAAAAGAGTCATGATGCTTTATTTTACTATAAAAACTACTTTTGACCCCCATCTTGTTTAATCCCAATCATCAATTGTTCAGAGATGGATAATCGGTTAGAAAAAATGTTGCCTAATTCCTCAATTGCTTGAGGGTGAGACAAATAGGCAAAATCCGTTTCTAATGAAGCTAATTGACCAGCTTCAATCACTTGCACCGGTTCGAATTGATCACCATAAAAGAGCAGTAAATACTTAGTAAAATATAAACTCCCGAGTAAATCTGTTGATAAATAATCATCAGTAATATAAAAATGCTGAATATGGTGATCAAGAGCAACAGTCCTAATTGGTTCAATCAAGGCTTGGAAATCACTGGAGAGCCAATTGTGCATGGCCATGATTTTAGGTAAAGTGAAAATCTGCAATAAAAGAGCAGCAACAATAAATAAATAATAAAATTGCTTTTTCCATAAAATAAAAATACTCAGTAACAATAATAGTCCGCCAATGACTCTTCCCAGCCAGACGGGTTGTAAAAATATATCTAACCAACCCCAAGCAAATGAATTAAGGGTAGTATAAAAATCTCGATTGGGTAAAAATAGTAAAGCAACGAGTGCCACGATTGCGTAAAACCAGGCTACTTTTTTATCAATTTTCTGTTTCTTTGTAATCATTTCCCACAAGGAAATCAAACCATACAGATTAAGTAAGACTAAAACTTGATCAAGATAGCGAAAATAAGTGGAATATTTGATCGCCTGTCCGCCCTTAAAACCACTATAACAGTGTAAAAAAGAGAGAGAGCCCGCTACTAGTGCATAAGTGATGAAAAAAATCGTGCTGGCTTTAATTTTTCTAGTTTTGATGAAAGTCAACAACTCTTTAAGCAAAAAATAGCAAGGTAAAAAAAATGAACCAAGCATTAAATAAACAAAATGATTACCAATAATTTTAACAGTCCAAAACCAATTGGCTGTTAAGCTTAACAAATCTCTAATTACAGCGAAATAATTACTTTGTAAATCTTCGTAAGCTGGTTGTGGTAAACCTTGACGGACAACCCGAGAACTTTCCCAAAGATTAAAGAGCCAAATAAATATCGTACTCGTAATTAACAATAACATGCCGATGAGCAATGCTTGCTTGAACTGGTTTTTGTTTTTTATGAGAGAAACAATAATACCGACCGCACTAGCCACCATGACGGCGAGACCAATAGTGCGAGTGAGATACGCTAAGCTCGCAATTAATACCAGCGCCACTACAAAAATAAGCTGGTTTTTATCTGTTTTTTGGAGACGATGATCGATAAAGACAAAGAGCGAAAAAGCCAAAATTACCAGCGGTGTATAAAGATTTTCACTCATGGCTACTGAATAAAAACCAGTAATGGTGGTGTTAAAAGAAATTAACAAGTAAGCGAGTCCTAAAAATAGCCAACCCTGGCGACTCTTAGTCCAGCCAAAAACACGATTAAGTAAGTAAAAGGATAACAAGATTAACAACTGGCTAACTAAAAGATTAAGCCATTGCACCGATTGATAAGAGATTAAGGGATCGCTACCCATCACTAGCGAAATTAAATAAGAATAAAGGGGCGGATAGGTGTGCCCCTGAGATGCGTCGGTTAAAACATCAATCCCACGAGCGATATTTCTGGCTTTACTGAGATATAAATAATCATCACCAAAGATCCAAGGTATGTGGTTCATTAACTGCTTATTTATTTATTTTAAATGTACTTAATTATA
>WOYI010035229.1_pt1 | contig 19289 bp, 19 predicted proteins | sample 6423411 | NCBI WGS metagenome assembly WOYI01 (sample SAMN13441803, study PRJNA592873) | oil field metagenome | biome: oil field; feature: oil-well bore; material: oil-contaminated soil; isolation source: oil-contaminated soil from oil-well borehole | place: Germany: Wietze | collected 2016-10-18 ... | reverse complement strand
AAAAAAGGAAAGGTTGTCTCACGACAACCAATCTTCATTGTTAACCTTAAATCTAATACCATGAAAAACACATTGCAAATATAGGCGTTTTTGTGTTATAAAACATAACTAATGAGCAGAAATTTCTCTGTTTTTACACAGTTTAACGAAAAACAGCCATGATCGGCATTTTCTATGCTGTTTTTCACATTTTATTCTACCCGGAGGACCAATCCTTTCAGATATTCGCCCTCGGGATGGTAGATGTTGATGGGATGATCGGCCGGTTGAGTAAGCTGATGAAGGATGCTCACCTTTCTTCCGGAAATGGCAGCTGCACTGAAAACTGCCAACCGGAACTGCTCCCTGGTGATTGCCTGTGAGCAGGAGAATGTGAAGAGGATGCCCCCCCGTGCGATCTTTGTCATGGCGGCAAGATTGAGCTTCTTGTAACCCTGCAGTGCGTTGTGAACTGCACCGCGGTGCTTGGCGAATGCTGGCGGGTCGAGTACGATCAGGTCATACTTCCCTTCAGGAGTCTCTTTCAGATAACGGAATGCATCTTCGGAGTAGGAGTGATGTCGTGGCTCTTCACCGAAGTTGAGGGTGACATTCTGATTGGCGACTGAGACGGCCTTGGAAGAGCTATCTACTGAGTCAACCACTGTAGCACCACCTCGCAGACCATAAACAGAAAAGGCTCCGGTATAGCAGAACAGATTGAGGAGTCGACGGCCGGAAGCATACTGTTCCAATAGTTTTCGGTTCTCACGCTGGTCAATGAAAAAACCGGTCTTCTGTCCCCTGAGCCAGTCAATCTGAAAACGCAGCCCGTTTTCAAGGGCTACCGCCTCCACCTGCTCACCACCCCGGATGTAACCATCCCCGGCATTTAACTCAGCCTTGAAGGGGAGCGTTCCCTCCGACTTGTAATAGATATGCTTCAGCTCTTCGCCTTCCATCACCTCTTTCAGTGCATCTGTGATCATCTGCAGGTCGCGGTGCATCCCAACCGAGTGAGCCTGTATCACGGCTGTGTCACCGTAGATATCGATAATCAGTCCCGGCAGATGATCACCCTCTCCATGCACCAACCGGTAGATGTTGTTGTCGCTCCTCAGCAGTTGCAGCTCCTGACGCAACGCCAGAGCACTGGTAAGCGCTCTCCGGTAGAAAGTGCTGTCGATGGACTCATCGCGGAAAGAGAGGACCCGCACGGCAATGCTGCCAATCTGGTAATGGCCCACACCGAGGAAGCTGCCATCGGCGGAGAGAATACGCACCACCTCTCCCTCTTCCGGGGGAGTGAATGCAGCCTGGTCGATGGCACCTGAAAAGAGCCAGGGATGAAAACGCCGGAGTGAATCATCCTTTTTTGGCTTCAATTGAATTGTTTGATACATCTTTATTTGTTGGGTGATTGGGTGTCAGGTTGGGTGCACTGGTTAAATGATGATAGATACGCAGGCAGGCCCAGGCATCGATGGCAGCGTAGGCCTGTTGTGCAGGGGTCAGTTGTGGCGCCTCCCAGTTGGAGAGTCGCTGACTTTTTGAGATCTTCCGACCAAAGAGGAGGGCATATATCTTCTGCAGGCTGTGATCTTCGATACCGAACTTGTCAACGAAGAGCTGCAGATCAACAAAATTCTCCGGTTTACGTACCGAACGCTGCCGGATGGCTGCAAAGTCGTCGCGCAGGGAGAGCCCGATTTTTTTGATGTCGGGATTGCTCATCAGCTGTTCCAGGAGATCGGGATAACCAATCATGTTGAGCCGGAAGAGATAACAACGCTCCTCCGTGGCCAGCTGCACCAGTGCTACCTTGTGGTTCTGTCCCCGTTTGAATGCCGGCTTGGTCTCGGTGTCGAAACCGATGGCCTTGTGCCGGGAGAGATATGCCACCGCCTCTGCCACCTTCTCATCGTGATCTACTACAATTATCTGGCCGTCGAACCTCTCTGTCGGCAACTGGGCCAGTTGCTCTTTGGTAATCGTCAATCCCACAATTCATCCATGTTTAGGTTCTCCGCATCTTCATCCGTTCCACTCTCTGCTACCCTGCACTTGAAAGCATGCAGAGGACGAAGCACATTCACCAGTTTTTGACCCCAGTAAAGCAAAAAATTCTCCCGGCAAATAGCCAGGGCATCCTGCATCTGGTTTGTCAGTTCAAACTGGTAAACCGAAACAAAGTTACGGATATCCTGATACAGATCGGCCAGATTCTCAGATACAAATGCTGAAATTGGACGATCGCTGTACTTCATCTCATCAACAAACACATCGAGGTAGATATCCTCCTCTCCCATCACCTCTGAAATGCGGCTTGCCACCCTTATGTAGTCCTCTTCACGCACAAAAGTCGGGGGTAGTTCCTCATTCACCACCTCAACTTCCGGCAGCATCAATGCTTTCAGGTAGAGCAGAGGCAGCAGCCTGAGCATTCGCTCCACCCATTCCATTCGCTCCATCTCTTCTTCACTCTCCAGAAAGTGACAGAGCTCAGCTGCAACCGCAACGAATTCAATTACATCCTTATGGTATGCAATTTGAGTAACCTCCTCTTTCGCCATGCTACAATCAGTTTAACAGGATCTTTTCTATTGAAAAGACAAAAATAGTCATTTTTTTTGACAATCTGTGAGTGAGTGCAATACCAATCAGCCGCTCATGTGAGATGGATAAAAAAAAAGATGGTTCTGTTTGGTAAAGTCGAAACAATGCACTAACTTGCAGTCAATAAGCGTTGTGATTTTCCCCGGAAGAGTCTCTCAGAGTCTCTCTCTGTGGTGTGCTGATAGATTCCTGAAAAGAGCAATTTCCTATTCTCAAAAAAAGTTCAACCATCATTTTAAGAAAAATGAAACCGCCAATATTGGGAAAACAGACTTTCCTGCACGACCATCCTGTTTCCGGAAGCAGTTTCGACACATTCAACAAGGAGCGCAATGAAGGGGATGACAACCCCTACCCGCTCTATACGGGAAGGTATCTGCTGATCATGAAAGAGCGATCCGGCAGCCTGTTGAAAATGACCCGGATGCTCGAATCCAAATGGGGCTTTAAAGTGGCAAGCAGCTCCGATTTTGTGAGGGAGACACTCGATGAAAGAAAGATCAAAAGTGCTGATGCACTTTTCTACAACGAGCTGGGAATAGCCCTGCTGGGAGCTGATGAAGAGATCATTGAGAGACTCTCGGCACCCGATGCGGAGTACCTGATTGAGCCGGAAAAGGTGGTATACATCCCCGACGATATTGCCGGGGAGGGAGAGCAAGATGCAACCTGGGGCATCCACATAACAGGGGCACTTCAATCACCCTTTAGTGGATTGGGTGTTCGCGTGGCAATCATCGATACCGGTTACGACCCAACGCATCCCGATTTCACCGGGAGAGAGATCACGGGGCACTCCTTTGTACCGGAGGAGACGGTCGAGGATCTGCACGGACATGGAACCCATTGCCTGGGGATTGCCTGCGGTGAGACCGACAACAACAGCACACGATATGGAATCGCTACCGCTGCGCAGATCTATGTCGCCAAGGTGCTCAACAAACAGGGAAGCGGAGCCCAGGCATGGGTGCTGGACGGGATGACCGGCGCGGTCAACAATGGATGCAGGGTGCTCTCCATGTCGCTGGGATCACCTGTCTATCCCGGACAGGAATATGACATGGCCTATGAGCGGGCAGCACAATATGCCCTCTCCAGAGGTGCCGTGGTTGTGGCTGCGGCAGGGAATGACAGCCGTCGCTCCCAAAATCGTTACAGCCCGGTTAGCAGTCCCGCCGACTGTCCCTCGATCCTGGCAGTGGGCGCACTCGATGAATCGCTGGCGGTGGCTGACTTCTCAAACAGGGCGGTCAACAAAGGAGGAGAGGTTGACATCGCTGCTCCGGGGGTAGCAATCTACTCCTCCTGGCCGATGCCGACCAGATACCGCACCCTCTCCGGCACCAGTATGGCGACCCCTCATGTGGCAGGCATCATTGCACTGCTCTGGGAAAAGTATCCGGAAGCAACAGCTGCAATGATCACCGAAAAGCTGAGAGACCTGGCCAAAACGTTGCCGCTGCCACCGGAGGATATCGGAGCCGGTCTCTCGTTCGCACCAATGAAAGAACAATAGCATGAGACATATCGTCATCACCATATCGGAGATATACCTGGACCGTCTTGGAGATGTGGCTGCAAGCCTGCGCGAAGAGGGTGTGATCATCACGCACCTTTACGAGTTTGGCGTCATCATAGGGATTGCCGATGATTCGGTCATCCCAAGGATCCGCAACCGAAGAGAGATAGCAGCGCTGAGTGAAGAGAAGGAGGCAAGGATACCACCACCAGAGGCTGATACGCAGGCCCTTAGCGATGAGTGAGACAACCTGTGCATGTGACGATTGGCAGAGCGCTGTTTTGCATCGACAGCGGGGGATGATGGTCTCTCCCGGTGAAAGCAACGCTGATTGCATAAAAAGAGGGCAAAGATTTTGTGAATCCGTTTGAAAATAATATCTTTGCATCCGACAAGAGAGAGGGAAGCAGGAAAAACCGCTTCCTTTTTTGTTCATGAGCGTCATGATGATCGAAAAAGACATGCTTATCACCCTTGTGGAGGAGTATCTGAAAGATACGACCAACTACCTAGTGGATCTGACGGTGGGTGCCGACAACAGCATCATCGTGGAGATCGATAACGACGAGGGTGTGGATATCGACGACTGTGCCGCGCTAAGTCGCTACCTGGAGTCACACCTCGACCGCGACAGTGAAGATTTCGAGCTGACGGTCACCTCGGCCGGCCTTACCTCACCCTTCAAGACTGAGCGTCAGTATCACAAGTATTGCGGCAAGGAGGTGGAGGTACTCACCCGGACAGGCATCAAGCATTCGGGCATCCTGCGCTCGGCTGATGAGATGGGGTTCAATCTGACGGTCTCCCACAAGGTGAAGCCGGAGGGAGCCAAACGGAAACAGGAGGTGGAAGAGGATCTCCGCTTCTCTTATAGTGATGTAAAATATACAAAATATCTTATACGATTCAAATAATATATGGGCAAGAAAAAAGAAACCATCAGTCTCATAGATACTTTTTCCGAATTCAACGAACTGAAGAATATCGACAAAGCCACCCTGATCAGTGTGCTCGAAGAGTCGTTCCGCAACGTCATCTCAAAGGCGAACGGTACCGACGAGAACTACGATATCATCATCAACCCCGACAAGGGAGACCTGGAGATCTGGCGCAACCGCACCATCGTGGAGGATGATGAACTGGAGGATCCCAACCTGCAGATCACGCTCAGCGAGGCGAAGAAAATAGACGAGGACTTTGAAGTGGGTGAAGAGGTGACCGATGAGGTTTCGCTCGAGCACTTCGGACGCCGCACCATCCTCAACCTGCGGCAGACGCTGGCATCGAAGATCATGGAACTGGAGAAAGACAACCTCTACAACAAGTACAAGGAGAAAGTAGGAGAGATTGTCTCAGGCGAGGTCTATCAGATCTGGAAGAAAGAGCTGTTGCTGCTCGACGATGAGCACAACGAGCTGATCCTGCCCAAGACCGAACAGATCCCGAGCGACTTCTTCCGTAAGGGAGAGCATGCGCGCGCAGTGGTAGCCCGTGTGGAGAACAAGAACAACAATCCCAGGATCATCCTCTCACGCACCTCACCGGTATTCCTGGAGCGGCTCTTCGAGCAGGAGATCCCCGAGATCGCCGACGGGCTGATCACCATCAAGGGTATCGCACGCATCCCGGGTGAACGTGCCAAGGTGGCTGTAGAAGCTTACGACGACCGCATCGACCCGGTGGGTGCCTGTGTGGGTATGAAAGGATTCCGCATCCACGGCATCGTTCGCGAGCTGCGCAACGAGAACATCGACGTGATCAACTTCACCAACAACACCTCCCTCTATATCCAGCGTGCGCTGAGCCCTGCCCGCATCAACTCCATCACCATCAAGGAGGAGGAACGACGTGCAGAGGTGTTTCTCAACCCTGAAGAGGTCTCCCTGGCTATCGGCAAGGGAGGAGCCAACATCAAGCTGGCCTCGATGCTTACCGGCTACAACATCGAGGTGTTCCGCGACATCGATGAAGTGGACGAGGAGGATATCTACCTGGATGAGTTCCGTGACGAGATCGACGGATGGGTGATCGACCAGCTGAAAAAGATTGGCTGCTCCACCGCCAAGAATGTGCTGGCCACCAGTCGTGAGCGACTGATCCGTGAAGCCGACCTGGAGGAGGATACCGTGGATGAGGTACTGGCCATTCTACGTTATGAGTTCGAAGATGAAGACGATGAAGAAGTAGATGAAACGGCTGGAGAGCCCGGCGAGACAGAAGAGAAAGAGACAGAGAAAGAGACAGAAGAAAAAGAAGAGGTATAACCGTTCCACCATTCACGCGGTGCCTGCTCAGGGGTGTGATACTCATCGGGCAGTAGCAGGGATAGCCTGTCAAGCAATACTGTTCACATAAGAATAACCAGAGAAAGGGATAGAAGAAATATATGCCTATTAGATTAATAAAAGTATCGAAAAATTTGAATGTGGGAATCAACACACTGGTTGAATTTCTGCACAAGAAAGGTATTGAAGTGGACGCAAATCCTAACGCGAAAATTGAGGATGAACAGTACGACATACTGATCGCTGAATTCGGTAAAGATAAGAACATCCGCCGGGAGGCGACCGAGACGCGCGAGAAGATGCACCGCCGTGATGAGAAGAGAGAGACGGTAGCCATTGAGGGATACGAGCTACCGGAAGAAGAGGCTCCCAGGAAGAAGGTCGAGAAAGAGGTGATTGAAACAGAGATCCCGAATGAGTTAAAGCCCCACTTCAACGTGGTGGGCAGCATTGACCTCGACAACCTGGGAAAGAAGAAAATAGAGCCGAAAGCACAGGAGGAACCTGAGGTCAAAGCAGAAGAGTCTGCGGTGAACCCTGTTGCAGAAAAGCCGCAAGCTACGGAAGAAAAGCAGGCACCGGCCACCCCGGTTGCTGAGACAGAGAAACAGCCTGTACCCCTAAGAGAAAATGAGGAGGAGCCCGAAACAACCGCCGCCACAGATGAGCCCATAGAAGAGAGCACGCCGCCACAGAAAGAGAGCATCACCCCTGCGCAGACACCGGAGACACCGGAGACACCCGAAGAGCTACCGGTGGAGAAAGCATCCAAAGAAGTAGCTGCAGAGGCAAGCAGGGATGAGGAAGAAAGGGATGAGGAAGAAGCAGAACGTGCAGCGCTTGCTCCTGAAGCAGAAACAACGGAACCAGAGACAGCTGCGGTGAACAGTGAAGAGCGCGACGGGAAGGACAAAGTGTTCCGTCTGCCCAAGAACAAGCTGGAATCGAACATCGTGGTGAAAGGATCAATTGACCTCGACTCCATCAACGATCGTACACGTCCCCAGCGCAAGTCACGTGCTCAACGCAAGAAAGAGCGCCTGGAGCGTGAACAGAAAGCACTCGACAGCAAGAAACTGAAAGAAGAAAAGGTAAAACTACTGAAGAAAGAAGCGATCAACGAAAAGAAAAAGCCGGAATCAACAGAGAGCGAGGAGGATCGCAAAAAGAAAAAACGAAAGAGAATCCGCACCGCCAAGGTGAATATTGACAAACCGGCTAGTTTCGGACAGACCACAAGGGGTGACCGTAAGCCCTCACTGCGCAAGCCGATCAAGGCAGAGGTGAGCGATGAGGATGTGCAAAAGCAGATTAAAGAGACACTGGCCCGCCTCACCGAGAAGCGAGGCAAGAAAGGTGGTGCCAAATATCGCCGTGAAAAGCGTGAGGCAAGTGCCCACAGGCACCAGGAGGAGCTGATGCAACAGGAGCAGCAGAGCCGCGTGCTGCAGCTCACCGAGTTCGTGACAGCCAATGACCTGGCCAATATGATGAACGTGCCGGTAACCAATGTCATCTCCACCTGCATGAGCCTGGGGGTGATGGTGGCCATCAACCAGCGCCTCGATGCGGAGACCATCAACATCGTTGCCGAGGAATATGGCTTCAAGACGCAGTTTGTGAGTGCCGACGTGATTGAGGCCATCGCCGAGGAGGAGGACAAGCCGGAAGACCTGATACCCCGTCCACCCATTGTAACGGTGATGGGCCATGTGGACCACGGCAAGACCTCACTGCTCGACAGGATTCGCAGCACCAATGTGATTGCCGGTGAGGCGGGGGGGATCACGCAGCATATCGGTGCCTACAACGTGCAGCTCGAAGACGGGCGCAAGATCACCTTCCTCGACACCCCCGGACACGAAGCGTTTACGGCCATGCGTGCACGTGGTGCGAGAGTGACCGACGTGGCAATCATCATCGTGGCGGCTGACGACAACGTGATGCCACAGACGGTGGAAGCCATCAACCATGCCGGCGCGGCAGGAGTCCCCATCGTATTCGCCATCAACAAGATAGATAAACCTGGTGCCAATCCTGAGAAGATCAAGGAGCGCCTGGCAGAAATGAACTACCTCGTGGAAGAGTGGGGCGGCAAGTACCAGTCGCAGGATATCTCCGCAAAGAATGGCATCGGCATACAGGAGTTGATGGAGAAAGTACTGCTCGAAGCTGACATGCTTGAGCTCAAAGCCAACCCTAACCGACGTGCTTCCGGCTCCATCATTGAGTCGGAGCTCGACAAGGGACGTGGCTATGTCTCCACCGTGCTGGTGGAGAACGGCACCCTGCACCAGGGTGACATCGTGATTGCAGGTTCCTATTTCGGACGCGTGAAAGCGATGTTCAATGAGCGCAACCAGCGCATTGAGACAGCCGGACCGGCTGAACCGGCGCTGATCCTCGGACTGAACGGCGCACCACAGGCGGGTGACACTTTCAATGTGATGGAGACCGAGCAGGAAGCACGTTCCATCGCCAACCGGCGCGAGCAGCTGCAACGTGAGCAGTCGCTGCGCACACAGAAGATGCTCACCCTCGATGACATTGGCCGCCGCATTGCCATCGGCAACTTCCAGCAGCTGAACATCATCGTAAAGGGCGACGTGGATGGATCGGTAGAGGCACTCTCCGACTCACTGATACAGCTATCCACGGAGGAGATACAGGTGAACGTGATTCACAAGGCGGTTGGTCAGATCTCCGAGTCAGATGTCACGCTTGCAGCAGCATCCGATGCGATCATCATCGGTTTCCAGGTGCGCCCCTCACTGAGTGCACGCAAAGAGGCAGAGAAAGCGGGTGTGGACATCCGTCTCTACTCGATCATCTACTCAGCCATCGAGGAGGTAAAGGCAGCCATGGAAGGCATGCTGGCACCCGAGGTAAAAGAGGAGATCATCGGAAACGCAGAGGTGCTCGATGTCTTCAGGATATCAAAGGTGGGTACCGTAGCCGGCAGCATGGTACGCGACGGCAAGATCAAACGCTCAAGTCGTGTACGGCTGATCCGCGACGGCATTGTGATCTTCACTGGCGAGCTCGAGTCACTCAAACGCTTCAAGGAGGATGTACGTGAAGTGAGCTCCGGATATGAGTGCGGGATCACCATCCACAACTTCAACGACATCAAGGTGGGTGACACCATCGAGGCCTATGAGGAGACAGAGGTAAAGAAAACATTGTAAGCAAGTCCCTTTACAATGAGCAGGGCTCTTTCACACATGTGGAGAGCCGAGGGCAGAAGTGTATAACCAGTTGACATTGTTATTTTAATTCCTACCCTGAAAGCGGCCGCATCTGCCTGTTTCGGGCAGATGCAGCCGCAACACACAGGGAAGGGAAAAAGAGAATGATTATGAGGAAGAGAATTTTTATTACGCTTGCGGCATGTATGATGCTGGCTGCCACCGCTGTTTATGCACAACAAACGGTTAGTGTAGCCTATGTGAACAGCGATGAGCTGTTGAACGCCTTTCCTGAAAAGCAACAAGCTACAGAGCAACTGCTCACTTTAAGCGACAACTACAAGAAAGAGCTGGAGCTGATGCAGAACGAATACAACAAGAAATACTCCGACTACATCACCTATCAGGCGTCGCTTGCTGAGAACATCAAGTTGCGTAGGATGCAGGAGCTGACCGAGTTGGAGGAAAGAATCCAACAGTTCATGGAGCTTGCGCAGCAGGATATTGAAAATCAGGAGAAAGCGTTGTTGGAACCATTGCGACAAAAGATTCATGAAGCAATTCATGCAGTGGGACTGGAACAACGTTTCACTGTGATCTGCGACCTGGCAGATCCCGGCATCGCTTTTGTCTCACCCGAGGCTGTAGACGCCAATCCTTTGGTGAAGCAGAAGCTGGGTATCAGAAAGTAACTGTTGTGTGAATCATCATGTTACCAACGGCGGCCGGTCCCATCGGCATATTTGATTCGGGTTACGGCGGATTGACAGTGCTGTCGGCCATTAAGAGGGTGATGCCGCAATATGACTATCTCTACCTGGGCGACAACGCCCGGGCACCCTATGGCGGTCGTTCGTTCGAGACGGTTTATCAATTCACACGTGAAGCCGTTGAGTGGTTCTTCGCCCGCGGATGCCACCTGGTAATCCTGGCATGCAACACCGCCTCAGCGAAGGCGTTGCGCACCATACAGCAACGTGACCTGCCGCTCATCGATCCACAACGCAGGGTGTTGGGCGTGATCCGTCCCACTACCGAACGGATAGCTGACCTCACCTCCACCGGCCATATCGGTGTGCTGGGTACAGAAGGCACCATTCAGTCGCACTCTTACCAGATTGAGATCTGCAAGCTGCATCCACAGTTCACCGTCACCGGTGAGGCCTGCCCCATGTGGGTGCCATTGGTGGAAAACAGAGAACATGACAAACCCGGAGCTGACTATTTTGTGCGACAGCACCTGGAGAGACTCATGGCCAGGGACCCACTGATTGACACCATCATCCTGGGTTGTACCCACTATCCGCTGTTGCTGGAGAAGATCAGACAGTATCTCCCTGACGGGATGAAGTTCGTAACACAGGGCAACTATGTGGCTGACAGCCTGAGAGATTACCTCCTGCGTCATCCTGAAATGGATGCAAAATGTACGAAAGGGAGCAGCGTAAGTTACTATACGACCGATACTTCCGATAAATTTAGCCAGCTGGCATCGCTCTTTCTGCAAGAGGAGGTTGATGCAAAGCAAATCAAACTGGAAAAAATATGACAAACTGGTTCGACCTCACTGTCGGCATCCTGCTACTCATAGCAGTGATCAACGGCTACCGCAAGGGACTGATCATGCAGCTGGTGGGGCTGGCCATACTGCTGTTATCGGCCCTCTTCGGAGGGAGGGTAGCCCGGGAGATCTTTCCCCATCTCACCGGATGGATCAACCTCTCACCCGAGGCAGCACGCGTCTTATCCTTTCTGCTTGCTTTTGCCGCCATTGCAATAGCACTCACCCTGGTGGGCAGGTTCCTGCAGAAATTCATCGACGTGGTTCTGCTCAGCTTTGTGAACCGTCTTGCCGGGGCGGTGATCGCTGCCGGGACCATGATGCTTCTGCTCAGTATCCTGCTCAACCTGGTTTTGTTGCTGAACCACAATGAAACGGTGATCAGCCCGGAGACAAAGCAAGAGTCGTTTTTCTACCCACGGATAGAGGCGGTGGTACCAGCTATCGTTCCCCATCTCAACAGCCGGTTCTGGGATGAGTATGTCCCAAAGAGATACAGGGAAGAGATAGAGAAAAAATCGGACAGCCTCTACCAGACACTACCGGAGGGTCCATCCGTTGATTCCGGCTTTCAGAAGCATTATTTCGATGTAAACGGGAAGAGATGAAATTAGAGATTCACAAAGAGGGTAAAGCCCCTCTGATACGTATTTTGGTGGTATTATTGCTTCTCAATACCACCTCTTTTCTGTTGTTTCCCAACACGCTCTTCACGGTACTGCTTCTGGGTCTCTCCATCGCCTTTTTCGCCACAGCACTCAACTTTTACAAAAAGCCGGAGCGCAGCTATAAGGGTGAGCTCCACGGGCTGGTCAATGCCCCTACCGATGGACGCATCGTAGCAATTGAAAAGGTGTTTGAAAAGGAGTTCTTTCATGAGGAGCGTATCCAGATCTCCATCTTCATGTCGCTCTTCAATGCCCACTCCAACTGGTCACCTGTCAGTGGCAGAATCACCCACTGCTCACATGTGAAAGGCAACTTTTACCGGGCGTACCTGCCCAAGTCGAGCCACGAAAACGAACATTCCAACATCGTGATTGAGACGCCTGAACATGGGGCCATCCTCACCAAACAGATTGCCGGTGCTCTGGCACGCCGTGTCGTCACCTATGTGAAAGAGGGAGATGAAGTAAACATCGGCTCACCACTCGGCTTCATCAAGCTGGGTTCCCGCATCGATATCTTCCTGCCGGTAGATAGCGAGATCCTGGTCTGCATGGGTGAGGAGGTGCGGGCCAATGTCACTTTCCTGGCACGACTCAACAAACAGCACAAATCAAGTGCAACATGAGGAAGCAGATACCCAATATCATCACGCTTCTCAACCTCCTGTCAGGTTGCATTGCCATCACCATGGCTTTCCAGGGGATCTTCGAGGGAGTGGTCCTGTGGGTGGTGATTGCGGCACTGTTCGACTTCCTCGACGGCATGGTGGCACGGCTGCTCAAGGCCTACTCCAACATCGGTAAGGAACTGGACTCACTGGCCGACGTGGTGAGCTTCGGTGTGGCACCCGCCGTAGCGGTCTTCATCTTGTTGCGCGACCATCTCACGTCGCCAGCAGCTCTGAACGGGGTGCCGCAGCTGATTCCCTACCTGGCCTTCCTGATCCCGCTCTTTTCCGCTTTCCGGCTGGCCAGGTTCAACCTCGATGAGCGACAGAGCAGCTCCTTCCTGGGACTCCCCACTCCTGCCAACGCGCTCTTCTGGATCAGTTACTGTTACGGCATCGATCGGTTGGCACCACAGGAGAGCTCATTTCTCTATCTGACGCTGGCGCTGATTGTGATCCTCTCCCTGCTGATGGTCAGTGAGATTCCGATGTTCTCGCTCAAGATCAAATCGTGGCGTCTAAAAGGAAACGGGCGTCAACTCACACTGATCGTGCTCTCAGCAGTACTCATAGCGGTGTGGGGAATTACCGGCATCGCCTGGTCGGTTCTTACATACATCGCACTCTCATTGCTGACGGCTTTTATCAGGAGACGATCATCCCGATAGGAAGCAATGGCAGCGGATGCAGCTCTCTCTTCTCCGGCATGCTTCTCCGGCAAGAGCGAACAAACCGTTAAATAATATAAAGCGGGAAAAAGGGATCAGACGAAATTTGTATCTTTACACATTAGAGCAACCAATCAGCATTATTCTATGGGATTTCTAATTAAATTTTTTCTTTTTTTTATTGCCGCATATCTTCTGATGAAAGGATTCGTGGCTTTTCTAATGGGTAAACGGTCCGGACACCCTACAGCGGCAGACCGGCATTCCTCCTCCCGGCAACCACGCCAGCCGGAGACACAGGAGGATCGTATCATCGAGTATCAGAAAAAGACTTTCGAGAAAAGCGAAGCCGAGGATGTGGAGTTTGTTGAGATCAAAAAAAAAGAGGATGAAGCATAGCATCCACCTTTGGCTGGCTTACAACCATTACGCTACTTTTGCTTTTTGACGGAAAAGCAATCAAAATCATATAAGAACCCCAAACCATTTGGATTTTATGACAGATATTTTTGAGCGGGTGAAGCGTGTCAACGGCCCACTGGAGCAATACCGCCAGAAAGCGGACGGTTATTTCGCATTCCCCGAACTGGAAGGAGAGATCGGTCCCCGCATGCGCTTTCAGGGACGGGAGATGATCGTCTGGAGCCTGAACAATTACCTGGGACTGGCCAACCACCCCGAGGTGCGGAAAGCAGATGCGGAAGCAGCTGCACAATGGGGCATGGCCTACCCGATGGGTGCCCGCATGATGTCGGGGCAGACCAGATATCACCGTGAACTCGAAGATAAGCTGGCCCGCTTTGAGCAGAAAGAGGCAGCTTACCTGCTCAACTACGGTTACCAGGGGATGGTCTCTATCCTGGACTCGCTGGTGTCACGCAACGATGTAATCGTCTACGACTCTGAGTCGCACGCCTGCATCATGGATGGCATCTTCCTTCACAAGGCCAAGGGTGGCAAGAGCTTCGTCTTCGCCCACAACGACATGGAGCGGTGCGAAAAGATGCTCGGCTTCGCCACGAAGAAGGCGGAAGAGAACGGTGGCGGCATCCTGGTGGTGACCGAAGGGGTGTTCGGCATGTCGGGCGACCTGGGCAACCTCCCGGGTATTGTGAAGCTGCGGGAGAAGTACAGCTTCCGCCTGATGATCGACGATGCCCACGGATTCGGCACGATGGGTGAGACTGGCGCAGGCGCCAGCGAGCACTTCGGGCTGATGAACGAAGTGGACATCTACTTCGGCACTTTCGCCAAGTCGATGGCAGGGATCGGTGCTTTTGTTGCGTCAGAAAAAGCAATTATCGACTCACTGAAGTACAACATGCGTTCACAGATCTTCGCCAAATCGCTTCCCATGCCCATGGTGATCGGAGCACTGAAGCGACTCGAGATCCTTCAGTCGCAACCGCAGCTAAGGGAGAACCTCTGGAAAGTGGCCAGAACGCTGCAGGAGGGTCTGTTAGCCGAGGGCTTCAACATCGGCCACACCGAGTCGCCGGTGACACCTGTTTACTTCAGCGGATCGCTACCGGAGGGAACCAATATCGTCATCGACCTGCGTGAAAATCATGCAATCTTCTGCTCCATCGTGGTTTACCCGGTGGTACCGAAAGGGGTGCTGATGCTACGTCTGATTCCCACTGCGTCACACACACTGGCGGATGTTGAACGCACCATCGGGGTGTTCAAGCAGATCAAGCAGAACCTGGCGGAGGGCCGCTACCAGTCGGAAGAGATGCGCTCCATGTCGGTCAACACCTGATTTCCCCACCGGAGAGACCTGCTTGTCTCACAGAAAAAAAATCAGCAGATGCTAAGAGTCAAGATACAACACAAGTATCACCTGCAGTGCACGCAATGTGGGCATGTGACACCCAACTTCTGGACCTGGTTCGATCAGGGACAGCAGTGTCCTGCCTGCGGGAGCAAGCACTCCGAGGTATGGTACAACAGGCGCTACCAGCGTCTGAACCGCATCATGAAACGAAAACCCGACAGCTTCTGGCACTACTTCCCTTTCCTGCCATTGCTTCGCCGACGTCATATCATCTCCCGTGGTGAGGGAGCAGTACCGGTAGAGCGCTGGAACTTCCTCGAGGCATATGCCAAAGAGAAGCATGGGTTGGATATCCGGGTGCATGTCTACCGCAGCGACCTGAACGGTGGTACCGGCACCTTCAAAGATCCGGCTGCATCGATGGCGGCAAGCCTCTTCAATGAGCTGGGCATCAAGCAATACTGCATCGCCTCCACCGGCAACTCGGCCACGGCATATGCCAGGTATCTCTCCATGGCGCATGTGAATTGCTCGGTTTTTATGCCGGAGGATGCCATCAGGACCTCCGAGGCGACCATCAGCTCCTACGGGCAGCAGGTATTCCGGGTGAAAGGTGATTATTCGAAGGCGAAAGAGATCGCTGCCGGCTATGCAAAGATACACGGCATCCTCATGTCGACCGGCAACATCGACCCCATCCGTGTGGAGGCGAAAAAGACAATGGTCTTCGAATGGCTCCGTCAGATGGAGCAGTTCCCCGATGTCTATATCCAGGCGGTGAGCGGTGGCACCGGTCCCATTGCCATCGACAAGGGGATCCGCGAGATCAGACATCTCTACCCTGAGCTGAGTAACCCCCGTTTCCTGTTGGTACAGAGCGACGGCTGCGACCCCATGGTGCAGGCATGGGAGCAGGCAGAGGCCAACGGGTTTCCCGAAGGATTCGAGAAAAACTACCCGGTGATCGACCACCCGGCGACGGAGGTACCGACGCTGGCCACGGGCAACCCGGCCAGTTACCCCATCATCGCGAAGCTGGTGAAACAGTCGGGCGGCACCTTTCTCCGCATGCGGGAGGCGAAGCTGGTGGCGGTGGGCAAGCTGACCGCCTACGAACAGAAGGTGATCCCCGGTCCCGCTTCGGCGGTCTGTCTTGCTGGCTTTTTCATTGCCCTGCAAAAGAATCTGATCAAGGATGGCGAAACGGTCCTGATCAACATTGGTGAAGGACCCAACCGGGCTCCACTCTTCCTGGAACAGATGATATACACCTCGCACAACGTGAGCAACGTGGAGGAGTGTGCCCCCCACTCCATCGATGACTATCGCACGCAGCTCTGGAACGATGTTCTGGAATAAGAGGAGATCCCGATTTATCGTCGGGACAGCTAAAAAATAAACATATGCCATCCAACCCCATTATATGGATCACGGGCGCCTCCTCCGGCATCGGAGAGGCAACGGCCTACCGGTTTGCAGGGGAGCAGGCCAGCCTGATCCTCACCGCCAGGCGGGCAGAGCGACTGGCTGAGGTACAGCAGGAGTGCATCCGCCTGGGTGCCCGATGTGAGGTACTACCCTGTGACCTCTCCAACCTGAGCGGGCTTGACACCTTAACCGACCAGGCAGTGGCTCTCTTCGGCAGAATCGATATCGCCTTTCTCAACGCCGGCATCAGTCAGCGCTCAACGGTACTGGAGAGCACTCCCGATGTTACGCGCAGGATCATGGAGCTCAATTTCTTTTCCCCGACGATGATCGCACGGCGGCTGCTACCCTCGATGATTGCACAGGGGGGCGGCACCATCGCCGTCACCACCAGCATCGCCGGCCGTTTCGGCTTCCCGCTGCGCTCTGCCTACGCCTCCTCCAAGTTCGCGCTCTACGGCTTCTTCGAGACGCTGCAAGCTGAGTATTACGACGACAAGATCCGCGTGGTGATGGTGTGTCCTGGCAGGGTGAAAACAGCGATCTCCCTCAACGCGCTGGAGGCCAACGGCTCAAAGCACGACAGGATGGATGAGGGGCAGCAGCATGGGATCACCGCCGACAAGGCTGCCCGCATGATCGCGGTTGCGATTAAAAAACAGAAACCGGAGGTGCTGGTGGGCGGTCCAGAGTTGCTGATGGTCTATATCAAGCGGTTCCTGCCCTCACTCTCGCGAAAGCTGGCACGCCGCATCAACGCCATCTGACCGCTCTTTCTTTCGCAATCTTATTCATTCATTTTCAATTTATCAAGAAAAAAATGACCCAACCCTACAACATCGCCGGAATCCAGCAGGTCGGCATCGGAGTAGAAAATCTCTACGAAGCCTGGAAGGATTACATCGACCTGTTCCAGATGGACATCCGCATCCTGGAGGACAACAAGATCGCGGAGCTGATGCTGCCCTATACCGGTGGTAAACCGCAACGACGTCATGCCGTCATCGCGGTTAACATGCAGGGCGGGGGTGGATTCGAGGTGTGGCAATATGCCGAACGCAAACCTCAGCCACTCGCTTTTGAGCTGCAGATGGGCGACCTGGGGGTGCTGGTCTGCAAGATCAGGAGCAGGGATGTAGCCCGTGCATTTGAGGCATTCTCGCTCAACCCCAGGGCAAAAGTTGTTGGCGGACTGAGCAACAGCATCGACGGCAGTCAGACCTTTTTCCTGCAAGATCCCTACAGAAACCTCTTCCAGGTGGTAGAGGATGACTATCTCTTCAAGGATGAAGGAGGGCTTACCGGCGGTGTGGCAGGTGTCACCATCGGCGTTACCGACATTGAGCGGGCGATGACCGTTTACCGCGATATCCTGGGGTACGACACCATCCTGGCCGATGAAACCGGCATCTTCCCCGATTTTGCGCGACTGCCTGCAGGAGACGGGCAATTCCGGAGACGCCTGCTGGGTCACTCCCAACCAAGAAAAGGGAGCTTCAGTGAGCTGTTCGGTCCCTCCCGCATAGAGCTGGTACAGGCTCTGGAGCGCACCCCGCGGAGACTCTACGAAGGTCGCTTCTGGGGTGATCCGGGCTTTATCCAGGTCTGCTTCGACATCCGCAACATGGAAGCGCTGGGCAAACACTGTGCAGCACTGGGACATCCTTTCACCGTGGATACCACCCAACAATTCAGAGAGGGCAGCTCGTTCGACATGGGTGATGCCGCGGGTCAGTTCGCCTATATCGAAGATCCGGACGGTACGCTGATCGAGTTCGTGGAGACCCACAAGATACCACTGGTGAAGAAGCTGGGGCTGAGCATCAACCTGCAAAACAGGGATCCGGAGAAACCGCTCCCCCGCTGGATGCTGAAAGCACTGAGCCTGATGCGGGTGAAACCGGAACACCTCTGACACAATATTTCCGCCCTTTTTCAGTTATAGCAACAATGGAAAAAGGGCGGTTTCTTTTGTGGATGATGATCTGCTGCTGCATGCCGCAGCTGCGGGCGCAGTGGGATGCACCGGTGAGCCGTTACTGGACGGTGAAAGGGCACTACAACCCTGCCTTCGCCGGTGGAAGCGGGACAACCGATGCTTCGGCTCTCTACCGCTACCAGTGGGCCGGTATCCAATATGCCCCGCAACGGGTGATCCTCAGCGGTCATATGCCGGTCGAGTTTTTCAACAGAGGGCACGGAGTGGGTGTAACAGCCTACAGTCTTACTGCCGGGAGAATGCGCAACAGCTTGCTGGCCGGGCAGTACAGCTACATCCTCCCCACCCGCAATGGGAAGCTTCATTTCGGTTTGCAGGCAGGGATCCTCAATCTCGCATTCGATGAGGGGAGCGGGCGTATCAACGAAGAAGAGAACGAGGGAGCCCAACCCATCTACCTTGCCGACGGAGTGAAGCAGCAGCTGGCTGATCTTGGTGCCGGCATCGCCTGGCAGCACCACAACGGCTACGTCGGGCTGTCGCTTCTCCACCTGAATGAACCCGGCTTCCACACAATGAACGACACGCTTGACCTGCAATCTGACTCGCTGAAATCTTTCATACCACGTACCATTCATTTGATGGTGGGATACAATATCCGACTGTTTCATTCGTTAGCTATAGAGCCAATGGGTTGGGTGCAGAGCGGCAACGGCACCACACGGGTGCAGGCCACACTCCGTGCCGTGGTTGCCAATAGATATTCGGGAGGTATTTCCTGGCGTTCCAACGACGGGGTCAGCCTCTTCGCCGGTATTCTGATCGATGGCATTGAGATTGGGTACGGGTATGACAGACATACCCACGGTATGGGAAAGGCGAGCCGGGGCAGTCATGAAATATCGCTGAGCTACCGTTTCCCGGCCGGGCAGATGCAGCCGAAACGACAACCGCAGAAGAGCATCCGGTTGTTATAACGTTCCTGGTTCCTGG
>WOYI010728151.1_pt1 | contig 19290 bp, 24 predicted proteins | sample 6423411 | NCBI WGS metagenome assembly WOYI01 (sample SAMN13441803, study PRJNA592873) | oil field metagenome | biome: oil field; feature: oil-well bore; material: oil-contaminated soil; isolation source: oil-contaminated soil from oil-well borehole | place: Germany: Wietze | collected 2016-10-18 ... | reverse complement strand
GTATATAATAATTATTTTCTTACACCAAAGAAATTTATAGCCTCTATCAGATCCTGAAAAGCGATCAACTCTGTCTTTAAAACGTCTTCACGGCTTAAGGTGCCGCTCATCTCTCCATCAACGGAAAGTTTGTCTGGTCCCCTGGCAACTATCCTACCCACTCCATCACGGCTTAGAACTTCCTCTGCCTTCCGGTCATGCACGAAGGCCCGTCCGGGGATCATCACCGTTTCCTTAACATCTTTAAGATCTACCTCTTCCAGGTCTTTCTGGGTTATTAAGCAGCCGATATCTTTATTGGCGGCTACTACATTTACCAAATCTTCGGCGCCAATATTTAAAATAATTTTCTCGATATAGGGAGCAGCCACTGCACTGGTAAGTATGGTTGCCTCGGAGGTAACTTCAGATAATATATCAAGGTATTCACGGTTTTTATTTTTACTTATAGCAAAGGGAGTGTCGTTTTCAGGGTCACAGAGAGGAGTACCGGTTACCCGGAGCTTGAATTCCCGGTTTACCTGTTTAACCAGTTCCTCGAATTCTTCCAGTGAATGGGTTTTTTGACCCTCTAAGATGGGTTCATTTCCGAGGATTAGTCCCTGACTTTCCTGGTTAGCAAATCTCATCAGTATGAATGCCTTGGCACCCCATTCTTCCAGATCACTTGCCGTCTTAAAAAGAACTTCACCGTCATTAGCTCCCGGGACTATGACTGCTGCGGCGTGTACTTCACTGTTTTCGCAGAATATTTTAAGGGCTTTCAGCGATTCTTCTGGATTCGTATCTCCCATCCATTTCTTCCTGAGCTGGGCGTCGGTTGAAAAAACAGTGAAGGTGACTTCCTCTATTCCCCGGGATATCAGATCTTCGGCTGTCTTAGCGTCATCGATACCCTTGCCGCTGGTGTAGCCCAGGTGGATGGGGAGGCTTAAATCTTTAAAGGCAGATGAAATCTCCAGCAGATGGGGATAACAGCTTACATCTCCACCTCCACTGATGTTAACCTTTAAATGCTGGTCTCTGACTCCTCCCATCATCAGGGTGTTCTGGACGGAGCCAACCACCATGAATGGGGGTATGAAGTTGTTGGTGATCTCCCGTACCCCGGGGCCGCAGTGTTCACATCCTACTCTACCAGGATTGCACAGTTTACACCCGAAGGGATCTCCATCTTTAACCTTTCTAAAATAGCAATATTTACAGAAGCCCCTGCAGTCTTTGCCGGGCATACCACCTACATCTGCTATTATTTGCATATTATCTACTTTTTAACCTTAAAAGAAGTCGTTATAATTCGAATTAAAAGAAAAAAATCTTGTAAATACAATTAACTTTTACAGAATTATTCCATATAAATCTTTCTACTTGAATCAAAAAGAAAGTTACATATCATATAAGTTATTAAATGGAGATTCGTATATCAAAAATTGTATCGTTGGGATCAAAAACCAGTTTTAAGCAGTTTATCGCTGTTTATTCCACGATGCATAAGAAAATGATGTACAAGAATTCGTAGGAGGGAAAAAATGGCAAAGTTTGAAGATAAGATCGACTTGTACGACGCTAGAGGCAATCTTGTAGAATCCGATGTGCCACTGGAAGCTTTAAGTCCACTTAGAAACCCCGCGATCAAAAGAATCGTATCGGGTATCAAAAGGACCGTAGCTTTAAACCTAGAAGGTGTACAAAATGCCTTAGCTACTGCAAAAGTCGGTGGGCCCGCAAATAAAATAATGGGCAGAGAACTTGACTTAGACATAGTAGGAAATGCAGAAGCCATCGCAGAAAAAGCAAAAGCAATGATACAGGTTGAAGAAGATGATGACACAAACGTCCAACTGTTAGCTGGTGGAAAAAGGGCACTGGTACAAATACCAAGAGTTAGATTTGAATCAGCAGCTGAATACTCAGCAACCACTTTGGTAACTGCTTCAGCATTCATCCAGGCAATACTAGACGTATGTGACGTGAACATGTATGATGCAAACATGGTAAAAGCAGCAATCCTCGGTAGATACCCACAATCAGTGGAATACCTGGGAGGTAACGTAGCAACCATGCTTGACCTGCCTCAGAAATTAGAAGGACCAGGTTACGCACTGAGAAACATCATGGTAAACCACGTGGTTGCAGCAACCCTAAAAAACACTCTACAGACAACCGCTCTATCCAGTATATTAGAACAATCTGCAATGTTTGAAATGGGTGATGCAGTCGGTAAATTTGAAAGGATGCACCTTCTTGGACTAGCATACCAGGGAATGAACGCTGACAACATGGTACTGGACTTAGTTAAAGAAAATGCTAACGGTACCGTAGGATCAGTCATTGAAAGTATGGTAGATCAAGCTAAAGCTGACGGTGTAATCGGTGTAGAAAAAGACCTGAATGGATTTAATGTCTACGGAACTGATGACCTAGCAAAATGGAACGCATACGCAGCAGCCGGTCTACAAGCAGCCACCATGGTGAACCAGGGAGCTGCCCGAGCTGCACAGGGTGTTTCATCAACAATCTTGTACTACAACGATATACTAGAATTCGAAACTGGACTACCAAGCGTAGACTTCGGTAGAGCAGAAGGTGTAGCAGTAGGATTCTCCTTCTTTAGCCACTCAATTTACGGTGGTGGAGGTCCTGGTATTTTCAACGGAAACCACATCGTTACAAGACACAGTAAAGGATTCGCTATACCACCAGTGGCAGCAGCGATGGCATTAGATGCCGGTACTCAGATGTTCTCCCCAGAATCAACCTCCGGATTAATAAAAGAAGTGTACAGCCAAGTTGACGAATTCCGAGAACCACTCAAATACGTGAACGAAGCTGCAGCAGAGATTAAAAACCAGATATAAACAGAATTTCCAACTTTGGGGGCAAAAAGCTAAATGGACATTGAAATATTCCCGCACAGACTGTTAAGCGCCGATACCACTGAAAGATTATTGAATGATCTAGAAATGGTGGAAGGCATTAAAAAAATAGTTATCCAAGGACAAAGACTTCCTTCTGAAGACATAAACCCTGAACGCAAAAAAATCACAATTAAAGGCGAAGAAATCGACTTACAGGTTCAAACTGGCCGTGTTTTAATGGATATTGAAGATGAGGAAATCATCGATGAAGTTAGATCTGTCTGTGAAGATGATCTGCCCTTTGGCTTCAACATACATGTTGGAACCTTTATAAGAAAGCAGAAAACAGTTACAGACCAGATTAAATACGGTGAAACCTTGGATGAAATATCTGATGAAGTGGTTGGTTTGACGGATCAAAACGCTCAACTCAGCGAAAGAGCCACCATAATTAAAAAAGAGAACAAAAAATGATTGGCAAGACCACACACGTAGTAGATTGCAGAGAAGCCATGGGAATGGGTGAAGGAGGAGGAATCGCCCAGAGAGGTACATTTGCAGAGTGTGGAAACGATGTTCTGGCCATTGCTATGTCCCCCGGGAGGAGACACATAACCAAACCAGTATGTGAAATCACGTTTGCCCTACGGGAAGCTAACATATTTACCAGCACTTTGGTATTAAATGCCGGCGCTGGAGTCCCTTCAGATGCACCCACAGCGGGAATGGGAAGCCTTTTTGGACTTACTCCCAAAGAGGTAGAACAGATCAAAAGATTTCGCCTATTAGTAGTGCATTTGGGAGGAGTTAAGCATCACATAGTGTACAAGGCACGTTTAATTCTACGGAAAGTAAACAAGCCATGTATAGTGATATGTGAATACCCCGTTGACTTCGAAGATTTCGCTCAGGTTGGTGTAAAAACCAAAGCTGTAATGCCCGAAGAACCTAAAACTCAAGGTGAAATCGTGGATATTATTAGCGGAGTTATTAGAGGAGAAACAGCTCCCCAGGAAAAGTTGGATGAAATAATAAAAAAGGTAAGATTAGCATTAGGAGGTGCATGATTATGGCACAATTCTATCCAGGAACAAGTCAGGTTGCAAAAAACAGAAGAAAATTCAGCAACCCTGATGTAGAATTAGAAAAGTTAAGGGAGATTTCCGACGAAGATGTTGTTAAGATATTAGGTCACCGAGCCCCTGGTGAAGAGTACCCCAGTGTACACCCACCACTGGAAGAAATGGACGAACCAGATGATATCATAAGGGAAACTGTAGTACCACTGGATGGTGCAAAAGCCGGAGACAGAGTCCGATACATACAGTTTTCAGACTCAATGTACAACGCCCCAGCCCAACCATTCGTAAGATCCAGAGCATACCTCTGGAGATTCCGAGGTGCTGACGCAGGTACACTATCCGGAAGACAAATCATCGAAACCAGAGAAAGAGACCTCGAAAAATACGCTAAAGAACTTCTTGAACAAGAATGGTTCGACCCTGCCCGTTCAGCTGTTAAAGGTAAAACAGTGCACGGACACGCTGTAAGACTGGACGAAGACGGTATGATGTTCGACATGCTGCGAAGACAGATCTTAAACAAAGACACAGGCAATGTAGAAGCAGTCAAAAACCAGATCGGTGACGAACTAGACGAACCAGTAGTTTTAGGAGAACCATTAGATGAAGAAACTCTCAAAGCAAAAACCACTATCTACCGAAAAGATGGTGAAGCCTACCGAGACGACGCTGACGCAGTAGAAGTACTACAGAGAATACACATACTACGATCACAAGGTGGGTTCAGTCCTGAATAATTAGGAGGTGGAAATATGGCCGATAAAATGTTTATAGAAGCATTGAAAAAAGCATTTAAAGAAGATCCAGATGAAAGAAATACCACTTTCTACAAATTTGGAGGATGGAAACAGTCTGAAAGGAAAAGGGAGTTTGTTGAAGCTGGTAAAAAAGTAGCAGCTGAAAGAGGAATCCCTCAGTACGACCCAGATGTAGGTACTCCATTAGGTCAGAGAGTGCTTATGCCTTACCAAGTGTCCACAACTGACACCTTTGTAGAAGGTGACGATTTACACTTTGTAAACAACGCCGCTATGCAGCAGATGTGGGATGACATAAGAAGAACCGTTATTGTAGGATTAAACACAGCACACACCGTTATAGAAAAAAGGTTAGGTAAAGAAGTTAGCCCTGAAACCATAACTCACTACCTGGAAACTGTAAACCACGCTATGCCTGGTGCAGCAGTTGTACAGGAGCACATGGTGGAAACCCACCCATTACTGGTGGCTGACAGTTACGTTAAAGTCTTTACAGGTAACGATGAAGTAGCTGACGAAATCGACCCTGCATACGTGTTAGACATAAACAAAGAGTTCCCAGCTGACCAGGCTGAAGTACTCAAAAACGAAGTAGGAGACGGAATCTGGCAGATAGTAAGGATACCAACCATAGTATCCCGAACCTGTGACGGTGGTACCACCTCCAGGTGGTCTGCTATGCAGATCGGTATGTCCATGATTTCTGCATACAAACAGGCAGCAGGAGAAGCCGCTACTGGTGACTTCGCATACGCTGCAAAACACGCAGAAGTTATTCACATGGGTACCTACCTTCCTGTCCGAAGGGCAAGAGGAGAAAACGAACCAGGCGGAATTGCCTTCGGTTTCTTAGCTGACATAGTTCAGACTCCAAGAAAATACCCAGACGACCCAGTAAGACAGACCTTAGATGTTGTGGCCGCGGGAGCTATGCTCTACGACCAGATCTGGTTAGGTTCTTACATGTCTGGTGGTGTTGGTTTCACCCAGTATGCAACCGCTGCCTACACCGACAACGTGCTTGACGACTTCACCTACTTTGGTAAAGAGTACGTAGAAGACAAATACGGAATGACCGAAGCACCAAACACAATGGACACAGTCCTGGATGTTGCTTCCGAAGTTAACTTCTACGCACTGGAACAGTTCGAAGACTACCCAGCATTACTCGAAACCATATTCGGTGGATCACAGAGAGCATCCATCGTAGCAGCAGCAGCCGGATGTTCCACTGCATTTGCTACTGGAAACGCTCAGACCGGTTTAAGCGGATGGTACCTCTCCATGTACCTGCACAAAGAACAGCACTCCAGACTTGGATTCTACGGTTATGACCTTCAGGACCAGTGTGGTGCCTCCAACGTGTTCTCAATTAGAGGAGACGAAGGATTACCAACTGAACTGAGAGGAGCTAACTATCCAAACTACGCAATGAACGTGGGTCACCAGGGAGAATACGCAGGTATATCCCAGGCAGCACACTCTGCCCGTGGAGACGCATTTGCGCTTAACCCACTGGTTAAAATCACATTTGCAGACAAAAACCTGACCTTCGACTTTGCAGAAGTACGTGCTCAGTTTGCTAAAGGTGCACTAAGAGAATTCGAACCAGACGGTGAAAGAGCTCTTATCTCACCAGCAAAATAATAGGTGTTACGTAAACACCTATTTTTTTTTATTTTATTAAAAAAATTAAGGAGGAAATTATATGGTAGATGCTGTAATAGCAGGATTAGGTGTTGCGGCTTTAATGGGCGCTGCTGCAACTATTGCAGGAGCTGCAGAGGATCTAGAATCTGATGTTGGTTCACAAAGTAACCCTAACTCACAGGTTCAGCTTGCACCTCAGATGGGCAATCTGCACAGAATGGTTAACAAAGCTGTTTCTGGAGAACCAGTTGCCTATGGTACCTGGGCAGGAATAGCCGGTGCGGTTGCTTTCGTATTAATGGGCTCACTACACCTACCCGTAATTATGTCAATAGCAGGAGGAGCAGCCATAGCAGCATTGGTTCACGCTACATACACTACCACTTCCCACTTAGGAAGGATAGTTAGCCAGTCACAGTTCAATCAACCAGTGTTCCTGGATGTACTTACAACTCACTTAGGACCAATTGCTGGCCACGGATTCATAGTAACATTCTCAATAGTAGGATTATCATACCTTATGGGCTTATCAATTCCAGGATTTGGACACCCATTTGCACTGCCGTTTTTAGCAGTACTTTGGGGAATTACGATAGGTGCAATAGGTTCATCAACAGGAGACGTTCACTACGGTGCAGAAAGGGAGTACCAGCAATACCCATTTGGTGGGGGAATCCCGGTAGCTATTCATGGTGACATCACCAGGAAAGCTGAACTTGGTGCCAGAAACTCCATGGATGTAGTAAACTTTACTGCTAAATTCGGTGGACCCGTAACTGGATTATGTTTCGGATTAATAGTATTCTTCAGTTTCTGGAGCACAGTAATTGGTGGAATGCTTGGACCTGGTAGTACGGCGATTGCTGTCGGAACAACAATCCTATTCGTGATAGTAATACTATTAATCATAATAAACAACAGATTAGAAGTATTTGCCAGAAACAAATACGGACCATATAAGGAATAAGGAGGTTTTATGATGGACCCATTATTATTAATCGGTGCTGTAACCATTGGAGGAGTCCTCATTGGTGGAGGTGTACACTTCTTACCAGTAGGTGGTGCTCCAGCGGCTATAGCAACAGCAACAGGTGTAGGAACGGGTACTGCAATGTTAGCAGCAGGTAGTGCTATGACCGGACTTATTACCGCAGCAGCAGCCACAGGATCTCCACTCGAATTAGTACTACTGGCAGGTGCCGCAGGATCAGCTTTAATGATCGCCATAACCATGTTGGTGGGTAACTGGGTATACATTTGGGGAGTAGGAACCGTACCAGTTTCTGCTAAAGTGACCAAAGACCCTATCACTGGACTTGAACAGGAAAAATATGTTACCCCCGGTACAGAAGGACACGGAATACCCACAGTATGTTATGTCAGTGGAGTAATCGGTGGATTACTGGGTGGAATTGGTGGAGGATTAATATATTACTTCCTATACAATGGACTGATAGAATCAGGAATATCCGCCTTTGCAGCCAGTGGTGGTTCAATATCTACAGCCGCAGCAATGACTGCTGGAATATTTGCATTAGCAGTATTCTTTGTTAACTCAGTTATAGCATCCTACAATATAGGTGGAACCATTGAAGGATTCCACGACCCTAAATTTAAGAGACTCCCTAGAGGAGCATTAGGATGTATCGTTGCCTCTATAGTTATAGGAATTGTAGGGGTATTATTATTACAGGGAGGTGCGATCTAATGTCAGTAGCAGCAGGAGGAGGCGGAGAATCCTCTGTAAACCCAATACAAATTTTAGCATTAGGATTAATTGGTGGACTTATACTACTTTATCTGGTACCATTTATCCCTACTATAGGACCACTATTTGGAGCATTAGGAGCGGTGCTCGCCATAATATGGGGAGCTGACGCTATTGCTCGAGTTGCCAGTTATGGTTTAGGTACCGGTGTACCATCCATAGGATATATGTCACTGGCTATAGGTGTCATAGGAGCCCTGGCAGGAATAGCTGGTGCTGTGATATTTGGTAGCGGTTTAGAATTACTAGGCCCCATATTTGGAGTAGTCTTAGCCATGATCGTAGGTGCCATAGTAGCCTTAGTCGGTACCAAGATCATCAAGATGAAAATACCCATCCTGGTTAGATGCACAGTGGAACTTTCCGGTGCAGCAGCCATATCCATACTAGGATTTTCAGCAGCTATAGCTGGAGGTTTAAGCATGGCAGATATATTGACCACAGTGGTATCAACTGGATTTATAGGTGTATTATTCATCCTGAATACAATGGCAATACAGCATCCATTCAACGCCTGTTTAGGACCACAAGAAGACAGAGTTAGAACACTCAAACTGGCCGCAGCAACTGGTTTCATTTCCATGGCCATAGTAGGGATCATGGGAATTGGATACTCAGATATCTGGTGGGTAACCGCCATAATCGGTGCAATAGCCTGGTTTATATCAATCAGTGCATTCATTCAAGCATCTACCGAAGATGCAGCATCAGTGGCTTGGACTGGCTGGTGGCCTGAAGAGGAGATGTAAAGGAGGAATAGAAAATGGCAGAAATGTTACCTTTAATACAAATTGCTCCTGAATCCAATTTAACCCTTGACCCCTCCACAGGTATACTGGGAGCAGCTATGAAAGGAGCTGTACTGGTATCCCTGGATGGAGTGAACGAACAACTAAATGAATTAGAGATGGCAGTAGAAGACTTATATACTTCAATGGATCCAACCACAGTCTCTGCAGGGGCTTACCCTGGAAGAGAAGGTGCTTACTTTACCGCAGGTAAACTAACCAACATAGTGTACGGATTCATAATTGGGTTAATTCTACTGGTCGCATTACTACCGCTACTATTATAGGAGGTGTTAAAGTTGGCTGAGAAAAAAGCACCAGCAGAAGGATGGCCGGTTATTAACGGGGACTACGTGGTCGGAGACCCAGAAAGTCCAGTTGCAGCCGCGACACTGGCTTCTCACATCGAACAGATCCCAGTGGATGCCGGAGCAGCCATAGCCGGACCTTGCAAAACGGAAAACCTCGGAATTGAGAAGATGATGGCTAACCTGATCTCGAACCCTAACATCAGATTCCTGGTCCTGTGTGGATCAGAAGTTCAGGGGCACATTACAGGTCAAAGTATCGAAGCACTTCATGCCAATGGAGTTGACCCAGAAAAGAGGAAAATTATAGAAGCAACTGGAGCAATTCCCTTCATCGAAAACATACCCGACGAAGGAATTGAAAGATTCCAACAACAACTGGAAATAGTAAGTATAATTGACACAGAAGACGCAGCAGCAATACAATCCAAGATCAAAGAGTGCATAGAAAAAGATCCCGGAGCATTCGAAGAAGAAGCAATGGTAGTCGAAGTGGAAGAAGATGGCGAAGAGGAAGAAGAAGGTGAAGCAGTACCACCTGTAGCCCCAGAAACCGCACTGATAGAAGCTCGAATGCGTAATATCCAGACCCAGATTAAATCAATCGGTGGTATAAACCGGATATTCGCAGGTATGTACGCCGGAAAAGTTCAGGGAATAGTGGTAGGCCTGGCCTTCACACTGATCATTGGGACTATATTATTCCTGAGATAGGGGGTTTTCGAGATGGTTTTGATATCAAATAAACCTAACATTAGAGGCATAAGAAAAGTCGCAGAAGATGTTAAATACCGAACACAACTGATAGGTAGAGACCAAAGATTATTTGCCGGGCTTATAGCCACCCGTATTTATGGTATAGCCGTAGGAGTAATCCTGGCTTTAATTTTAGTTCTTCCATTTGTAATTTGGACATTATACTTCGGAGGATGATAAAATGGCAGACGAAGATAAAGATATAGTACCAGCCGTTCTTGTCCCTGCAGATGCATTCAACAAGGCAAATGAAAGATTAGACGACATGGAAGACAAGGTAGAATTCACTTGGGGTGAAATCAACCAGCGTATGGGTCAACAAATAGGTAGAGATATTGGTATTTTATACGGAATTATAATAGGACTAATAATCCTATTTGTGGCATTCAATGTGGTTAAGGTAGGAGCATTCTTAACTGCCTTTGGAATCTAGTAAAATGGAGGTTTATGTATGTTTAGATTTGACAAAGAACAAGTTGTTTTAGATATTGGTGGCGTCAAATGTGGAGGACAGCCAGGTGAATATCCAACTGTTTTAGCAGGTACCATATTTTATGGTGGACACAACATTATTGAAGATGAAAAGGCCGGTACATTCGACGCAGAAAAAGCACAGGCTTTAATGAAAACACAGGAAGAGATGTCTGACGTAACAGGTAACCCTCACTGGGTACACACCTTCGGACAGACTCCAGAAGCAATCGTTAAATATCTGGAATTTGTAGGAGAACACTCCGATTACCCCTTCCTCATAGACTCAACCTCTGCAGAAGCAAGAATAGCCGGAGCAAAATACGCAACAGAAGTAGGATTAGCTGATAGAGCAATCTACAACTCTATAAACATGGCAGCAGAAGCTGAAGAAATAGTAGCAGTAGGAGAAACTGACCTATCTGCATCCATAGTTCTAGGGTTCAACGCAATGGACATGACACCCCAGGGTAAATTAGACATCTGGGAAAACGGTGGAAGCGTACTGGATAAAGGTCTCTTAGAGATGGCCGCAGAATCTGGAATCGACAAACCACTCATGGACGTAGCAGTTACCCCACTGGGACAGGGAGCAGGACCAGCAGTCAGAACATCCTTCATGCAGAAAGCCAAATGGGGATACCCATCAGGTGCAGGTATACACAACGTACCATCCGCATGGGACTGGATGAGAAACTACAAAAAATCAGTAGAAAAAGGTGGACAGGGTCACGCTGAAGCATGGCCTGTGGCCGACGTAGGATCCAACCTCATCATGCAGATGGCTGGTGGAGACTTCGTTCTCATAGGTCCTATTGAAAACGCTTCCATGGCATTCCCTGCCTGTGCAATGGCCGATATCTTCATTGCAGAAGCTGCTAAAGACCTTGGAACAGAAATGATTGAAGAACACCCATTATTCAAACTGCTCTAAAAAGTTTGAGGCGATTATATCGCCCACTTCTTTTATTTTTATTTTTAAATCAATTTTAAGGGATTATCATGCCCATGTCACGTTAATTTTTTAATGATCAAAGAGTAATTATCAAAAAATTAAATAGAAAAGGTTATCAATAGGGATACGGAAATATACTTCCGGTGAATATTTTTGTTAAATATAATCCTTTACATCATAGGACTGGTCATATCGCTGATCATAGTGGTTAAATCCGCCGATGTCTTTGTGGATAACCTGGTGGAAATTGGATCGACACTGGGGATTTCAGAGATTATCCTGGGAGTCACTGCATCAGCCATCGGTACATCACTACCAGAATTTGGATCCGCCTTGATAGCTTCGCTTTCAGGCAGTGTAGATATCGGTGTGGGTACAGTTATAGGCTCCAACATATGGAACATCGCCGGTATACTCGGTATTTCTGCCACAGTATCTGGTGTAATTAGAACAAATAAAAAGGGACTCACCAGAGACTGGTTGATGACTTTAATCACCGGAATTATCCTCTTAATTTTCATGTTTTTCGGGGATATCCACTGGTCGGCTTCCATTATAATGGTCGCTGCGTACGGTTACTATCTGTATCTATTGATTAAATCACAGAGAGAACAAAACCACGTTAACTCTTCAGAGGAAGAAAAAATAGATGAATCGGGAAATAATCAGAATAAAAGAAATATAGATAAAAAAACCATTGCACTGGTAGTTATAGGTTTGATCGGCCTTATTATTGGCTGTAGGATACTGGTCTTCAGCGGTGTGGAACTGGCCCGTATAGCCGGCATTCCGGCCATGATCATGGGATTATTCACCCTGGCCATTGGAACCAGCATACCAGAACTGGTGGTTACCCTATCTTCCGCCATGAAAGGACTGCACGATCTCTCCATAGGAACAGTGCTGGGCAGTAACACCTTCAACATACTCATAGGGATTGGAATTCCTGCACTGGTAATGACAGTACCGGTTGAACCACTTTCTTTAACCTTCGACGCACCAGTGATGCTGTTTATCACCATTTTATTGATGGTACTGATAAGAGCAGGTAAAATGAAATTAAACCGGATAGCAGGAATAATATTAGTGGCTTCATACATAACCTACGCTGTATTCAGATTATTTATACTGGTATGAGAGGACTAAGCAATGTACGAAAAGATACTTGTGGCTACCATGGGCGAATACATGGATGAGATACTGGAAAACACAATTGATGTTGTTTCAGGTAAAGATGTTGAAATCATAGGTATATACGTAGTAGATATCTCTGTACCTTTCTTAACCCCAGTTAGGGTTAAAAATATGATGCACAAGGAATTAACCATGAGGGGAAGGGAAATACTGAACAGTATGGAAAAACAACTTCAAGAGGTATGTAAGGGGATTAAGTTCAAAAAGGTATTATTAGAGGGCAACCCGGCGGAGGAAATAGTTAAGACTGCTGAAAATGAAGCTGTCGACCTTATTGTAATGAGCACGGGAAAAAGTAGGGTAGATAAGCATTTGTTAGGAAGCGTATCTGAAAAAGTCGTTCACTCTGCCCCCTGCAGTGTATTACTGGTAAGGATCAACTAGATCAACCTACTTCTTTTTTATTAAAATAAATTCATAACCTTTATATTAATTTTAAGTAAAACTTTAACTTGTTGATTTATTTCTGGAGGTAATCCTTTTGTCCCCTTTTAAGAAAATATTTGCAAGAAGCCCAAAGCCAGTCAGAGCAAAAAGCAAGTACATAGGTTTTGATGATATAAAATACAATCCTTATAGTGTTAAGAGAAAAGTAGGTGCTGGTATAAGCATGACCCCGGATACCTATTATATCGTGGGGTCGGTGGAACTGGGAAATACCACCACTAAATGTATCCTGACCGCCACTAACCTCACCGATAGTCACACCTATCTGCTGGATAAGACCGTGAAGATGACCAGGGACATCCGCCCTCCAAAGGAGGGGGAAGAAGTTTTCGGGGAGACTGTCTGGGAAGTAGAGCTTACCAAGGAATCAGTGGCTGAACTGATCAAAGACACCATCTTAGAATCAGTTAAACGGGCCAGGATAGATATTGATGAAGACCTTGATTTTGTAGTCCGTTCAACTGGGGTGACCGCTGGATTTGCCCATCCAGATGATGTGGGACAACTGATAATAGCCCTGGCCAACGGCTGCCTTGACGCAGGTATACCTCCCCGTAAAATGTCACCGGCCATGTCCATCGATAACTTTCCGGAACGACTCCGGGGATACACCCTTATAGATCAGGTAATGTTTGACGGAGCGGTGGTAAGCGTAGTACCACCCACAGGTAAGGTGGTGGTTGCAAATGAAATGGAAGGGGAACTGGTAACTGCAGGCATAAAAGCAGGTGCCAAATGGACTGATGTGGACTACCGTAACCCTGTGGTTTCCATGGATTTCGGAACCACTCTCGCTGGTAGAATAACCAATGCCGATGTACCATACGCCCGTACCGTTGGCAATTTCTGTGGACTCGCAGGGGCAGTATCAGACTCCATAATCAGGGGTACTGAAAGGGTTGATAAGAGGGGGGGGGCCGCGTTGGACCTTTACACCAGGGACATACTTAAAAACGCCGATTGGAAGGCCGCTAGAAAATACGCAGAAAAGATACACAAACACGTGGATATAAGAAAGGTCCCTGAGGGAAGGGATAGGTTTGGAACGGTGCCAGTCGACCCGGAAGCCGCCTACAGTGCGGGTACCACACTTATCGGCTGTGACATCGGAGAAAATGGTGATGAAATTCCTGAATTAGTTGATTTAGGTCATGAGATCTATGAGGATGTCGGAGTACATACCCTATTTGCGACACTCGATCATGTAAGCGCCCTCATCGTTAAAAGATTGGTAGATGAAGTGGAGGATGAAAAGGTAATTACCGAGGGTTCTGTCCTGGGAGTCACTGGCCGGGCAGGGATAACCGGTAGGAAACCAGAACTAGTACTGGAATATGTTAAAGACCATTTTAAAGATGTTATATTTGTCTCCGATGCTTTGGCCCTTGGTGCCGCTGTAATGGCCCGCTGCATGAACTCCATGGGGACACCTAAAGTTCCGCTGGGTGGTTTGCGCGGTGGAGCCTGTATTTTAGGTGCCCGGAAGAAATTACAGAGAGATAAGGAACACCTAAGCTATTAATCACCGTGGATCATATTTAAAACTTTTATATTATCTGCACTGGTTAATATTTCACTTTCTGAAACTATCACATTATTTTACATTATTTTTTTCTATCACCGCTGCAAGAGATTGATATCTAACTTCTCAAGCAGTTCTTTTCCAGTTAATACATCTGATTCGATGTTTATCTCTTCATCATTTCCCATTCCATCTATAATTTTCACTTTCATGATTTCACCTTCTGATTTGCTGTTTTTTTGGATTGTATCTCGTTGGCTTATTATCTTCTGATTTATTATCTTCTGACATGCATCTCCTGAACATGTTATATCTTTAACCGTTATATTTCTTAACTATCGTTATATTTTATTGGTTAAAAAAAAGAGAACGAGTTGTACCCGTTCCCTCTCTGGAGGTCATAAACCTAAGGCCAGATATTAACTTAAGTAATTCATTCTATCTTTTTACCAGCATCTGGGCCTGGTTGTACAGAATATATCTCATTAACCTTGAGCAGGACTGCGGCTTTGGGATTTAATTGTGCCATAACACTTTTAGCCCACTGGACGGCATCTTCGAAATATTTACCAGATTCATATATCTCCACATCTCCTTTAAACTGATATGGGCATTCTGATACGTTACCAACAGCTATTGATGCTTTGGGATTGTCTTTAAGGTTTTTAAAAGTCTTGTTCATGAAGTTAGCTACCAACAAAACTGTTCCACTATCTAATGGTCTGGCCAGTCCTATAGGAACCACGTTAGGTACATCATCGGTACTGGCAGTTGCCAGCCAAACTATGTTATTTTTTTCTATTGCATCCATCATCTCTTGAGTTAAAACCATTCTATCACCCTTAACTTTTCTACATACCATACTTGTTTTAATAATATAATATACATTTTGGTCAGCAAAATGTACTAAACTGTATCCTGGTTACTGAAATGACTGAGGGTATTTAAATAAAAACCTTTAATATGGGGCTATAACTACAAATAACACATAACGATTTTTTAAATTTTCAAGAAGGATTTTAAATAAAATTTTTTTCTGACTAATAGGGGAAAAATAATATGGTAACTGCAGTAATCATGGCCGGTGGTAAAGGAACCCGGATGGGATTTAAGGGTGAAAAACCCCTGATTTCCGTCCGGGGCAAGCCCATGATCAGGCACGTTTGCGAAGCCCTAGGGTCGTCCCGGGAAGTGGATGATTTAGTGGTGGCCACCAGTAAAAACACACCACTCACCACGGATTTTGCCCGAAAATCCGGCATGAAAGTTATAGAAACCCCAGGGGAAGGTTATGTAAACGATCTCAGATTTTTAATAGGGGAACTCTCAACTTATGACCCCAAAACCAATAACCAGGACGATATCCTGGTGACCATAACCGCAGATCTACCCCTCATCACAGGGGAAATTTTGGATGAGGTAATTACAGAATATAGAAACTGCGGTAAACCAGCCATGTGTGTTGCTGTGCCACTGGAATTTTTCAGGCAATATAATCTGAAACCACATATTGTAATGGGGGATATGGTACCTTCAGGATTAAATATATTAAGAAGAAACAACACACAACAAGATGAGGAAGTATTGGAACTGAGGAAATTTGAGCTGGCGTTAAATATTAATAGTCCAGAAGATCTAATATCCTTAGAGAAATATTTTGAGTTTAAATCTTTCAAACAGGCAATAAATTAGGGGTGATATAAGTGGTTGAAGAACGGAAATTAATTAAAGGGGAAGAGAAGGTCTGGAGTGAAATAAAGGGCTACCAGGTGGCTACAAACAACGCAAGAATACTCGGTGAACTCGATGAACTAATAATCAACGGTAAAACCGGTAAAATAACAGATGTAGTTATCAGGGTAGACAAAGGCCGAAACGTCAACGTCAAAGGCGCTAAAAAGAAAGGAGACACTTTATTGGTTCCCTTCGGAAAAGTGGAAAAAGTCGGTGAGTTCATAATCATCACTGAATAAAAAAAATCTTCTTTTTTAATTAAATACGCTATTTCTTGCTTATTTAAACTGTTTCCTCTAAAATTAGCGATTTTTTGATAAAAAAATAATATAATAGATGATTTGTTCATCTTACATAGGACTACTCAATCTTACATAGGACTACTCATTTTTGCACATAAAATGGATGCTCAGCACTGTCTTTTTTATCCAGAATCTCTTTTATTGATGGCTCCTGGTTCATAGCCCTTCTTATTGCTAATTTGGTTGCCTCGTAGTTGTAGCGGTAAATTTTATCGTTGTCTTCTGCAGCCGGGTGGATGAAAACCCCGACGATGATACACAGGTCCTCTACGTCACCTTCTGGGATGGTGCCTTCTTCCACACAATCTGCCACGGCCATGGCCACAGATTTCTGGGCCGGTCCGAAGTTACGCACAGCATCCTCCATTCCCCTGATACTGACCTTAGGCACTATCATGGTTATGGGTTTGCAAACCAGGTTAGGGGCGATGACTGCAAAAAGTGGGGTGTGCTTTTCCACCTGATTGGTAAGTGCATTTGCAAAGGCCTGCCCTATAGGGCCTGATTTATCTCCAATCAATAAATCTATATGTGCTACTTCATTTCCTTCGCCAACCAACGCTTCACCATTTAAGTACATAAAATACACCTCTTGTAAATTTTTTATACATAAAATGATACAAAAAATATAAAATGGGGGATTACATACCCTGTAAACTCAGATCCAGCATCTTCTTGGTCTCTGCAGCAAGTTCCGGTGGAAGACCAGTTATATCCATACTCAGGAATCCTCTGACAATCATGGAAGCTGCTTCATCTTCAGTTAAACCACGGGACATCAGGTACTGAACTTCTTCTTCGGCGATCTTACCCACCGCAGCTTCGTGGGACAGTTCCAGGTTGGTAGCACTACCTTCCAGTTCGGGTACTGAATAAATCATGGAATCATCCGATAAAACCAGCCCCATACACTCCAGGTGTCCTTTCACTTCCTGTGATTGGCCGGATAAGTGTCCCCTAGTATAGATCTGTGATTCATCGTTGGACACGGCACGGGTAACCATTTCGGTACTGGAATTCCTTCCGGTAAGTATGGTACGGGAACCGGTGTCCAGGATGGAATCTTTCTTACCACTTAAGATTGTCTGGAACACTGCTCTGGAGTTTTCCCCCTGGCAGTAAGCTGTAGGGTAAGTCTGGATGGTACGGACTGGACTGGTTAGAATGTAATTATTGATATAAGTGGAGTCATCCCCTAAGATTACACCGGTACGGGGTCTCACCTCCACCTCCTCCGCCCAGTTATGTACCATGGTGAAGGTGATCTTCGCACCTTTCTTAAGGTAGAACTCTGAAACTCCTACATGAAGGGCTCTCTGGATGTCAGATCCAGTGGCACAGCCAGTTATGATATGTAGTTCTGAATTTTCTTCGGCGATGATTACATTATGGACCGTCTGGGCTACGTCTGCACCCCCAATAAACATACAGGCTTGGATTGGGAATATTTCCTTAGAATTAGGTAAGGATCTGATGAAATAGCCGCCTGATTCTCTTAAAGCCGTTTCAGCGGTGTATTTATCAGTATCCACTGCTACAGCTTTCCACATGTAATCGTTTAACCAGTCGTGTTTTTTTAATGCGTCTTTCATGTTCATTAGTTCTATGGATTCTGACTGGCAGTTGGTGCAGACTCCTGATTGGTCGATCTGCAGGAATGTACCTGATCTACCGGTCCCGCTTGGTTCAACTCCCACGTTAAGTATGTCTTTTTTATATTTTTCCGGAAGTTCTTCCAGGGATTCCATTTCTTCATGTTCACCAGTTTCTTCTTTTTCGAATTCTTCAATTTCTATATCCTTACCTAGGGTAGCTTTCTTTTCTCTGGCCTTAAGAGCTCTTTTCTTCAGTGTATCGGATTGCAACATTCAACACATCCTTTGAATCCTTCTTTCCTAACATCTTCTAAAATTTCATCGGGATTGCCTGAACAGGCTATTCTGCCATCCATTAGCACGTGGGCGGTGTCTGCAGTGACGAAGTTTAGAATATATCCTAAATGGGTGATGAGTAAACCAGAATTCTTTCTTAATCCTGGCTTCTTATCTTTATTAAGTAGGGTGTTTATCTCCTCTGCCAGAAGTTCCACGTTTTCGATATCCACTCCGGAGTCGGGTTCATCAAACATGATGAAGTCGGGTTTCTGGGCCAGGAGTTGTAATATTTCTGATCTTTTAACTTCACCACCGGAAAAGCCCAGATTCACATCTCTTTCCAGGAATCTTTCATCAAATTTAAGTTTACTCGCCTGTTCCGTCATTTCCGGACTTAACTCCTCCTTAACATCTTCATGATGTTCGATTTTCAGGAGGTCCATTAGTTTTACACCTCTTATTGAAGGGGGGTTCTGGAAACTAACACCTATTCCCATTTTAACCCTTTCTGTGGTGTCCAGGTGGGTGATGTCTTCTCCCTTGAAGATGATCTCTCCCCTGGTTATGTTGTATTGGGGAAAACCCAGTATACTCATAAATAGCGTACTTTTACCCGACCCATTAGGCCCTAAAAGTACGTGGGTTTCGCCTTCATCTATGTACAAATCGATGTCTTTCAAAATTTCTTTATTATCTACTTCTACGGCCAAATCTGTTATTTCAAGGAGCAATTTCAACCACCACCATCTTTTTAACTAAATTTTAAATCATATCTTTATGAAATAAAATAAAATGTTACATTAATATTATGTACATTATGCGA
>WOYI010089540.1_pt1 | contig 19340 bp, 18 predicted proteins | sample 6423411 | NCBI WGS metagenome assembly WOYI01 (sample SAMN13441803, study PRJNA592873) | oil field metagenome | biome: oil field; feature: oil-well bore; material: oil-contaminated soil; isolation source: oil-contaminated soil from oil-well borehole | place: Germany: Wietze | collected 2016-10-18 ... | reverse complement strand
AATTCAATAAACCTTCGTTCCGTCAGTCACACTGACCCGCCTTTCGCGAAGGAGCCTGCATGAAAAGAAAACCCTGCTCCCGGTAAAGAGCTGAGCATATTTATTCCCGTACAGACAGGTGATCACCTCAGCCATCATGGCAGAAGGTTCAGTAGAATAAAAAAAATGCTCAGCCTTTAAATCGACTTTAAAATTAAACTAATTATTACAGACCCGAAGCATAATTTGACAAAAACCTTGTTATAATCCATAAAGGGATGAGAAACTAAGACAAACCGGTTTCAGCTCCTTTTCACTTCCGCGAACCACTCAGCAGAATCACTTTTTATTCAATTACCATTGCAATTTCAAATCTTTGAAATTATTTTTATCGTCGCCCGGACAAACACCGGGGCGGAATGACAAAACGCTGTAAATCATAATTATAAGGCCATGACAAAAGGACTCATCACCAAGAAGGACAAAAAGAAAGAGGCGACCAAGAGCCTGAAGGAGAAGCGCAAGGAGAAGAAGGAGAAGAAAAACGCAAAATAACCTTAGCGGCTACTCATTTTTATTTCCGGCGGTGACACAATATTCACCTGCCCCTGCGGTTGAATATGTGACATTATATTATCTTCATGCCCCGGCCTTAACACAACCCGCAGGAGCCAGATGAAAACCAGAACACGAAATTCGCCGTTCCCCTGGACCTCCCTGAGCGTGCTGCTCTTTACAGCAGCCGTACTCACGACGGTGGTGTTGCTCTATTCCTCCGGTGAAAAACATCGCATGCTCCGCGATGCCCGGACAGAGATGGAATCAATATCCCTCCTGAAGGCCGAACAGGTAGCCGGCTGGCGAAATGAAAGGCTTAACGATGCGACCCTGATCCATGAGAATGTCACCCTCGTGGAGAATGTCGATGCGATGTTCATCAAGGAGAGCGCCGAATGGGAACAGTCGAGGCTGGAACAGCTCCTCAAAACACTAATCGACAACTACGACTTCGGCGGGGCCGTGCTCGTGGATGCCGGTGGCCGCCCGGGACTGGCGGTGCCGCCGTCGGAAGCAGTGATGGGCGACTTCCTCAGGAACAACATCAGCAAAGCCATATCCAACCCGGTTATATCTATGTCAGAGTTCCACACCGCCGCGGTGGTCTCCTACCTTCATCTTGACATGCTCATCCCCATGCGGATGCCCCTGGATGGCGACACCGTGCTCGCCGGAGTGCTGGTAATACGCATTGATCCCGAAAAGGAACTCTTTCCCCTCCTCTCCTCCTGGCCAACACCGGGAAGCACCTCTGAATGCATCCTCTTCCGCTTTGAGGGCGACTCGGTCATATACATCAACGGATCACGCCTGGCCGGCCATGACTCTCCCGTCACCCTGGCCGCCGGCCCGTTGGAGATGAGCTACCTGAATCCTCCGCAGGAAGGAAACGACATAACAACCTATATAGATTACACCGGCACCGAGGTTGTCGCCTCTGTAAAGAAGGTGCCCGGAACCGAATGGTACCTCATAGCCAAAAAAGAGGTCCCCGAGATCCTCGAGCGATACACTGACGAGATAACCATGCTCTGGCTGATAATGGGTCTGGTATACCTGGCACTGGCGCTGATCGGTTACCTCATCATCAAGGCTACACGCGCACGATACCGCCGCGAGAAGCAGCAGGAAGAGCTCAACCGCCAGGCCATCATCAAGCACTTCGACTTCGTAATGAAGCATGGCAATGACATCATCCTGCTGATAGACAGTAAGATGAATATTGTCGAAGCGAATGAGCGTGCCGTGCAGTCTTATGGCTACCCGCGCGAAAAACTCATCGGGATGAATATTTCCGACCTGCGAACGCCGGAAGAGCGGCCCACCCTCGCCAGGTACTTTCAGGAACTCAACGAGAAGGGATCGTCATATATCGAAACCGTCAACAGACGCAGCGACGGCACATCCTTCCCGATAGAGATAAGTGCCTACACCGTGGATGTCGACGGCGTGCGCTTCTACCAGAACATCGGCCGCGACATCTCAGAACGCAAGATGACAGAGGTGGAGATGAGGGAGAGCAACAGGAAACTCAGCACCATCATCAATAACCTCCGCGGTGTGGTCTTCCGCTGCAACAACGATCCTGAATGGACCATGCAGTATATCAGCGACGGCATCTACGAACTGACCGGGTATCTTCCCAATGAGTTTATAGACAGCAAGATAAGAACATACGGCTCAATAATTCATCCTGAAGACAGGGAAAAAGTGTGGAGTGAGGTCCATTCGGCACTGGAGACCGGATACCTCTACACCATTGAATACCGTGTCGTCACTTCATCAGGAAACATAAAATGGGCCTGGGAGAGGGGACGCGGCTATTACGAAAGCGACAAGCTGGTGGCACTCGAGGGATTTATCTCCGACATCACCGAGCGCAAGCACATCGAGGAGGAACTGATAAGGGCCAAGGAAAAGGCCGAGCAGAGCGACAGGCTCAAGACCGCCTTCCTCCACAACATCTCACACGAGATACGCACCCCGATGAACGCCATCGTCGGCTTCACCACTCTCCTGGAAGACCCTGACACCGACGAGGAGAGCCGCAAACAGTATATTGAAATCATCTCGCAGTCGAGCAACCAGCTCCTCTCCATCATCACCGACATCGTTGACATCTCCAACATCGAAACCGGACTGGTGAAGGTGAGCCGCAAGAGCGTCAACCTCAACACTCTCATCAGACACCTCTATGATCAGTACCGGCCGCGCACGGAACAGCAGGGGCTGATACTGAACTTCACCACACACCTCGACAACAATGAAGCGGTGGTTCGCACCGACGAGACGAAGGTGATACAGATCTTCTCCAACCTGCTCAACAATGCGCTCAGGTTCACCCGTGAGGGAAGAATAGAACTTGGATATGTCCTGCGCGGTGAGATGATCGAGTTCTTCGTCTCCGACACCGGCATCGGCATTGCGCCTGAACATCATGAGAAGGTGTTCGATCGGTTCTTCCAGGTGGAAGGTCCCAGCTCGAAGCAGTACAGCGGAACAGGACTCGGACTTTCTATTTCGAAGGCCTATGTCGAACTGTTGGGAGGAAAGATATGGCTCATCTCTAAGCCGGGAGAAGGGTCGCTCTTCTGCTTCTCGATACCTTATACTAAGTCTTCTGAGGAGAAGCCGGCCGGGAAAAAAGCGGCAGCCAAAAGCAAAGACATAGTAATCTGAAACCTCGGAATCGCGCGGGGGACGCCCTGGCTGCGGTGGCCAGACAACACATTTCGGCATTACGAATAACCCCGTGGGACACCCTGGCTGCCGGAGGTAGATAACCCATATTGGCATTAAGAATAACTCTTCCGGCGCACCGGATAACCCGCCGGGGCAGTCACCAGCTTCAGCCCCCGTTCCCGCTCTTTTTGATCTCTATCCCCAACTCGTCGAGCTGCTGCTTCTTTACCCTTGAGGGCGTGTCAATCATGACATCGCGTGCCTGGTTATTTTTCGGGAAGGCGATGAAGTCGCGTATGGTGTCCGATCCACCCATGATAGCCGTCCACCTGTCGAACCCGAAGGCGATGCCGCCGTGCGGCGGGGCACCGTACCTGAAGGCATTGAGCAGGAAGCCGAACTGTTGTTGTGCTTCCTCCTCCGTTAAGCCCAGGGTGCGGAACATCAGCGATTGCGTCTCACTGTCATGAATTCGAAGAGAGCCCCCTCCTATCTCGGTGCCGTTGATCACCATGTCATAGGCGTTGGCATGCACGCGCCACGGCTCGCTCTCCATATACTGCAGGTCCTCCGGCTTCGGTGCCGTGAAGGGATGGTGCCTGGCATAGTAGCGCCCTGTCTCCTCATCCCACTCCAGCAGCGGGAAGTCGGTCACCCAGAGCGGTGCATAGACAGAGTCATCACGCAGTCCCAGCCTCCTGCCAATCTCAAGGCGAAGCTCCCCGAGGGCAATGAGGGTCCTCTCACGCGGCCCGGCCATCATAAGAATAAGATCGCCTGCATCCGAGCCGGTCATGAGGGCGAGGTTCACGAGGTCGTCAGCACTGTAATATTTGTCAGCCGGCGATCTGACAGTGCCATCCTCCTCCACTTTGGCCCATACAAGTCCCTTTGCTCCTATCTGCGGACGCTTAACGAACTCAGTAAGCTCATCAATCTGCTTGCGCGACCAGCCTGCACAGCCGGAAGCACATATGGCACCCACGTACGGCGCCTCTTCAAACGGAGGGAAATTCTTCCCCCGGACTGCCTTTGTAATATCAGTAATGTACATCCCGAAACGGATATCGGGCTTGTCAGTGCCGTAGCGGCTCATCGCCTCATCATATGGGATGCGCGGGAACTTCCCCTCGAAACTCATCCCTTTTATGGCCTGGAAGAGATGGCGTGCCAGCCCCTCGAAGGTGTCAAGCACGTCATCCTGGTGCACAAACGACATCTCGCAGTCGATCTGCGTAAACTCCGGCTGGCGGTCGGCGCGAAGATCCTCATCACGGAAACACTTTACTATCTGGAAGTACCTGTCGAAGCCGGCGACCATCAGCAGCTGCTTGAAGGTCTGCGGGCTCTGCGGCAGGGCATAGAACTCGCCGTTATGGAGGCGCGATGGGACGATGAAGTCGCGCGCACCCTCGGGGGTCGACTTGATCAGCACCGGTGTCTCCACCTCTATGAATCCCTGCCCGTCGAGATAGCGCCGCGTCTCCTGTGCCATCCTGTGCCTCAGGACCATGTTTGACCGCACAACCTGGCGACGCAGATCGAGGTACCGGTATTTCATACGCAGCTCATCGCCGCCGTCGGTGTTCTCTTCGATGGTGAAGGGAGGTATGTCGGAAGTGTTCAGCACAGTGACCGTATCAACGATAATCTCTATGTCGCCGGTAGGCATCTGGGGGTTCTTGTTACTCCTCTCGGCCACCGTGCCGGTCACCTGCACCACGAACTCGCGTCCCAGTCCCCGTGCCACTTCGCAGAGAGCAGCGTCGCTCTTCATATTGAAGACAAGCTGTGTGATGCCGTAACGGTCGCGCAGGTCGATGAAGGTCATCCCCCCGAAATCCCTCGACCGCTGAACCCATCCCGCAAGTGTTACCTTGTCGCCTTTATTGCTGATCGTCAGCTCTCCGCATGTGTGTGTCCTGTACATTGTCAATCCATTTGTCAAAGTCACAAACTTACATAAAATCACCTGACTTTTCAGGGACCGGGGAAAATCCCGTGATGCAGCCTGAATTTTCAGGAACATTTTCCCTCAGGTCGCACGGCATACCATTGAGAAATAGAAATCCGGGCTGCGATCCGAATTCAGGAGAAAGCAAGAACTATTCCCGGTAAAAAACGGTAATAACTTTCCTCGCGGATCTCGTCCGTTTTTCATAAAATTGCAGAACGGAAACGGTATAACTCAGGCATGTACACATCCTTGAAAACAAAGACGGCCCGACTGTCGGTGATGTCCAACTCACTGCTGATCATCATGAAGCTTGTCGTAGGTCTGCTGACACGGTCGGTAAGCATCATCTCCGAGGCCATACACTCGTCGATAGACCTGATTGCAGCGGTGATTGCATTCTCTGCCGTCAAAATTTCAGGGACGCCGGCAGACGAGAGACACCCGTTCGGTCATGGGAAGATAGAAAACGTATCCGGGGTGATCGAAGCTGTACTGATCTTCGTTGCCGCAGGATGGATAATATTTGAGGCAGTAAAAAAGCTGCTGCATCCTGAAGAGCCGGGAGTCCTGGGGCTCGGCATCCTGGTCATGGCCGTCTCGGCAGTGATAAATGCCTTCGTCTCGCGAAGGCTATACAAGGTGGCAAGGCTTACCGACTCCGTAGCCCTGGAGGCAGATGCCCTCCACCTCAAGACCGATGTGATCACCTCTGCCGGCGTGGCCCTCGGACTGGCACTCATGTGGCTCACCGGATGGTATATCCTTGACCCCGTCATCGCCCTCCTGGTGGCACTGATGATAATATATGAATCCTGGATGCTTCTCAGGAAGGCCTTCTTTCCGCTGCTCGATACGGCACTGTCGGTTGAGGAGCTGGCAAAACTCGAAGATATCCTTAAAGAGCTGGATGTGAGTTATCATGACCTCCGCACCAGGGCGGCAGGGCAACAGAGGTTCGTAGAGTTCCATCTCGACGTGCCGCCGCTGGATACTATAGATACCATACACCATCAGTGTGACATCATCGAGGAGAGGATAGGACTCGAATTCCAGGATATCAGGGTGGTCATCCATCCCGAACCCAAAAAGTAAAATCATGGAGAGTGCAGGCAGCGATGAATTTTACATGCGGCTGGCGCTGGCCGAAGCTGAAAAGGCTGCTGCACATGATGAGGTGCCTGTCGGTGCCGTCATTGTGGCAGGACGCAGTGTGATTGCCCGTGCCCACAACCTGACTGAGACCCTCAATGACCCTACGGCCCATGCGGAGATGCAGGCTATCACAGCTGCCAGCTCGTTCCTTGGCGGGAAGTACCTCACCGACTGCACCATATACGTGACGGTGGAGCCATGTGTCATGTGCGCGGGTGCACTGGCATGGGGCCAGGTGGCGCGACTGGTCTACGGGACTCCCGATGCCAAAAAGGGATACACCACCACCGGAGTCGCCATCCTCCATCCTAAAACGGAGGTGAGCAGTGGGGTGATGGCTGATGAGTGCGCCCGGCTGATGAAGGACTTTTTTGCGGGCAAGAGGAGGTGAGATGCTCCACAGAGAATCCGTGGAACAGAGATCTTTTGCGTCAGATGGAATTGACCCCCGCTGCAAGGCTCCGGAGATCAGAGCTTTTTCCGGAGGTTCAGGCCCCTCTCTCCCGGGCCGAATTGAAAAAATTTTCTTAGGTTTGTTGAAAACAGTACGGCCATGACCCTCGACAACGGTAAGAAGATAGTGCTCCTGAGACTCATCGGGTTTATTACAACCCTGGTTTATGTGCTATATATCTTCCTGGCATACTTCCCGAAGATCTTCAGGCATGCCATGAGTGAAACCAGCGTCAACATCATGACTGCAGTCGTTACCGCAGCCTTCCTGCTGGTGCTCCTCTGGCCGTCCATCATGAAATACCGCTATATCTGGTTCTCTGCTGATGAGCGGAGCATAATACTCCGGTGGTACAAAACGGGAGTGGTGCCCGGTGAGAGCAAGAGCATCGAGATACCGACTGAAAGGTTTGCCGGCTTCGTGATGACAAAAAAAGCTTTTGGATTGCATCACTACCTGACGCTGTTCCAGCAGGTGCAGGGACGGAGGGCCGCCTACAGTCCGGTCAGCATCACAGCCCTCTCCGCTAAACAGAGGAAAGCAATCGCCGACACTCTTAGCAACTATAAATCAGCTGTTTAGAACTATCAGGTCAAAACATGAGCAAAATCATTTTTCATGACTGAAGGTTAAATGACCTTTGGAAATGATTTGATTTTAAATTATTTCACAAACCAAAAATATTTATTATTATGAAAGTACAAACGATTCTGGCTGAGCTCGAGAAGAAACATCCGGGTGAGGTCGAGTATCACCAGGCTGTCAGGGAGGTCCTCGAATCGATAGAGGAGGTTTACAATGATAACCCCAGGTTTGCCAAGGCCGGCATCCTGCAGAGGCTTATTGAGCCTGACCGTATTCTGACGTTCAAGGTACCCTGGGTCGATGATCAGGGCAATGTCCGGGTCAATCTGGGCTACAGGGTGCAGTACAACGGTGCCATTGGTCCCTACAAGGGCGGCCTCCGTTTCCACCCGACGGTCAACCTTTCCATTCTCAAGTTCCTCGGTTTCGAGCAGATATTCAAGAACTCCCTCACCACCCTGCCCATGGGTGGCGGTAAGGGTGGTTCCGACTTCGATCCCAAGGGTAAGTCAGACAATGAGGTGATGCGCTTCTGCCAGTCGTTTATGCTTGAGCTCTGGAGGCTCATCGGTCCTGAGACCGACGTTCCTGCAGGCGACATCGGTGTCGGCGGGCGTGAGATCGGTTTCCTGTACGGGATGTACAAGAAACTGGCACAGGAGCATACGGGTGTTCTCACCGGCAAGGGCCTCAACTGGGGCGGCTCGCTGGTGCGTCCCGAGGCCACCGGCTTCGGTTGCGTCTATTTTGCCAACGAGATGCTAAAGACCATCAATGAGTCGTTCATGGGTAAGACGGTGGCTGTCTCCGGCTTCGGCAACGTAGCATGGGGTGCCGTCATCAAGGCTACCGAGCTGGGTGCCAAGGTGGTGACCCTTTCCGGTCCCGACGGTTATATCCATGACCCGAAAGGCATCAGCGGCGAGAAGATCGACTTCATGCTGAGGCTACGCGCTTCGAACCAGGATATTGTAGAGCCCTATGCTGCCGAGTTCCCCGAGGCAACGTTCCACAGGGGCAAGAGGCCGTGGGAGGTCAAGACCGACATCGCTCTGCCGTGTGCCACCCAGAATGAGCTCTGCCTCGAGGATGCCCGGAGCCTCGTTAATAACGGCGTCATCTGCATCTGTGAGGGAGCCAACATGCCATGTACCCCCGAAGCCATCGAGATCATCCAGAAGGCCAGGATACTCTATGCTCCCGGCAAGGCTGCCAATGCTGGCGGTGTGGCCACATCAGGACTCGAGATGACCCAGAACTCCATGAAGCTCAACTGGAACAGGGAAGAGGTAGACCTGAAGCTTCACGGTATCATGATCAACATTCACAATGCATGCGTGCAGTACGGCACAGGCAAGGATGGCTATGTGGATTATGTCAAAGGCGCCAACATCGCAGGCTTCCTGAAGGTTGCCAACGCGATGCTCGACCAGGGTGTGGTTTAAACGCGGATGCGATATACGCTGCCCGGACAGGGGGTGATCATCCCTGCCAGCTCCATCTGCAGCAGTATGGGTGACAGCCGGTAGACAGGCATCTCCAGCTGGCGTGCCAGGGTGTCGACGGTCAGGTCGCCCTCCTCCTTCAGCGCCTCCCAAATCCTCTTTTCGTTGTCGGTCATGCCGGTGAAGAGCATCGTCTGCACCGGCGCCGCCAGGGCAGCCGGCTTCCATCCGAGCAGGTATTCGATATCGGCGCAACTCTCCACCAGCGCCGCCTTGTTACAGCGAATCAGCGCGTTGCAGCCGGCCGACCATTCATCGCCGGGACGGCCGGGCACAGCCATGACGTCGCGGTTATATGCCAAGGATATTTGATTTGATACCATTCAAATTATTATTCAGGTCATTGTCAGGATCAAGATTGAAGGTATCAATAATCTCCGAATCATCCATTGGGATCTTACTAAGGATCGGTTTGAAGCGACCATGTAATTCAAATATGAATTCCCCTTTTTTGTCAGTACTATCAACATAGACACCTAACCGCTCGCCTGCTAAATCAGTACCTGAGAACATCTTTTCAATCAGTTCTTTTTTCCATTTATCTGATTTTTCGAATATTCGTTTAGGGTTCTTGGAAATGTGAGCTGTCATCTTTACTGCAAAATTGCTGAATTTCTTGAGTGATTTTGGATCTGGAATAGTCTTCAATTCATCCTCAATAGCAGTCAATCTATTTTCAAAATTAGTCCTCTTTTCACGGAGTTCTGCCAGATTAGGGGAAGCCTCTTCATCTGTTATAACTCCCTTTCCAATCTTTTGAATAATGGTGAATCTTTCAGTATTGATATTCTTAAGCTCTTTGTCTATGTATTTTTTCTCCGTTTCCAAGTCCTTCTTTTTATCAATGTTCGGAGTAGCCTTAAGTAATGCTTCTTCCATCTTTTGATGATCACCGAAAGTCTTAACTAACTTGATGAGTACAGCATTTTCCAGTTCAGTCGCTGGAATCATCCCATTAAAGCCACATTTTTCAACACGATAACGGAAGTGGTAGTAATACCGTTTGTGTCTGCCATCACTATTTGTTGAACCTTGTATATTGGAACCACATCTCTTGCAGAATATAAAGCCACTCAATAGATAAAAATGCTTACGGTGACCACGAACATATAATCTATTGCTTCTATTTCGTTCCTCTACCTCTTTGATTATCTTGGGATCATCTATCAACGCAGGTACTGTAATTGTAACCTTTTCGTTGATATTTACCTTCTTATTGACAAAACTCAGATGCCACTCAGAACCCAAATTATTCTTGAATATTTTCCACAGAAATGACTTATGAACGCCAATGATCTTGGCAATATCCTCAAGTCTATCTCCTTTAATGTACCTTTTAACGGCTTGTTTGATAAGTATCTGCTTTTCTGGATCAATGCCCCACTCGCTAGTTTTCTTATTATAAGTTCTTCCATACGGCAATCTGCCAACAGAAGGGATACCACGTTGTGCCCTTTTAATACGGTTTTGTAATGACTTCAAAGCTTGTTGACGAGCTTGAAACTCACCAATCTCAGCACTCATACCAAGGAATAAATTTTGTGCCGGATCATACAAATCATACTCCATTGTACCAATGAAGAACCTAATGCCATTTGCTTTCAATATCTCTAGCCCTGCTTTGCTTTTTGCATTGTCACGTGACCATCGTGATGCATCACAACATATAACGGCATCGAACAAACCTTTGCTTGCATCTTGCAGTAATTTTTCAAGCAAAGCCCGTTCCTGCCCAGGAGTAGCTGATTCTTGTCCCTTATACTTCCAACAATAATCGGGAATAACTCCATCAGGTATAGAATCGACATACTGTCGAATCTGTGCCTCTTGAGTCCTAAGAGATTCACCTCTTTTTTCCTGACCTTCAGTGGAAACTCTGATTACCGGAGCAAATCTTATTTGTGCCATAATTACAAAGTTATGTTAATCATGGACTTAAATTACCATAAATCATATTGACATCATAATTTTTATCATATAAATATTTGGTGACTCAATAACATTAAAAGTAAGGAGTACAAACGGCTATTGTATCAATTGAAACATATTGAGAGATAGGATTTATCGTCTGATTATCTGATGTGATTACATCGCCTTAAATTGCCTTGTATCCAAAAACCGGTTTCAAGTGAAATGACAGGTCACATTTTGTGAGACTGTCTTCGATGCGATACGTACTTCCAACCCGTCAATCGACCGGGGGTACCTGTCATCTTCACCATATATAACAGATTGATACTCAATTATATATATGCTCAAGAAACAGGATAATTATCCTATTTAACCATGCCAATTATCCGTGTTTTCCGGCATGACCTTACCTATCTTTAATATGGTGATTGATTGATGCTCAGTCGATTACCTGAGTTTCACGATGATTGAAACCAACGCAGGTATCGTATATGCCGGAGGTCTGGGAAGTACCGCCAACATGTAACTCCCTAAACCGACAAATAGTCGTGATAAGGTCAGACAGATTTGCGTCTGTCTGATCTGCTAACTTTTTCTTTTAATGTCTAACTAAAAACTTAGAAATCATGGCAACTAAAACAAAAGATGTTAAGAAAGCTGCAGCTAATGATGTTGACGTTGAAGTCAATGAAATTGACAACAGTCAACTGATTGTTGATGTTCAGAAAAAGATCGAAGAGCTGAAAGCTCAACTGGCAGCTGCGAAAAACGAGTTGAAAGAGCTGACCGGTAAGAAATCAGCCCCCAAAGGTCCCGGTGTCATTTCAACGATCTTTACATTAGTAAATGACTCAGGAAAGACAGGAATTTCCAAGGCTGACATTTTGGCTAAACTGGTCGAAATGTTTCCGGATCGTGCTGCTGATGGAATGGAAAAGACAATCAACGTCCAATTACCATCACGTATGAGTAAGGAACGTGGTGTGGAAATCAAAAAATTAGAGTCAGGTAATTTTGTAGTGACAAAGTAAACTAATCTGGAAGTGGTATGCTTAAGTGTGTACCACTTTTTTTATGCCTATTTGTAGCACAATAGTCTTGTTTTTAAATGTCCGATTAAATACATTAATATCTAACATTATGATAATCAAATATGTAGCTTATTATCGTGTATCTACCAAACAACAGGAAATATCCGGTCTTGGACTGGATGCTCAACGATTGATGATCTTAAACTATGTCAAAAATCATGGTGGATGCCTTTCGCATGAGTTTGTAGAGAGTGAATCCGGTAGCCATGATGATAGATCCGAGTTAAAAAGAGCTATCAGTACATCAAAGAATTCCAATGGTACATTGATAGTTGCCAAACTGGATCGACTTAGCCGTTCCGTTTCATTTATTTCTCAGTTGATGGATAGTAAGGTAAAATTTGTCTGTGCTGACATGCCCGAAGCCAATGAATTTACACTTCATATCTTTGCCGCTCTTGCACAACAGGAACGGAAATACATATCAGAAAGGACAAAAGCTGCCTTACATGCCAAGAAACTACGTGAACCGGAATGGATAGCTGGTACAAATAATTTGACTGATTCCGGTAGAAAGAAAGCTCACATGACAAATTACATGAAAGCCCGTACCGATACAAATGTGGTACATGCCTACCATTACATAGAAACCTTAAAACGACAAGGAATGACCTACCAGCAGATTGCTGACAGGTTAAATGAAGAGAACTACCGGACAAGGACTGGTAAGTCTTTCCGGTCAAGTACTGTGTGGTACATTTGGTACAGGTTCGAAAAACAGGTGGGAGTAAAATAAACGTATCAATTCATCCGCGACGCGACCAAAATTCAATAGATTGAATGGTGTACTGATGGTGTACCGGTAAAATACATGGTGTACTCATGTAGTATTCCTTTAATGAACATTTTTCAACGGGGTTGAATGGTGTACTGGTACACTTCCTTTATTGGTGACCCGCACTCTTCTTAAGTCTATTTACCATAATAATAAATTGGAACGGATTAATTTAATAGGAATTACCGAAGTTAAAAGATTATAGGGACAATTTTATTCAATCCAAATCTCACCTGCATAATTTCTGTATTCACCATCTGTGCAGCGATAATATCTCCTACCATCCCATTCCTTGAAAGATTTCTTCTCATAGTTTGGGACGAATTCAAATTCTTTATTGGTAGTATTTCTATTATTATTTTCTTTCCTATATGGGGCAGTGGCGGTAGCCAAACTGCCCCTATCATTAGCATTTGCCTCTTGAAAACCGTTAGCGGATTTTGATGCCCCCGGTGAACATGGTGATTCTTCCGCCGTGGGGTTGGAATGATGCTCCCGGTTAACATGCCCATTTATTGATAGGTACCGATTGACTTTCGTATATTTATTCTGCCATTTCCCAGTATTAAAATCTTGTTTTTGGATAGACTTAATCAGTCCAAGTTTTTCCAAGGTTTCTTGAGCACTGATAAGTCTATTTTTTCCCCAATGTAATCCTTTCATACAAAATTTATTAGCTGCAAAAGGTTGACCAGTATTTTGAAGCTGGGCGGTATGCAAATACAACATATAAAGGGCAATTGCATCTCCGGCATTGTCCTCATTCTTTAAGACATCTATTACATCCATCAAAGGTTTTGGGAGATAATTATTTCCGGTAGTTACCTTGTCTTTGGGTTTCCCTTTTGTTGGTTTTGATCGTTTCATTATAGATTTCCCTTTCGAAGCGTTTCATCATCATTTTTTAGTTTAAAACAAAGGAAGGGGAGATATGGAAACGCACACATTCCCCTTATCGGCGGAACTAAAACCACCTATCCTTTGTTATTCTCATCTATCATGCGTTTGTTTTCTTGTTTTACAAGGTATGCTATTAAATCACCCAAATTCGGGTATCTTTTCCGCTCCTTCATATTAATTAATTTCCGGTAAGCGGAATCATTTAATTTTATGGTAATTGTTTTTGCCAATGTTTTATATTTTCATTCCAAAGTTACAAAAGAACAAGGGAGTGGGGGGCGGAACCAAAAACCCCCCAAGCCTGATCAGAAGCTTTTTCCCTTGTATATTTTTCATTTCCTTTTATTCAGCTTTCCGCCATTGGTAGCCGTAGGCTGTCTTCAATGCTCCTTTGGCAGCTCTGTACACAGAAAGACCACGTGGGCTCATTGCTCTCTGGGCATCTGCGATTGAGTCATACGTCTTAATATATTTTCCATTTAAATCATACTGATGAATCTTCATCTTCATTGTGTTGTGTGGGACACAAGGTTCAATGTCTGCTGGTGTTGAATTTTTCTTAGCTCCCATGATGTTTAATTTTTACTTGTTTCTACTTAAAATTCCGTATTGTTCTGTGATTAAATTCCTTTGTTTTAATGATCTGATGGCGGATCTGATTCGATGACGAGAGATACATTTTGGTGTACGATACTTGTATTGCGAATTCCTGATAGATTGATATAAAGTTGCCTTATCCATCGAATCATCCCTTAGCTCTTTAAGTATGGCGATTTGCACTCGACCAAGATTATGCATGATTTTATCTGTTTTAAACATTTAGACATTTATTATGACAGGAAAGCCTCTTCTGTGTTTCATAGTGTTAAGTGCGTCTAACATTTCGTCCTCCAGAAAATCTGATAACTTCATTTTCAACAATTCGCAGATTTCAGATAATGGAACGATGACGTATACAACGCCATCAATCTCTTTCTCCAGGGCATGGTTAAGAAACTTTTTCTCTCCTGTTTTGAAGTTTTCCGAACCAATATCGCTGGATTGAGATTCAGATACAATGATTTGAACTTCCTTTGCGAGCCCTATCACATAATATGGTTTCATATCCTTTGTACATTTTAATGTAATAGTTAAAGGGGTGGATCATGTTTAGAACCACCCCTTAACACGCAGAATCTCACTTCTTTTTGACCGTCCCGCTGGTGATCTTTTTTGTTCGTCTCAAAGAAGGTTCCTCTTTGTGAGAGTTATTAACTAAAGAATACAATGGAATACCCTCCGGTAAAGGAGGTAAACATGATGAATGTATTTTTTTGGGACTGGTGCTAATCTCGATATTTGAGCTTCCAGTGCTACGGATTTCTTCAGCACGTTTTTTGACAAGTTCTTCATCATACTTTCGTCTTCCAATAACGAATGGGCGAACAACAAACTCCCGGTAATCACTAACGGCCATCCCTTTGTATGGGCTTCTTTCAGATGTGATGACAAAAATTCCATCAACGCTCTCAACCGCTTGGCCATCAATTAATGCAATAACACCATTTTGGAGAACTGCTGTACCGATAGGGCCATAGGCAAGCATATTCTTTTCTTCGGCTTGCTTAATTGGCTCAATGAATCTTGTCTGAAGTTGATCTCGTAAAACTTCTAATTCACGATTGGTGATATCCAAACCGGCTTCTGCGTGTAAACGTCTTTCCAACAGCATCTTTGGCCATACCTCTGGGAGTGGATAACCGGCATTAACTCTGTTGGAGCAATAGCTGTCAAAGTCGATTTGCACGTCTTTGAGATTTCGTTCAAAGTCCGGAATGGTCTTCTCTTCCCGTTCTGCTATTGCGACCTCTATGGCTCGTTTGTCATACATTGTATATCTGCCGGTGGCAGACTTATCTGCATTGAGAACGTCTGAAAGGATTAACAGTCTGTCAAACCTGTCGGTGTATATTTTGTATTCCGGATCACGTATAGTGTACCGGCGTTTTACTTGTGTTTGCATAACTCTACAGATTAGGTAACATAAGTTCCAAGTCTTCTTCATCTTTGTTTTTTACTACAGTTTTTACAACTGGTTTAATAACATCAGTAATAACATCTGAAGCAACACTGGCATCCTTTTGATTAGTAATTACATCCTGCTGGTTGGTAAAGACGCTATGCGTGAGAATTTCGATATCTTCCTCACAGTTTTCACATACCCCTTTTGGGATTTTAATAGATGTGGTATCGTCGGGAATTTCAACATATCCCGTACCTCTACTTGTAACAAATTCAATTTTTTTCATTTTATATTCCTCCTTATTTTAGTTTGATTTATATTTCTGGTGGGATCATTAATTCCAAGTCATCAGATACACTGACTGCTGCGTAATGTGTGATGAAACTTTCCGGTGATTGTTTCCTTCGGTAAACCCGAGCTGCAAACTCAACCACTGCCTCGATTGGATATCGTTCACATAACTCAATGATTGATTGAACGACTTCTCGTTTCCGTCCGGGAGTGGTTTTATCTTGCCAATCAATCTTTGTTTGGAATCTCTGCTCAAGAATAACCATCTCCTCCAAATCAGGTGTGGCAGTCCCATTCTCATAGGAACAGATTACCGGTCCCTGTTTACCGATAAATGATCCGACTTGTGGTTGGGTCAGATTGTAACTTGTTCGTAAATCCTTCAAAGTTTTCATATTAGTACAATTAACTGTTTATCAGTCTATTGCGTCAAAGATATAAACGACAAAATCAAAATCCACGAGAAATCTTAAATATTTTACGAATAAAATTCTGACCTTCAGTAAGATAAGTTCTTTTTGATGTAATGATAGCTCGTTTTGAGGTGATGATTAGGGCAGATCGAAGATTTTAATAAAAGGTAGGGATATTACATTGCCCCAGATGATATGAAATCTTTAATTATTAGAGATATCATTGGATTCAGGCTGGGGTATTATAGGGTTGGCTTCATACATCAAATTATGAACATAGGGCAAAAAGAGTCATAGTTTTAATATATTCGTAAATTGAAATTCTTAAACAATTCCAATGGCGCTTAAGCTCACTCCACAGAGTTATCCTCGAATTGATAATGAGGAGGATCGATATTTTGGATTTATTGATGAATCTGCACTAATAAGTCATTCATATCGAATTCCAGAGGAACAATTGAAACAAATTATTGAAAATGCAATTGTTTATGCAAATAAGAAGTCAAGTAGAGTGATATTGAATATACCTGAGGGAGCATCATTAGAGGATATTGAAAACATTTATAAAAAAGAGGGTCGCAACCTATTTAATTACTTCATTAAGTATTGCGGAGACCCGGCATCCTCAGCTCATGGATGTATTGGAAGGCATTATAGTGAAATCGCTAAAGAACAGTTTAGAAATAGAACATTGCAAAAGGAGAGAATGAATTCTGGTTGGAGATATCAAAATATCGCTAAAGATGCTGCTATCAGATCCCGTAGATTTATTTCTGTCTCAGATATTGGTACTAATGAAGCTGATTTTAATGCAATCATTAAGACTAAGAAGTCTAATGCTCATATAAGTATTTATGTCTCGGTTAAAAATCGGACGAATACAATGGGGGGGCAAGATTGGCCAAAAGCCATATATGCATTAGAGAATATGGCCAAAAATGACAAGAATAGGCAAGGAGCCTATTTGTGTGTGTTCGGCATTGCGATGGAACATGGATTAAGGAGCATCAAATCTGAAAATAAAACTAAAATACCCTATTCATTTAATACGGAAATATGGTGCTCTGATTTTTTCTGGCCATTTTTCTCCAATTATTCTTATGAAGAAATAATAAAAAATGTTCTTGATGTCTTAATTGCCTCTGAAAAGCCAGGTAATTATGATATTGAAATACCTGAGGAGTTGGTGATGTCTTTTGGAGATATGTGTAGGTCTTTTAACTTAATAGATGAACATGGGTTTTTTTTCGACCCCTATAGATTGGTAAGTTTATTTTGTGGTACTTTAAAATGAATAATACTCTGTTTAATAAAATATATCTTGGAGATTCTCGAGAGGTATTAAAATCCTTTCCAGAAGGGAGTTTTAATCTTATTATAACCTCTCCTCCCTATGCGGATGCCAGAAAAAAACATTATGATAGTATTCATCCAGATCACTACAAAGATTTCATTTTAAGCTTCAATGATCAATTCTGGAGAGTTTTATCTAATGATGGTTCCTTTATCTTAAATATTAAAGATAAGGTGGTAAATGGCAGAAGACATCGATATGTTTGGGAAACAATTATGAGCCTTACTGAACTTGGTTGGATTTGTGTTGATGATTACATTTGGTTAAAGCCAAACGCAATGCCAGGTTACTGGCCAAATAGATTACGAGATGAATGGGAATACTGTTTTCATTTAACCAAGGCTAAGAACTTTAGTATGTATCAGGATTCGATTAAGAAACCTATCGGCACATGGGCAAAAAAAAGACTCGAAGTTTTAAATGGAAAGAGTGCAGTAAGACATAATAGTGAGAATAATAGTGGCTTTGGTCGTGATTTAAGCAAGTGGCAAGATAAAAAAGACGTCTTACCCGGGAATGTTGTCTCAGTTCCTCTTGTTGGTAAGAATATGGGGCATCCGGCGGTTTTTCCTGTAGGGTTGCCAGAGTTTTTTATTAAGCTTTTTACTCAAGAGGGAGATATCGTATTGGATCCATTTGCTGGAAGCGGTTCAACCGGAATTGCGGCTATTAACCTCAAACGACAATACGTTTTAATTGATAACAAAGAAGAGTATATTAAGGTAGCATCCGATCGATTAATGAAGGCAGGAGGTATCTAATTATATTTGTAAGTATTTTTAACAGTTTTTTCTAACCTATCCCTCGGAGTAAGGTAATTGCCTCTGTAAATCTGTTGCGATAGTTTTTCAAATTTCAGTAATTTTAGACTTAATTAAGTACTTTATTACTGGATCTTTGATCTCATACATTTTTGCCCCGCTGGTGGTTTCTGGTAGTTCTTTGACTAGGTTGTACTCTTGAACAATTTTGATATACGAAATCGCTGTTGGAGTACTTATTTTAAACACCTCTACAAAGTCTTTTGTCATAATTGTTTCTTTCCCAATTCTAAGAAGTCTATTGATATTTGTCTGTATGTCCTCCTTGGTGCCACGTTTAGTCGGGAATACTGCATAATATTCAAACCCCCTTGAATAAGCTAATTGACCTTTGTCAATAGCATCGTTACAAAGTATATGAGAATTAATGTCTAATTCTGCTTGGTGATCATAAATATATGAAAGTTGTCTGAATAAATATCTTGGAGAGTTGTTGGACAGGGCAATAATTGTCTCAATTTTATCTTCAATTGTAATTATATCTTTGATTTCTTTGCTACCATTACTGAAATATCTTATACGTTTATCTAATATTTTCTTTAAGTTATCTGTTTGCCACGTTATATTTACAGGCTTTATTTTATCGAAGCGAACGCCTTTGTTTGTTAGCTCCGATTTAAGTACCTCCCACAGACTAAATACTAGTGAAAATGAACTGTTCATAAGGATCGTAGTATCCTTCAGGAAATTTTCTAAGAAATCAGCAACTGCGGTAACAGTGCCATTTAAGAGAGCGTATTCGTCAATCTTATCAAAGAAAATTACAGTTGTTCTGTATCCGCTGGATTTTATTATCTCAGTTAAATCATTTAAAATACCTCTTAAAAATTTATTATTGGAGAGGTAACCCTCAATATTTGTATCTCTTTCGATTTTTTCCAGTTTTAGCTCGGGAATATAGTTCCTATAG
>WOYI010907574.1_pt1 | contig 19347 bp, 19 predicted proteins | sample 6423411 | NCBI WGS metagenome assembly WOYI01 (sample SAMN13441803, study PRJNA592873) | oil field metagenome | biome: oil field; feature: oil-well bore; material: oil-contaminated soil; isolation source: oil-contaminated soil from oil-well borehole | place: Germany: Wietze | collected 2016-10-18 ... | reverse complement strand
TTTTGAACCGGCGAATGCCTGCGCAACAGGGTCCTAAGCCCTGCCCCTTAGACCATGCTCGGGTACCCCCGCAAACATATGGATAAGAACACAATTTATATATATGCTTTTACCCTTACATGATAAGATAACATGTACAAACTTGCAGAGCTTGAAGAGATCATCAGAATCCCCCCTGCAGAGCTTGGAGGATCTCTTGATGATGCAACAAAGAGAATACTCGAAGAGGAGTGCGAGGGTAAGCTCTACAAGAATGTCGGCATGATTGTACAGATAAGAGATGTTAGAAGGATAGGCGATGGTGAAATTGTACCCGGGGACGGCTCCGTTTATCAGAGAACTCTGTTTGAGGCACTGGTATTTAACCCTGAAAATCAGGAGGTGGTTGAGGGTAAGGTCTCAGAGGTAGCAGAGTTCGGTGCTTTTTTGAATTTTGGTCCACTGGATGGGCTCATACATGTCAGCCAGGTTATGGATGATTTTATAGATGTGGATCTGAATAATAGAAGGCTTGTAGGCAGAGATAGTAAAAAAGTTCTGAGAGCCGGTGATAAGTGCAGAGCTAGAATAGTCTCATTGAGCCTGAATGAGGCAAATCCGAGACAGAGCAGAATAGGACTCACTATGAGACAACCAGGACTCGGGGTTCTGGAGTGGCTTGAGAAAGAGGGAGAGCGCAATGGTTGAGAGATATGCCTGTAGAAAATGCAAATCGATAGTTACCACCAACAAATGCCCCTGTGGCGGAGAGGCTGTAAAGAACTGGCAGGGCTATCTTATAATCCTCGATCCAGAAAGATCAGAGATAGCGAAAGAAGCGAAAATCAATAATAGAGGAGCTTATGCACTCAGAGTTTAAATATGTTCTACCCGAATCCATGAAAGATGAGCTAAGAATACCCTTCGGTAGGATGGTGGAAGCTTTCGATCCTTTTTTTGAGTCAGATATCAAAAATTTTGATGGAAAAATCATAACGGTGGGAGACATAATAACAGAGCATTTTATAAAAAATGAAAAGTTGCCATGGATATCTATAATAGATGGAAAAACAAAAAGAGAGGTCATCAATAATGGGATATCCCTTCACAAAAAGCCTGTTTATGTAAAGAATCCCCCGGGCACAATAACGTATGAACTCTGGGATGCTATAGATAGAGCATGTAAAAATAGGGAGAATACAATAATCTTTGTTGATGGTGAAGAAGATCTTGCAGCTCTTTCCGCAATATTTCTCTCCCCTCCCGGTACGCTGGTGTTATATGGTATGCCTGAGAAAGGGGTTGTGATTGTTAAAACAGATGAAGCAAAGGAAAAGGTAAAGGGATTGCTGAAAAAAATGGAGGTGAAAAATGGAAATAGAGATAGATGAAAAAAAAGAGAACAAACCTTTAAAGAGGCTTGAGGTGAAATGCAGGGTAATACATGAAGGAACAAAAACCCCTTCAAGAGAAGAGGTGAAAAAGCTTCTGGCAAAAGAGCTTGGAAAAGAGCTGATCTCCATCGAGTATATAAAAAGCACATATGGAAAAAATGAGAGCTCGGTCTATGCAAAGGTATATGAAGACGAAATGAGTATGAATATAGAAAAAAGACACATCCTTGAAAGAGGAAAGAAACAGGAGGGTTAAGCATGGCAAAGGGTGGAAAGAAGACGGAAAAGAGGCTTAAAGGTTCACTGTATAAAACAGAAGGAGAAAACATCGAGAGGCTGAGAAAGATCTGCCCAAAGTGCGGAGATGGGGTTTTTATGGCAGATCATGGAGATAGATTGGCCTGCGGTAAATGCGGATACACTGAATTCAAAAAGGGCTCGTAGCTTAGTGGATTGAGTGCCGGCCTCCGGAGCCGGAGACCCGGGTTCAAAACAAAGACCTTTCTTTTCAAAAAGAAAGTGCTTTTAACCCTAAAGAAAAATATGGTACCAAATTGAGGGAAAGAGGGTAGAGGGAAACCCTTTTCTTTTCAAGAAAAGGATTTGGTTCTGCTCCCTCCTGTGAAAATCCCGGCGAGCCCGCCTCAAATTAAAAAATAGCATTCGTTAGAAAATTTCCTTAGGAAAGCTTTTTTATAAGAAGAATGATTAACTCTATGGATGTTGAAAAAAGCTTCTCTAAAGTTCAGAGAACAGAGCACATAAGCAGAGTAATAGGCTATCTAAAAGGGTCAAGTGATGTGCTGCCAATGGTCTTTGATGGAAAAAAATGCTACGGATTTATAGACGAAAGATTGTTTATCTCAACTAAGCTCGATACAAATCAACAGATAAAGGGATTTGACGTCCGTGTAAAAACCATGGATGAGAGCAAGAGCATCTCTGATATCGCTGAAGAGATGCTGAGAAGCTATTGTTCCCATGTGCCCTTTGGAAAAAACGAGAAAGAAGAGAGCATAGAGGGATACATAAAAGCCTCCACAGTTATAAGAGAATTATTAAAAGAGAAGAGCGCTGGTAAAAATGCAGAATTGCTGGCAAAGCCTGTTATAGCTCTGAAAAAAGATGACACAATAGGAAAAGCTATAAACTTCCTCAAGAATTTTAGAGCTGTGCCCATTATAGATGAAAAAGGAAAGCTTTACGGGTGCGTGGAGCAGAAAGGAAATATTATAAATCTTCTAGCGAATAGAGAGAGACCGAGAGAGGGAACATATGTATCAACAAAAGAAGGAAAAGTTTTTAAAAAGCCTGTTGTGAGCTACGCCACGAAATTCGCACCAAAATGCGATGTGAACAACGTCATAGATGAGGGTTTTGTTGACATTATAGATGCATATGGATTCTGCTTTGTATGCAGGGATGATAAACCGATAGGCATATTGACACCTATAGATATACTCAGAGCGCTTGTCTGATGGGTTATACTTTATATACGCGTTATACCGTCTCCCATTCTTTGAGGACAGATTCCCAGTGGGTTGTTGAGACCTCGCTCATGCTGTTTATTTTCGTGATTATTGTTTCATAGCCCTTACCCAGAGTCCTTGTTCTTATCCTAGCGATTATGTCGTATTCCCCTGAAACAAGCGCGACAGAGTCTATGCCCTTTATAGCCCATATCTTTTGCATAAGTTTCAGAGAGTCCTGGCCACTCTTGAGCCTGATGAAAAGAAAACTGCGCACCTCTGTAAAGGATATGTCAACTATGCCCAGCACAACAAGAATAATGCCCATGAACTTCAGAAGTGCAAAGGTGCTGTCTATACCTGCAAGCTGCCCCATGAGTAGAGAAAAAATAAGCGAAAGCACAAGTGAAGCGGACTTCACAGCCTGAGCTATGCTTGCTGAGGATATACCAAGAGCTCTTATGAAGAGAATGTATGAGATCGTTGATAACGTAGTTGCGGTTGCTATCAGACTAAAGTTTTGAGGGATAACATCGAAAGCGAGCAGTATGCTCTCAGGGCTTATTATGAGAGAGAACAGAAGACAGAACACCATTGTGAAAAACACATTCCAGAACCTTATATTGATCGCATCGTTTGATTTGCCCCCAAAGGTCATGGATTTGAGCTTTCTTTGATAAAGTGTAAAGAGCGCATATGCAGGATTCATTATCAGAAAGACTATGATGAGCGCACTGGTCTCAGGTATCCCTTCTGTCATCGACATCATTATAGCCCCAAACACCACAGCAACGCTCGCCTCTATCTCTGCGATAGTGGGCGCATTTTTCTCTGAAAACGCCTCTATGAAGAGGAGGTAGAGAAGAACAACCTGATAGAATGGAAGAACACTTGAAGGATCAGTGAAAGAGAAAAAGAGAGCAAAAAAAGCTATGGTTGTTATCGCATTTCCAGCGCCAGCTAAAATGTGATATAGCAATTCTTCCTTTTTTATCATCCTTATCCTCTTAAAAGAAGGGTCAACCAGAGAGCCTATGCTTCTATTCTTTGTGCCTGTGGAGAAGAATAATCCAAGAAGCATGCAGACAAGCATGCCCACTATAAAAAAAGAGTCAGCATAAGCAAGAGGATCGCTCACTATTTTCATCATTCTGGCATCAAATAGAGCAGTTATTGCATCTAAAATCGCTGCTGTAAAAAGAAGGAGATAAAAAAGATATCTTTTCCTCATGCCCTCTGCTCTCTCATTATCACATGTGTGTGAGTCTTTGATACCCCGTTTACAATATTGATCATGTCGGTTATATCAGCCAATTTCTGCATGTTCTCTACAGTCACCCTGACAACAATATCATATTCTCCTGTTATCACAGATATGTTCTCTATCTGCTCGATCTTCCTTAGCTCCTTAACAATTCCGTTAACGGTACCCGGAGAAGCCAGAATCATAATATAAGCGCCGATCATGCAGTGCAAGCATTTTTCCAATATATCTATATTTCTATCTTCTTTCATTTACTTTTAAAAAAGCAAAACAAAAAATACTGCCTAATGAATAATGAATATGGTTAGGATCTCTCTGGATGGAGTATGGATGCTTAAGGACTTTGAAGGTGCATATGAGATCAAAGCTAATGTCCCTGGGGTTGTGCAGGAAGCTCTGGTTGAAAATAAATTGCTCCCTGATCCTTATAAAGGATCCAATGAAGATCTATTCAAAACCATTGAGAGAAAGGAGTGGATATATGAAAAAGAATTCAATATTGGTGAGGATAGAAAGCAAACTTCTAATGTAGACCTGGTATTCTGCGGGATAGATACCATAGCGGACATATATCTCAATGATGAGCATATAGGAAAAACAGAGGATATGTTCCTCACCTACAGGTTTGACATTTCGAAAAAGCTCAGGAATGAGAGCAATGTTTTAAGGGTTGTGATACGCTCACCTGTGGTAGAGGCTGAGAAATTTGAGAGGGACTTTGGAGAGCTCAACGGCTCTGAAGATACAGCCAGAGGATACGTAAGAAAGGCGCAGCACTCATACGGCTGGGACTGGGGGATTCGCTTGCCTGTGAGCGGCATATGGCGATCCGTTTACATAGAATCATATGAAGGTAGAATAGAGAACTGCACAGCGTATCTGAAGGGAGAGGATATATGCGTTGAAGGAGAGGTCTTTGGAGCCGGAGATGCCGTTGAGGTGCTGGTGGATGGCTCAAAGAGGTGCACCATACCCATTGCCCAGGGGGAGGAATACAGGATCTTTAGAGGCTCTTTTCATATGAAAGACATAAAACTCTGGTATCCTGAGAAGGATCCTTATCTATATGAATTTGTTTTTTTGCTTAAACATAAAGGAGAGGAGCTCTATTCGGAGAGAAAGCAGATAGGACTGCGCACTGTCAGAGTCATCAAAGATAATGGAAGCTTTATATTCGAGATAAACGGAGAAAAGGTCTTTGGAAAAGGAGCGAACTGGATACCTTGCGATAGCATTCTCACAAAGGCTACAGAGGAGAGATACAATAGATTAGTAGGTATTGCAAGAGACGCAAACATGAACATGCTCCGCGTCTGGGGAGGGGGCATATATGAAGATGAAGCATTCTACAGCGCATGTGATAGGCTGGGCATAATGGTCTGGCAGGATTTTATGTTTGCATGCTGCGAATATCCAGATAATCTTCCATGGTTCAGAGATCTTGCTAATAAAGAGGTAAGAGCCATTGTGAAAAAGCTCAGATATCATCCTTCGATAGTCCTCTGGTGCGGAAACAATGAGAACAACTGGGGCTTTGAAGAGTGGGGATGGGATAGAAAAGTTGACGGCTATAACCTTGGGAACAAACTCTATCTCCTAGATTTTCCTCTCATATGCGCCGAGGAGGATGAGACGAGAGATTACTGGCCTTCCAGCCCATATGGCGAGGATAAGGCAAACAGCGAGAATAGCGGAGATATGCATGCGTGGAATGTCTGGAGTGGGTGGGAGAGCTATGAAAACTATGAAAAAAACCATGGAAGATTTATAAGCGAGTTTGGCTTCCAGGGATTTCCCGATGAAACAACGATAAAGGAGTTTGAAGCTGAAGCTCTATTTGATAAGAACATGGTGAAGCACAACAAGCAGAGAGAGGGTATAGAGAGGATCTTGAGGTATATAAATGGAGAATTCGGAGTTGTATGCGACGTTCATTCCATTTTCTATCTCTCGCAGATAGTTCAGGCTGAGGCGATAAAGCGCGGAGTGGAGCACTGGAGGCTGAGAAAGTATGAGACCGCTGGCACACTATTCTGGCAGCTAAATGATAGCTGGCCGGTCATCAGCTGGAGCGCTGTGGACTATTTCGAAAGAAAGAAGGCGCTCTATTACTATGCAAAAAGGTTCTTTGCTGATGTGCTTCCTGCTGTGAAATATGATGGGCAAGAGGCTAGCATATTTCTGGTGAATGATCTAAGAGACGCAAAGAGAGCAAAGGTATCTGTTGAGCTTTTCAAAACAAGCGGTGAGCTTTTGTATAAAAAGGAGCAAGAGCTTGCTGTGCCTGAAGATTGTGTTATGCCTGTTGGTAAGGTAGCCATAGATGAACCTGAGCGAACGGTATGCTATCTTTCTGCATACGTAGACGGCGTGGAGTTTGAGAACTACAGAATATTCTGCAGGTTCAGAGATCTTGAGATCCATGATCCCCAGATAGAGGTGGTTGAAGATAATGAAAACATAAAGCTTAGGGCAAAAAAGCCTGCTTTCGGAGTAAAGATGAGCTGCAAGAGCACAGAGGACAACTTCTTCTTTTTGAAGCCGGGCAAAGAGAAAAGGGTAAAAGCAAAAGAGATATATGGTGTTGAGAGCCTCTATAACTATAATCACAGAGTGGTGAGAAGAAAATGAGCGCTATAAAGCTGGGCATAGTTGGATGCGGTATAGCAGTAAAGGAGCTGCACTATCCTGCATTAATGGAGCTGCAGGATCTCTTCAAGATAGAGGGAGTCACGAGCAGAACAGAGGAGAGCGCAGATGCATGCGCAAAGCTATTCAAAACCAGAAGCTATGCCTACGATAATCTATTGGATAGAGTTGACGCAGTAGATATAGCGGTGCCAACGCACCTCAACTATGAGATGATAAAAAAAGCTTTAGATGCAAGGGTAAATGTGATCTGTGAGAAACCCATAGCTGAAAATGTTGATACTGGAAAGAAGATCGTTGAGCTTGCTAATAGTTCTGAAGCTATGCTCTACATTGCAGAGAACTACAGGCATTCTGCGGTATACGCTAAAGCTAAAGAGATCATGAAGAGGATAGGGAAGCCTGAGTTTGTTCTTTACTCCAGGTTCCAACATATGGAGAAAGATGTAAAGTATGCCGCAACCGAGTGGAGGAAAAATCCAAAGCACATAGGTGGTTTTCTCTCGGATGGTGGTGTGCATGACATAGCAGCTCTGAGAATGGTTATGGGCAACATAATAAGAGTTAAGGCTTTTGTTTCCAGAGCTAGAGATTATCTCGGATCCTGTGATACTATGAGTGCTTCTCTTCTCTTTGCTGATGGCGCTCTGGGCACATACTCTGTCAGCTACGGGCTCGCTGGAGAAAACATTTTTTGCATCTCTGGAACAGAAGGGTTCATGAAAATACGGAGTGATAGAAGAGCTATAGAGGTAATTACAGAAAAAGAGGGAAAAGAGCTTGGTGTGGAGGAAGAGAGCATAGAGGAGGAGAACACATACAAAAAAGAGTTTATAGATTTTTATGAAGTGGTGAATGGAAAAGAAAATAGCCTCGGCTCTCCAGCAGAGGCTCTGGAGGATCTCAGGGTTATAGAGGAGGCTATAAAGAGCTCTGAGCTATGAAATCTCTATACCAGAGAGCGCTCTTCTTCTTTCTTCTCTCTAAAGTTTCGTAGTTGACCTGAACTATGCCGAACCTCTTTGAATAGCCTTCTGCCCATTCAAAGTTGTCCATGAGAGACCAGACGCAATAGCCATTCAACCTTACGCCCCCATTTATCGCTCTCTCTGCTTCATCGAAGTGTCTCTTCAGATAGCTTATCCTGTCATCATCCATAACCATGCCTTCCTTAACAATGTCATCTCTGTAGGCAGCGCCATTCTCGGTTACGTAGATCTCTGGATGGCCATATTCTCTATCTACCCTCATCAGGATCTCAGAGAGACCTTTCTCATAAACTTCCCAGCCCATATCTGTGTATTCTCTGCCCTCAAGCTTCTCATTTTTTGTGAGAAGGAGAGCGGACTTTCTATTTTCTCTCACAATGCTTCTAGAGTAGTAGTTAACTCCCAGAAAATCAGGTTTGATGAATTGATCTATGCCATTGGCCTCAAATCCATAGTGCTCTTTAAAGAAAGACAGGATATCTTCAGGATACTTTCCCTTCAGACTGGGATCAAGAAACCATCTATTGCTGATGCCATCAAGGAAACGCGCTGCTTCTCTATACTCTTCCGAATAGGGGTGTGCCGGCGTCAGGTTCAGGGTTATCCCTATCTCTGCACCCTCTATATTCTCTTTTCTAAAGGCATGCACCGCTTTTGCATGCGCTATGTTGAGATTATGAGATACGTTGATAGCTCTTTTAAAGTCCTTTATGCCCGGAGCATGCACACCCAGACCATAACCAAGGTAAGAGATACAGAAAGGCTCGTTGAGAGTTATCCATCTTTTTACCCTGCTACCGAAGCGATGGAAGAGAGAGCCAGCATATTCAGCGAAGAGATCTGTCACCTCTTCATTCTCCCATCCTCCAATATCCTGCAGTGCCTGCGGGAGATCCCAGTGGTACAGGGTTATCATGGGCTCTATACCATTAGCTAACAGAACATCTATTAGGCTACTGTAGAACTTAATTCCTTTTTCATTTATCTCCCCCCTGCCATCTGGAAATATTCTTGGCCATGAAATTGAAAACCTGTAGCATTTGAGCCCAAGCTCCTTCATCAGGGCAACGTCTTCCTTATATCTGTGGTAGTGATCGCACGCTATATCACCATTCTCATCATTCTTTATATTGCCCTTTTCATGAGAGAATGTATCCCATATAGATGGACCTTTACCATCCTCATTCCATGCGCCCTCTATCTGATATGCAGCCGTTGCCGCCCCCCATAAAACACCCATGTAAATGAATAATAATTTCAATATAAATAGATATTTACTGGATTCGAGAGAATAGAAAGATAAAAGATATATACAGGGATTGTCATCTGTTTTTATGGGGGGTAAATTGTGCATTGTGATCGCGGTGCTTTTCATAGCACCAGCTCTTGCCCAGCAGCTACCAAGGAATGAAACCCTATACATCGCGGGACACCACTGGGGTTCTCCGACAGGATGGAACCCTTTAGCAGCCACGCCGAGCTGGCCCTGCTTGAACGCGAACGATGGGCATTTCTTGCTTTATGAAGCTCTTTTCTGCATAAACATACTCACAAACGATCTGGAGCCTCTGGTGGCACAGAGCTATGCATGGATCAATGATCTCACTTTAGAGGTGAAGATAAATAAGGAGGCGCACTGGCAGGATGGAAAACCATTGAGAGCTGATGATGTAATATACACATACGGGCTTGGAAAGAAGTATGATATAGGGCATACAGCCCTCTGGGATATTCTTAACAGAGTGTATAAAACAGATGATTATACGGTGCGTTTTGAGATGAAAAAGGAGAATGCGAACAGGTTCTTATTACTTGATAACCTCTGGAAGGTCTATCTGCTGCCAAAGCACATATGGGAGGGAATAGAGAAAGAGAAGGGCTATGATCTAAAGAGCATAAGGGAATACAGGAATGATAAGCCTGTAGGTTCGGGGCCTTATACCCTCTATTCATACAGCTCTGAAAGAATAGTGCTGAAGCGCTATGATGATTATTGGGGGCAGAAAAAATATGGCGGGCTACCGAAGCCAAAATATATAGTGCACCCAATATTCAAAAGCAATGATGCAGGCAATCTCGCATTTGAAAGGGGAGAGGTAGACATATCCCAGCAGTTCATGCCAAAGATATGGGAGACCTGGCAGAAGGGCTTACCAGCAGGCACATGGTACAGGGAAGAGCCGTATTACATGCCTGGTGTTATACCCTGCATAGTATTCAATTTCGAGAGATATCCTTTGAACGTCACAGAGGTGAGAAGGGCGATAGCATACTCCATAGACTACTCCAGGATAGTTGAGCTGGCGATGTCCAGCTATTCAATACCGGCAAGATCAAGCTTCATACTGCCTATGGGCGCAGAAGCTGAGTTCTTTAATGAAAGCCTTGTGGAGAGATATGGATGGGAGTATGATCCTCAAAGATCCGTAGAGATCCTTGAGAGCATCGGTTGCAGGAAAGGGTCTGATGGGATATACAGGATGCCTGATGGAACAAGGCTGGGGCCATTCAAGCTTGAGTGCCCCTATGGCTGGACAGACTGGAACAGCGCGCTGGAAATAGTCTCTCAGTCTGCAAAAAAAGTTGGTATAGATCTCCAGACCCATTTCCCTGATGCCCCTATATGGACAGATGATTATCTCTCTGGCAACTTTGATATTGTTATGGCCTCTCCTTCAAACTGGCTGGGGCCAACTCAGCCGTGGTCGCGATTTAACTTCGTCATGTACTCTAAAGGTGTGCCCCCAGCAGGGGAGTATGCATTTTCGAACTATGGAAGGTACAGGAATCCAGAGGCCGATAAGCTCATAGAGGCAATACCAGAAGCAGGAGCACAGGAATTGAAAGGATTGTATTCGCAGCTGGACACGATATTCATGCGGGATATACCCGCTATACCTCTCATGTACAGACCATGGCAGTTCTATGAATTCAATGAGATGCACTGGAAGAACTTCCCGGACGAAGAGAATCCATATGCCTCACCCATGCCCCTGGTGCACGACGGCATAAAGCTGCTTTACGGAATAGAGCCAGTTAAATGAGCTATGGAAAGTATGTTTTAAGAAAAGGGTTATGGTATCTCTTAACCTTCTTTATAGCCACCACTCTGGTTTTCATAATACCAAGATTGATACCAGGTAATCCCATATCAGCGATAGTTGCACAGATGGGCTCCGGCGTGCCCAGTGAATCGATGCAGCGCGTTTATGAGTCTTTCATAAGAGACTATGGCTTAGATAAGCCTGTTGTTCTGCAATACATAGATTACATGAAAAACCTCTTTCATGGAGAACTGGGCATCTCTTTCAGCTTATACCCGAAAGGAGTAACAGAGATTATAGGAGAGGCATTGCCATGGACCCTTGCGCTTCAAATACCCGCTATACTCGTCGGCTGGATCCTCGGCAATCTGCTGGGGGCATATGCAGCATATAAGCGCGGTAAGTTTGATAAGGTTCTTTTTCCTGTATCCCTCCTGGTAAGCGCTATGCCCTACTATGTCCTTGCTATTCTCATGCAATACATATTTGGTGTCTATCTGGGGTGGTTTCCACCCAGCGGCGGCTACAGCATGAGCGCTTTTCCATCCTTTACCTTTGATTTTATGGTAGACATTCTATCACATTACACTCTTCCTTTCGTATCGCTTGTTGCGGTAACGATAGGCAGCCAAGCTATAGGCATGAGAGAGATGTCGATATATGAGCTAAACACAGATTATGTCAACTATTCAAGGATGCTTGGTCTGGAGGATAGAAAGATAGTATCATACATATTCAGGAATGCAATGCTGCCCCAGATAACAGGGCTGGCGATAAGTTTTGGCACAATGGTAGGAGGCTCAATAATAACAGAGATCGTCTTCGGATATCCTGGCATAGGCACCTGGCTCTTCAATGCTATAAGACAGAACGACTATCCCTTGATACAGGGTATAGTTCTGGTGATAACCATAACAGTTCTATTTGCAAATTTTTTCTTGGATATCATGTATGGATTTCTTGATCCCAGGATAAAAGCAGGGGAGATGGAAGAAGGATGAATTTGAAGAAGAGAGCCGGAGCGCTAAACAAAAAACTACTCATAGGGGCGATCATATTCTTTGTCATTCTTATAGTTTCTTTTGCATACCCTCCATTTTCAAAGAGAGATCCTCTGGAGATGGAAGGCATGATGTTTGAGCCTCCATCATCGCTCTATCCTCTTGGCACAGACAACTTTGGTAGAGACGTTCTCACAGAGCTTATTTTCGGGACAAAGACCTCAATCACCATAGGATTTATTGCCGGGAGTATAGCGACGCTCATAGGCACAACAATAGGCGTTTTCGCAGGATACTGTGGAGGCAATACGGACAATATACTGAACACTATAACGAACATCTTTCTGGTTATACCGCCAATACTCATACTGATAGTGATATCTGTGAGCATTCAGAGCAGATCCATACTGATTATGTCCCTCATCCTTGGCATAACCAGCTGGCCATGGACAGCAAGGGCTATCAGAGCACAGGCGCAGAGCTTGAGGAACAGAGAGCACATAAAGATGGCAAAGCTGAATGGAGAGAGCCTGGCGGAGATCATAGCATTTGAGGTTCTGCCTTACTTAGCTTCATATATAGTTATGGCTTTTATACTACAGGTATCAACAGGCATACTGAACGAAGCGGCGATGAGCATGTTAGGCTTGGGGCCTACAGATACGGTATCACTTGGCACAATGCTTGAGTGGGCTTTACTGTTTGAATCCGCAAGGATAGGTGCATGGTGGGCTTTTATTCCCCCTGGTTTGGCGATAACCATGATAACCTTCTCGCTATATCTAGCAAACAGCGGGATGGATGAGATAGTAAACCCGAGGTTGAGGGGTGTGGTATGATGCTGGAGGTAAAGGATCTCTCAGCCTCATATGTGCTGCCTGAAGGTGAGATAAGGGCTGTGGATGATGTGAGCTTTTCTGTGGATGAGGGAGAAATACTGGGCATCGCAGGCGAGAGCGGTTGTGGCAAAAGCACTTTAGCTTTCTCAATCTCATTCCTCTTTCCCCCGCCTCTGAGACATGTGGGCGGCTCCGTGCTATTTAATGGAAAGGATCTGAAGAATTTCAATGATAGAGAACTGAGAAAAGAGATCCTTGGCACGAAGATCTCCTATGTTCCCCAGAGCTCAATGAACTCTCTGAACCCTACAAGGAGAGTGAAGGATATAGCATTTGATATCTTCAGAGCCCACATGGATATAAGTGAAAAGGAGATGTATGAGAGAGCAAAAGAGAGGTTAGATCTTCTTTCCCTGCCCGAAAGCGTGCTCAACATGTACTCTGTTGAGCTGAGCGGCGGTATGAAGCAGAGGGTTGTTATAGCCCTCTCAACCCTTCTGGGACCGGAGCTGCTAATAGCTGATGAGCCAACGAGCGCTCTCGATGTGTCATCGCAGCGCATCGTTCTGAAAGAGCTGAAAAAGCTTTTTAAAGACGGAGTCTTCAAGAGCATGATAATCATAAGCCATGAGCTCATCATACTGAAGCATCTTGCTCACAGGATAGCTATAATGTATGCTGGTGAGCTCGTTGAAGTCGGAGAAACTGAAAGGATATTTAAAGAGCCTTTGCATCCCTACACAAAAGCGCTCATAGGCTCTGTTCTGGAGCCGGGGAAGAGAGTGGAGAGAGAGAAGATCCCGTCTCTTCCGGGAGCACCACCAGATCTCAGAGAAAAGATAACCTGGTGCAGGTTCTATGATAGGTGCCCATTTGCTGATGAGAAGTGCAAAAGGAAGCAGGAACTCGTTGAGCGGGATGGAAGGCTGGTGAGGTGCGAGCGTGGAAAAGATATTTGAATGCGTTGATCTCTGCAAAACATTTCAGAAGGGTAGAAAGAGGATAGAAGCCGTCAAGAACGCAAGTTTCTCAATAGGTAAAGGAGAAATAATATCACTGGTTGGAGAGAGCGGAAGCGGAAAGAGCACATTAGCAAACCTCATGCTTAGATTTCTCAAACCAACAGGCGGAGAGGCTTTTCTGGATGGCAAAAAAATAGAGGATTATAGAAAAAAGGAGTACTGGAAAAAGGTGCAGGCAATATTTCAGGATCCTTTCTCATCATTCAATGATTTTTTCTCTGTTAAAAAGATCCTTGAAAGAGCCATAAAGATAAGTTCTTATCCCTCGCCTGATCCCGAGGAGAGGATAAGGGAGGCTGTGGAGGCTGTGAACATAAGGTATGAGGAGATCTGTGATAAAAAACCATTTGAGCTCAGTGGCGGGCAGAAGCAGAGGCTTATGATCGCAAGGATATACCTCATAAAACCGGAGCTGCTAATAGCGGATGAGCCAACATCTATGATAGATGCTGTTCTGAGGGCAGGCATACTTGAGCTATTGCTAAAGCTCAGAGGAACAACAATAATGCTCATAACCCATGATCTGGCGCTTGCCTATTATATAAGTGATAGAATGCTCATAATGCAGAATGGCAGAATAGTTGAAGAAGGGGAGCCCCAAAAGATCCTGGAAGCACCGGAGCATCCATACACAAAAAAGCTCATAGAGGATGTTCCGAAGCTCTCTGAGGAATGGCTCTGATCATTACACCACTGCACCAGTAATTCCGTATAATTCCATAAATTGTAGAAAAGTTTAAGAGAAAGCAGGCAATATAATCTTTATGACAGTGCTGTTAGCGACTCTGGGCTTTACTCACCAGGCTGTTATGCCATCTTTGAGGTGGGCGAAAAATCTGAAAAAAGTAGTGCTTTTTCACTCAAAAAACGCAAAGAGCAAGGAAGCAAAAGAGAAAATAAGAGAGGGGTGTGAAGCCCTCGGAGTACAATTTGAGCCTTATGAAGTGAAAGATGAATATGCACTCACCTCGCTTGTAAAAGAAATGAATGAAGAGCTAAGCAGGATCTCAAAAGAGTACAGAAATGAAGAGATCGTCTTCAACATAACTGGAGGGACAAAAATGCTGGCCTCTGCAGCGCTCATCCTCTGCATAATGAAGGGCATAAAGGCGATATACATAAGGGAGACCGATGGGGAGATCCTTGAGGTCCCTCTGATCAGGATGAAATATTCAGATGTTCTTACACCTTCAGAGAAGAAAACCCTGCGGAGCATAGCGGGCATATGTGAAGAAAATGGGAGCGATGAGATAAAGATGTCATTGATATATGAAAAGCATATGAGGTCAGATTCTGTCATATCTACCTATATCAAAAAGCTGGAAAAACTGGGGCTTGTGGAGACATTCGTTAAAGAGAACAACAGAAGAGAGAAATGGCTGAAGTTCAAAGACAGCGCAAAGTTATGTCTTCTGGAGGATGAATGAAGATAACGCTGTATGGCGGAGTGAATGAGGTTGGCGGCAATAAGATACTGCTTGATGATGGAGAGAGCAGGATATTCCTTGACTTCGGTATGAGCTTTTTCACCAAAAATATGTACTACGAGGATTTCCTGCAGCCGCGCAGAACAAACGGGATCGGGGATTTTCTGGAGCTTAAGATCATACCGGAGCTAAAAGGATTATACAGAAAAGACCTGCTTGAAAAAACGGGAAAACCATATGAAGAGCCAGAATATGACTGCGTTTTTCTGTCACATGCACACTTAGATCACTGCGCCCACGCTTCTTTCATAGACGAAAGCATACCCATTTGCTGCGGGGAGACGACAAAGCTCTACCTTGAAGCCATAAGCGAGAGCTCAAACAGGGATATGGAGCTCGAAGTGCTCAGATTCCTGAGGGATAATGAAGAGATCTCTAGGGACATAAGGACCTTCAGGTCTTTCAATAAGATAAAAATAAACGATTTTGAGGTAAAGCCAGTCCACGTAGACCATACCATGGCAGGCTCTTACGGCTTTATTGTAGAGAACGGTGTGAAGATAGCTTACACCGGGGATTTAAGGCTGAGCGGTCCAAGAAAGGACATGAGCGAGGATTTCATAAAAAATGCCGCTGGGGCAGATGTGCTCATAACCGAGGGAACATCTCTCATGGAGAAGGGGTATGAAAGAGCATATCCTTTTGAGGAGGGCAAGGTAAATTCTGAGAGAGAGGTGGAAGAGAGGTGTATGGAAAGGATAGAAGGGCATAAAGGGCCTGTTTTCGTAGACCTCAACTTCAAAGATATAGATAGAGTTAGAACTTTCTTCAACATCGCTAAAAAATGCGATAGAAGGTTTGTAGTTGGAACAAGGGAGGCATGCATCTTAAAGTATCTGAACATGGATAAAAAGCTTGATGCTCCGGAGCTGAAGGATGTAAAGGTGTATATGAAAAAGAAGAAGAGCGGGTCTTACTGTGAATCCGATTACTACAGCTGGGAAAGGGAGTATATGGACAGCTCCTGGAACGCGGAGGATGTAAAAAGGGAGCAGGATAGAGTTCTGATGGTAATGTCCCTCTATTCCATAAGCGAGCTGATAGACATAAAGCCGCAGAATGGGCTGTACATCCACTCCCGGTCTCTGCCCTTCGATGATGAGCAGGAGATAGATTTCAGGAAGCTCGAGAACTGGATAGCACACTTTGGTTTAGAGCAGCTGCATGCCCACACAAGCGGGCATCTCCGCAGTGATCAGCTGAAAGAGGTCATAAATGCCATAAGCCCAGGGAAGGTAATACCCGTGCATACATTATTCCCGGAAGGTTTTAGGAGCATGTGCGATGGGCTCATACTCCCGCAGGTAGGAAAGGAGATAACGGTATAGTTCTGAAAGCCTGATGTGGATAACAATATTGTTTTGAATATTTTAGAACAATTCTTAAAATATTATAAATAGAATGAAAGACAATAATATTTCATGGACAGAAATTTTGAAGAAGACAGAGATCTTGAGAGGGAGTTGCTACGCCAGGTAGATCTGGCAGAGATGGGGAAAAGGCGAGCTGCAGATGTGGAGGATACGTACATCACGCCCCCATATAACAGTGCAGAAGAGCTCAACGAGCTTAGGAGACGGTTTTTCTTTTCCGAAGAATCTGAGGTTAAAAGAGCGAGCAGAGACGAGATAAGGGGAATGGACTTCCTGCTCAAGGAGATCGATGAGTACCTCTTCTACCTGAAGAACTATGATAAACTCTTAGAGCTCGGAGCGAGGACCTCACCTGGGTTGCTGCTGAGCGGAGTGCCCGGGATGGGCAAGACCCTTGTGGCAAGGTATATAATTTCCCAGTCAGGAGCCAAAGCAATAGATGCAGACTCTTTTCCAAGAAGAACGAGCACGTGGACAAGCGAGGACATAAGAGCTCTTTTCTCTCTGGCTAGAGAATACGTCGAAAAAGAGAAGAAGCCCGTGATACTCTTCTTCGACGAGTTTGAGGTAGTAGCGAAGGAGAGATCCGGTTTACAGATAAGTGAATCCGCTGTTGCTACAGCTCTCACAACTGAAATAGACGGGGTAAAAGGGAAGAGCACGGGCGTCGTAATAATAGCAACAACCAACTACGAGCGCTACATAGATGGCGCCCTGCTGCGCCCGGGCAGGATAGGACACCACATAGAGTTCGGATGCCCGGGCAGGGAAGGAAAGGAAGAGATACTGAGATACTACTGCGAAAAGAAGCCGCATGAGAGCATAGATTATGAGAGCTTTTCTTACATCTTCAAAGAGTGGACAACCCCTGCCAGGATAGAGGAGCTCGTTGAAGAAGCTTACCTCAGGAGCTGCATGGAAAACCTTGAGCACCTGGAGGATGCAAGGGTTACTGAAAGATGGCTGCTGAGGCTCTTGATGGACAGCATCCTGGGTTCGCCTGAGGACTATAGACCGGATGAATATGAAAGGTTCAGGATGGCTGTACAGGTGAGCGGCAAGGTCATAACAGCAAAGCTTTTAAAGCTTCCCGTTCAGCTGGCCATAGTCCCTAAGGAAGGGTACAGAAGAGGGATGACTGTGAGCAACTGCGAGAAGGACTGCTTGCGCGAAAGGCTCATCTCTATCTTCGGCGGCAAAGCTGCATGCAATCTCTTTGGTCTTCCATGGGTAGATGAAGATCCTACTCACATTGCTTTTCTGCTGGCTGCGAGAAATCATATGGGAATAAATGTGATGCACTATGGGGACTGCTGCTCACATGGAGCATCGAACTTTGCCCCGCTTTCTGACAAAACAAGGGCTGGTCTGGAGCAGGGAGCAATAAAACTGGTGGAGGAGAGCAACAATACTGCTTATGAGATCCTGAACTCCTACGGGAAAGATGGAATAGAAAAGCTCGCTAAAGCACTGCTGGAGAAGGAGTTTTTGCTGCAGAAGGAGATAGACGATCTCATAGGAAGTGCGGACATAGATATAGATACAGGCATAGAGATAGAAGCAGGTAAAGAGAGAGGTAATAGGAAGAGGGATCTGGAGATCTGCGCAGGGAAAGAGGGGTGTGAAGAGGATGATATGTGAAGCTGGAGAAAAGGAGAGCGCTGGATTGGGGAAAGAAGTGATCGATAGGAGGAGGAAAAAATGAAAGATACAAATGAAAAAATTGAGGGGCCAAAAGGGGGATAAATATGAGAAAGGATATAGAGAGTATGAATGATAAAACTAGAGTGATCCATAACGTCAACACGGGAAGAACCTTTTCAAAGATCCAGGATGCAGTAGATGACGAAGAAACGATCGAAGGACACATAATACTGGTTTATCCGGGGACCTATGAAGAAAACGTGAAGGTGAACAAGAAATTGACTATAGAGTCTACTGCGGGGCCAGGAGATACCACAGTCAAGGCAAGAGATGCAATGGATCATGTTTTTGAAGTGGTCGCAAATGGCGTAACCATAAAAGGATTTACAGTCTACGGGGCAACTGCAAAGGAAGCAGTTAATAGTGATCGGAGAAGTGGGATATATCTCCACTATGCCAGTCACTGTACTATCTCCAACAATTACTGCGGTTATGATAGAGATCACAAAAACGTGTGCGGTATCTATCTGACCGATAAAAGCACTAACAACACCATCGCAGGCAACATCTGCAATGAAAACGATCGCTATGGTATCGTAGTTATGGATTCGAAGAATATCATCGCAGGCAACACCTGTAATGAAAACCATTGCTATGGTATCGCAGTTAGGGGTTCGAAGAATATCATCACGGGCAACACCTCTAGTGGACACCAGTACGCTTGTATCTCAGTTGGTGGTTTGGGCAATATCGTCACAGACAACACCTGTAGTGAAGCCCATTACTGTGGTGTCTCAGTTGGTGGTTTGGGCAATATCGTCACAGACAACACCTTTAATGGAGGTGGCCACACCGGTATCTCAGTTGGTAACTTGAACAGCATCAGCGTAGGCAACACCAGTAATGGACAAAGTGAGGGCAACAATCTAAGGGAAGGAGACAACATTATCATTGTAGGGATGAAATACGATCCTCTGGAGGTGAAAAAAAATTTTCCGCGCACTTCTAGTATATACCCTTGAAAAGGATATACTTCAGGTGATAAAAGAATGGTATGCATAAAGCACATCTTATTAAACTCTTCGCAGAAAGATAAACTGCTCTCAGTCTCTGTAGTCTATGGAAATGAATTTGATTATGCCCCATTTTCGAAGGCACCATTGTAGGTAACTTAATGAAAATAAAGATGTATC
>WOYI011009645.1_pt3 | contig 19350 bp, 19 predicted proteins | sample 6423411 | NCBI WGS metagenome assembly WOYI01 (sample SAMN13441803, study PRJNA592873) | oil field metagenome | biome: oil field; feature: oil-well bore; material: oil-contaminated soil; isolation source: oil-contaminated soil from oil-well borehole | place: Germany: Wietze | collected 2016-10-18 ... | reverse complement strand
CCACCGCGGCGCACCTGGTGTCGTGGGCCAAGTTGTCCCCGCGGACCGTGCAATCCGGGGCGGTTGTTCAGGGCGGCGGGACCGGCAAGGGAAACCCCTATCTGAAAGGGGCACTCGCGAGGCTGCCGCCGTGGCCGCGCGTACCGATAGTTTCCTCGGTGAGCGTTACCGGCGGCTGGTCAAACGACGAGGCAAACTCAAAGCCCTCGTCGCAACAGCTCGGTCCCTGCTGGTCATCGTGTGGAATCTGCTCGCCGATCCCAGATCGCGTTACCGCGACCTGGCCCAGACCACTACGCCGGACGCACCGATACCCAACGGCGGGTCCGCAACCATCTGTCCCAGCTGGCCGCCCTCGGATACCGCGTGACTGTCGAACCCGCAGCCTGACCCCACCCATCAATCCGCCACGTACACAGACATATCCGGCTCCGCTGCGCTGCGCCGGATCGCTGTCGCCTGCCCGCTCACCTTGATTTACCGGTCAGAGCCCAATAGAGCCGTAATTATGTGGCTACTGTTACTGGCGGGGCTGTTGTGAGTTACGCTTTTCTACGTAGGAGCTACGTATTTCGTTGCTGCGCCGTACGTATGCAATTGAGCCCCGCTATTGGTGCCTGGAGTAGCTCACCGCGCGGCGCACCGAGGAGAAGACATGGAATCACACGTCCGGGGTGAGGGTGTGGCAATTGCCGGCGCTGACCGCTCTGCCCCGGCAAACTGCGCTGCGGGACGCATTCGACGGCTCCCCGGTGTTATCGCCATCGTCGTCGTGCTATTCATCGCGTGTGCACCGGCCGCGTCGGCCCAACCTGCTGCCGGCCCCTGGGACCCGTTGCTTCCGAAGCTGCCGAGCGCAGGCGCGCCCGGCGATCCGGTTGCCATCGCGAATGCCTCTCTTCAGGCAACGGCAATGGCGACGCAGACGGCCATGAGTATGGGCCGCAACTTTCTCAACAGCCTGGGAATTCTCAGTCCCGCCGCGGATCCGTCGATGAGAGTACGCGGAAACCGGATCAATGGTGCACAAGCGATCGAGTACGTGATTCGCAGGGCGGGAACCCAAATCGGCGTTCCCTACTCCTGGGGCGGGGGCAGCCTCACCGCCCCGAGCCGCGGGGTCGATCAGGGAGCAGGCACCGTGGGCTTTGACTGTTCAGGCCTGACACGGTTCGCCTTCGCCGGCGTCGGAGTACTGCTCCCGCGCTACTCCGGCGCCCAGTACGACGCCGGCCGAAAGGTGCCGCCCTCCCAGGCGAAGCGTGGCGATCTGCTGTTCTGGGGCCCTGGGGGAAGCCAGCATGAAGCCATCTACCTCGGCGACGGGCAGATGATCGAGGCACAGCAGACCGGCGTGCCGATCAAAATCTCACCGGTGCGCACATCAGGCATGACGCCCTACGTCGTTCGCATCATCGAAAGCTGACTGCTCGCCGCAACCAGCAACCGAACGGGTCACTGCGCCAAAAGTTCAGCGCCGGTTCGCGTCATCAAAGGCCCCCTGCGCCGATCCCAGTCGACCCCGCCGATCCAGGCGGTACAACGCAGCCGCCGACAGTAATCCGATGACTGTCAACAACACCCACAGAAGGCCTGGCTGCCCAATCTCTCTGGCGAGCTGCATCAACGAGCCGGTTGCCAGGTTGCCGACGAGGATGCCGACCCCGACGATCGTGTTGTAGAAGCCGTAATGCGTTCCGACCAGCCGGTTGCCGGCCAGGGATACGACGGTATCCATTTCGAACGGGAACACCGCAGCCGAGCCGACCGCCAGCACGGCCGTCGCGATCAGCAGCGCAGTGGCCGCAGCAACGCGGCCGGCTCGCTCGTCGTCGGGCAACACGATCAGCGGCAGGAACGACAGCGCCAGAATGATCATGCCGATCGCCAGTGAGCGCCCCGAACCCCAACGCCGCGCAAACCACCGTGTGATGCGCATCTGTCCGATCACTCCCACAACTCCGAAGACCACAAAAATCATCGCTGTGACAACGGAATCGTTTCGGGGAAAAAGGAACCTCGCCTGCAGCGGCATCGCCAGGTACACCTGGAACGACAGCACATAGGACCCGATCATCGCTGCTGCGAACAGCAGGAACGAACGATTGGCCGCGACTGCCCGCCAGTCCTGAAGCACTGAGGTCTTCTCCTGTGCCGGGGTCACAGCGCGTTGCGGCAGTGCAAACAACTGCGCCACGGTCAGCCCCGCGAAGACGAGCGCCGCGGCGGCAGCAGTCATCTTGAAGTCAACGAACATCAATGCCAAGCCCACCAGCGGCCCCGCGAGGATGCCCGCTTGATAGAACACGTTGAACAGCGCGAAGGCTTCCAACCGCCGAGGGCCCGCGTCGGCGGCCAAGTACGCACGCACGGCTGGGTTGAAGAGTGCACCGGCGAAACCCGTTGCCGCCGAGGCGACCAACACTGCCGGCAGCGAGTCGGCGACCACCAGAAGCCCGAATCCTGCAGTGCGCAGAATGCATCCGCTCACGATGAGGGGCTTGAAGCCCAGGCGATCGGCCAGGGTGCCACCGACGATGAACATCCCCTGCTGGGAGAAGTTGCGCACCCCTAAAACGAGCCCGATGGCCCATGCCGCCAAACCCAGGGGCCCGGCCAGATAGCCGGCCAGGTACGGCATGAGCATGTAGAAACCGAGGTTGATCCCGAACTGGTTGATCATCAACATGCGGCTTGGCCAGCCGAAGCTGCGGAACCCGGAGAACAGAGTCATCGCGGCGTCACCTGTGTGGGATCGACGACCACGGGGCACCGCGTCCAGGCCGTGACCGCCTGTGCCAGCGGGTCGTCAATGGTGGCCGGTTCATTCGGCGGAACCTTAGCCAACAGACCGTGGGTGCGGCAGTAGTCGTCGTTGTAGATGGTATCGAAATAGCGCTGTGGACCGTCCGGGAAAATGGCGGCGACCGTGGTGCCGGGCTCGCTGTTGCGCGCAGCCCACCCCGCCACCAAAGCAACCGCGCCCACGCTCCACCCTCCACTGGCGTAGTGGGTGGCCGCCAGGGTCCGGCAGGCCCATACCGCATCCGCCGCCGCGACCCAGTGCACTTCATTGAAAGCGCCGTAGTCGACGTTGCCGGGGTAGATGCTTGAGCCGAGGCCGCGCATGAGTCGACTGGTGGCGGGTTGCCCAAAGATGATGGATCCCACCGTGTCGACGCCGATCAGCCTCAGGCCGGGATTGAATTCCCGCAGGACCCGTGCCACGCCTGCCGAGTGCCCCCCGGTGCCGACGGAGCACACCAACACATCGACAGATCCCAGCTGCTCATTCAATTCGACCGCCAGCCCGCGGTAGGCCTCCACGTTGTCCGGATTGTTGTACTGGTCGGGGTGCCACGCGTGCGGATCGGTGGCCAGAATCTCTTGAACGCGCTCCCTGCGGGCCTGCTGCCAGCCGCCGCGCTCGTGGGGCTCGGTGACCAGTTCGATGTGCGCGCCGAACGCGGCGAGCATGTGATGGATGATCGGTTCCATGCCGGGGTCGGTGACCAACGTGACGGGGTGACCGTACACGGTGCCCGCCAGCGCCAGCCCCAATCCCAAGGTGCCGCTGGTTGATTCGACGATACGGGCACCCGAGACGAGCGCCCTCCGAGCGCGCGCGCGTTCCACCATATGCAGCGCGGGCCGATCTTTCATTCCACCCGGGTTGAAGCCTTCAAGTTTGGCCCAGAACCCGTGCTCTGCGGTGGTTAACGGCGCACCGATCCTCAGGACCGGTGTCTGACCGACCATGGTGGCCGGCCGCTCATAGCGACCGAGTCGCTGGTGCTCGAATCGGTGTGCGTCGTGGGCGTGGTTGATCGAAAGGGCGTGATTCATCAGGGATGTCGCTTCTGTTGACGCCGCGAAGGTTGGCGCGGCTACTGGTGGCGGGCAGCGGTCACCGGCCCCAGTCCAGAAGACGGGGCCTGACGCTAGCCGATCAGCGCCGCGCGATGCAGAGCCGGACGAGCACGTCTCGACCGGTCTGCGCGATGGGTGAGCGCGGAGGGCCACGGATGGGCATCAACGGCGCGTAGCGCCATATCGCCGGCAACATAGCCAGGGCGCTGACCAAGGCCAGCGTGATGAGCGTGACGGTGCTTCGCGGCAGGACGGCTTCTGCGAGGGATTCCGGTAACGGCGCGAGTCCGCCCTGGGAGATGTGCGGATGATCGAGCGGGACGGATACCGGAGCGTCTACCGCGCTCGAGGCAAGTGGGTGGGGTCCATGGACTGGCGCAGTCTCGGTTCCCAGCAGCGCCCATTCCGCACCCACGATGATGGTCCAGAACGCGAGAAACGCAGCACCGACTGCGCGTCGGCGCTGCGGGGAACTCGCGTCGATGTACCTCACGATGTTGCCGACTGTAGCAGCGGATCGCTGAACGGAGTTTCGGCCGTGGAGTTGACGCCGTGTTGTGACCTGTCAGCGATATTCGTTCTCGGTGGCCCATGTGAAGCGATCTGCACAGTCACCGTATTCGCCCGATAGCGTTGCTAACCTGCTTATTTCAAGCGTGCGAGTGCGATCGGCCGATCATGCGAACACCATTCTCCACACAGGTCATCTACGGTTTGACTCCGTAGATAATTTCCGCTGCGAGCTCAGACGCCAAGGAGTCAAAAAAGCTTTGCTGGGTTGGCCGATACCCGACCTCCGAAGGGTCCTCGGCCCTGCGGGTGAACATTGACGACCCGCATCCGAATCGGTGAGCCCGGTGGACACCTACCCGGCGGACACCTAGTGGTGGCAGAGCACCTGTATGAATGCCGGGGTGGCGAGCATGGTGGCTATGGCGGTAACCAGGAAAGCGCGATGACGCCACCGCACGTGCCGACGCGTGGGCGTGACCAGTCGCTCGACGCGGGCGATGACCGCCGTTGCCGCCACGGCCAGACCTTCGGCCACAGGCGGTCGGTGACCGGCCAGCGCAAGCAAACCCGTGAGTAAAGGACGAGTCCCGACGTGACGAACGGCGGTGTCGTCGGCGCACATCTCCAGCAGTTCCGCCACAGCCCGGTGTGCGCACGCGAACAGGGGTAGATGAGGAAGGGTGGCGGCGAGAGCACGCAGCACCATGAGAATGTGGTGATGGTGCCCCGACAGGTGCGCATCCTCGTGTGCGAGAACCGCTCTCAATTGCGATCGGTTCAACGATCTCACTGCCGCCGAGGTGACGACGATGGCATGCGGGCGGCCGATGACACAGTACGCGGCGGGAAGCTCGGCCTCCACGACAACGACGTGGGGATGATTGGTGGGCCGACCAACGATCCGCGCGGCATCTGCGTGCTCGTGGCTTCGGGCGCGCAGTCTAGACAGGCAGCGGCCCAGTCGCAGCGCCAAGACCGCCGATGTCAGCAGTCCCCCTCCGATGAGGACAATAGACCCGAGCCGTCCCGCCAGCGGCGTGTGGACAGAGAACCCGAATAGTTCCAGGCAGAGGGTCACAGCCGAGCCATCAAGGATGCTGTTCGACGTCGCGGTGACCACCAGCACCACTGCCGCCAGCCACGCCACAAGCGCGGCGGCAACCGTGGCCAGCCAGGCGGCGACACCCATGGACGGGCTAACCCCGCCACGAGTAAGGGGCCGCAGGAACGGTGGAGCAAGCCACGCCAACACCGCACTGTAGAGCACCAGCCACAGAGCCGTCGTCATGATCGCCGCCCCTTACGCAGCGCCGCCTTCAGTTGCGCCGACTGCTCTGCACTCATCTGCTCAACGAAGAAGGCCAGCACAGTGTTGGTATCGCCGCCGGAGTCGAATGCGGCTTTCATCAGACGCGCTGACCGCTCCTCACGACTCATCGCCGCCCGGTACACATAGGCCTTGCCGCTGCGCTGCCGTTTAAGCCAACGCTTGCGATACAGGTTGTCCATGGTCGACAACACTGTCGTGTAGGCGATGGTTCGCTGCTGGGACAACTCCTCGAACACGTCACGCACCGTGACCGGCTCCTGGTGATCCCACACCCAGTCCATGACCACCGCTTCGAGATCGCCGAATCCTCGCTGTTCCATCCGCCGCAACTCCTGCTCGCTCTGACGAGGTGGCCGATGCGCACAGCGCGGCACCCTGCAGCCTCTTAATGTAGCCGCCAACAGGCCAGATACCGGGGACCTCAGGGGCCGCTTCGCCACCGATGTTCGATCCCACTGGGGCGTGCCCCATCAAATCCGCTGGGAGGCAACGGCCTTCCGGTACTTTCAGACTGTAGTTGGCCGTGGCATAGCACGTCGGCGCACTCATGCCGAGCCCTCCATCCCTGTTCAGCCTCACGCAGGCGCAGGACGAAATCGGTATGAGTCCCGTGACGATCTGCTGAAGATCGCGCCGTTCCGGCAGTCGCGCGCCGCCGCGGCCGCATCAGCGGGCACCATGTTGAACATGGAGCACCACCCGGGTACACCGCCTGAGCAGGCGAAGGGATACCGCGCCCTGGTCGTCGACGACGAACTTCCCCTGGCCGAAGTGGTGGCCAGCTATCTAGAACGCGAGCACTTCGAAGCGGTCGTGGCCGGCAACGGCGTCGACGCGATCGCCATCGCACGCAACCTCGACCCCGATGTCGTCATCCTTGACCTCGGGCTTCCCGGCATCGATGGATTGGAAGTCTGCAGGCAGTTGCGCACGTTCTCCGACGCCTACGTCGTCATGCTCACCGCTCGCGACACCGAAATCGACACAGTCCTCGGCCTGACTGTCGGCGCAGACGACTACATCACCAAACCCTTCAGCCCACGCGAACTGGTCGCGCGCATTCGCGCCATGCTGCGGCGGCCCCGCGTCCTGCAAACAGCCACTGCAACCGCCGAAATTGAGGTTGCGCCACCGCGTCGCTTCGGCGCGCTAAGCATCCACGTCGCCGCCCGTGAGGTACGCATCGACGACGAACATATCTTGTTGACCCGCACAGAGTTCGACATCCTCGAAGCTCTCTCCGGCCGGCCAGGCATTGTGCTGAGCCGGCGTCAACTTCTCGAAATCGTCCGCGACGGACCCTGGGTCGGCAACGAGCACCTCGTCGACGTCCACATCGGGCATCTACGGCGCAAACTGGGCGACGACGCAGCTCGTCCGCGCTACATCGCCACGGTACGAGGTGTGGGATACCGGATGGGAACGGGACAGTGACTCCCCCGCCTGCGCCACCACCTCGCCGACGTCGACGGCGGGGCCGTCCTGGCATCGGCCTGCGGCTGCTGGCGGCCCAAGCCATCGTGCTGGCAGCCGGGGCCGCGACGACCGCGGTGGTGGCCGCCGTTGTCGGCCCTCCCCTATTCCGCGAACATCTTCACCTCGCAGGGGTGCCGATGGACTCCCCGGAGGAAGTCCACGCCGAGGAGGCCTACGGCTACGCGACAGTGATGTCCATCGGGGGCGCCCTAGCGGTGTCGGCTCTGGCCGCACTCGCCGTCAGCTTCTACGTCAGTCGGCGGCTCCAACGGTCCATCACCGAAGTTGCCTCCGCTGCCACCGACGTCGCTCAGGGGAATTACGAAATCCGCGTGACACCGCCGCGCCTCGGCGACGACTTCGACGCGCTCTCCACTGCCTTCAACCAGATGGCCTCCCGGCTCCAAGCCGTTGATTCGACACGACAGCGACTGTTCGGGGACTTGGCGCACGAGATCCGCACACCGGTCGCGGTGCTGGAGGCCTATATCGAGGCACTCGAAGACGGGGTGCGCACTTTGACGCCACAGACGGCGGCCATGTTGCGCGACCAAACCCGCCGGCTGGTGCGGTTTTCCGATGATGTCGCCGCCCTCGCCAAGGCCGAGGAAAGCTCAGTTTCCATGTCGTACGCCAACATTGACGTCGACCGCTTAACGCGCCAATGCGTCGCCGCGGCACAGGAACGCTACGACGTCAAGGGAGTTGCACTACGCCTACGCCTCCAGAAGGCACTACCGCCGTTGTGGGCCGACGAGCAACGACTATCCCAAGTCCTCGGCAATCTCTTGGAAAATGCACTGCGGCACACGCCGTCCGGCGGCTCGGTCGAAGTCAGCTGTGTTCGCGACGGCGACCGTTTGAGGATCGCCGTCGCCGACACTGGCGAAGGGATTGCCGCCGAGCACGCCACCCAGGTGTTCGAGCGGTTCTATCGGGCAGACGCCGCCCGCGATCGCGAGCACGGCGGCGCCGGTCTAGGGCTCGCCATCGCCAAAGCGCTGGTCGAGGCCCACGGCGGATCCATCTCCGTAGCGAGCGCAGGACCCGGCGCCGGCGCAACATTCACCGTCGACTTACCCATCGCCCAGGTACGCGCCGCGGACTTCCCTGTTTCGGCTGCCTCAACGCGAACATGACCGGCAGAGCCCTCGACTCGCTATTTGTCCAGCGTTGCCTGCATCGTGTCGATCTCTGCTTGCTGAGAGGACACGATGTTGCGCGCCATCTCGACCGCCGCCGGAAACTGGCCGTTGTCGATCTCCTGCTGCGCCATCATGATTGCGCCTGACGAACAGGGCCGACGCCACTAACGCCGCAAACCCAATTCCGTATCGCTTGTGCTGCATCGCACATCCTTTCCCACATATCTTCGTGCCACGAGGCGTCCACGGGGCAAGCGCTCTCGCCGCCTCAATCCCGCCTCAAGAATCCGAGTACGGTTTCAGTTCGCGTTTCGATGAAGAATTGACAAAGACGCCGGCCCGGCGTCATACCAGCGTCACTCATCACCACTCCAACCGTTGACGTGGAACCTGTCGCGTCGTGCGCTGCGCACCTTCTCGGGCATATCCGGAGCGCGTTCCCGCTCCAGGCCTGAACCGTAGGGTCAGGGGATGGTGTCGCGGCTGCGTCTCTTATCGACCCGGCGAGTTGGTGTGCGGGCGACGGCGGCCGCAACGGCGGCCACCGTCGTGGCCCTGACGTTGGTCGCGGCAGGACTGGCCCAGGTGATGCTCCTGGATTACTCGCTGCGCTCGGCTGCGGAAGCGACGGTATTGGAGCAGACGGAACAAGTCGCTGCCCGACTGTCTCCCGATGGCCCAGCGGAGGCGGTGCGCGAACTCCACTCCACACTGGATCTGGTACAGGTGCTCGATGCCAGCGGGGCGATGGTCGCTGCCAGCGCGCCGCTTGTGGGGCAGGCGCCGCTGAGCAGCGCCCGACCGGTTCCCGGTGAGGTCGTGACGGAGGAGATCGTTTCACCCGCTATCGACCCCGACGACACGCTGATCGTCGCGGTGCGCGGGGTCATGACACCAGACGGTCCTCGAACGGTGCTGGCCGCCGTCACCCTGAATGGGGTCGATAACAGCGTGAGAACAGCGGAACGCCTGCTCTGGCTGGGTGTGCCTGCACTGGCATCGGTGACCGCGCTGGCCACCTTCGCCGCGACCGGGCGAGCGCTGCGACCCGTCGAGGCGATCCGTACCCGCGTGGCCGCCATGTCAGATCGCGACCTCGATCAGCGAGTCCCGGTGCCTGCCACCCGGGACGAGATCGGGCGGCTCGCGACAACGATGAATGCACTGCTGGCCCGACTGCAAGGGGCTCAGCGCGTACAGCGGCAGTTCGTCGCCGACGCCAGCCACGAACTCCGTAGCCCATTGGCCACCATCACCGCCGGCCTGGACCTGGTGCACAGTCGTAATGGCCGGGACGCCGCGCGGCTGACGGCCATGCGGGAAGAAGCACAGCGCCTCGATCGGATCATCGGTGATTTGCTGCTGTTGGCTCGAGCCGACGAGCGCGGACTCTTGCCGCGCACCGTCGACGTCGATCTCGACGAGCTCGTGTACACAGAGCAGCTGCGGCTGCGCGAGATCAGCAGGTTACAGATCGACGTCGACGTCGTCGCTGTGCGGATCCGCGGAGACGGGTCGCAGTTGGCACGGATGCTCCGCAACCTCGTCGAAAACGCCGTACGGCACAGCAACGGCCGGATCGCTATCCGGCTACGACCAGAAGCCGGTGGAGCAATTCTGGAGGTCGCCGACGACGGTCCCGGAATTCCATTTGCGGACCGCGACCGGATCTTTACCCGGTTCGTGCGGCTCGATGCGGCGCGCGATCGCACGGCTGGCGGTACCGGGCTGGGGTTGGCGATCGTTGCCGAAGTGGTCGGCGCGCACGGCGGCAGGGTGGAGGTCCTCGACCATCCGGGCGGGGGCGCATTGTTCCGCGTGCGGCTGCCCGCTCAGCCCCCGTCCAGCACACCGTCGGCGAGCATGCGGTAGCCCGCGCCCCGGACGGTCGTGATGTACCCCGGGTGACCGGGCGGGATCGCGGTCTTGCGACGTAGGTATCCGACGTAGACCTCGACGATGTTCACATCACCCTCGTAGTGCGGGTCCCACACGGCATCGAGGATGTCGGCCTTGCGAATCGCCTGACCCGCATTGCGCATCAAGAATTCCAGTAGCCCAAATTCACGCCCGGTCAGCGACAACGTCTCAGCCCCCCGGCAGACCCTATGCACCGCAGGATCCAGGGTCAGCTCACCGACCACCAGCACACTCGGCCGCGCATGCGCCCCGCGCCGTTGCAACGCCCGCAGCCGAGCCAGCAACACCACGAACGAGAACGGCTTGGTCAAGTAGTCGTCGGCGCCGAGGTCGAACGCGTCGGCCTCGTCGTACTCACCGTCCTTCGCGGTCAACATCAGCACCGGCGTCCACACCTGCGCGGCACGCAATGCCTGCAGCACGTGATAGCCCGAAAGGCCCGGAAGCATGATGTCCAGCACGACCACATCGAAGGTCCGGTTGGTCGCCGCCCACAACCCATCAGGACCGGTGTGCTGCACCTCGACGCTGTGACCTTCCTCGGCAAGGCCGTCACGGACCGTGTCTGCCAGTCGCAGTTCGTCTTCGACCAGCAGCACGCGCACGAGGTCAGCCTATGGGCACGCCAATAAATAACGTGACGTGCCCTATGTCCGCAACGGCGGGGTCGGGCGCCGCGCGGCCGAGGTGGCGGGAACGACAATGATCTCTTCGGCGTCGATTTCCTGCGTCTCTCCTCCCCGGTGCCGGATAGTGGCACCGAGGATCGTCCAGCCCTCCGGAACGCCGGACAGCCACATCATCACTGGCTCACCCGAGATGACCGCCGGAACAACGCCCGCCGAGGGGTATCGGAGCTGTCCGCGAACGCGATGAAGGCGGCGGCCGCCGCACCGCCGGCAGCAAGGTTGGCAAGCAGGTAGATCCAGATTGCCGACCATCCCACCAACCCCATCGCCGCGGCACCGATCGCCACCGCTGGATTGAACGCCGCACCCGAGACGCCACCGACCGCGAACGCACCTGCGGTCACCGTGAACCCGATCGCGAGCCCATAGAACGAGTTACCATCCGTGTCCGCGGCTGTCGCCACGTTGAGCATCACCCATACCAACGCAAAGGTGAAGACGAACTCGCCCACCAAAGCCGGGCCCACCGCAGGCAGCAGGGGCGCTTTGGCGGGAGCAGCCACCAGCACACGGGTCACAGCAGCGCCGAGCAGACCGCCAGCGGTTTGCGCTCCCCAGTAGGGCAGCAGGTCGCGAGCGGCCAGCTTTCCGCGCAGGAAGACACCCAGCGACACTGCCGGGTTGAAATGCCCACCCGAGACGTGCCCCCCGGCGAAGATCATCGCCATCAAGACGGCCCCGATAGCCAGCGGTGCGGCCGCCAAACCTGCACTGACCGTCGTCCCGACAGTGAGCACCAGAAAGAACGTTCCGATCAGTTCAACGACGTATTTACGCACGATTCCTCAAGCTCCTCCCACGAGCGGCCAGTGGTAGTCCGCCTGAATCTCAGCATGTCGGCACCGGCCTGAAGGAATGCTGAACGCGCGTCGTCCTAGCACCGGGCCCGATGGAATGGCGCTCGTCACGGCCCTACGCATCGTGGCGCCTGGTGGTTTTCGACGGTGTCGGGTTGCTCGGTGTCGACGAGGGTGAAGTAGTTCTCCTCTTCTTGCAGGAAGTGCAGGCGCAGCAACGCATACAGACCATAGAGGCAGGCGCGCAGATCATCGATCTGGTCGAGCTGGACGTGGCCTGCGGCCTGCGCCAGCGCCAGGTGAGTGCCGATCCGATCGCTGAGACGTTTGATCTCGGCGTGGGTTCTGCTCATCGTGGCCGTGGCTTCAACGCTGCCCAAGGGCATGGCCAATGCCGGGTAGAGCTGGATCTGTTCGGCGTCCTCGTGGGGCAACAGTCGTTCGGTGAGGAAGCTGTGGGCACGGTCCACCGCATCCACCGCCGATTCACCCGTTCCAGCGGCAAGTTGGTCGGCGGCATCACGCAGCAGCGTCAGCGCATCGCGTAGCTCATCGTGTTCACCGGAGAAGCGCCGCAGCATCTGCTCGGTGTCCTGCGACACCTCGACCCCGACGGCGGGGTTGCCACGCAGAGCGCGCAGCGCGTTGAGGATCACCGCGACGTCGATGCCTTCCTGCAGCAACGCCCCCGCCGCGGGCGGCAACCAGCCGACCGCGGCAACACCCATTGCCAACAGCGACAACCCCATGCCAACCACCGCACTCTGCACCGCGATGCGCCGTGACCAGCGCGCGACATCCATCGCGTCGGCAAGCCGGTCCAACCGGTCGATCGTCAACACGATGTCGGCGGCCTCCGAGGACGCGGTCGCACCCCGGGCACCCATCGCGACACCGATAGTCGCCGCGGCAAGCGCGGGGGCGTCATTGACACCGTCGCCCACCATCACTGTCACGGCGCGTTCCCGTTCGGCCCGAACGGCGGCGACCTTGTCAGCCGGGCTCTGGTTGGCGTACACCTCGTCCAAGCCGAGCACGGTGGCCACCTCCCGGGCGGGCTCCGCACGGTCACCGGTGAGCATGACCAATCGGTTGAACCCGGCTGCGCGCAGCCGGCGCATCGTTCGGGGGGCAGTGCGGCGCAACGGGTCTCGCAACAGCACCGCGCCGATGACCTCATCGTCGGCGCTGACCCAAGCGATCGCGGCGGTATCGAGGCTCGCCCGGTTGACCGCCGCGCGGACCCACCCCGCGTCGGATGCCTCCCCGCTGAGTTTGCCCACCGCAACCCTGCAGCCATCGACCGTGGCGGTGGCACCTCGGCCGGGCTGCTCGACCACATCGGCGGGCAACGACAACGACAGGTTTCGCGCAAGGGCTTCGGTGACGATCGCCTCGGCCAGCACGTGCGGGGACATCTGGTCCACCGACGCGGCCAGTCGCAGGATCTCGGTGCTGTCGCGCCCGGGTGCAGCCAGGACGTCAACGACGACCGGACGACCGCCGGTGAGGGTGCCGGTCTTGTCCATCACCAGGGTCGTCGCGTGGCCAAGATTTTCCAGCGCGCCGCCGCTGCGAATTACCACTCCGTAGCGTGAGGCCCGGGACAAACCGGACACGATCGCCACCGGCGCCGCGAGCAACAGCGGACACGGCGTGGCCACGACCAGCACCGCCACCGCCCGCACCGCCGACCCGCTGGCCCACCAGGCGACCCCGGCCACCACGAGCGCCACCGGCACAAACCACGCAGCGTAACGGTCGGCCAACCGAACAATCGGCGCACTTTCAGCGCCCGCCTGCTGCGCCAACCGCACAATCCCGGCATAGGTACTCTGCTCGGCGGTAGCCGTTGCACGGAGCTCGAACACGTTGGCGGCATTGACCACACCGCTGCGCACCGGCTCACCGACCGCGCGCTCGACCTGCAGCGGCTCACCGGTGAGCACCGACTCATCAAGCACCGCGACCGTGCCCTCGATCCGCCCGTCCACCGGCACCACCTCGCCGGGACCCATCACCAGCAAGTCCCCGACCGCGACCTCATCCAACCGGACCATCGTGACCACGTCACCGGATCGGCGCCGCGCGAAACGGGGAGCACGCTCCAGCAGATCGCGCAAATCATGTGAGGCACGCCGCTGCGCCGCCGCGTCCAGGGCGCGCCCGGTGGACAGCATGACCGCGATCAAGGCACCGGCCACATACTCACCCACCAACAGCGTGCCCACCAGCGACAACACCGCGAGCAGATCCACCCCGGCCCGGCCCCGGCACAGCGCCGCGACCACCCACACCAGCGCGGGCACCACCGCGACCAGTGTGCCCGCGACCCAACACCCATCGGCCACCGCAGGCCAGGAGATGAACCACGCGACCCCGCCCAAGACCAGCGCCGCCACCGTGACCACCAGCAAGGCCGGCTCGACCAATGGGCGCAACCGCAGCCACCACCGCCGGGCCGTCGACTCCGAACCGGTCACCGCACCCTCCTTCCGTCGACCTTGTCGCTGGTCACGCAGTTCCTCCACATGGTTCGCACTCCTACCATTACGCCCGCCTACCCCGGTGTCGGCGCGCGACGATCATGGGAGCCGGCGGCTGCCTGGTCCCCTGCCTCATTGACAAAGACCAGCCACATTCGGCGAACCCGCCGCTACTGACGCTACTGACGACAAACGATTCCCGGATGTTTGTGTGTGTGACAGCGGCTGACAGTCCACGTCCTCCCGGAATCCATCGCCTAGCCCCATACAGCCTCTGCACCCGTTGACGCTAGGAGTCAGGCGGTTCATCGTCAGGAGTCATTAGTCACCGACCGCCTCGCCACAGGACACCCGACCTTGGTTGCGAGTGTCGGTACCCGCCCGGCAGACGGGACCAGAACGTAACGTGCGGGCCGTCCGACCGCAAAGGGCCGAAGGTCCGCAGAACAAGAGCCTGATGCCGTGCTGAAAACGTCAAACGTGCAGCGGCGCCGGAGAAACCCGTCGATATAGTCAGTCTGTGACTGACATCGCGTGGAACCTCGACGAGTCGGACGGCGAGTTGCTCATTCAGACCAGTGTGGCCGGCCGGGGGGCGAAAATGGGTCACCGTCTGACCATCGCCATGGACAGCTGGCGGGCTGAGGTCGCTTGGGCCGCTGGCCAACCCACCAAGGTGGACTTAACGGTCGAGGTGAGTTCACTTCGGGTGGTGCGGGGGGAGGGCGGCGTCACGCCGTTGTCGGTTCCGGAGAAGGCGCTCGCGCGGTCGAACGCCTTGAAGACCCTCGACGCGGATCGATTCCCGCAGATCCGCTTCCGGGCGGATGGCGTCGAGCAGGCCGGCGACGGCTACCGCCTGACCGGCACGCTGGAGATCCACGGCACGACGCGTGAGCGTGTCGTCGATCTGCGGGTGGACGATCTCGGGCACAGGTGGCGAATGTCGGGCGAGGCCACCGTCCGGCAGACCGAGTTCGGCATCAAACCGTATTCAATGCTGATGGGCTCGATGAAAGTCGTTGACACCGTGACGGTTTCGTTCGCCGCGGAACGGTCCAAGGAAGCGTGACGGTCCGCGCGCCATCCGGCCCTTGTGGCGACGCGACCGCTACCCTGGTAGGGGTAACACCTGTTACATTGATGCCCGCACCCGAGCAGTGAAATCCCCGGCCCGCAGCGCACACGGCCGAGGCCCCTGCCGGCCGCATTCTGGATGTACTGCGCGTTCACCGCGACCACGATGACGGGGTTCGCCACCTTCGGTGTGTTGTCGTTCCACATGGTCAGCCGCGGTGTGCTGTCCGCCACCGTTGTCCCGCTCGTCTACGCCGCGGCGATGGCAGCCGACGCGGCCGCCGCGTTGACCTCCGGTTGGGCCTACGACCGGATAGGCGCGAAACCCCTTGCCGCGCTGCCGATCCTGTCCGCACTGATACCCCTGCTCGCGTTCAGTGACCGGGTGTGGCCAGTCGTCGGTGGCGCCTTGCTCTGGGGAGCCGCGGTCGGGATCCAGGAGTCCACGTTGCGGGCCGTGGTCGCCGATCTCGTCGCACCGCCGCGGCGTGCCACCGCCTACGGCGTGTTCGCCGCCGGGCTGGGCGCGGCCACCGCCGCCGGCGGCGCCCTGACCGGCTGGCTCTACGACACGTCCATTCCCGCACTGATCATCACCGTTGCCGCCACCCAAATCGCCGCCGTGGGCCTGGCCGCCGCCATGATCCACCGTCGCGCAAGGCGCGTTCAGCCGGACCTTTGATGGGCCACCGCCTAACCTGAAGCCCCGCCACCGCGCGAACATATCGCCAAGGGCAGCGGCCCGGACTCAACCGTGCTGAGGTGTCCGAGCTCCCCTTGCGAAGCCACCAGAACAATTGGGGTTCACTGCAGAATCACAGCACGGCTAGGACGAGACTGCGACGGGCAGCTCGGCGAGGCGCCATTCGAGCATGCCGTCAGTCAGTCGCATCGCGGTGTGGCCGCGCTCGGCGAGCATCCGTACCGCCTCGTGGGCCAGAACGCAGTAGGCACCGCGGCAGTAGGCGACGATGTCGTGGTCTGCAGGCAGGTCGGCGAGGTGATCGGCGAGCTCATCGAGTGGCACCGACACCGCAGCCGGGATGTGGCCGGCGTCATACTCCTCCCGCGGCCGCACATCGATCACGGTGACCTGTCCGGTCTTGATTCGATCGAGTAACTCGCCGCGAGTCACCTGTTCGGTGCCCGGGCCCAAGTAGGCACAAGCGGCGGCCTCGACGTCGGGTAGATGCGTGCTGGCCACCGTGCGCATCAACGCGAGCAGTTGGGCGACGTCGATCCCGGCCAAGCGGTAGTAGACCTTGGTGCCCTCGCGGCGGGTAGTCACCAGGTTGGCCGCTTTCAATGTTTGTAGATGCGCCGACGCTGTGGTCAGACCGAGCTCGCTGGCGCGGGCCAGGGCATCGACGGTGCGCTCACCCTGGGCCAGCAGATCGAGCAGCTCGAGGCGCTTGCCGCTGGCCAGGGCCTTGCCGACGCGGGCGAACTGGCCGAACAGGGCGTTCTTGGCGGTCCGATCGCCCATGGCATACTCCAATCATCTCTGGAATATTGTAGGACATGGTTTGAGGAAGGTGCCGTCGGCGCAGGAAGGGGACGATCGAATGGCTGGAGTGCTCGACGGCGGCCCCACCGGCCGGGCGCAGGCCACCGGCCGCGAACTGGTAACCGGCGCATGACGATCAACCACCGCGAACCCCGACTCGGGCTGCGGGCCAACATCGCCCAGTTCAGCCTGCTGGTCGCCGTCAACGCCTTGGTCGGGGGAATGCTTGGTCAGGAACGGACCGTCCTGCCGCTGCTGGGCGAGCGGGTGTTCGGCATCCGCGCCTACACCGCCGGCCTGTCGTTCATCCTGGTCTTCGGGCTGGCCAAGGCCGCCACCAACTACTTCGCCGGCACCCTGTCCGACCGCTTCGGGCGCAAGCCGGTATTGGTGGCGGGATGGCTGGTCGCGGTTCCCGTGCCGCTGCTGCTGATCTGGGCGCCGTCGTGGTCGTGGGTCATCGTCGCCAACGTGCTGCTCGGCATCAGCCAGGGCCTCACCTGGTCCACCACCGTGGTGATGAAGATCGACCTGGTCGGCCCGGCCCGGCGCGGTCTGGCGATGGGCCTCAACGAGGCCGCCGGCTACATCGCGGTCGCGATCACCGCCCTGGCCACCGGTTACCTGGCGCAGGCTCATGGTATCCGCCCAGCGCCGTTCCTTCTCGGCCTCATATTCGCCGCACTCGGCCTGGGATTTTCCACCCTTGCCGTGAAGGAGACCCGCGGACACGCCCGACTCGAGGCCGCCACCCACGTGGCCCGCGCCGACGGGCGCCACGACCATCTACACAGCGAATTGACCAACCGGGAAGTGTTCGGCCAGACCAGCTTCCGCGAGCCGGCATTGTCCTCGGCGAGCCAAGCCGGCCTGGTCAACAACCTCAACGACGGGCTGGCCTGGGGCTTGTTCCCGATTCTGTTCGCCGCCGCCGGACTCTCGATCGGAAAAATCGGTGTGCTGGCCGCGCTATACCCGGCGGTGTGGGGAGTCGGTCAGCTGATCACCGGCGCGCTCTCAGACCGATGGGGCCGAAAATGGATGATCGCATCCGGAATGTGGCTGCAGGCAATCGCTCTGGGCCTGATTGCACTCGGTGACACCTTCACGATATGGGCGCTCGCCGCGGTGACGCTCGGCGCTGGGACCGCAATGGTGTACCCGACCCTGCTCGCTGCCATCGGAGACGTCGCCCACCCTGCCTGGCGGGCCCGGGCGATCGGGACCTACCGGCTGTGGCGAGACGGCGGGTTCGCGGTCGGCGCACTGCTCGCCGGTGTCGTCGCCGACGCCTTCGGAATACGGGCCGCGATCTGGACTGTCGCCGCCCTTACCGCTATATCGGGTCTGATCGTTGCGGTACGGATGTACGAGACCCACCGAAGACCCACCACCCAAGCGCGGGAGGGCACAACCCCTGGGTGACCGGCCGCGCCACAAATGACGCCCTCTTCGGACCGACTCGATCCACTCGACCTGGCCTCAAGCACCCGGCCGCATGGAAGCCAAGCGGCGCATGGGACTATCGGCCCTAGCAAGGGCCATCGGTCAGGCGCACGCTTAAGCGATGTACAACGCGATGGGAATGGCGGGGTTCACCGATGATGGATGACGGCTGGATGTGGGGGCACGGCTGGGGCTGGGGTGGTTGGGTCCTGATGACCGTGGTGATGGCTTTGTTCTTGGTGGCCATGATCGTCGCCATCGTGATGGCGATTCGGTATCTGGGCGGCTCTAGTCCCGCACCAAGGGAGTCGCGCCCCAGCTATGCGAGGCCGGGGCCGGAGAACGTGCTCGCTGAACGGTTCGCTCGCGGTGAGATCGACGAAGATGAATACCGCAGCCGTTTGTCGCTCCTTCGCCTTCACCGTTGACTTTGAAGTGCATCACTTTGGAGTGCATCTTTGTCGCCAACGGAAATGACACACTCGGGCTAATACCTTACAAGGTAGGGGTATAAGTAAAGAAGGCAGTGAACCTCTCAACAGTTGCGATGGCTCAACGAGCGATCAAGTCCGATGAGAACCAACCGACTATCTCACCGGTCTAGTCGATAGCGATGAGTCAGCAGCACGGGATCGACAACATGCACGCGATGCTCGCCACGCCTTAACGACGTGGGAGACCGAATAACCGGATTGAAGCCATCAACCGGCCCGACCTACCGAGGAAGCACCGAACATGACTGAAACACCCGAATCCTCAACCGAAACCACCGCGACGCCGGAGGTAGTGCCGCCGCCCCGGTACGATATCGAGGAGCACCGGCCCGCTCGTGTCTATCAAGTCTTGGCGTGGGTCGGCATCATCGCCGGTGTGTTGTTCATCGTCGCGGTGATCTTCTTCTTCGGAGTCTTCTTCGGCAGGGCTTCTGACGGCTACCACGGGTGGCATCGCGGCTACCAGGGTGGCCAGATGGGACCGGGCGGATCGACGGGCGACTGCCCGATGATGCGGCCCGGTGGGATGATGGGACCCGGTGGACCTGGACCCGGCGGGATGGGGCCGGGCGGGATGATGGGACCCGGCGGGATGATGGG
>WOYI010775157.1_pt1 | contig 19373 bp, 18 predicted proteins | sample 6423411 | NCBI WGS metagenome assembly WOYI01 (sample SAMN13441803, study PRJNA592873) | oil field metagenome | biome: oil field; feature: oil-well bore; material: oil-contaminated soil; isolation source: oil-contaminated soil from oil-well borehole | place: Germany: Wietze | collected 2016-10-18 ... | reverse complement strand
AGCGCGTCGTGATCCATTATTCAGTCTCCTTCCAAAAATTTTTATGCAAGCTGGGCATACTGCCGGGAAAAGTTGAACTATTGTGGCAAATGCTTTTCCAGCAGTTTGAGCATCTCCCATCCCGCGTAGGTCAACCCGTGAGTGCGATGGTACATTGCCAGCATCTCCAGTCTTGGTGGAGGATCAGCTGCAATTTCAAGAATGCGCAGTGCACCGGAAAAATGAGAGTTTGCGGATGCGTTTCTTGTGAGAAATGCTACCCCCGATCCTCCGGCTGCAAGTTTTCCAGCGATATCCATGCTGTCTACAAGGAGATGGCCGGCAAATCTGATCTGGTTGCGGGTGGCAAAATCGTCAAGATAGGCATTAAGAGCGTTGCTGCCGGAATAAGTTATTATCATGATCTCCTCCAGTTCCGAAACTGATAATGGTTCCGGGGGAAGTGGCATATCGCGGGAAGCCGCGAAGACAAGTTCCTCATATCCTATTGGATGGCAGATGATCTCGGGGTCGATTATTTCTGTGAGATTTCTCTCGGAGATCAGCAGTTCAAGGTCGTTTCTCCTGAGCCCTGCTTCCAGGGTCTTCAGGTCTCCGGTAACGACAGAGATGTTTACGGCAGGGAAAGAGGCCGCAAACCTTCCCAGAACCGGGGGTACTGTATTTCCGCCCGCATATGGGGAGCATCCTAGAAAAAGAGTTCCACTTTCAAGTGACTGAAGATTTTTTATCCTGCTTTCCAGATCACCTATCCTGTCGAGGATCTCCCTTGCGGTAGCATAAAGCAGACGGCCTTCAGGGGTCAGGCGTATCCTGCGTTTTTGCCGATTGAAAAGGCTTACGCTGAAATGAGACTCGAGACTTGCGATATGCTGGCTGACAGAAGGCTGGGAAACAAAGAGCCTCTCAGCGGCCGAGCGGAAAGAGCCCTCCTCGACTACACAGCAGAAAGAGTGAAGTTGAAAGAGTGATATCAAAAACATTACCTCATTTCATAAGGTAAACCCTATCGTTTATATCATAAAAGCTTTATTGATTATAATTGTAGAAACAATAAAATGGAAACGGATGGATCAGATATCTCAAAAAAGCGGGTGCTGATGTGCTGAACGCCGCACGTGAAAATGAACTGGTCAGATTATGCCAGGAATTTGTCCGCATTCCGAGTACCTCCGGGAACGAAAGGCAGATGGCTGTTTCCGTGAGAGATGCCATGCTCTCTCTCGGATTTGACAGTGCCGGCATCGATTCCTATGGAAACGTTACTGGCGTGGTCCAGTTAAATGAGAATGGGCCGACCCTCCTGCTTGAGTCGCAGATGGACCATGTCGAAGTCGCGGACCCTTTTGAGTGGGAGTTCTACCCATTTGGAGGGATCCTGGATAAAGGCAGGATATATGGGAGGGGTGCTACCGACCAGAAGGGAAGCCTTGCAGCTATGGTCTGTGCTGCGGCATTTCTCAGGGAGGACAACCCGCGGGGGTGCCGGGGCAAAATAGCAGTTGCGGCAACGGTCCACCAGGAGCGCATGGAAGGAGCTTCCTCAAGGCTTGTCGACGGGGATCACCGCCCTGATTATGTCGTCTCTGGAGAGGCGTCCTCACTCCGGATCGAGAGAGGCCAGAGGGGAAGAGCGGAAATAATCCTGGAAACCACAGGGAAGACAGCACATTCTGCTAACCCGGACTATGGTGTTAACGCGGCCAGCCACATGATAAAGCTCATTTCAGTGATCATCGAGAAGTTCAAGCCCGTCTCTGACCCGTTTCTCGGGAAAGGGATACTGGAGCTTACCAGTCTTGTCTCCTATCCGGAAAAAGCCACCGGAGTGGTTCCCTCAAAATGCAGGGCCATCTTCGACAGGAGGCTTATCCTGAGCGAAACCCGCGAAGAAGTGCTTGGCCAGGTAAGGGAGATAATTGAAGAGGCATCCAGAACCATTCCCGGGCTAAGAGCTGAGGTGCGTATAGCTCCGGCTGAGGAGAGATGCTATACCGGGGCCAGGATAAATGGTGAGCACTTTGTCCCAGCCTGGCGACTGGAGATAGACGACCCTTTTGTTGAAAAATGCTGTGAGGGCCTTAAGAGTGTTGGTCTTCCGGCTGCTGTTGCCGACAGCGCAGGTTTTGGCACCAACGGATGCTACTTCGGAGGAGTCAAAGGAGTTCCCACAATAGCCTTTGGTCCCTCGTCCCAGGATCTAGCCCATATTACGGACGAGTACATTGAGGTTGACCAGCTGATCAAAGGCTGCAGGGGATATTACGGGATCGCAAGGTCGACCCTGAAGGAACAATAGACTAAAATACCAGGAATAATATTTGAGGGGGTATTTCGAATGCTTTCTGAAAAAAGGCAGGATATTCTGGTTGATCTCTGCAGAGAGATGATAAGGATCCCCAGCCCCTCCGGTTGCGAAGCCCAGGTGGCGTGTCTCATAGAAAAAACTATGGAGCAGAGTGGCTTCGATGAGGTTTCTGTAGATCGTTTCGGCAATGTTGTGGGCAAAATAGTCCTTGGTAATGGCGGCAAGAGGATCCTTCTCGAAGGGCATATGGACCATGTCGATGTCAGTGATTCCTCGAGGTGGATCTATGACCCCTTTGGAGGAACTCTCGTGAACGGGAAGATCTACGGAAGAGGTTCGACCGACATGAAGGGCAACCTTGCGGCGATGATCAAGGCCGCATCTTTCGTGAAAGAGGACCTTTCCGGCGAGTTTGACGGAGAGATCCTTGTTGGCGGTTGTGTGCACGAGGAGTGTTTCGAAGGAGTGGCATCGGAAGAAATAGCGAAAAACTTCAGACCCGATTATGTCGTAATCGGAGAGCCCTCAGGCCTGACTCTCAAAAGAGGGCAGAGGGGCAGAGCTGAGATCCTTCTTGAGACATTCGGAAAGAATGCTCACTCATCGAATCCGTCGGTTGGAATAAATGCCGTCAAGAAGATGATGAAGGCGATCCTTGCCATTGAAAACGGCTTCACCCCGAAAAGACACCCTGTTCTGGGTGAGGGCATTCTGGAGGTTACGGACATAATATCCTCTCCCTACCCCGGAGCAAGCGTAGTCCCCGACAGGTGCAGCGCTACTTTTGACCGGCGGCTGCTTGAGAAGGATACCAAAGAGGAAGTGCTGGGACAGGTACGTGATTTTCTTGCCCCGCTCATCGCCGATGATCCTCAGATGAAGGTTTCCGTCTCTCTTGCGAGAGGTGAAGAGAAGTGCTACACGGGAGAGACCATATCGGCAGAAAGGTTCGCCCCGGGCTGGATATTTCCCGAGGATTCCCCATTTGTCAAGGCTTCTCTGGAAGGCCTCAGGTCTGTCGGGCAGGATCCGGAGATCTCCCACTATTACTTCTGTACTAATGGAAGTTATTATGCCGGCAAGGCAGGGATCCCGACGGTAGGTTTCGGAGGATCCCTGGAGACGCTGGCCCATGTGGACGACGAATACATTGAAGTTGATCATCTTGTGAAGGCTTGTGAGGGGTACTTCGGGATCATCCGTTCCGTCCTGGTGTTGAAGCAGTAAAAATGGCAAAACCCGAGATCCTGAAATGTGTTCTCTGCGGCAGGGAGTTCGATACCGGATCATTGACCTATACCTGTCCGGACTGCGGTCCTGACGGAACCCTGGATGTCCTCTACGACTACGATGAAGCAAAGAGCAGGATCAGCCGGAGAACCCTTTCGGAGGATCGTACGAACACCCTCTGGAGATACAGGGAGATCCTTCCTGTTGCAGAAGAAGAGAACATCCTCCCCCTATCCGTGGGATGGACCCCGTTGTACCGGGCAACTTCACTGGCTGATGAATACGGGGTAAAAGAGCTTTTCGTAAAGGATGACGGCCGGAACCCTACGGGTTCCCTGAAGGACAGGGCCAGTGCGGTCGGGATCGCGAAGGCTCTCGAATTCCGGCAGAGTTCTGTCGCCTGTGCTTCTACGGGTAATGCAGCCAGCTCGCTCTCCGGTTTTGCCGCAGTTGCGTGCCTCAAGAGCTTTATTTTTGTTCCGCAGTCCGCTCCCGCGGCCAAGGTTGCACAGCTTCTTGTCTATGGAGCAGAGGTGATCCTGGTCAAGGGGGATTACGAAGAAACATTCAACCTTGCGACAGCGGCGATAGAAAAATGGGGATGGTACAATCGCAATTGCGCCATAAACCCCTACCTTGTAGAGGGCAAGAAAACCTGTGCCATGGAGATAGCCGAACAGTTGGGCTGGAACGTTCCGGATATCGTTATGGTGTCCGTTGGCGACGGCTGCATAATCAGCGGGATATACAAGGGTTTCTCGGATCTTTTGGAACTTGGCATTATCGGCAGTATCCCCCGGATCATTGGTGTCCAGGCGGAAGGAGCCTCCCCGCTTTTCGATGCTGTAAATGGTGGACTGACGAAAGTGAAGTTTGGTCCCGCAGATACCATTGCCGACAGCATTTCGGTGGGAACTCCCAGGAACTGGGCGAAAGCCCTCAGGGCGGTAAGGAACAGCCGGGGGGGCATGGTCACCGTATCCGACCGGGAGATCCTGGATGCCATTCCCGAACTCGCCCGGAAGACCGGGGTCTTTGCGGAGCCTGCGGGTGCAGCTTCCTTCGCAGGATTCAAAAAAGCAGCGATCACCGGGAAGATAGGGGCTGAAGCGAGGGTCGCGGTCATCGTGACAGGCAACGGCCTCAAGGACATTTCTTCCGCCCGCAAGTCGGTCGGGAAACCGTTGGAAGTAGAGCCGGATATTGAAGAACTGTCAAAGGTCCTGAAGCCCTGGATCTGATCAGTATCAGACTCAATTGAGAGGGGAAATCCAGATGTTCGGAAAAGGCAGTGAAATGCTTAGAAAAGTCGACCCCGCCATTGCGGCGATAATCGATTCCGAAATGAAACGCGAGCGTGAAGGCATCGAACTGATTGCTTCGGAAAATGTAGTGTCTCCGGCTGTCCTTGCTGCTATGGGATCGGTACTGACAAACAAATATGCTGAAGGCTATCCCGGGAAAAGATATTACGGAGGATGTGAAGTTGTCGACCAGGCTGAGAACCTTGCCAGGGAAAGAGCAAAAAAACTCTTCGGGTGCGATCACGTTAATGTTCAACCTCACTCAGGCTCCCAGGCAAACATGGCCGTATATTTTTCGGTTCTCAAGCCCGGGGATACGATACTGGCAATGGATCTTTCTCACGGTGGGCACCTGACTCATGGAAGTCCCGTAAACTTTTCGGGTCAGCTTTACAACGTGGTCTCCTACGGAGTTTCCAGAGAGAGCGAGACCATCGATTTTGATCAGGTCGCTGCGCTGGCAAGGGAGCACAGCCCCAGAATGATCGTGTGCGGAGGGAGCGCCTACCCGAGGACGATCGACGCATCACGATTCAGCGAGATCGCAAAAGATGCCGGAGCCTGGCTCCTTTTTGATATAGCCCATATTGCGGGACTAGTAGCCACGGGTAATCATCCCGATCCGGTGCCATACTGCGATTTTGTCACCACTACGACGCACAAGACCCTTCGCGGTCCCAGGGGCGGGATGATAATGTGCCGGGAAGAATTAGCCAAAGCCGTGGACAAGGCCGTCTTTCCGGGAATGCAGGGCGGCCCCCTTATGCATGTGATCGCCTCCAAGGCAGTTGCCTTCGAGGAAGCCCTGGGTCCCGATTTCAAGAGTTACCAGGAAAAGATAGTTTCCAATGCAAAATCCATGGCCGTTGCGCTTCTTGAGAGGGATTTCAGGCTTGTCACCGGAGGCACGGACAATCACCTCATCCTTGTCAATCTTGAGAACAAGGGTATTACGGGCAAGGATCTTGAAATTGCTCTCGACAAAGCCGGTATAACAGTTAACAAAAACACTGTTCCTTTCGAAACCAGAAGCCCCTTTATAACGAGCGGTATCCGGATCGGAACCCCTGCGGTCACGACAAGGGGTTTCGGGGAAGCAGAGATGAATATGCTGGCAGGGTGGATCGACAGGACTGCCAGGGACCCTGAAGACGAAAAAAGGATCGCGGAGGTCCGTGCCGAAGTTCTGGAACTGTGCGGGAAATTCCCCCTTTACGCAGGATATTGAAATAAAGGAGAGATGCCGGAATGATAGATCTGACCATGCACGAAGAACAGCTGGAACGAACGGTAAAGAGAGCCAAAGAAAGGAATATTGTAATTCCTACCTTTGAGCAGATGAAAGACCCGAAAAAAAGCCCCGTAGAGATCAAAGAAAAACTAAAAGATGTCGGACTGTGGGATATAAACAGCCTGAACCTCTTCAGGATCACCTGGAAAAACGAGCCTGTACAGACGGGTGGACTTTACGGGGATGTAAATTTACTCGAACTCCCGAAAGAGATCACGGGTGTTGACGCACGGATCGTGGCTCTTGCAGGCAAGTGGTTCCCGACAGGCTCTCACAAGGTTGGCCCCACTCTGGGCTGCCTTGTACCGAGGCTGGTCACCGGCCAGTTCGACCCGACAACACAGAAAGCGATCTGGCCTTCCACAGGCAACTACTGCAGGGGAGGGGCGTACAATACACAGCTGCTCGCGTGCGATTCGATAGCCATTCTTCCGGAAGGGATGAGCAGGGAGAGGTTTGACTGGCTCAGAAAGGTGGCAGGAGAAGTAATAGCCACGCCGGGAAGTGAAAGCAACGTCAAGGAGATATTCGACAAGACCTGGGAACTGAAAAGGACGAGAAAGGACGTTGTGGCTTTCAACCAGTTCGAAGAATTCGGGAACTATCTCTGGCATCATGAAGTCACCGGCTCGGCAGTAGAAGAGGGATTCAAACTGGTCGCCAGACCTGGAGACAGATTCTTCGGGGTGGCCTTCACGTCGGGATCAGGCGGAACCCTTGCGGCGGGCGATTATATGAAAAAGGTCTTCCCTACATCGAAGATCGCTGTCGGTGAGGCACTGCAGTGCCCGACCCTGCTTCATAACGGTTTTGGAGCCCACAGGATAGAGGGGATCGGGGACAAGCATGTTCCCTGGATCCACAACGTAAAGAACACCGATATGGTAATAGATGTAGATGATTCCGACAGCATGGCCATGATACGCCTATTCAACGAGCCCGCCGGGAAAGCCTTCCTTGCTTCCAGGGGGGTATCGGAAGAACTGATCCAGCAGCTCCCCCTCATGGGGATCTCAAGCGCAGCAAACGTCATAATGGCGATAAAGATGGCAAAATACTACAAACTGACCGGTAAGGATATCATTTTCACTGTTTTTACGGATTCAATGGATATGTATGGTTCCAGGTTGAAGGAGATGGAGCAAGAGCTCGGCGATTACAGCAATGTTGATGCCGCAGTGGACTTCAATCGCAGCATCCTCGGACTCGGTACGGACTGGATGAAGGAACTGAACTACTACGACAGGAAGACCATACACAACCTCAAATACTATACCTGGATCGAGCAGCAGGAGAGGGATGTGGACGAGTTGAACGCTCAGTGGTATGACGCGGAAGAGTACTGGGGTAGTATTCCGGGTCTGGCATCGAGGATCGATGAAAAGATCAGAAAATTCAACGAAATGACCGGATTGCTTTGATCCTGATGGCCTCAAAAGATCCGTGGAGAACTCCCGACAGAGGGTATACATAACAGTGACCTTTGCTGGATAATGTTCAATGTCTTTAAGCAGAACGTATCTTTAGGAACCGAAAGGGGTACATTTCCCCCTATAAGAGAGAAGGAGGATTCAGGAAAAATGATAAATGCGAATAAAGTACCGTCGGATATTGAGATAGCGCAGAGTGCAAAGATAAGGCCGATTGTCGAAGTAGCCGAAAAGCTTGGAATACGTGAGGATGAGCTTGTCCATTACGGCCCATACAAGGCGAAAGTGACCCGGGCCTTGTGGGAACGTATAAAGAATAACGAAGATGGAAGGCTCATCCTGGTGACAGCTATTACCCCGACCCCCGCAGGCGAGGGGAAAACAACGACGACCGTTGGTCTTGGGCAGGGGTTGGCCCTTATAGGGAAGAAGGCAGCTATCGCCCTTAGAGAACCAAGCCTTGGACCCAGTTTCGGAGTCAGAGGGGGGGCAGCCGGCGGCGGCTATTCCCAGGTCATCCCCATGGAGGATATCAACCTGCACTTTACGGGGGATATCCATGCTGTGACCTCTGCCCATAATCTTGTTTCCGCAATGATAGACAATCACCTTCAGCAGGGAAATGAACTCGGCATCGATCCCCGCCGGGTTGTATGGAGGAGGGTGATGGACCTTAACGAGAGGGCGCTCCGCCACGTGATAGTGGGTCTGGGCGGAAAGGCTCACGGTGTTCCGCGAGAGAGCGGCTTCGATATAACCGTTGCATCTGAACTGATGGCCATACTGTGTCTCTCCACAGATCTAATGGATCTCAAGGAGCGTGTCGGAAGGATAATCATCGGCTACACCTATGACAACAAACCCGTTACAGCGAAGGAGATCGGTGTTGCCGGATCGGTTGCCGTTCTGCTGAAGGATGCCCTCAAGCCAAACCTTGTCCAGACGCTTGAAGGGGTTCCCGCATTCGTGCACGGAGGACCGTTCGCGAACATCGCCCACGGGTGCAACAGCATCCAGGCGACAAAGCACGGGTTGAAACTGGCCGATTATTTTGTCACCGAAGCCGGTTTCGGAGCCGATCTCGGAGCAGAGAAATTCTTCGACATCAAGTGCCGGATGGCGGGTCTGAAGCCGAGTGCCGTCGTTCTGGTGGCTTCGGTCCGCGCCCTGAAGATGCACGGAGGTCTGCCCAAGGCCGAACTCTCGAAGGAAGACCTGGTGGCGCTGAAGGCCGGGCTTCCCAACATGGAGAAGCACATTGAAAATCTGAACTCTTTTGGGGTTCCGGTTGTAGTGGCCATCAACAGGTTCCCGACCGATACAGAAAAGGAACTTGAGATCATTCGAAAACGATGCGCCGATCTGGGAGCTTTCGTTTCCATCTCCGAGGTCTGGGAGATGGGCGGGGAAGGCGGCAGGGACCTTGCTGAAAAAGTAGTAGAAGCCTGCTCCAGGAGTAACGGCTTCCGCTACCTCTATGATGCGGACTCGTCGCCCCGTGAGAAGATAGAAACAATAGCAAAAAAGATCTACGGTGCCGGTGATGTCCAGTACACGGATGCGGCAGAGAAGGACCTTGCAAATATCAGTGCCCTTGGTTTTGACCATCTGCTTGTCTGCATGGCAAAGACCCAGGCCTCGATATCGGATGATCCTGCCAAAGTCGGTCGCCCGGACGGATTCACCCTGACGGTCAGGGAAGTCAGGATCTCTGCGGGCGCAGGATTCATAGTACCGATCACCGGAAGCATCATGACAATGCCGGGACTTCCCAAAAAACCGGCGGCAATGATCATTGACATCGATTCAGAGGAAAGGATCACTGGCCTGTTCTAGGCCTGCTTTCCGGATGGAGACGGTTCATATTATGGAAATCGCACAGATCCTGGACGGCAGAAAAACAGCCGCATCTGTCAGGGAAAGAATACGTACGAGTGTTGAGGATCTGAGATTGTCGGGAAAACCTGTCCCCGGCCTGGCTGTCGTCCTGGTCGGAGAAGACCCTGCTTCGAAAGTGTATGTCGGTGAGAAGGAAAAGGCATGCAAGGCTGTAGGATTCAATTCTTTCCTGTTCCGGCTCCCTGAAGGATCGACTGAAGAACAAATACTCACGCTTGTCCGCAAACTGAATGGCGACCCCGGGGTCCACGGCATCCTGGTCCAATTACCGCTTCCGGACGGAATTGACGCCTCGGCAGTGATAGAGGCCATCGACACCGCAAAGGATGTCGACGGTTTTCACCCGCTCAATATGGGGCGGCTTGTAATGGGACTCAAGTCAGTCCAGCCATGCACCCCGAGAGGGATAATGTATCTCCTCAAAGAATACGGGATAGATCCTTCCGGGAAGAGAGCAGTGGTTCTTGGCAGGAGCAACATCGTCGGGAAGCCCGTAGCTCAAATGCTGATGTCGGACAATGCCACCGTTACTATCTGTCACAGCCGCACTCCTGGAGTGGAGTGTTACACAAGGGAAGCGGATATTATTATATCCGCGATAGGAAAGCCGATGTTCCTTACGGCCTCCATGGTCAAAGAAGGCAGCGTGGTTGTCGATGTCGGGATCAACAGACTGGAAGAGGGTCTCGTCGGCGATGTCGACTTCGCGGAAGTAAGGGAGAAGGCCTCCTGGATCACCCCTGTGCCGGGAGGTATAGGCCCGATGACGATCGCCATGCTGTTGTTGAACAACCTGGAACTGTATCTTGAGTCAGATATAATGACCGCCCGACCGGGACAAAAAGGTGGTTCGTCATGAAAAGGATCGCAATCCTGGCAACGTTCACCTTCCTGCTGCTGATCGCTTCCACATCAGTGGTTTCAGCGGACGAGGCCCAGAACTTTTATTCCAGAGGCATCAAACATGCATCACAGCAGGAGTTGGAAAAGGCTGTGGCTGCCTTTGAAAGTGCCCTGGAGATCAGGCCGGGTTTTGCCGAGGCGCATTTTCACCTTGCCCTTGCTTTGGAGGGACAGGGAAAAACAGAAGAAGCGATCCAGCATTATAAGGATACGATCAGGCTGAAACCAGAATTCGCTGGCGCCTATAACAATCTTGGAAATGCCTTCAAGGCACTCGGGCAGACCCGGGAAGCGGCCGAGTGGCTTCAGCGTGCTGTGGAAGTTGATCCGGCCATGGCTTTAGCGTGGTACAACCTCGGGAACGTTCTCTTTGAGGAAGATAAACTTGAGGAAGCTATCGCAAAGTATCAAAAAACCATCCAGCTCGATCCCCTGTCCGCCCGGGCCCATTTTCAGCTCGGCCGGATATACGCTACGCTCGGCCGGTATAACGAGGCTGTCTCCTCCTACGAACAGGTCCTTGAACTGGTGCCCGGGAACGACGAGGCCACCTTCAACCTGAGCGCTGTATACGGGGCGACTGGCAACCTTGACAAAGAGGTTGAGTTCCTCCGGGCCTTCGTGGCAAAAAACCCGGACAACGCACTCGGTTTCTACAACCTCGGGACTTCCCTCTTCAAAATGGAGAAATACGAAGATGCCTCACAGGCTCTTTTGCGTTCGACGGAACTGGCACCGGACAACGCAAGCGCCTGGAACAATCTGAGCCAGACATACCTCAGTCTGGACGATTACCCGCGTGCGGTTGAAGCCGCGATGAAAGCAGTTCAGATCAGCCCCGATCTTGCCATTGCACACAGCAGTCTCGGGTTTGCGTTGATCGGGATGGAGGAGTTCAGCAGATCCATAAGCGCTTTCACCGAATCTATCAGGCTTAACCCGGATATTGCCGAGCCTCGCTTCGGCCTTGGGGTAGCCGCTCTTGCAAGTGGAGACAGGGCGACAGCGGAAGAACAGGCGAAAGCGCTGGAAAAACTTAATCCGGAATTTGCCGCCAGGCTGAAGGATCTTCTGTCCAGGTAAATACCTCATCCCGGGTTTTCCCGCACTTAACTTATACTCGGGCCCCCACCTGATAGGCTTTCGCTGATCTCCTCTTGCGTATATCCCGGATCCATCGCTATTTCCATCAGGAAACGCCTTGCTCCATGCCCGATGTCGCTTTCCGGGAAGACGCTGTCCATGAACGCGCAGAGGTTTCTGTTAATGACAGAAAGCCATTTGCCGAAGGATCCGTCCATCTTGCGATCATACCCCTTCCGGAAGTGGTTCAAGAGCCTTCAGGCTCCTGGTCTGGGGAACAAGAAAGAATACCGTGAGAGCGAAGGAAAGAACATCAGCAACAGCGAACGAGAGCCAGACCCCGTTGATACCCATATAGCGGGGCATGATCATGAGAAGCGGAATGAAGAAAAGAACGGGCCGGGCGGTATTTATCAGAAAGGAAGGGAAGGCTTTCCCCAGGGCCTGGAACACGCTTCCCGCGACCTTGTTGTAACCCGCCAGGAAGAAACCTGCAACCATAAGTCTTATGGCGTGAGGGCCCATCTCCAGAAGATCCGTGTCGGTCGTGAATATCCGCAGAACTGGCGAGGGGAAAGCCAGCAGCAGAAGGGCTATCCCCGAGCAGAAAGCCAATGCAAGACGGTTTGATGTGACGATTGCCTCAAGTGTTCTCCGGTAGTTGCCTGCGCCGTAGTTGTACCCCACGATCGGCTGCATCCCCTGCGCGATCCCGATCGTCGGCATTGCGGAGAAGATGATAATGCGGTTGTTCACCCCGAATGCGGCCACGGCAATGTTTCCGCCGTAAAAGCCCAGCAGCTGGTTGATAAGGCCGAAGACAAAGCTTGACGAGGCATGGTGCAGAAGGGCCGGAAACCCGATGATGAAGATCTCCCTCAGGATCCGGAACCGTGGTTTTATATCAGCCAGTCTGAAAGCCAGAATGCTTTTCCCCGAGAGGAAGAACCAGCCTATCCATACAATGACCAGGACCCTCGAGAGAACGGTGGCTATGGCGGCTCCGCGGATCCCCATTCCAAGACCGAAAATAAAAATTGGATCAAGGATGATGTTTGCGATCGCGCCGACAAGCATGGACCACATTGCGGTCTTTGCCGCCCCCTCTGATCGGATAACGTTGTTCATCGACATTGTAAAGATTATGAGGGGGCTGCCGAGGAATATTACTCCCATGTAATCTGCGGCGAAGGGGAGTATGCCGGCAGAGGCCCCAAAAAGTGAAAGTATTTGGGGAAGGAAGATGCTTCCGAAAATGATGAAGAGGACCCCAAGAACAGCTGTCGCCAGAAGATTGTTGCCGAAGGCTTTCTGAGCAGAGTCATGATCCTTTGCACCAAGACTGCGGGAGATCAGGGATGCGGTCCCTATCCCGAGCATCGCACCGGTTCCCCCGATGATCATCTGGATCGGAAAAACGATCGAAAGCCCCGCTATGCCCAGAGATCCGACTCCGTGGCCGATGTAGATCGTGTCAACAAGGTTGTAAAGACCGTTTACGATCATCCCGACCATCGCAGGAAGTGACAATTTCCAGATCAGCCTGCCGACTGGTTCGTCGGCAAGCATTTTTTCACGGTTGCTGATCAAAAAAACACCCCCGCCTGTTGTGGTGCGACAGGCGGAGTATATGGAATTATTGTTGTATATGCAACATTTCTGGTTTTCCCCACTATCCTCTGAATCCCTTCTTTTTCCTCTTTTCATCGTACATCCTGTTATCAGCCTGCTTCAGCATCTCTTGAAAATTTCCGGAAGAGGAAAAGACGGGAGAAAACCCGAGCGAGAAACCGATCTGAAGATCGGGATTTTCCAGGTTGAACTTTTCAAGCGCCCGGTCCAGTCTTTCTCTTAAGGAGTCTACGATATCCTGAGAGCATTCGGTCATCAGGGCGGAAAATTCATCCCCTAATGCTTTTACCCCATCCATCATGTTTCATCGATCATTCTATTTCCACCAGAAAAAAACCGTCGGCCGGTTCAACGACCCGGTAGACGCGCCCTCTTTCCCTGTCCCAGGCGTATGGGCCACCGGATGCAGGCTGTCCGGCCGAGTTCAAAAATATCATTTCGCGTAACATCGCGTAAGAATACGTGACCACAGAACGGGCGGGATGTGCAAAGGGAAGTTTCCCCTTGATCTCCGCCTTCGGCCAGCCGCCAACGGGGGGCAAACCCGTGAGGGCCTCCAGTTTTTCTATCATGTTTTCATACTCACGAGGAGCCGTGCGAATGGCCAAATGAGCGGAACGTGAAGAACTGCGAAGATCCTCCAGGATCCTTTGTGCCAGCCATGGCGCACTTCGTTCCTCCAGGTCCAGAAGTGCCAGCGAAGTGTAATAGACAGCATCGAAGGCGGCCAAAGGTTTCGGAACCATCTGGGGGTGCCAGAAACCCGATACGCTTTCCCATTGCGAAGGATCTCCCTCCGGAAACAGCAGGCGAATGAGAGCCAGACCATTGGCTGCCCGGAGCCTGGATGGTGTGCCTTCGTCCCTGATGGAGCGCCAGAGGTCAATGGGCTTTGCCTGATCCGCCATGGAAAGGAGGGATTCCTCCAGTTCGGCTATCTCAGGGCGTGCTTCCTCCTTTGCCAGGTACAAAGCCGCGAGTTCCTCGTAACTTCTTTTCGGTGCGGTATCAGCCGAATGGGCAGAGAAGGGTGTAATAAAGATCAGGATCATCGCTGCCAATACAAGTTTTTTCAAAGTGTTCGCCTCCTGGCCAATTATAATTTGTTTGCCGCAGCATTCGAAATAGCGTTATGGTCGTTCTGAAAGCAGGTTTGCGATATTTGGCGGCTCTGGTCTTCACCAGGATAAACATTTACCCTTTAAACACTATAATACAATATTTCCCGTTTCAAAAGAAGAACAGGACCCCGGAACATCCTTGAGGTATTATATTCACCGATGTGTATTGCCAGCCAAGTGGGCCATATATCACCCCCAACAGGGGCAGGAGGGTTTTGCCTTGAAGGACCTTATCGATGGGTACCAGAAATTTCTTTTGCGCGCTGACCGTAGCCGTTACGCCGATCTCTGCGGTGGACAGAAACCGCACACTCTTGTTATCGGCTGTTCCGACAGCCGCATCATCCCGGAAGAGATATTTTCCGCAGGCCCCGGAGAACTGTTCGTCCTTCGGAACGTCGGGAACCTGTGCTGCACGGACGATCCTTCTGTCGCTTCGGCGATCGAATATGCCGTCGGGCATCTTGGCGTGAGCAGGGCCGTCATTTTGTCTCACGGGGACTGCGGAGCAGTCAAGGCAGCGTGTCATCCTGAACACCTCTTTGAGAGAGGGATCCGGTCCTGGCTGGAGAAAGAGTGCTATTCCGGTGCTTCGCTTGAAGAAGCGATCAAATCATGGGGTATCCGCCAGCTGGAACGTCTGGAAGTTTTCCCTGTAGTGAAAGAGGCTGTCGAAAAGGGAAAACTGAAGACATCGCTCCTTTATTTTGATCTTGGAACCCTGCGTCTTGATCGTTATGATGGCGCGGACTGGATCGTTGTACTGTAGAAAAAATCCAGACAATGGAGTGATCTGCTTGCATATGTATGATTTTGGAAGCGTGGTGAACAGAAGGGGAACGAACTCTCTCAAATGGGATGGCATGAATGAGAGGTTTGGAACTGTTCCCGAGGATGCTCTTCCTATGTGGGTTGCTGACATGGATTTTCTCTCCCCCCCATGTGTTATCGAGGCGATACTTGAGAGGGCAAAGCAGGGCATTTTCGGCTATGTCCAGGCCCCTGTTTCGACATTCGAGGCTGTTGCCGGGTGGATGAGATCGATCCACGGCTGGGAGGTCGATCCGGGATCGATCAGTTTCTGTCCGGGCGTCATGCCTGCCGTTGGAGTTGCTATCCGTGCCTTCTCGAGATCCGGGGACGGAGTTGTGATCCAGCCCCCTGTTTACCCCCCGTTCTTCAGGATAATCGAGGATAACCAAAGGAAGGTCGTTGAGAACCCTCTCATTAATAAAAACGGCCATTTCTGCATGGATCTGGAGGACCTGAAAGTCAAACTCGCCGACCCCCGGAACAGTATCCTTCTTCTCTGCAGCCCTCACAACCCGGTAGGCAGGGTCTGGACGAAAGAGGAGCTCGAGCTGGTGGGACGCCTGTGCCTTGATACCGGTACCATTCTTGTTTCCGACGAGATCCATGCAGACATCGTATTCAAACCCTTCAGACACAGACCGGTCGCTTCGGTCGATCCCATGTTTGCCGGCAACACCATCACATGCGTCAGCCCCAGCAAGACATTCAACATTCCAGGACTGCAGACTGCATATACGATCATCACCGATCCTGCGCTCCGGAATGATTTCCAGGCATCCCTGCGCGCCACCGCCATCGGAGGACATCACAGCAACTTCGGGCTTGTGGCCGGGGACGCTGCCTATAAAGGCGGAGCGCAATGGAGAGAAGCGATGCTGGAATACATCATGGGAAACATGGATCTTGCCCTGTCTTTTTTCAGGAAAAACATGCCGTGGGTTGGAGTTTCCGATCCGGAGGGAACGTACCTTCTGTGGCTCGACTTCACCGGATGTCGGGAAACCGAAGAGACGGTCAATGATCTGCTGATCAAAAAAGGTAAGGTGGTGCTTGATCCGGGCAGCTGGTTCGGAGAACAGTGGCGCGGCTGGCAGAGGTTGAACCTGGGCTGCCCCCGTTCGCTGCTTGGGGAAGGGCTGGAAAGGATCAGGTCATCCCTGGAAGACCTGAGAATCTGAAAACGGGTGGTTATCCTGACCACGGTTTTTTCCGGAGAGTTCCTGTTATGCAGTAAAGGTCATTTCCGTCTATGGCAGTGTCAACCTCGAATCCGGCGGAAATAAGTCTCTCCGCCAGGACAGGTGCCGGTTGGAGAAGATGATCCGCGACAGCTCCTCCGATATCCCTGTGGATGCTGTTGATGTGTTCTCTGCCTGAGGCGTGCCCTATAAGGATCCGCCCCCCGGGTGAGAGTACACGGGCGGACTCCGAGAGAGCCGTCTCGGGATCCGCAAGGTGCGGGAAGCAGGAGAAGAGGACTACGGCGTCAAATGATCCTGTTTCAAACGGCATCGATTCGGCAAAACCCTGTACAAGAAGGACTTCCAGACAAGAACAGTTCTCGCGGGCCTTGCCGAGCATTTTCCCGGATGGGTCCAGACCGGCCAGATTTCCGGCAGGACCTATCCGGTCAAGGATGGACCGGAAAAGGACACCTGTTCCGCAGCCGACATCGAGGACCCTTTTTCCCGAAAGGCTCCCAAGTGAATCGAGAAGCCTGCCGATACGACCGGGGCAGGGCTGGGTTGTTTGATCCCAATACCCGGCATTCCGTTCAAAGAAATTCACTGTATCAGTCTTCATGATGCGGCGTCGCGGTCGCATGTTTTGCCCCGGGAAAAAACGATCTTTCCAGCAGAGAAGCCAGCGCAGGGAGAGACAGGATCTGCAGCGCGATGCCGGGAAGCCCCGTGACCAGCGACACGGTCAGAGGGAAAAGTACGGGAAGCCCGGGAAGTCCGAAAAGCGGAAGCAGTCCCCAGCCAACAAGACCTGCGACGATGCGTCCGCCGAACATTGCTGCTGCCAGGGGGAGAATGTAGCTGTTGGAACGTTGGCGGATCCAGCCTGAAAGAAAACCGTAGGCTCCAAGTTCAAACAGCATCACCTGGGCGACCGGCGGCATGACAGGTGGCATTCCGGTAAGAAGCGATGAAAGGGCAGGAGACAGAACGCCTGCGATCAGCCCTGTCCGGGGCCCGAAAAGAAGTCCTGCGAGAAAAACCGGAATATGCATGGGAAGGAACACTTTGCCACCCATACCTACCAGATGAAAAGCCATGGGAAAAACAATTCCCAATGCAACGCAAAGAGCTCCTCCTGCAACAGACCGGGTATTCAACGCTACCGCCTCTTTCATACGAATTAGTAGAATAATAACACCTCTCCTGTACCCCTGCAACTGCATTCCGGATCCGGCAATGGAGTATCATTAACAAAAAGAGGGGGTGTAAACGTGTTCCGCATCCGCCGCGTCCATGATGATGTGAGCCCTGCCAATAAAAGGGCAGTTGAGGCTGTCCAGGCAATACTCCTGGAGCAATTCCCGGATATCAGGAAGGAAGAGATCTCCGGATTGCCGGGTAAACTGAGAGAACAGCTGCGTTTTGGATTTCAGGCCATGCTTTTTGTGGGCGAAGGTCCAGGAGGCCATGTCAAGGGTTTTGCTCTGGCCCTTTATGACCCGATAGCCTCTTTCTGCTACCTTGACTGGATTGCTGCGGCTGGTCGATCCACTGGCCGCGGCATAGGCGGGGCGCTTTACGAACGGGTCAGGGAGGAAGCGGCTGCGCTGAAATGCGTTGGCCTGTTTTTCGAGTGTCTCCCCGATGTCCCGCAGCTATGCCCGGGAGAAAAAAGGCTCAGGCAGAACGTCTCCCGCCTCAAATTCTACGAACGCTACGGGGCAAGGCCGATAATTGGAACCCTCTATGAAACACCAGTCCAGCCCGGTGAGGATTGCTCCCCATACCTGGTTTTTGACGACCTGGGAAAAGGGAAAGATCTCCCTTTGAAGAAAGCTAAAAAAATAGTGCGGGCGATCCTGGAGAAAAAATACGGGAAGCTCTGTCCTCCCGAGTATCGGGAAAAGGTCATTGGTTCCCTCAAGGATGACCCGGTGCGCCTGAGGGACTTTAAATACATATCCGGAACCCTTCCGGCAAAACCGCCAGGGAACGTGCCTCCCGATGAAAGGATACATCTCGTAGTGAACGCCGGCCATGCAATTCATCATGTACGGGAAAGAGGTTATGTCGAATCACCTGTCCGTATCGGAGTGATAGCGACCCATCTTGATAAAACCGGGATCTTTCAGCCGGTCCACCGAAGACATTTCGGAGACTCCCACATTCTAGCTGTTCACGAAAGCGGTTTTGTCGGATACCTGAAACGCGTCTGTCTCTCTCTTCCTGAAGGAGAATCGGTATACCCTTATGTTTTCCCGGTCAGGAATGCCGCTCATCCCCCCAGATACCTTCCCTTGCGGGCCGGATATTACTGTATCGACACATTCACCCCGCTCTCCCGAAACGCGTTCCTGGCGGCCAGGGAGGCTGTTGACGCTGCGCTGACGGGGGCCAAACTGCTTCTCGAAGGGACCCGCCTTACGTACGCCCTTGTCCGCCCTCCGGGGCACCATGCGGAGAAACGCGTATTCGGAGGGTTCTGTTATTTCAACAACGCCGCTATTGCGGCGCATTACCTGAGCAGGCATGGAAGGGTATGCATCCTGGACATCGATTATCATCACGGAAATGGGCAGCAGGACATTTTCTGGGAGCGGGACGATGTATTGACGGTGTCAATACACGGGCACCCGGGTTTTGCCTATCCATATTTTTCCGGCTTCGAGAATGAAAGAGGCTCAGGAAACGGGTTCGGTTTTAATATGAACATTCCGCTTCCCGAAAACATTGAGGGGAAGCGGTACGAAGACGCGCTGGATAAAGCCATCAGGAAGATCTTCTGGTTCCGCCCTGATTTTCTGATCGTTTCGCTTGGGTATGACACATCAGCGGGTGATCCAACCGGTTCATGGTCCCTGAAATCTGCCGATTTCGAGAGCAACGGAAGAGCGATCGGTTCCGTAGGTGTTCCGACGCTTGTCGTCCAGGAGGGGGGGTATAATACCAAAACCATCGGCCAGTGTGCGGTTCGTTTCTTCAGGGGGCTGTCAGCCGGCTCACTGGGGCTTTAGGGTAAAGCGCCTCTCTGTATCTCTTCTTCCACCGCCCGGAAAAATGTGTCGATATCCTCCCCGGCAAGAATATCGATGCGTTCACGTGGGAGATATTGGTGTTCGATATCTCCCTTGTTTACAACGACTATCTTTCCACTGGTCATCGATGGGAGCAGAGC
>WOYI010728882.1_pt6 | contig 19374 bp, 17 predicted proteins | sample 6423411 | NCBI WGS metagenome assembly WOYI01 (sample SAMN13441803, study PRJNA592873) | oil field metagenome | biome: oil field; feature: oil-well bore; material: oil-contaminated soil; isolation source: oil-contaminated soil from oil-well borehole | place: Germany: Wietze | collected 2016-10-18 ... | reverse complement strand
AGGGGGGGCGAGCGCGAATGAATGACCCGGTGGGTCATTACAGCGAGCGGCCGGACTGCAGGGGGGGTATTAATGGGCAATAGTGTCTTCAGTCAGCCACCTTCGCCACCTCCTTCGCTTAAGCTACAGACTTCGTCCTTCGGAGTCGGAGCTCGAAGAAGGCTTCTGTGGCTAAAAGCAGCCGGCAGCTCTCAGTCTTCAGTCTTCAGTCTTCAGTTGGCAGCTCTCAGTCGGCAGTCGCAGCCAGGAGTCGATAACAGGCCGTAGAGCCTGCCCCGATATCCACAAGGCGTATCGGGGCCTTATAGTGTTGTAGCCCGGCATGTTAACACATAATCATTGCCCGCAGGGCATATAGTATTGTATAGGGGTATTGAAAATGTTGCGACCCACGGGGATTTTTTGTCAGAAGACCCGGAAGCCGGAGAAGTAACCCTCCTCGATCCCTGTTAAATAATTGGTTGTATTTCGGACCAATACTGTGATAGCATGAGAAGGGGCCAATCTCATGGTAATGCTGCCCATTGATATACCGGAAGTTGCTGAATTAATGATGACCTCCTCACGGTCATCCACAATTTTCAGAATGACTTGTATACCACTCGGTATATCCATGGCAACATTAAAAGTGTAGATCCCCTCAGAAGAAGGTCTGAATTCACCGGTTGCAGTGTTGTAATTACCTCCAACGTTATAATTTGGTCCGGTAGAGGCATCATCAAAGCGAACCTGTACTTCTCCGTTGGGCGGTAGAGTTATTGTGGTACCTTCGCCGAGGCTTGCCCTGAATGCCACCATGGGCTCGAGTGCAACGCCCTGACCCCCGGTAATGGAAAGGGTCCTGGTTGAAGGATTGTAACCCAGGTCCTGCAGCTCATTCTCAGGGTCGGTGTCAACGGTGACGGACTTATTGACCCCGGAGATGGATAACTGGTTGCCGTTCAGTGTCAGCTCCTGAAGAAGTGTCTTCCCCGCATAGAGTGCATAGGGCACTGACATGAAGGAGATGGTGCCCATCCTCTTCCATCCGTTGCCAAGGTCGACATCGACCTGAAGGGAGTGGTTTCCTGTTGACCAGTCTATCCCCGAAAAGGTTCCGCTGAGCGCCTCACCGTCACCGATTATGAGAGAGAAAACACCGTACTGTGATGTGGTGGTATGGTGCAGCTCCTCATAGACTGTTGTTCCACCGGCAAGGATGGAGAACTTTACATCAATGGATTGGTTTTTTATCTCTCCTCCTGCATCGCGGGCCACAGCCTGGTAATGTATCCCCGGAGGGACCGTTCCTGTTTCCTGTCCCATAATGCTGCCCGCACCTCCTGCAAAAAAGAGTACAGCCAGCATCAAATAAGATATACCTCTTTTCATCTTCATCGTTTTACATCTTGAGTATCCTCGCCTCATCGGCATCACCGTCAGACCTCACCACCCTGACTATGTAAACACCCCTGGAGTAAGCCTCCATGTCAATAAGCCTCTTGCAGTAGAAGCTGCCTGTGGAGTATGTGCTCCAGGAGTCGACGGATATGTCGAGCACCTCGCTGTATACGACGGCACCAGTGATATTGACCACGACAATCTCATAAGACCATGGCAGCGCGGCACCGGTAAACAGTTCCAGTATAAGGGTATTCCTGATCTCATTCTCCTCCGAAACCGGGTTGGGATAGAACCTGACCCCGCTCTCTTCCGAGACATCGGGCTTCTGTATGATGCTGGGCTGCTGGAATCCCTGCGTCAGGATAATGTCATCCGCTTCAACCAGTTTAACCATAGCTTCTCCGACGGTATGCTGGTAATAGAGAGGTCCGGTATTTATGTAGTCTACGCCGGCACCCGATACGATCACCCTGTGTGACAGCTCCTGCGAAAACGCCGGCGTAAACGCAAAAGCCAGTATCATGCCTGTTAACAACCCCTTCATATCACACTCCTGAGTACAATTCCTGCCAAAAATAACACTTTTTACACAGATTCGGTGCCTGCGATGATCAGTTTCAGGCTTTTGAGCGGCTCAATCATTCTGAAAGAGAGGGCAAAGGCCATTCCGGCAACGATCTGTACGCCGGCTGCTGCCATCCATGGCATGCCGGCAAGCAGGGCCAGCCTGCCGGCAGCAGGAAAACAATATTTACCAGGAATTTTCGCTTCAATCTGCTCTTTTGTTCGCTTCATGAAAATGGATGACAATTTATAAATTAATTGCCACATTTGTAGTTCGGAAAGAACAACAAGAATGATCATTGCCATCAATGCACGCACGCTGAGGGCGGTTCCGCACGACGGTATCGGGTGGTTTACGCTTGAGGTCATCCGTGGCATGGTCAGGGACCACCCGGAGCACCGTTTTGTGCTTATCGGCGACAGGAGGCATGAGGTGCTGCCTGTTGAAGGTGACAATGTGGATTATATAACCATCCCGATGCGCACTGTTCATCCCCTGCTGTGGCAGCTGTGGCATGAGCTGCTTCTGCCGGGTGTGCTCAGGAGATGTGACGCTGATATTTTCATAGCACCTGACGGGATGATGCCGCTGCGGACGGATATACCGTGCATCCCGGTGATACACGACCTCAACCATGAGCACCGTCAGGCAGACATACCGAGATGTGAGCGCAAATACTACAGGCATTACTTCCCCCGTTTTGCCCGCCGGGCAGCGCGCGTTGCCACCGTCTCCCGCTTCTCGGCTGAAGATATAGCTTCCACCTACGGCATAAGCCGCGGGAAGATCGATGTGGTGCCCAACGGTGTGGCTGAGATCTTTTCTCCGCCGGTGCCCGGTGAGGCTGAGGCAACCCGCAGCGAGTTCACCGGCGGCAGGCCTTACTTTCTTTTTGTCAGCAACTTCTCCCCCAGAAAGAATGTGGAGACTGTGATCAGGGCCTATAATATCTTCAGGAGCCGTGGCGGCGGTGATCATGTGCTGCTGCTTGCCGGCAGGAGGCTTTATCTGACGCGTGAGCTTGACAGGGCTCTGGCCTCATCGCCCTACGGCAGCGACATCCGTTTTACCGGTTCTGCAGGGCGCGAGGTGCTGCGCAGGCTCTACGGCGGTGCCGGGGCGCTGCTGTTTGTGCCATGGCGTGAAGGTTTTGGCATCCCGGTGGTGGAGGCGCAGCGGTGCGGCACGCCCTGCATCCTGTCGGACAGCACGTCGCTGCCGGAGGTGAGCGGCGGCGCAGCGCTCTGCGTCAGCCCTGCTGACGCAGAAGCCATAGCGGCAGCTATGGCACGCCTCATCACTGATGAGGCGCTGCGCCGCCGCCTGACGCAGGAGGGGATAGCCAACTCTTTGAGATACACATGGCAGAACGCCGCCACGGAGATGTGGAAATGCATCTCCCGAACCGTGAAAACAGAACCCCGATGCTGAAACCTTACTTCGGCGACGGCATCCGTGAGGCAGGATGCGACGAGGCAGGACGCGGTTGCCTCGCAGGTCCGGTATACGCGGCAGCAGTGATACTGCCTAAACGATACCGCAACAGGGAACTCAATGACTCCAAACAGCTGACACGACGGCAGCGCGAACGACTGCGCGAAGAGATAACCTCCCGTGCTGTGGCATGGAGCATAGCCTCATGCAGCAACACCGAGATAGATTCCATGAACATACTCCGCGCATCCATCACAGCCATGCACCGGGCGATAGCCGGACTGAAGGAGGAACCACTGCTGCTGCTGATAGACGGCAACCGATTCTATATCTACAACAACATACCGCACCATACCATAGTGCGCGGCGACGCCACCTACCTCTCAATAGCCGCCGCCTCGGTCCTGGCCAAGACGGAGCGCGACAGGCATATGGAGGAGCTTGACGCTCTCTACCCCCAGTACGGGTGGCGCCACAACAGGGGATACCCAACGGCAGACCACCGGCGGGCAATCAGAGAACACGGCATCACACCCTACCACCGGCTCTCCTTTAACCTCACTGATTTGCAGCGAGAACTCCCCTTCCCATAAAATGTTAAAATCATATTCCCCGAACATCTATTTTAATATCTTTGGCAATTCGTAAAATTTATCAACACTAAACTCATGAGAAAATTCTTATCCGTTCTTGTAATTCTGATTACATTCTCCGGCTACCAGGCCAGGGCCGATGAGGGCATGTGGCTGCTGCCGCTGCTTGAAAAACTGAACATCGGCACCATGACCGAGATGGGACTGAAACTGACGGCTGAAGATATCTACAGCGTCAATAATGCAAGTATCAAAGATGCAATAGTGATCTTCGGTGGCGGTTGCACCGGCGAGATAGTATCGCCCGAGGGCCTCCTGCTCACCAACCACCACTGCGGTTACGGGGCTATACAGAGCCACAGCACCGTGGAACATGATTACCTCAACAACGGTTTCTGGGCTATGTCGCAGGCAGAAGAACTGGCCAACCCCGGCCTCAGCGTCACCTTCCTGGTGCGCATTGAGGATGTTACTGACCGTGTCCTTGGCAAGGTCACTGACGGGATGACCGAGGCAGAACGCCGCGATGCCATTAATGACGAGAGCTCAGCCATAACCGCCGAAGCCACGAAAGACACACACTACAACGCACGTGTACAGCCCTTCTACAGCGGGAATCAGTATTTCCTGCTTGTATATGAGGTTTTCTCCGATGTGAGACTTGTAGGTACACCTCCTAACTCTATCGGCAAATTCGGTCATGACACCGACAACTGGATGTGGCCGCGCCACACGGGCGACTTCAGCGTCTTCCGCGTCTATATGAGTCCCGACGGCAAACCGGCACAGTATTCAGAGGATAATGTGCCCCTCAAGCCGAAGCACTACCTCCCCGTTTCCATAAAGAACCTTCAGAAAGAGGACTTTACCATGGTGATGGGCTACCCCGGCGGCACAACAAGGTATATGACCTCCTGGGAGGTTGATGAGGCAATGAAGATCACCAACGCTAACAGGATCAAGATACGGGGCATAAGGCAGGATATCCTGATGAAGGATATGATGGCAGACCCGAAAGTCAATATTCAGTATGCATCAAAATACTCAGGCTCTTCCAACTACTGGAAATTCTCAATAGGCCAGAATGAAGGACTGGAACGTCTTCGCACTGCTGAAAAGAAAGCTGCATTCCAGAAGGAATTTATGGAATGGGTCACAGCCGACCCGGCACGCACCGATAAGTACGGCACAGCCCTCACCCTGATTGAGAACGCCATCAAGGGCAGGGCAGAGAAATACAACGCCCAGCAATACCTGTCTGAGACCCTCGGCCGTTCACTGGAACTGATCAGCCTGGCAGGGATGATGACCCCCATGGAAGAGATGCTCGCCGAAAAAGACCAGGAGAAAATTGACAGGTTGAAAGGCAGGCTGAAGAGCTATACTGACAATTTCTACGGTGACTACAACTACCCCACTGACAGGAAGGTCACCAAGGCATTGATCAAACTCTACAGGGAGGATATCGATCCGAAATACTGGCCTGACTTTTATACGGTGATCGACAAGAAGTACAAAGGTAATGTAGACGCATTTGTTGATGACATTTTCGTTAAATCGATATTTACATCACCGGAGAAACTGAATGCCTTCCTCTCCGACCCGAACCTCAAGGTTCTGCAGAAGGACCCTGCATTCGTGGTAGCAAAATCGATCAATGAGGTTCAATCGACACTCCGCAAAGACCTTGCAGGATACAATGACGACCTGGCAAAGGGACGCCGTCTCTATATGGCCGGTGTCATGGAATATCAGCCTGACAAAACGCAATACCCCGATGCCAATTTCACCATGAGGCTAAGCTACGGCAAGGTGCTTGACTACTTCCCCTATGATGCGGTTCATTACAACTGGTACACGACCCTCGACGGCGTGGTACAGAAGTACAAGCCCGGCGATTATGAGTTTGACCTGCCACAGCGTCTCATAGACCTCAACGAGAAGAGGGAGTACGGCAGGTATGCTGCAGAGGAAGGCCATTTACCCGTCTGCTTCATCACCAACAACGACATCACCGGCGGCAACTCCGGTAGCCCGGTGATGAACGGCAACGGTGAGCTCATAGGACTGGCCTTCGACGGCAACTGGGAGGCAATGACCGGCGACATAGCGTTTGAACCTGATCTTCAGAGATGCATATGCGTCGATATTCGCTACGTCCTCTGGGTAATGGATGTCTACTCCGGTGCCGGCCATCTTCTTGAGGAGATGGATATAAGGCAGTAGAATCAGACAATAGCCATCAGGCAATAGTGCCCAACATGAAAGAGGGGTGCCGGAGACGGTACCCTTTCTTTTTCAGTCGAAAGTCCGTAAAGCTTTGCCCTCCGTATCCGTATGGCGGAGGAGGAGGGTCAAATGTCTATAAAGTCGAAATTTTAAGCCTCCCATGCTATCCGGCTGCTCTCCGCCAATCGGCAGATCACCCCACTACTGCCCCTCCCCTGCAGTCCGGCTGCTCGCTGGAATGACCCACCGGGTCATTCATTCACGCTCACCCCTCTATTGCCTACTCCCTGAATTATCTATCTTTGCAGAAATTTTCCACAATGCATATTAATTTTCTGGAGATAGTAGCTGCCTTCATGGTCCTGTTTGCCATCATTGACATTCCCGGATCAATACCCATAATTCTGGACATAAAGGCAAAGACCGGAAGGGTTAATGCCGAAAGTGCGACGGTCGTTTCACTGGCCATATTTCTGGCTTTCCTCATCTTCGGTGAGAAGCTTCTGGGTATCTTCGGCATCGATGCCGGCTCGTTTGCCATCGCAGGCTCATTCATCATCTTCCTTCTCGGTATGGAGATGGTGCTGGGAGCAGAGTTCTTCAGGCACGATTCTCCCGGTGGAGGAACTATAGTGCCGATTGCCTTTCCTCTTATCGCAGGCGCCGGATCCATCACCACCATCCTTTCACTCAAGGCAGAGTACGAGACGGTGAATATCCTCATCGCCCTGCTGCTCAACATGATCATAGTCTATATCGTTCTGCGCCTTACCTCGTCCATTGAAAAACTGCTGGGCCAGACCGGACTGCATATCCTGAAGAAGTTCTTCGGGGTTATCCTGATTTCCATAGCGATTCGACTCTTCATCAGTAACACCGGCATAACACTGCCCAATGGCTGATGAAGTGACAATATATACTGACGGTGCCTGCCGTGGCAATCCGGGCCCGGGAGGCTACGGTGTCGTTCTCATATCAGGCAGACACCGCAAGGAGCTGTCGGAAGGGTTCCGTCTTACAACTAACAACCGCATGGAGCTGCTTGCCGCCATCATCGGCCTTGAGGCTCTTAAGAGAGACGGAACTACCGTAACCCTCTATACTGATTCACAGTACCTGGTCAATGCGGTCAACAACGGCTGGATCTTCAACTGGGAGATGAAACAGTTTGCAAAAAAGAAGAACCCGGATCTCTGGATAAGGTTCCTGGAGGCATACCGCCGGCATAAAGTGACACTGAAATGGGTTAAAGGCCATAACAATGACCCTGAGAACGAACGTTGCGACATGCTGGCAGTAGCTGCTTCGCGCCGTCCGGCTCTGTCGGAAGATGAAGGCTACAGTCCTGATGCTGACGCAATGGGGCTGCTCTGATATTTATTTTTGACATTTGAAGAAAAATTGCAACTTTTGCATAAAAGGGGAGTAGAATGAAAGATTTCAGACACAGGGCCACCGACCTCACACCGGAGATCATCCTGGCACCTGAAGAAAATAAGTTTCTCATTGCCGGCAAATCGGCGCCGGAAGATGTCCGCAGCCTGTATTATCCTGTTTTGGAATGGATGGAAGAGTTTCTGACCTGGGTCAGGGAGAAGAGACCATATACTGACCAGAAACCCCTCCTGCTGAAACTTGATCTCGAGTATTTCAATTCGTCGTCAGCCAAGTTTCTCTTCGATATATTTACAAACCTTCAGACACTGAAGGAGGAGGGTGTACCCGTGGAGATCGAATGGCATTATGATGAAGAGGATGTAGACCTCCGGGAAGCAGGCGAAGATCTGGCACTGCTCTGTGAGATGCAGTTCAGGTACTGTCCCAAACCCTCAGGCGGACAATGAGAGGACCGGCAGAACTATATGCTCTGCTCGACCGTCTTGAGATCCCATACGAGTATATTGAACACCCGCCGGTGCCGACGGTTGAGGAGGCCATGAAATATTGGGCCGGTATTGATTCAGGACACTGCAAGAATATCTTTTTCCGCAATCACAAGGGCAACAGGCATTACCTGGTAATACTCTACTATGAATCAAAACTCAACATCAGGGAACTGGAACAGAAGCTGCACCAGGGCAAGCTCTCCTTCGCTTCAGACAGGAGGCTGATGCAGTACCTGGGGCTCACCCCGGGCTCCGTCTCCCCCTTCGGACTGATAAATGACCACACCCGGCATGTGCATCTTTTCATCGATAAAAACCTGCTGAACCACGAAAGACTCTCCTTCCACCCCAACACAAACACCGCTTCCCTGATAATTCCCCGTGAAGGACTCTTCAGATTTCTCTCCCACACCGGCAACAGCTACGAGTTCATCTGACCAACCCTCCTCCCTTCCCCTTTTACAGTTTTCAGTCCACAATCCACAGTCTAAAAGACAACTCTTAATTCTTAATTGCGCCTGAAGACTGCTTCCAGCCGCCGTAGCCTTCTTCGACATCCGACTCCGACGGACGAAGTCTGCTACATCGGACGAAGTCCGTAGTTTTAACGTAGGATATGGCGAAGGTGGCCGACTGAGGACTGAGCAAGACCCCATGCAGCACTATGACCAAAAGCAAGTCTTTATAGCGGATTTGCATTTTGGATTTTAACTCTTACCGCCATGAAAAGAATTGCTCTGACCGCGTTTTTAGCCTTTTTGTGTCTGCTGGCAGTCGCCAGGGATACAATACCCAGGAAGAGCTACTGCGCACTGTTCACCTCAAAAGCTCCCACAATCGACGGATACCTTGAAGATGAAACCTGGCTATCAGGTACCTGGACCGGTGAATTCACCCAGTTTGAACCCCATAACGGCGCTCAACCCTCACAACAGACCCGGTTCTGCGTGATGTACGACGACAATAATATTTACGTCGCCATAAAAGCCTTCGACACACAGACTGACAGTATCGTCAGGCGCATCTCACGGAGGGATAACGCCGACGGAGACTTTGTAGGCATCTCCTTTGACAGTTATCATGATCTTCGCACCGGCTTTGTCTTTATTGTCAATGCTGCCGGAGTGAAGAACGATTTCATATGGGCCAGCGACGCACAGGTAGAAGATGAAACCTGGGATCCTATCTGGTTCACAGCCACCCAGATGTATGACTGGGGGTGGGCCGCTGAAATAAAAATACCGCTCACACAGCTGAGATTCAGGATATCAGATAACGGAATATGGGGGCTCGAGGTGCTCAGAAAGCTGTTCCGCAAGCAGGAGACATCTTTCTGGCAACATATAGACCGCAACTCCTCAGGCCTGGTTCATAATTTCGGTGAGATGACCGGTATAACAGGTATCAAACCGAGAAAGCAGGCCGACATAACACCATTCGTGGTGGGCAGCCATGAGCGATTTGAAAGCGAAGAGGGCAACCCCTTTGCAACCGGCTCCGCCTGGAAATACAACGCCGGACTTGACGCCAAATTCGGCATCACCAATAACATGACCCTGGATCTCACTGTTAATCCTGACTTCGGACAGGTTGAGGCTGACCCTTCGGAGGTCAACCTTACCGCCTATGAGACCTTCTTTCAGGAGAAGAGACCTTTCTTTATTGAAGGCAATAATATCACAAGCTTCAAGACTGGGATAGGCGACGGAGACATAGGCTTCGACAACCTCTTTTACTCCAGGAGGATCGGCCGCAGCCCCCAGATCTATGCAGAAACCGAAGCTAATGAATATGCAAGAGTACCGCGTGTTACCCCCATCATCAGCGCCGCCAAGCTGACCGGCAAGACCCCGGACGGCCTTTCTATAGGTATCGTGGAGGCAGTGACGGCAGAGGGCAGCGCAGAGATCGACTCGCTGGGTGAGAGATCGTGGCAGACGGTGGAGCCCCTTACCAACTACTTTGTCTCAAGGGTGATGAAGGACTTTGGAGAGGGCCGCACAGTCATCGGGGGAGGCTTCACCAACACACATCGTTTCCTTGACGGAACAGGCATCGACGGACTTGTGAGAAGCGCCAACACTGCCGGAGTTGATTTCTCCCATCAGTTCGGCGGTGAGAGAAGCTGGTTTGTCTCCGGAGCTGTGGCGGCAAGCAACCTCAACGGTAGCGAGGAAGCCATAGAAAGGATCCAGCGCTCACCGGTCCACTTCTACCAGAGACCCGATGCTGATTATGTTGAGGTTGACCCCACAAGAACCTCCATCAATGGTTTCGGTGGCAACGTGCAGGCAGGGAAAATAGGAGGCCACTGGAACATAATGGGCTTCGGCTATTTCAAGTCGCCGGGGTTTGACCTCAACGACGTAGGTTACCTGCAGAGCGCTGACGCAATCATGACAGGACTCTGGTCGGCCTACAACTTTGACAAGCCCTTCAGCATCTTCAGGCAGATAAGACCAAATGCAAACTTCTGGACCGGATGGGACTGGGGTGGCACGCATCTTTTCACCGGAGGTAACCTGAGCGTTTACACCCAGTTCAAAAACCTCTGGTGGATAAGCATCGGCGGCAACTATGATGGCAACTCCCTCTCCAACACCATGCTCCGCGGAGGCCCCTCCATGCTCAGCCCGTCATACCTCAACGGTTTCATCAATGTAGGCTCAAACAGCTCGAAAATGATCTACGCAACCTTGTGGGCCAACAGCGGAAAAGGTGGCGAGAATACCTCAAAAAGATACTCCGCAGGCTTCAACCTCACGGCCAAACCGGGACAGTCTTTTTCTGTGACGCTCTCCCCCTCCTACTCAAAGAATATGAATACCCTACAGTACGTATCCCATATTTCTGAAGGCAACCACTACATTCTCAGCCGCATAGACCAGCAGATAGTCAGTATGTCGCTCAGGCTGAACTACAACATCACTCCCGACCTAACCATCCAGTACTGGGGACAGCCATTCCTGGCAGCAATGAACTACAGCAGGTTCAAGGTAGTTACAGATCCCGGGGCAGAGAAACTTTCAGACCGTTACCGAATCCTGACGGACGGTGAGATGACTTTCGATCCGGATGAAAACAGGTACTATGTTGATGACAACAATGACGGCACCAGCGACTACGATTTCCGTAATCCGGACAACAACTATGATCAGTTCCTTTCAAACCTTGTTGCCCGATGGGAATTCCGTCCGGGATCAACAATATACCTCGTATGGTCGCAGACACGCAACTACTATGACAGCACAGGCTCGTTTTCACTTCAGCAGAATCTGAACAATCTCTATACCGATAAGAAACCCTATGACGTCTTTCTTATAAAATTTACCTACAGGTTCGGGCTGCGGTAAGCGCCTGTACATGCAGGTCCGGAAGAGAGGGTGGTATAAGCCCGCTCTTCTTTTTTTTGACCATTCCTCAATATTGTATTTCCGTGGTGAACAGAATTTTATTTAAATTTGACTCGCTGTCTGGTAGTAACCCTGCAATACTGACTTAATGAAACTTGCATGAGCAGCAACTCAGAAAAGGATATACTTATTTTCTTTCATGCTAGTTCCATTAGACCAATGAAATAATAATCGAATGAAAAAATGCCTCATCTTCATCTCTGTACTGCTGTCGCTGACGGTCAGCGGGCAGGATATTGCCAGGAGGATCTGCACCGCCACCCGTATTACTGACCCGCCTGTCATCAACGGAGAGTTGGATGATGAAGCCTGGGAGCAGGGAGAATGGGGAGATGATTTCCGGCAATATGAACCTTATGAAGAAGCCCCGGTAAAACAGAAGACCGAATTCAAGCTTCTCTATGACAATCACAGTATTTACGTTGCCGTAAAGGCCTATGACACCGCCCCTGACAGCATCGTCTCGAGGATGACACGGCGTGACGATACCGACGGTGACGAGATTATTGTTGCATTTGATTCGTACTTTGACCAGCGCACCGCATTTGGCTTTGGAGTCAGCGCTGCCGGCGTGAAGGGTGACCTTATCTGGACCGATGACGGGATGAACGAAGATGAGACTTTCGACCCCATCTGGTATGTAAAAACAGCCATCTATGACTGGGGATGGGCGGCAGAGATGCGTATTCCCCTTACCCAGCTCCGCTTCTCCGCCTCTGAGAATCAGGTGTGGGGTTTTGAAGTCATCAGGGAACTATACCGGCACAATGAGACAGACTTCTGGCAGCCTGTCGCCAGAAATGCCTCCGGGCTGGTACACAATTTCGGGCTCCTTCACGGACTGAGTAATATAGAACCGCGAACTCTGTTTGATCTTACACCATACGGGGTGACCAAACTTGAAACCTACGAGGGGGAAGAGGGCAACCCGTGGTACGACGGATCTGATATAAAAGCCAATGCAGGCCTTGACGCCAAGATCGGAGTGACGAACAACATGATACTCAGCCTCTCCCTGAACCCCGACTTCGGGCAGGTCGAAGCTGACCCCTCTGAAGTCAACCTGACAGCCTTTGAAACATACTTCAGGGAGAAAAGACCTTTCTTCATTGAGGGCAAGAACATTACCTCATACAACCTTGGTATTGGCGATGGTGGCGAGGGAAACGACAATCTTTTCTATTCGAGACGAATAGGCAGGAGACCGTCACTGAGCCACGATGCAGAAGAGGGTGAATTTGCCTGGACACCACAGTTCACTCCAATCATCGGTGCGGCAAAGTTAACCGGCAAATCGGCCGGCGGACTCTCGGTAGGGGTCATTGAAGCGGTGACCTCACATGTCAATACCAGAATCCGTAATGAGCTGACAGGCGAAACATCATACCTGACCGCCGAACCGCTGACAAATTTTGCCATCGGAAGGGTTCAGCAGGATTTCAACGCTGGAAACACAATCATCGGGGGAATGATGACCAGTACCATCAGGGTTCTGAATGAGGAGACTGAGAATTACTTTCATAAATCTGCGACAACGGGAGGCATTGATGTCACACAGTATTTCGGCGAGATGAACTATATCTTCCAGCTGCGCACCGTTCTCAGCAACGTAAGCGGAACTGAGGATGCGATAGCCAGGACACAGCGCTCAGTAATACATAACTTCAGGAGGCCGGATGCAGAATACACCGAGTATGACCCGTCGCGAACATCTCTGAGCGGCTTCGGCGGAAATCTGATGACTGGCAAGATAGGAGGCAACTGGCAGTTTCTCTATCTCTCGGCATGGAAATCGCCAGGACTGGAGCTGAATGACATGGGATACATGCAGGTTGCCGACCAGTATCTGGGAGTGGGGGTAATAAACTACAACATCTACGAGCCGTTCAGTATCTTCAACAGCATGTACTTCGGCACGAACCTCATTCATCTGATGGATTTCGGAGGCCATACCAACCTGGTTGGCATATCTCAGTCATGGTCAGCACATTATAAGAATCTCTGGAGCTCATTTATCAGCGCACAGCTTAACAGTCAGGAGACAGACAACCTGCTTCTCAGAGGCGGCCCGGCGATGAAAATGCCCGGACAGTTATATATAGGCGGAGGAATCAACTCCAACTCACGGAAGAAGCTCTCCGCTGAGGTTGACTTCAGCCTCTATAAAACCTTTATGGACGTCCGGACAAGTTACAATCTCAGCTTTGAGCTGGAATACCGGCCTGTCAATACTCTCACAATCAGCGCTGAGCCGGAGTGGAGCAGGTCGAAAAATGAGATGCAGTACGTGACCACTGTCTCTTTGTTAACAAGCGGGCTCTACACACCCAGGTACATCTTTGGCGCCATCGATCAGAAAATACTCAGTATGTCCCTGAGGGTTGATTACAATATCACGCCGGACCTGACAATTCAGTACTGGGGCCAGCCCTTCTTCGGTTCGGGCAAGTACAGTGACTTCAAGCGTATCACAAATCCTGTTGCCGATGAGATGTCCGGCAGATACCAGACATTCACAGGCAGTGAGACCAGTTACTCTGATGGCACATATATGATCGACGAAAACCATGACGGCATAATTGATTACAATTTCGGCAACCCCGACTTCACCGTCAGCGAGTTTCTTCATAACTTCGTGATTCGATGGGAGTTTCTTCCCGGCTCAACGGCATTCCTGGTCTGGTCACAGAACAGGGATTATTACACCGGTTCGGGTATGTTCGATGTGAGCCGCCAGTCACATGATCTGTTCCATGAGACCAAACCGTACAATATCTTCCTGATCAAATTCTCATACCGATTCGGACTTCACTGATACGACCGGAGGCGCGGGTCGGAAAAGGCGAGTCTCCGGGTACAGTTCAGGAAAAATCGGCCGCGAGGAACTGAGGAGAAGAGGCATGCCGGAGGCTCTGGCCGGAAGGAACTGATCAAAAGAACCGGCCAGGAATGGCAGACATGAAAGAGCAGCCTGCTGTAAGCAGACTTCTAAGACATCAGTTTCCGCTTTCAGAACCTGTATCCCAGCCCGAGGGTCATGAACCTGCCCGGACAGACAGCCCCCTTGCTGTCATAGAACTTTGTGTCAAGTATGTTCTGAATCCCCAGATCAACAGATATCCTTTCCAGAAAAACCCTTGAGAGCATAAGGTCAGCAGTTACATATGCCGGGTAGCGGTCACTGCCGATAACCTCGTCAAAGATGTTCAGGTCATTTGCCCACATGGCACCCTGATAACGCACCATCACACCGGTATTGACGAAACGGTTCTTCCAGCGTGCGGTGATCGACAGCGTGGACGACGGCACATCAGTGAGATGATTGCCTGTCAGGTCAATGGGATCGGCGGCATCAAGCGGCCTGTAATCAGATATCACCGAATAACTGTATCCCCACGCTGCACCCACCATCAGTGCGGGGGTGACGGGATAGCTAATTTCAGCCTCCACTCCGGTGATCTCCACAAGCGGGATATTGGTCCTGACCAGAATGGGCCTTAATCCGTATCCCATATCTATTGAGTCACCCGTATTTACATAATAAAGGAAGTCTTTGCCGACTGAATACCATGCCGAGAGAGAGGCTCTGAGCCTGCCGCCCAGTGTAAAGTCGCCGCCAGCCTCCAGGTTAACAAGGTATTCAGGGGTGGCCTGCGGGTTCGCAAGCTTGAACCCGCCCCTGATACGCCCTGACCGGCAGAGGTCATCAAGCACTGAGGGACGGAATCCACGGCCGGCTGAAACATAAATACGCGTGCCGGGAGAAGGGGTATAATTAACTGCCAGCTTCGGGCTGAGGGCACCCCATGTGACATTATCCATGTCACGGTCTTCTATGTCTCTCATAAAGACCGTCTCAGCCGACGGGGTATCTATGAAGAAGGCACCGTCACGAAACATTGAGAGGTCATACCTGACTCCGGCAGTAACTGTCAGGCGGTCTTGCAACAGAGTTATGGCATCCTGTGCATAAAAGCCGGTGTTGAGTATCCTGCCCCTGTTATAGACTATATCCGTTGATGTATAATAAACATCAGCAGCGTCAACACTTCCTGCCCTGAGGTCAATACCGGCCGAGATACTGTGACGGGCTCCGGCCTTCCGGGTTACCGATGAGAGAACTCCTGCATCAACCCTTTCGGAAAGCACATTGTACCAGGTGTAATCATCCTTCATGTACTCGTTGACCTTCTTGTAGTCCTCCTTCAGCCAGTAGAAGCTGACATCAGCTGATAAACGGTCGCGTTCAAGGCTGTACCTGGTCCTGAACTGCCAGGTATCATGGTCAGTGGTGTTCCCGTGTTCCTGCCACACCAATTCACCGGTACCACGCCTATCATTGTAGGCAATAAAATCGGCCTCGATGAACTCTCCCTTCCTGATGCTATAGCCGGCTTTGAGGCTTCCGGAGTATTCCTGCATGTCTGATGGAACAATATAGGGATTTGCTGCCCTGTCATACTCCGACTGTGTAATATATCCGTCACTCTGACGGTAGAATCCGTTAAGGAGGTAATAGAAACCCTTTTCCGTGCCGGGGTTCATTCTTTGGCCGAGACTTACCCGTCCGAAGAGGGTATTGTAAGTGCCGTATCCTGCTGTAACCCTTCCAGTGAGCGCTTCTTCGGGTCTGCGGGTAATGATATTGACAGCCCCTCCCATGGCGTTGCTGCCGTACATTGATGAAGCCGGTCCCTTCACCACCTCTATCCTGTCGACCATTGCCGGATCAAGAAGGTTCCAGTTAACCGACCCGCCGTCTGACTTGTTGACGGGCACCCCGTCAATCATCACCAGCACCCTTGCCTGCTCGTTGCCGCTGAGACCGCGCATTGTCACGCTCGACTTATGGGAGAAGATCCCGAAGGAGCGGCTGATGTTCAGGCCCGGAACAGTTAACAGTATCTCATCAACACTGCTGACAGGCCTGGATTCAATGGAGGCAGAGCTTATCAGGGTAACACGTGCCGGCACGTCTGCAATACGGCTTGCTCCACGGTTTGCAGTTACAACCACCTCCCCGGCATCAATATACTCCTCCTCAAGTGCAAAATCAACGGTGACGGTTGTTCCGTCAGTAACTTCCACACTCTCCGTAAGAGTGGTGTATCCAAGAATCCTTACCTCCACACTGTGGGTGCCGGCCGGCATCCTGTCAATAAGAAAGACACCATCGCTGCCGGTTGTCACTCCCCTTGTGCCGTCGATTATAACTGCAACGTTCTGAAGCGGTCGGCCTTCCGGACCGCCGGTGACCCTGCCTCTGACAGTCCCCTGGGCCGAGACACCGGCAGCAAAAGTCAAAAAGAATATCGCCGGGATTATTAATCCTTTAAGCCTCACTTTTAGTTGTTTTACATGATTTATTTCTGAATCTTAACGGCAATCTCCATTCCCCCTTCCGCTGTTTCGTCAGCATAGATCACCTTTATCAGGCCATACTTCCCGTCGGCGGTACGGAACGGCACCACTTTACCAGTGTACGCGTACTTCGACTGGCCGCTAACACTGCCCGGCCTGTAGGCATTGACCAGCAGGCTGTCATTGTCAGCAAGGTCAAACTGCGCTGGAGTAATCAGGTCATTGTCAGAAGTGTAATAGTCATACATGGTCTGGTTACGGACGCTCCATGTCCCAAACAACGGGTAGTATGTCAGTGCCGATGAATAAGCGGGACAGGTGAGGGTGGGTGACGATTTGCCGGAAGTAATATACCAGAAGGCAGACATGTCAACCTCTGCTTCATATCCTGACACACCTGCATCATCCCATGCCATACCCGAATGCAGATCTGCAAAGTGCGGAAGATTAACGTTGTCCTGCAAGCCTATCCGTATGGAGGGATGATAATCTATCTCACCCCAGGCTGAGCCTGCACCCTTCAGTACCGTGAGTGACACCGATGCCGTATCACGGTACGAGTTCATTACAGAGAAGACCCACTGTTCAACCTGACCGTAGCCCCTTGTATATGTAAGGATGGTATCCAGACCGCCATAGCTGATATACATGCCCTTGTCAGCCTCCGTCACAGCTACACCGTCAGAGATCCTCCTGACAACCAGATTGGTAATGGCTCCACCGCCACCAGAAACAGAGAGGCCGAACCTGAGAGACCCTCCCGGCGCCACTACCGAGCCGTCAGCCGTGAACTCACTGGCTGACCTAAGCAGCACCAGAGGAGTAGTCACGGGCTCTTCCTGCACACAACCGGCAGCAGCCAGGACGAAAAGCAGTGCAATGGTCTGTACCCTTTTCAGCATGGCAAGATTATTTCGTCCTGACCAGGAATGTAACAGTTCCGTTTATTCCCTGCTCAACAGCTGTAGCATGAAGAAGGCCATATGTGCCATCCTCTGTCCTGAATGCCCATACCTGTCCAACCTGCACATCTTTTGCCTTTTTGCGGGCATTTTCGCTGTCAAAGGAGGTCTCAATGAGTGCGTCACCATCCTGCACAGAATCAAACTGATCAGCCGTCAGCGTGGTCTGCAAAAAGTATGTGGTGTTCTTTATGGTCCAGTTGTCAGGCATATCATCGCCTGTGAAAATATCCCTGATGCCGGAACCCGGTGAGGCAAGAGCAATGTTGTTGCCCGTCTCTGCCTCATAGAAGCACAAAATGTCAATTACCCCGGGATTATCAGCTGCCTGGCTCATCGTATAGGTTTTGTTCTGCGCAACTGAATAAAAGCCGGGCACCGTGGGGTTCGACTGCGCACCAAGCGTAATGGAAAGATCTTCCGGCTCCTTTTCACATCCTGTAATCATTGCAGCCATTAATGGAAGCAGCATCAAAATGGCAAATACTTTTTTCATAATTGTCTTTTCTTTTTCTTCGTTATGTATTTTTTTTCATATCGCTGGCAAAGATAACAGGTGCTTCTCATAAATAAATGATTCATATCATATTTTTATCATCTGTTAAACGATGATGGTACAATTTTTGATGTTTGTAAGCCAGAAGGCGCCTCTTCATTAATTTAATTAACCTAAACTCTAAATTATGAAGAAAAAAAAAGAAAAGGTCCCGGGTTTTGATGATATTATCTTCCGTGACCGCAACAAGGAGTATGGAGCTTATGATCTCCGGCGGCGTTATGCATCTACCATGAGTATTTCCCTGGTGGCCGGGCTGATGCTCGGCACCTCATTATTCCTTGTTCCCTATTTTGCCGCTGACCATAGTGCTGTTCAGCCCGGAATGCGAATTGATATCATCGCCATGCCTGACGCTGATCTGCTCAATCCGCCAGTTCCTCCTGAGGCACCACCGCCACCCCGGGCTCCGGCAGAATCAATGAACAATGTCCGTTTCGTAGCTCCGGAGGTGGTTGTTGACAACCGGGTGACAGGTGATGGTGTGCTTCCGGCGGATATTCTGAACCAGAATTTCACGGACGGCACAGCTGTTGAAGATGTTCCCGTGGATGTTATCTGGGATGATCCGATAGCCCCGGCGGAGCCTGAGCCCTACGTCATTGTACAGGAGATGCCGTCATTTCCGGGTGGCAGGGAGGCGCTGCTGAGATACATCGGAGAGACTGTCGTCTATCCCGAGGATGCAATTCAGAACAGGATACAGGGAACCGTGCTGCTGAGGTTCGTAGTGAGCAGCACGGGTGAGGTGACGCGCGTTGAGGTCACCCGCAGTGTCGATCCGCTGCTTGACAGCGAGGCGGTGAGGGTGATAAGCAGCCTGCCCAGGTGGAAACCCGGCAGGCAGGATGGCAACCCGGTTCCGGTCTGGTTTTCCGTCCCGGTGGTGTTTGTGCTCAGATAGTATTCCCGGTTTGGTTTCCCGCGCAGGTGCTGCTTGTGCTCAGATAGTATTCCCGGTTTGGTTTCCCGCGCAGGTGCTGCTTGTGCTC
>WOYI010835528.1_pt1 | contig 19376 bp, 17 predicted proteins | sample 6423411 | NCBI WGS metagenome assembly WOYI01 (sample SAMN13441803, study PRJNA592873) | oil field metagenome | biome: oil field; feature: oil-well bore; material: oil-contaminated soil; isolation source: oil-contaminated soil from oil-well borehole | place: Germany: Wietze | collected 2016-10-18 ... | reverse complement strand
CGCGTTCGGGGCTTCCGCTGGTGACGACGATCCACCACCCGATCACCTTCGATCGACGACTCGAGATCGCGGCGGCGCGCGGCTGGCGGAAGGTGACCACGCGGCGCTGGTACGGGTTCGCGACCATGCAGGGTCGGGTCGCCCGACGCATGCCCTCCATCATCACGGTCTCGGAGTCGTCCCGCGGCGACATCGCCCGCGAGTTCGGAGTGGACCCCGGACGCATTCGCACGATACCGCTCGGAGTCGATCCGATCATGCTCGAGCATCCGAGCACCGCGCGCGTACCGGGCCGCATCGTGGCAATGGCAAGCGCCGACACGCCGCTGAAGGGAATTCCCACCCTGTTGCGGGCAGTGGCACGGCTGCGCGGACAGCGCCGGCTTGAGCTCGTGATCGTCAGCAAGCCCAAGCCCGGGGGACCGACGGAGCGCCTGGTCTCGGAGCTCGACCTCGGTGGCACCGTGCGTTTCGTCGACGGCTTGTCGGGTCCGGAGCTCGCCGAACTCCTCGGTTCGGCCGAGATCGCGTGTGTCCCGTCCCTGTACGAGGGCTTCTCACTGCCGACCGTAGAGGCGATGGCCCGGGCGACACCGCTTGTGGTGAGCCGCGCAGGGGCCATCCCAGAGGTGGTCGGGACGGCGGGCGAATGCGCACTGATCGTCGAGCCCGGCGACGAGGCGGCGCTCGCCGATGCGATCGGCATCCTGCTCGACGATCCCGCGCGCCGCGCGCGCATGGGAGCGGCGGGCCTGGATCGCGCGGTCGAGCGTTTCAGCTGGCGGACGGTGGCAGAGGAGACGGTCCGCGTTTACCATGAGGCGATCAACATTCCGATGACGGCAGAGAAGCAGACTTATGATCACCATTGATTTCGATCGACTCGGGGTGCGACCCGGAGACCGTGTTCTCGACATGGGATGCGGCGCTGGTCGCCACGCCTTCGAGACATACCGACGTGGCGCCGATGTGGTCGCGTTCGATCAGGACGTGAGCGAGCTGGAGACGGTCTCGCAGACCTTCGCGGCGATGGCCGCCGGAGCGCAGGTCCCGGCGGATGCGCGGGCGGTGACGCACGAGGGCGACGCGTTGGCACTGCCGTTCGAGGATGCCGAGTTCGATCACGTCATCGCATCCGAAGTGCTCGAGCACATCCCCGACGACGTACGCGCCATCACGGAGATGTACCGCGTGCTCAAACCCGGTGGAACGATCGCGGTGAGCGTGCCCCGGCGTTGGCCCGAACGGATCTGCTGGGCGCTGTCCGACGAGTACCACGAGGTGGAGGGCGGCCACGTGCGGATCTATGATCCGAAGGACCTGTCCGCGAAGCTCACCGGGACCGGTCTGAAACTGGACGGCAGATCGTATGCGCACTCGTTGCACTCAGCGTACTGGTGGCTCAAGTGCGCGGTGGGCGTGGACAACTCCGAGCATCCGCTCGTACGCGGGTACCACAAGCTGCTGGTCTGGGACATCATGAAACGTCCGTGGCCCACCCGCTGGTTCGAGGCCGTCTTCGACCCGATCGCCGGCAAGAGCATCGTCTTCTACCTGACCAAGCCGCAAAGGTGACGGCGCTCGAACTGCCCTCGCTCCCGGGAGTCCTGAGCGAAGAAGACATCCGTCGGTCCGGCGAGGCGATCGCCCGGGTTCAGACGACCAGCGGGTCGATCCCGTGGTTTCCGGACGGGCACACCGACGCCTGGGACCACGTGGAGAACGCGATGGCGCTCCTGGTGGCCGGCGAACGGCAAGCCGCCGACCGTGCTTACGACTGGCTCGCCCGGACCCAGCGCAAGGACGGCTCGTGGCCGATGAAGTTCGTCGGTGACGGCATCGCCGATCCCGCCACCGACGCCAACATGGTCGCCTACGTGGCGGTCGGCGTCTGGCACCACTGGCGCGTCACCGCCGACGAGCAATTCCTGAACCGCTCGTGGCCCACGGTTGAACGAGCGCTTGATCGGGTCGTAGCGATGCAGCTGCCATTCGGCGGGATCGCCTGGGCCGCCGGAACGGACGGCCGGATCGCAGACTCGGCGCTCGTGACCGGCAGTTCCAGCATCTATCACGCGCTCCTCTGCGGGATCGGCCTGGCGGATGTGCTCGGAAGGTCGCGCCCCGGGTGGATGAGCGCTGCCGGGCGCCTCGGCCACGCTCTGCGCGTTCACGAGGACCGCTTCGACCCTCGCGAGCGCCACTCGATGGACTGGTACTACCCGGTGCTCGGCGGCGCCGTTCGCGGGAACGCCGCGGTGGAGCGGATGCAGGCTCGCTGGGACGAGTTCGTGGTCCCGGACCTCGGGATTCGGTGCGTGAGCGACAGGCCGTGGGTGACCGGTGCCGAGACCTGCGAGCTCGCGCTTTCGCTGCATGCGATCGGCGACGTTCAGGCCGCGACCGACCTGGTCGCGCACATGCAGCACCTGCGGGATCCGGATGGGTCCTATTGGACCGGCTACGTCTTCGCAGACGGGCTGAGGTGGCCCGTGGAGTGCTCCACCTGGACGGCCGCCGCGGTCGTCCTCGCCGTCGACGCCATCTCCGAGACGACGGGCGGCGCGGCCGTGTTCCGCGGCGACGGCTTGCCGGCCGTCCCGGAAGAACTCGGCGAGTGCGGGTGCCCGAGATGATGGTTGAGGATGACGCAATGGACGACAACCTGCATGCGCCCGAGATGCCGCCCGACCTTCTGCCGCACGCCCTAGCGGCCAAGGGATTCATGCCCGAGGGCGAAGGAGAGCTGCTGCACCGCTGGGCGCGGCGCAGCCTGGAGCGTGGCCCGGTGCTCGAGATCGGTACGTACTGCGGCAAATCGGCGCTCTACCTCGGCGCCGCAGCGAGGGAGGTGGGCGGCACGGTCTTCACGGTCGATCACCATCATGGATCCGAAGAGAACCAGCCCGGCTGGGAGTATCACGACGTGACGCTCGTGGACGAGTCCAGTGGAACGCTGGACACCTTGGGCGAGTTCCGGCGCACCCTGGGGGCTGCCGGGCTCGAGGAGCACGTCGTCGCGATCGTCGGGCGCTCCACGACCGTCTCCGCGCTGTGGCGCACGCCGCTCTCGCTCGTGTTCGTCGACGGAGGACACACGGACGAACACGCGAACAACGACTACGAAGGGTGGGCACGCTGGGTTCTGCCCCGGGGTGCGCTCGTCATACACGACGTCTTCTCGGACCCTGCACAGGGCGGACAGGCCCCGTATCGCGTGTTCCGGCGCGCCGTAGAAAACGGCGACTTCCGCGAAGTCCGGCATCTCGGTTCGATGCGCATACTCGAACGCATCCGCGGAGACGCGGGTGATCCGGTGCGCTGACGAGGCCTGAAGCTGCCGGCCTCGTCCGCGCACCGGATCGAAGGATCAAGCCGGCTGGGGCACCCGAACGAGCTTCTTGTTGGCGAACTCGCTCATCCCGAACTTGCCGAGCTCGCGACCGACACCGGAGCGCTTCACTCCGCCGAACGGAAGCTCGGCGGAGCTTCCGGTGACCGCGTTGACCCACACCATCCCGGTCTCCAGGTCACCCGCGAGGTCACGGGCGAGATCGAGGTCCTTCGTGAAGATGCTCCCGCCCAGGCCGAACGGCGAGGAGTTCGCCAACTCGACCGCGGCCTGCGGCGAAGGCACACGGAACACCGTCGCCACCGGACCGAAGAGCTCCTCCTCGAAGGCGCGCATGTCGGGCGTCACACCCGTGAGCACACCCGGCGCGTAGAACGCGCCGCCGGCCGCCGGCTGCGGTGAGGAGTGCAGCTCGGCACCCTTGCTGACGGCGTCGTCCACGAGCTCGTGAAGGTCGGTGGCGGCCTGAACCGACGAAAGCGGCCCGACCATCGTGGTGGGGTCGGTGGGATCGCCCGTGGGGATCTGCGTCATCGCTCCGATGAACTTCTGGGTGAACTCCTCGTACACCGAGTCGACGACGATGAAACGCTTCGAGGCGGTACACGCCTGCCCGGCGTTCATGACCCGGCCCATCACGGCTGCCTGGACGGCGGCGTCGACGTCGGCGTCTCCGAGCACGATGAAGGGATCGGAGCCACCGAGCTCGAGCACGTAACGCTTCATGTGCCGTCCGGCGACCTCTCCGACGGCCGAGCCGGCCTTCTCCGAGCCGGTCAGCGAGACGCCCTGCACCCGCGGGTCCGCGATCACGTCGGCGACCTGGCTGCTGTCGATGAATGCGTTGATGTACGCGTCGGTCGGGATCCCGGCGTCGTGCAGCAGCTTCTCGATCGCCAGCGCCGATTGCGGGCAGTTGCGCGCGTGCTTGAGGATGATCGTGTTGCCGAGAGCCAAGTTGGGGGCGACGAATCTGGCCACCTGATAGTAGGGGAAGTTCCACGGCATGACACCCAGGATGACTCCGATGGGCTCGGTACGCACGACGGCTTCGCCACCGCCCACGGCGTCGAGCACCTCGTCGGCGAGGAACTTCCCGGCGTTCTCTGCGTAGTACTGGAAGATCGATGCGACGAGCATCACTTCGCCCTTGGCCTGCATCGAGGGTTTGCCCATCTCGAGGGTGAGCAGCCCGGCCAGCTCGTCGATGCGCTCCATGCTCAGCTGCGCGGCGCGCGCGAGAGCGGCGGTGCGCTCAGACAACGGCGTCTGGCGCCACGTGAGGTAGGCGGTGTGGGCCCGTTCGATGATCGTTTCGACCTCGCCGTCGCTGATGACGGGAAACTCGGCGAGTGTCTCGCCGGTCGCGGGATTGATGGTGGCGTATGCGCTCAAAGCCTTGCTCCTTTGCCGGATTCGTTGCGTGATCCAGGCGCTCGGGCTGACCGCACCGAAACTGCCTGTGTCGCTCACAGGCTGTCACCGATGCACGGCACATGTCAACTCACTCGCGCCTTCCATACCGCATTGTCAGCCTGGCCATTCCAGCCTCATCGTCGCCGTTCACGGCCACAGCGATGCGACGGCGGCGGGGATGCCGCTCGGTCCTGCGACCTCGGCGAAGCGTGCGCCGCTGGTGCGCGCGAATGATCGCGCCTGATCTCCGGATTCGGTCGCCCCAACAGGAGCCAGAACGAGAAGCTCATCGAGGGCTCTGGCGGCTGGAAGCGGGTCATCCCCGGAGGTGGATCTTGCGTCCGACAGCAGCAGCACCATCCGACGCGTCGCCCGGGACGTCTCCAGCTGCGCCGTAGCGGCGCGCAGCGCGGCAGCGAGGTCCGTGCGCCCGTGACCGCGCAGCTGGAGCAGGTCCTCAACGACCCGCTCCACCTCGCGGGGCTGACCCTGCGCCTTGACGGTCTTCACCGCCGATCCGAACGCGATCACGCTGTAATCATCCGCACTGCGGAGCGCGACGGCAGCTGCTGCCACGGCAGCGGTGGCCAGGCGCTCCCCGCCCATCGATCCGGACCGGTCCACGACGAGACAGACAGCGGTCGCCGGCCGGCTCCACCCGGGTCCGCGCAGCCGCTCGGCATCTGGCGCACTCCCGGTGAGCGCAGCCGACAGCAGTGTGTCCATGCTCTCATCCACGTCGATGTCGACACCGGGTTGCCAGCGGGTCGGCCGGATCCGACCGATTCCGGGCCGAGGCGCCCCCCGCGGCGATGCGGCGCGCACCATGATCCGACCCGCCAGTGCCCGAGCGAGCAATCGCAATCGCCGGTCGGTGGCACCGCTCATCTCGGCCACGAGGGTCATCGCCGCATCAGGATCTCGCTGCTCCAACGCGCTCAGCGCCTCCTCGTCGAGCATCCCCAGCTGCGGTGAGACCTCCTGGAACCCGGGTAGTGCCTGCAGCAGATGCCGCCCGCTGGTGGCCGGCGGCTGATCGGAAGGGTCAGAGCCCTGCTGGGGACCCTTGTTCAGCGGGGAACGCGGGGCGCCGGACGGTCGAGACCGGTCGCCCCGCTCGCTTTTCCCGGGTCGTCCGAGTGCTCGGCCTCCGCCGGCGGGTCGTACACGCGATGCCACAGTTCGGTGATGATCTCTTCGGCGGTGCGGTCGCCGCCCTCCTGAACACGGATCCGCCCGCTCAGCGCCGCCAGCGCCGCATCCAGACTGACGCCGCGGTCGTTTGCCGGTAGATCTCGCAAACGGGCCAGTCGGTCCGCGACCAGCATCATGTCGATCGCGCCCCGCACCGACGAACCGATTCTCACCTCGGGATGCTCGCGCGTCGCGCGCACGAGAGCGACCGATCGACCCGCATCCGTGACCGCGACAATCCCATCGGAGCCTGCGGCGCCACGCACGGCGCGCGCAACCACCTGCTCCTCGTCCGGCGCGCTCTGATAGTCCATCCGGATGCGGCATGTGCGGTCGTACACGGCCGCGGAGATCCTCGCCGTTCCGACCGCGTCGAAGGGGTTCATCGCCGCGACCAGCGCGAACCCGGCCGTCGCACGCACGAGCCCCAGTCGGGGAACGTGCAACTCCCCCTCGCTCATGACCGTGATGAGCACGTTGATGGTCTCCTCGGGGACGCGGTTCAGCTCCTCCAGATACAGGAGTCCGCCGGTCCGCATCGCCTCCAGCAGAGGCCCGTCGAGGAAGTTCTCATCCCGGTAGCCCTCGGAAAGCACCCGGCTGGGATCGTGGCTGCCCACCAGTCGACCGGGAGTCAGCTCGGCGCTGCCCTCCACGAACACCAGGCTGATCCCCGCGGCGCTCGCCAGCGTGCGCAACAAAGTCGACTTGCCCGTGCCCGGCGGACCCTCGAGCATCACGTGCCGCCCGGCCGCGAGAGCGGCCAGCAGCACTTCCGATTCGGTTCGGCGTCCCACGACAGCCTTGTCGAAGACGTCGAGAGTGGCCGGACCGAGCATCGCCGCGACCCCGCCATTCGGGGTCACGGCGATCTCGTCCTGCGATGTCACGTCAGTTGTAGACGATCACACCACGGATGTTCTTGCCGTCACGCATGTCCTGGTAGCCCTGGTTGATGTCCTCCAGGGTGTAGGTCTTCGTGATCAGCTCGTCGAGCTTGAGCTGCCCGTTCTGATAAAGGCTCAGCAGACGGGGGATGTCGGCCCGCGGGTTGCCCGCACCGAACAGCGAGCCCTGCAGCCGCTTCTGCATCAAGGTCAGATCGAACAGCGACATGGTCACGTCCACCTGGCTGGCGTGTCCGAGGCCGGTGACGACCGCAGTGCCGCCCTTCGTGGTCAGCGCCATGATGCCGGCGATCAGCTCGCCCTCGACGACACCGGCGGTGTAGATGACCGAGTCGGCCATCACGCCGCGCGTGATCTGCGACACGAGGGGAAGAGCCTCCTCGATGCTCGCCGCGGTGTGGGTCGCACCCAACGACTGCGCGTTCTCACGCTTGAACTCCACCGGGTCCACCGCGACGATGTGCTTCGCACCCGCGATGCGCGCACCCTGCACAGCGTTGGAACCGATCCCGCCGACACCCACGACGACAACCGTGTCGCCCGGCTTCACTGCGGCACTGTTGACCGCCGAGCCCCAGCCGGTCGTCACGCCACAGCCGACCAACGCGGCAACCTCGAGCGGGATGTCGTCGTCGATCTTGACAGCGGATGCCTCGTTCACCACCGTGTACGGGGAGAACGTGCCGAGCACACACATGAGCCGCGCGTCCTCGCCGTTGATGTGGTGGCGGGCTGTGTTGTCGCTGATCTGGAGGCCGCCGAGGAGACCCGCGCCGAGGTCGCACAGGTTCTGGTGGCCCGTCGAGCACATCTTGCAGCGCCCGCACGCGGGAATGAAGCTCAGCACGACATGATCGCCGACCTTCAGGGTCTCCACTCCGGGCCCGACCTTCTCGACCACGCCGGCGCCCTCGTGACCGCCGATATACGGGTAGGCGGGAACGGGCATGTCACCGGTGGGGATGTGCTCATCCGAATGGCACAATCCCGAGGCAGCAAGCTTGATCAGCACCTCGCCCTGCTTGGGATCATCGAGCTCAAGCTCTTCGATCTTCCAGTCCTGACCGATACCCCAGTTGACGGCTGCCTTAGTCTTCATCGCATATCTCCCTCGATACGTCTTGATCCATCGCGCGAGGACACCCGATCTCGGGCATCTGGTCCTACGCACAGTTCCCACCCTGACCGGGCGGGATACCCCCCACGCTAATCCGAGAGGAGGCATTCTGCAACAAACCGACACGCTTTCCGCCGTCGAGCAGGCGTGACACAGCGAAGCGGGGTCGACCTGACGATGGTCGACCCCGCTTCGCTTTCTTCAGGCGGCCACAGCCTCCGGGATGACGACCTCCGAGGGCACCTGGTGCAGCAGCGAGAGGAACTGGATCCAGTAGTACACGCGGTTGAAGAAGCTCAAGAGGTTGCCGTGATCCAGCTGCAGGTGACGGTACATGACCGTCCGCGCAGCATCGTAGCCACCCAGGAACTTCTGCCAGCTCTCATACGTGCCCACCAAGAGGATGTCGGTGGCGCGCGCCTCGTCCGGCGTGATCACGCGGACCTCCTGCACGACGCCTTCCGCGATCCGGATCGCGACGAACTCGCCGGTGTCCAGATTGTCGCCCTTGACCGGTACCGCGCCGAGCGCGAGCACCCCCGAGAAGGTGGACGCGGCGGTATCGATCCACGTCCAGTAGTCCGGCAGCCGGCCCTCGCGGTCCTTCTCGGTGAATCCCTGCACCAGACGCGCCTGCACGTCCGCCGCCCACTGTTCGCTGAATGCGCGTGACATCGCTCAGCCTCCGATCGCGTTGTCGGCGGAAATGTTCTGGACCATGCCAGCCAGGTCGGGTGGCAGCTCCAGTCCGATGAGGTCCATCTTGCGCACCAGCTGAGTGATGAACATGGCCTGCACATCCTCACGCGTCCAGCCGATGGGTTCGTAGGCCACGTACTGGCTTGAGGTGGAGCTCATCAGCAGCACCGTGCGCAGCGTGTCGTGAACATCACGGATCAGCGTCGGGTCCTCTTCGAGTGCCTCGGTCAGGAACCGCAGCCCTGCCTGGACGTGCCGGGCCTCATCGCGCGCAGTGAGTGTGAAGCCCGCGTAGTAACCCGGAAGCACCTTGCGCTGACGAGCGTAACGCAGGGTGATCTGCATGACCGACACGGCGAGGACGCCCTCGATCCAGAGCATGTAGTTCGTCGCGTACTGCACCCGCAGCTTGAGGTCGTCGGGGTTCTTCAGCAGCGCGTCTGCCTGATACGCGAGCAGACCGAACGGACCGATGAAGGTCTCACCGACCCATTCGAACGACTGGTCGAGCACATCCATCAGGTCGCCCTCCAGCCCGATCGCTTCATGGTAGAAGCGGTCGAAGAAGACGGTGTGGCGCGCCTCATCCTCGATCTGGCTCGAGATGAACAGCTTCTGGTCCTCGCTGCCGCCGAGCATGAAGACGGGGAGTTCGACCTCGACCTGACGCTCGCCGTGGTGGAATCCGGATGCGATCGCCAGGAACGAGCTCCTCTCAGCCTCGGTCATGTTCTCGTGCCAGTCCTTGTAGTCCTGGGTGAAGTCGATGTCGTACACGTCCCAGCGCTGCTTGAGGTAGCGCTTGTACTGCTCGACGTACGAGGGCTGCTCGGCGATCTGGTTGTAGATGTACTTGTTGATGACGTCGTTGATGTCGACGTCGTTGATGTCGCCCAGCTGCGCGCCTTCGATCGCGCGGAACTGATCGGCCGTCAGACCGCTGCGTTGTTTGTCCTGCTGATTCTCAATGAGTGTCATGCTCACTCCCTTGTCATCTTCCTGGTGGCGCCGATGCCAGCGGATAAAGCCCGACTGCGCTGTCCGGCGTTCTCAGTATCAGACGGTTCTTCCGATCGCACAAGACCAACGCGCCAGGTTGGTCCGCCGGGTCTCCCGACATCGAGGGCTTGACACTGCTCACCCCCGGCGGGTTAGGCTCGCCACCGGACGTTGCCGACGCCACATGTGTGGTGCGTCGGACCGAACAATGCCCCGCACCGACGGTGGGGGCCTCGATCGCGAAGGGGCGACGATGGGATTGATCAATGCAGGCCGGGCTTCCGAAGTAGGGCCGGGTGAGATCAAGGCGTTCACTGTCGCCGGCCGCGAGATGGCCGTCGCAAACCTCGACGGCGAGCTTTACGCGTTCGACAACTGGTGCACGCACGAGTCGTGCACGTTCTCGGACGAGGGTGAACTGGAAGACGGCAAGCTGGTCTGCACGTGCCACTTCGGGGAGTTCGATCCCGCGACCGGTGCGGTGCTCGGCGGACCCCCGTGGGAGCCGCTGGGCGTCTACGAACTCGCCGTCGAAGGTGACGACCTGATGATCGATCCACGGATCGACGACGCGGAAGCATCGTGAGCACCGCCTCCGTCGTCATCGTGGGAACGTCGGCGGCAGGGGTTTCGGCGGCGACCACGTTGCGCACGGAGGGGTACGATGGGCGGGTCGTGCTGCTCGGCGAGGAGGTCGTCCCGCCGTATGATCGCCCCCTGCTTTCGAAGGGATACCTGGCGGGGACCGTCACCGCGGACGACCTGAATCTGAGGCCGGACGGCTTCTGGGCCGACCGCGAAATCGACCTCAGACTGGGCAGCCGGGTCGTGGCGCTGCGAGCCTCGGATACGTCGGTTCTGCTCGACGACGGATCGTCTGTGAAAGCGGATGCCGTGATCCTGGCGACCGGCGGACGCTCGCGGGCGCTGCCGGTTCCGGGCGCCGAGCTCGACGGGATCTTCGGCCTCCGCACCCGCGCCGACAGCGAAAGTCTGCGGGACTGGTCCGCCGGCGCCGAGCACGCTGTCATCGTCGGTATGGGCTTCATCGGTGCCGAGGTCGCGGCCACGCTGCGAAGCCGGGGAGTCGCCGTCACGATCGTCGAACCGCTGTCGACCCCGCTGGAGCGTGTGCTGGGGGAGCAGGTCGGGAACGTGGTCGGCGCGCTCCACGCTGAGAACGGCGTCGAGATGATCTTCGGTGACGGCGTGGTCGGCTTCGACGGCGCGAACGGCCGGGTCACGGAGGTCGCCACCACGTCGGGTCGTCGACTCCGCGCCGACGTCGTCGTCGTGGGGGTGGGGATGGTGCCCGATACTGCGGTCGTCACCGGCACCCAGGTGGCTGTGGACAACGGCATCCTGGTGGATGAACACGCTCGGACGACGGTGCCGAACGTGTACGCCGTGGGGGATGTCGCCCACCACAGTCATCCGTTCTACGGCCGCCGGCTGCGGACGGAGCACTGGACGCACGCGGTGGACCACGGGGCAGTGGCGGCGCGGAGCGTTCTCGGCCGTGGCGACCCCTACTCGACCATCCCGTGGGTGTGGTCCGATCAATACGACCTCGCTCTGCAGTACGCCGGAATGCACACCGGCTGGGACCGACTCGCCGTGCGCGGGAACCTTGCGGGTCGGGACGCGTTGGCCTTCTATATGCGGGACGGCGTTCCCGTTGCGGCGGTCACCCTCAATCGCAACCGTGAGATGCGACGGGCGATGGCGATTCTCCGGCGAGGCCAGCCCGTCGATGCGGATCTGCTCGCCGACGAGGCGATCGATCTGCGTGAGTTCGCCGCCTGAGCGCCGCTTGCCGAACCCGCGGCTCGGCCTCAGGCGCTGATCGCTTCGGCGATAGCGCCGCGAGCCAGCAATTCCTCCACGCGGTCCGCCGAATAGCCCAGATCTGCCAGCACGCTGCGAGTGTCCTGGCCGCTGGCCCGTGCGGGAGCGGGATCGGCGGGCGGGGTGACGCTGAAGCGCGGCGCAGGTCGTGGCTGGATCAACCCGGCGACGTCCACGAACGATTCGCGTGCTTTCATGTGGGCATTCTCCGGAACCTCGTCTGGCTCCAGGACGGGTGCGACGCAGGCATCCGTGCCGGCGAACACCTCCGTCCACTCGTCTCGGGTCCGCCCCCCGATGATCTCCGCGAACCGCGCCTTCAAGACAGGCCAGGTCTCGCGATCCATCTGCCCGGGCAGCTCCTCCCCGGCCAGTCCCAGACCTTCGAGCAGCGCAGCATAGAACTGCGGCTCGATCGCGCCCACGGAGAGGTAGCCGCCATCGGCGGTGCGGTACGCGTCGTAGAACGGCGCGCCCGAGTCGAGAATGTTCGTTCCGCGTTCGTTTCTCCACATTCCCGACGCGCGCATCGCGACGAAGGGCGCCATCAGAATCGAGGCGCCGTCGACCATTGCGGCGTCGACCACCTGACCAACGCCCGTGGTTCGAGCGGACAGAATCGCGCACACCATCCCGAAGGCAAGAAAGACGCCGCCTCCGCCGAAATCACCGACGAGGTTCAGCGGGGGTGTGGGCGGCTCTCCGGCCCGGCCGATGGGGTGGAGAGCGCCGGCGATCGAAATGTAGTCGATATCGTGACCCGCGGCCGATGCCATGGGACCCGTCTGACCCCATCCCGTCATGCGGCCGAACACCACTGCCGGATTGCGTGCCAGGCATACCTCTGGACCGAGTCCGAGCCGCTCGGCCACACCCGGACGATATCCCTCGAACACCGCGTCGGCGCCGGCGATCAGGTCAAGGACGGTCGCGACGCCATCGGCGTTCTTCAGATCGACGGCGATCGACCGCTTTCCACGACCGAGCACATCCAGCCGGGGCTCCGCCGCCTGGAGCATCGACCCGCCCGTCGCCCGATCGACACGAATCACCTCCGCGCCGAGGTCCGCCAGCAGCATTCCCGCAAACGGCCCCGGGCCGATCCCGGAGAGCTCGATGATCCGCACCCCGTTCAACGGACCCTGAGGCCGTTCGACTGCGCTCATGCGGTCGGAGCAAAACTGTACAGGACCGTATCAACGCCGTCCGTCGTGTCGACGGTGGTGTAAGTCAGGTGCATGGTGTCCCCGATTCTCCACGATTTGGGGTCGCCCTCCAGGGTGGTCTGCACGCGAACACCCTCGGGGAGATCGACCTGGCCGACCCCATATCCCTCGGCATCCAACTGCGCCTTCCCGAAGGTCGGGACATAGATGAATGAGTACGAGTACAGTTCGCCGGACTGCGACAACTCCACGTCGTGCACAGGTCCCAGACACACGGGGCAGCTCCAGCGGCGCGGGTAGAACGACTCCTCGTCCTTGTCACATCTGCTGCCCAGCAGCACGGGGGCCTCCCCGTCTGCCCGGAACAGGTCCGGGTCGGCCGATCGGCGCTCATTCATCGCTTCACCCTTTCCGCTTTCTTCATCATCACAGGCCGAGCCGCTGCGCGAGCAGCTCCTTGTTCGCGGTCGCGTCTCCGTAGAGCAACTCGGTCACCTTGGCCCGCTTGAAGTACAGGTGCGAGTCATCGGCCCACGTGAATCCGATCCCGCCGTGGACGTGGAGCGATTCGCTCGCGGCGAAGAAATACGCCTGCGACGCGTACGCCTTGGCGAGCGGTGCGAGCACAGGCAGCTCGTCATTGTCCTCATCCGCCGCCCACGCCGCGTAGTAGACAGCCGCCTTCGCCGACTCGATCTCGACGAACATGTCGGCGCAGAGGTGCTTGATGGCCTGGAAAGACCCGATCGCCCGTCCGAACTGATACCGCTTCTGCGCGTAATCGACGGCGCGCTCCAGACAGACCTGAGCACCACCGATCATCTCTGCGGAAAGCAGCACTTCGACCCGGTCCAGCGTCCTCGCCAGGGTCGACCACGAGCCGTTCTCGAGAAGCCGCCCCGTGGCGTTCGTGAGCGTGACCTCCGCCATTCGACGGGTCTGGTCCATCGAGTCGAGCACACGCCGCGAGACACCAGCCGCGTCGCCCTCGACGACGACCAACACGATGCCGTCCTCGCCCACTGTTCCCTCGCGACGCGCGGACACGACGATCAGATCCGCGCTGCCACCGTCGACCACATAGGACTTCCGGCCATTCAGGGTCACCTGGTCGCCGTCACCGGAGGCCGTCACACTGATGCCATCCGGTCCCCATCCCTCGCCGGGTTCGGCCGTTGCGAGTGCCGCGGTCTGCTCGCCGGACGCGAGCGCGGGCAGCAGCTGCGCCCGTTGCTCAGCCGAGCCGGCGGCCTGGATCGCCAGAATGGCCGAGGTGGTCGAGAGGAACGGCATGCCCGAGACGACACGGCCGAGTTCTTCCGCCGCGATCACCAACTCCAGGAACGACAAGCCTTGACCGCCGTCGTCTTCCGAGACGATCAAGCCGGGCAACCCGACCTGATCGCTGGCGCGCCGCCAGACATCCGGCGAGAAGGCCAGCGGCTCCGCCATCAGCGCCCTGGTCGATGACAGGGGTGAGACCTGCTCCAGGAATCGGCGCAGCGTCGCGCGGAACTCTTCCTGGTCTTCATCAAAGGCAAAATTCATCGAACAATCCTCCAGATCGGGCGGTGCGGTAGTTGTATCGGTCGCATGCGTGTCAGTCCCCCATGATCTCCACCGCGCCGGCAGCGACGAGTTCTCCGGTGCGATCGGGCGAGTAGCCGAGAATCTCCTCGAGGACGAAGAACGAGTCCTCGCCCACGGTGGGCGATGCCTTGCGCAACCACGCCGGAGTCTTCGACATGATGGCCTGCATCCCGTTGTAGGGCACGGTGCCCATCACCGGGTGCTCGAGATCCACGAAGTACCCGCGGTGCTGGATCTGTGGGTCGGTGAACAAGTCGGACTGACTGTGCACCGGCCCCGCCGGCACCAGGGGTTGCAGCAGTCCGAACACGTCCTGCGACGTTCGCGATGCCGTCCACTCGGCGATCCGCTCGTCCAGCTCTTCGGCCGCCGCACGACGACCCTGCGCCGAAGCGAACTTCGGATCCGCCGCCCATTCCGGCGAGCCCATGGCATCCGTCAATGCTCGCCAGTGGCTGTCGGTGAAGCAGGCGATGGCGACCCACCGATCTTCCCCCGCACACGGGTAGATCCCGTGGGGAGCGGCAACGTCGTCTCGGTTGCCCCTCCTGTCGGCGATTCGACCGTTCACCTCGTAGTCCATCAATTCCGTACCCAGAAGCTGCAGGGCGCCCTCGTACTGTGAGAGGTCGATGTGCTGGCCCTCTCCCGTGCGCCTGCTGTGATCCAGCGCCGCCACCACGGCAGAGGTCGCGAACCGCTGGCAGATGAAGTCGCTGTATGCGCCATACACCGGCACCGGCAACCGGTCGGGCCACCCGGTGATGCGATAGAAGCCCGACAGCCCGGCCATCAGATTCCCGTAACCCGGATATGCCGCACGGGGGCCGGTCTGGCCCTGCATGCAGGTCGAGAGCATGACCAGGGATGGGTTGATCTCCTTGATCGTCTCCCAATCGAGTCCCCACTCGGCCATGTTCCCCGGAGTGAACGACTCCAGAAGCACGTCGGCCCAGGCGATGAGTTCCATCGCGATCTTCCGGGCCTCTGTCGTAGACAGGTTGAGCCCGAGGCCGAGCTTCGAGGCGTTGTAATCGCCATAGAACATGGTGTTGTTCAGCCCGGGATGGCCATCCTTGTATGGCGGAGCCTGTCGAAGCGTCTCCGGCCGCGTCGCCGAATCGAGGCGGACGACGGTCGCGCCGTAGTCTGCGAGATACCTCGCAGTGAGCGGTCCGACACCGACCCAAGACATGTCCCAGACTTTCAAGCCCTTGAAGATGTCATCGGCGGCGCGTTCCGGATGCGGCGCCGAGACGCTCACCGGCGTGAACTCGGAGAGGATCTCGGCGCGATCCGCGTCGACTCCCGGGGCACGGGGCGAGTCCCGCAGCGGCGTTCTACTGAGCTTGGCCCATGGACCGGGATAGATCACCGACCCGCGTTCACCGTGGTCCACCGGGACGAAGTACTCGCGCGCTGCGAGCTGCTCGTCCTGTCGGATCTCGGCGACCGAATTGTTCGGCGCAAGCAGGAAGCGATACTGCAGCGCCGCGTCATACGCCTGCGCCATGGTCACTCCACGGAAGCCCTCCTGCAGCGCCGCGCTGATCCGGTCCATCTGAGCGCGGCCTTCTTCACCGAGCGCCGCGAGCGCACCGAAGTCCATCGCCATCCAGTCGATGGACTTCAGGAACTCGTCGACGACACCTCGATCCGTCATCCATTTGACGACCTGTCCCATGATCAGCGCACCGATCGGACCACCCACCACCATCAAGGTGACGGTGCCGTCATCAACCTCGTAGATCGTCCGGAACCGACCCGCGCCGACGGCCAGGAGACCGCCCTGGCGCGTGAGGTCGTACCCTTCCAGCGGCGGATACTGGGTCGCATTCATCAGGGTCCGAATTGTGGCCAGCTGGCTGCTGACATCCACGAACTGCCCGGCGCCGGTCTCGCGGGCATGGAACAGAGCCATGGCCGTCTGGGCGGCGGCCTCGACGGCTCCGTGCTGCTCGAACTGTGGAACGGATGGCCTCACCGGTGCCCGATCCGGGTCACCGGTGAGGTAGGCCTGCCCGCCCATCGCTGCCAGCACGAGGTCCGAGCCCTGATACCCCGCGTACGGACCGGTCTGCCCGAACGGAGTGACCGCGGTGTAGACCAGTGCCGGGTTGACCGCAGCAAGGTCTGCATAGCCCAAGCCGCGATCCGCCATCCATCCGGGAGGAAAGCTCTCGATGAGCGCGTGCGATGTCGCAACGAGCTTCTTGAGCAGCTCCTGACCTTCGGGCGTATCAAGGTCGAGCACAATCGATCGCTTCCCGCGATTCTGGAACAGCCATCGGAGGCTGTTGTCCTTCCCCGGCTGGTCATCGAGGAACGGGCCGACACGTCGGCCGGGGTCCCCCCCGGGTGGCTCCACCTTGATCACCTCAGCACCAAGGTCTGCCAGAACCCGCCCAGCGAGCCAGCCAGGCTGGCTCGTCAGGTCCAGAATGCGGTAGGGCGCCATTGCACCACCGGATGTTGCGCTCATGAGCTACTTCATCTCATTCTTGTTGTTACGTCACTTCAGTCCCGTGGGTGCGGGAAGAGTCAAGTCGGCAAATGCCGGAGTGCCGGTCGAGCGATCGCCGAACAGGTCCTTCGAGCGCGCCTCGAGCTCCTCGAGAGTCCAGCGACCGTCCTTCTCGATCTTGCTGACGGTCGTCCAACCCTGGACGAGATCGACTTCGCCGCCACCGACGATGAACGTCTGGCCGGTGATGTGTGCAGCAGCGTCGGAGCACAGGTAGGCGACCCACGGCGAGATGTTCTCGGGTGCCCAGGAGTCGAACACTCCCTCCTGCTGCTTGAACTCCCCGAACGTGCCTTCCGTGAGGCGAGTGCGGGCTCGAGGTGCAAGGTTGTTCGCGGTGACCCCGTACTTGCTCATCTCGCGTGAGACCACGATGCCGAGCGAGGCGATGCCGGCCTTGGCCGCCGCGTAGTTCGCCTGACCGCCGTTGCCGAACAGGCCCGCCTCGGAAGAGGTGAAGATGACCCGGCCGTTCGCCGACTCCCCGGAGGTCTTCGCCTTCTCGCGCCAGTACGCGGTGGCGAACCGGGTCGGCACGAAGTGGCCCTTGAGGTGGACATTGATGACGGCGTCCCACTCCTGCTCCGTCATGTTGAAGATGGTGCGGTCGCGGAGGATGCCGGCGTTGTTGATGAGGATGTGCAGGTCGCCGTAGGTCTCGAGCGCCTGTTTGATGAGGTTCTCGCCCCCTTCCCAGCTCGCGACGTTGTCGTAGTTGGCAGCGGCTTCGCCCCCCAGGGCCTTGATCTCATCGACGGTCTGCTGAGCCGGACGCGAGTCCGCCCCGCTGCCGTCCCACTCGCCGCCCAGGTCGTTGACAATGACTTTGGCCCCCTCGGAGGCGAGCAGCATTGCGTGCGCGCGACCCACCCCGCGAGCAGCGCCGGTGACGATCGCTACCTTGCCGTCTAAGCGTCCCATGATGTTCCTTTCGTTTCGGGCTCAGGCCCTTGTGTGACGGTGCGTCTTCGTGCGCCCGCCTGCTTCTTCGTCTCAGCTGTCGTGACGACCGAGAATGGTGACGCAGCAGACGCTGCCGGCGCCGACCATGTGGTTCAGTCCCGTGCGCGCGCCGACGACTTGCCGGTCCCCGGCTTCGCCGCGGAGCTGCAGCGTGGTCTCCCAGATCTGCGCGAGTCCGGTCGGCCCGCCGGGATGCCCGCGCCCGATCAAGCCCCCGTCCGTGGAGAACGGAATCCGGCCGCCCAGACGCGTCGCCCCCTCCGCGAAGAGCTGATCGCCCTCTCCGTCGCCGCAGATTCCCAGCAGTTCGTAGTAGGTGAGCTCTTCCACTGGGAAGGCATCGTGCACCTGCACCAGATCGAGATCCTGCGGCCCCAGACCGGACTCCTCGTATGCCTGCTGAGCGGTTGTACGGGTCATCTCGGAGGGGCCGACCACAGGACCGAGGAAGACGTGACCGGGCATGTACTTCTCGCTCTGCAGCACTGAGGCTTCCACTTTGATGACCGGGCGTCCCGGCTGCAGGCGCCGAGCATTCTCCACCGTCGTCAGGATCGCCACGGCGGAACCGGATCCCACCGCTGCGCACATCATCGAGGTGTGAGGGTCCGCGATCATCCGCGACTTCAAGACTTCCTCCGCCGTGACCGTATGGTCGGCGCGGCGCTGCGCGTTCGGGTTCAGCGCGGCGTGATTCCAGTTCTTCGCCGCAATGGCCGCGAACGTGTCGAGCGTCGTTCCGTACTCATGCATCCGACGCCGCGCCCACATCGCGAAGAACCCTGCGGGCAAGATTGCGCCTTCGACCGAGAATCGCGACATGCCCGGCACCGCCAGCTGCTCCATCGAGTCGAAACCGACGGCCATCGACGTCTCTACGGCACCCCCCGCCACAGCAAGGTAGGCCTCGCGAAATGCCACCGATCCCGTGGCGGACGCGTCCTCCACGTGTACGACGGGAGCGCCGGTGAGACCCCATTCCTTCGCGAATCGGACCCCCGACATCATCGGGGAATTGATGTAGCCCATGAAGACCGATCCGACGTCGGCGAAGGTCGACCCGGCATCCGCCATCGCGGCGACTCCCGCGCGATACACCAGCTCCCGCAGGGAGACTCCTCGGTTGGCACCGAACGGAGACATTCCCACACCAACAACCGCGACTTCGCGCATAGCTCGCTTCCTCACTGAAGCAGTCGGACCCGTCCGGCCCGACCCATGATCAACAATATTTGGAGGTCAGGGTCATCGGCCGGTCAGCCGCTGACGATGTCCTTGAATGCCACGTCCTTATCCAAGCGCGGCTCACCGGGCAGGCCCAGCACGCGTTCGCCGATGATGTTCCGCTGCACCTCATCGGATCCACCCGCAATCCGCATCGCGGGGTTGCCGAGGAGCGACAGCTGCCAATTGCCGTGGTCCTTGGCGTCGGCGCGGTGCAGCATGCCGTCGCCGCCCATGATCGACAGGGCGACATCGGCGGCGCGGGTACCCAGGCGCGCCACACCAAGCTTTCCGATTGATCCCTCGGGGCCGGGGATCTGGCCCTTCGAGAGGGCCGTGAGCGACTTGTAGCCGGTGAACCTCAAACCCTCGGCCC
>WOYI011527155.1_pt2 | contig 19380 bp, 7 predicted proteins | sample 6423411 | NCBI WGS metagenome assembly WOYI01 (sample SAMN13441803, study PRJNA592873) | oil field metagenome | biome: oil field; feature: oil-well bore; material: oil-contaminated soil; isolation source: oil-contaminated soil from oil-well borehole | place: Germany: Wietze | collected 2016-10-18 ... | reverse complement strand
GCGGTCTGCTCGTATTTCGATTTCCATTGCTGGACCAGATAGGAGTTATCGTGCCGCCAGGGGTGAAAGCCGGGCAGATACCAGCTCAAATAGGGGATCACCAATCTGCGCAGCAGGCCGGGGCGCACAAACAAGGACCCTGCAAAACGCCACCAGCCCCGCCAGTCGCCGATGGTTTTGTCATGCGCCAGGAATGTGATCTGAAAACCTGCCCCAGCCAGGGTAATGCCCAGCGTCATGAGCAGCATGGTGAATACACGCATCAGATAGGCATTGACTCGGCCGATCTCCTTGGGCACGCAGGCCTGGTAGACATCGAAGGCCACGGCCTTGTGTTCGGTTTCCTCGATGGCATGCCATTGCCAGAAGTCGGCCACCTTCTTCTCCACGCCATCCAGCAGCATGGTTTTTTCCTCAAGAGCCAGGTTGGCCAATATGGCAGTAAGATGCTCTGCCGATATGGTCAGGCCAAGCATGAAAGGATGGGAACATTCATAAGCCAATCCAAGGAACGCCTTGGTGATGCGCTCCAGTTTTCTGGCCGGATAGCCGGCTTCCTCCATGGCCTCGTTCCAGCGGCTGTGCTCGCGGCTGTGCATGGCCTCCTGGCCCATGAAACCGCGCACCTGCTCCAGAAGCTCCGGGTTGTCCTTGGGCAGTTTGTCCATGTAGTTGCGTACGCTGTCCACGAAAAACTGCTCGCCTGCAGGGAATGTCATGGACAGGGCGCTGAACAGGTGTCCATCCTGCGGTCCCCGGGGATGCCACCTGGAAAAGTCGATCCCTTGCATATCAAAGGTCAGATTGCGCCGCCGCACCGGCAATTTCTGCTGCGGGATGCTGTTGTTCATGATGCTCGCTCCTCTTACTTCCCCCACACTTGGGGCTTAGCCTTGATAATCAGGATATTGCTCTTTCCTGTTATTGTCAACGGATTCTCCTGGTTTGGTTTTTTTGGTCCTGGGGTTTGACGCTGCTGTTCCAGCGGCGGGCAAGGGCAGATGCAGCCAGCAGGGCGTTTTGTGGTTGGTGCTGCCCGGCATGACGGCGGCGATTGATAGGGGCGTGGGGTGTCATTTGCTGTTACACTACTTACACTACCTCTATCAATCCATTCCCAACGATGAATGCGTTATTTTTATGAACAAGCAACACGCCATACTCCTGTCGGCCATGCTGGTCCTTGCGGGCTGTGCTGCCTCGCAATCCGGCGCCGTCTACACCAGAGCCGAGGCCCGCAGCCCCACCACTGTGACCTACGGTGAAGTGGTGGCGGTGCGCCCGGTGCGCATCGAGGGCACCAAGAGCCAAATCGGCACCGGTATCGGGGCTGTGGCGGGCGGCTTGGGCGGTGCTGCAGCTGGACGGAATGCCAGCGGTCTTGGCCAAGCCGCCGCCGGGGTGGGCGCAGCCATCGTCGGCGGCCTGGTGGGGGCGGCCAGCGAAGAACTCATGACCCGCGCCAACGGCCTGGAGATCACCGTTAAGCTGGATGATGGGCGCACGCTGGCCTATGTGCAGACCGGCAGGGAAACCTTCCAGCCCGGTGACCGGGTGATGATCACCACCGGCAATGCCGTCCGGGTTACCCATACCCCGGAGCTCATGCCCAACATGTTGGAGTCGACCCCGGCCAGGCTGAAACCACTGCCTGACAAATAGCCCTTTTTCTGCTTGGCCGGAAAAGGGCAGCAATCAGGTTCAGGATGGCTGGTAAGGGCATGACACCCGCCGGGGTAACCTCTGACTAAAACCGGCTAATCGGCCCGCGCTGCAGCGCGTTTGGTCACGAAGTACACCGCGACCACCACAGCCCAGGACAGCAGGCTCAGCCAGAACTGAGTGCGGGCAGAGGGGTCGCAGGCCATCTGCACCAGCACCCCGACGATCCCTAGCACCGTCAGGATCGACAGCACGGGGAAGAACCACATCTTGACCCGCAGCTTGGCCGGCGGCGTCGTACGGCGTAACACGATCTGCGACAACGCAATCAACAAGTAGACGAACAGCACGATCGCGCCCGAGGAGTTCAGCAGGAACAAGAACACCGTGTTCGGAGCGAGCCAGGCCAGGATGACGCACAGGAATCCGACCACCGACGAGCATACGATCGCGATGTAGGGCACCCCTCGTTCGCTGATCTTGAGCATCTGCGCCGGCGCCTCGTGTTGGCCGGCGAGCACGAACAGCACCCGCGACGCGCTATAGAGGCCGGAGTTCAAGCAGGACAACACCGCGGTGAGTACCACCGCGTTCATCACATGGTCGGCACCGGGGATGCCGATCTGCTGCAGCGCGGCGACAAACGGCGATGACCCGGCTTGGATGGTGTTCCACGGCAGGATGACCGTCAGCAAAAAGACCGACCCCACAAAGAAAATCACGATGCGCGCCGCCACCGCGTTGGTGGCCCGCTGGATCGCACACTCGGGATCCGGTGTTTCTGCGGCAGCGATCGTGGCGACCTCCGCGCCGACCATCGAGAAGATCACCACCACGACGGCGGCGAAGGCGCCGTGTACACCGTTCGGGAAGAACCCGCCTTGAGCGTACAGGTTGGAGAAATTCGCGTGATGGTGGGGCCACAGCCCCACCGCGTACATCGTGCCGAGCAGCAGAAAGATCAGGATGGTCGCGACCTTGATCCCGGCAAACCAGAATTCGAACTCGCCATAGGACGAGACCGAAAACAGATTGGTCGACGTCATCAACACCATCAGGATCAGCGACAGCAGCCACACCGGCGCGTGGAACCAGTAGGTGATGACCTTGGCGCCGGCCACAGCCTCGAAACCAACGACGATCACCCAGTAGTACCAATACAACCAGCCCACCGAGAAGCCCGCCCAGCCTCCCAACGCCTGCCGGGCGTATGCGGAGAATGAGCCACTCGACGGGTTCGCCGCGGCCATCTCCCCCAGCATCCGCATCACCAGGACGATCAACAGGCCGCACAGCGCATAGGTGAGAAAAGCGGCGGGGCCGGCTTTGCCGATGACGACACCGGACCCGACGAAAAATCCGGCGCCGATGATGCCGCCGATGGCGATCATCATCAGCTGTCGCTGCGACAATCCTTGGCGTAGCTGCGGTGTGGAATCCATCAGTCGACGGTCAGGTCCGCGCCGTGACGCAAACCGCGCGCTGTCCTGGCTCGACGTGAATGACCAGGATCGAGTATGCGTCCCGCACTTTATCGACCAAGCCGAGGCGCAACCACGACGAGCGGGCTTAGGCGATCACCAGCTGGTCTGGCCGGAAGCGTCGCATCGCGGCGTCCAGTGCCCGCAGCGGCCGGTCGTCGCTGAGTTCGCCCGCGGCGGGCAGCCGCCAGTGCCGCTCTCCTCTGTGCCACGCAACCTTGCGTCGCCAACAGTCGCCTGGGGTCTGGCCAGGCCAATGCACGCGGCTCATGAACCCCGGTAGCCGGAAGCCATGAGAATGGCGCGTGCCTCCCGTTCGGCCTTGGTCATGCCCATCTTGCGGTATGCCTCAGCCATCAGGGCCAGCGCCTGGATGCAAGAGGGCGTGCCCTGGTAGAGGCGCACGATCTCGGCTGCCCTGCGGGCCACGGCCACATAGGCGCCGCGCTTGAAGTAATACTGGGCGATGTTCAGGTCGTGCTCCGCCAGGCGGTTCTTGAGAAACTGCATGCGCAGCAGGGTATCATCCGTATATTCAGTGCTGGGAAAGCGCTGCAGCAGTTCCTGGAACGAGGCAAAGCTCTCCTGGGCCGGTGTGGGGTCTCGTGCCGTGCCCCCGAGTCCCAGGTACCGCGGTGTATTGCGCTCCATATAGCCCACCGCGTCATCGAAGCGGACAACGCCCTTCATATAGTAGGCATAGGGCAGGTAGGGGCTGCGCGGATGCTCCTTGATGAACCGTTCCGCCGCGGCCAGTGCCGCCTCCCGCTCGCCAAGGCGGTAATTGGCATAGATCAGGTTCAGCTGGGCGAACTGAGCATGCAACCCGAAGGGAAAGCGGGCCTCCAGGGCGTTGAGATGCTCCACGGCCCGATTGTAATCGTAGGAACGCAACGCAGCCATGGCCTGCTGGTACAGCGTCTCGGGACCAGCCTGGACAGCGGCGTCCTTGTTTCCCCGGTGAGAAGCACAGCCAGCCAGCAGGACCAGCGCGACGAGTCCCAGCCCGCGCCAGCGCGCGCCCCCAGTGCCTATCGAGTGTCTATGGATCATGGTGTACCATTCCCTATGATTTTCCCTGTGAGTTCCTGAAAATACGCCATCCTACCGCCTTTTGGGTCTGGATGTCAGCAGTTGCGGTGTGATCCATGGCAGAAGAACTGGCTATCCCTTCCCATCTGGATGGGCAGCGCCTGGACTGGGCGTTGGCCCAGCTGTTGCCCCACTATTCGCGCACCCAGCTGCGCCAATGGATCGAGGCCGGCGGCGTGCGGCTTGGCGACAAGGTCATGCGGCCCAGCACCAGGCTCAGGGGAGGGGAACAGCTGCTTCTGGACGCCGGCTGCCGGCCACAGCGCACGGCGGGGCCTGTGACGGCAGAAGCGCTGCCCCTGGGGGTGGTCCATGAAGACCCCTGGCTTGCGGTCATAGACAAGCCAGCGGGCCTGGTGGTGCATCCCGGGGCCGGCAATGGGCATGGCACCTTGCAGCATGGCCTGCTGCATCGCTGGCCCCATCTGGTCAAGTTGCCCCGCGCCGGGCTGATCCATCGCCTGGACAAGGACACAAGCGGTCTGCTGGTGGTCGCGCTGGATGAAGCAGCAGCCCTGCGGCTGACCGCGGCCCTGGCCCAACGGCACATCACCAGGCGCTATGTGGCCTGGGTGGCGGGCATGCCCCCCGGTTCCGGCACGATCGATGCCCCCATTGCCCGCCATCCGGTGAGTCGCACCCGCATGGCGGTTATACCCCGGGGCCGCCCGGCACGGACCCATTACCGGGCCGCAGCCCGCTACCGGCATGTCACCCGGCTGGACATCCAGCTGGAAACCGGGCGCACCCATCAGATCCGCGTCCACCTGGCCCACATTGGCCATCCCATCATGGGTGATCCCGTCTATGGCTCGCGGCACAGCAGCTGCACCCTGCCTCGCCAGGCGCTGCATGCCTGCACCCTGGGTCTTCAGCATCCGGTCACCGGGGAGGACATGCTGTGGCACAGCCCCCTGCCGGAGGACCTGGCCAGCTGGGAGGCTACCCTGGCGCCGCATGTCCCCCATACCGCCTGCTGATGGAGAGGGACTGCTTCTTGCAACCGGACTGGCCCGCGCCATCCCGGGTGCGGGCCTGGATGACCACGCGGCGCGGCGGGGTAAGCCAGGGACCCTATGCCAGCTGCAATCTGGCCGGACATGTGGGAGATGACCCCCAGGCGGTGGCCCGGAACCGGGCACGGGTGCAGGAACGGCTGGGCTTGCCCCAGGAACCCTGCTGGCTGGACCAGGTGCATGGCAATCTGGTGCTGCCAGCCTCCGCCTGGCAACCCGGCATACAGGCAGATGGCCTGGTGAGCAACACGCCAGGCCAGGTGCTGGCCATCCTCACCGCGGACTGCCTGCCGGTATTGCTGTGCCACAAGGAGGGCCGTGCCATCGCCGCGCTGCATGCCGGCTGGCGGGGGCTTGCCGCGGGCATCATCGCCCGTGGCGTTGCGGCGCTGGGTGGTGCGCCGGATGACCTGCTGGCCTGGGTGGGTCCCGGGATCAGCCAGAGGCACTACAGGGTGGGCCAGGAGGTGGCAGCGCGGCTTATCCAAGCCCTGCCGTTTTCCAGCCAGGCGCTGCAGCCCTGTGGCCCGGGATCGTATCTGGCGGACCTGGCGCAGGTAGCGCGTCTTGCATTGCAGTCCTGTGGCGTTGGGTCGGTGGTCATGTCCGGGTGGTGCACCATGCATGATGCAAACCGCTGGTTTTCCTACCGCCGCGATGGCACCACGGGGCGCATGGCGGCGCTGATGTGGATTGCCGCGGCCTCATGAGCCCCTCATGCTCCTCATCATGGGGGTCTCCCCAGCTGCTGGGGCCCATGGTAGACTGACGAGCCTTGCTTTTCAGTACAACCAAACACGCTCACACCCTCGCCATAAAGGTCGCTAAAAAAATTAGCAGCCATGTATACAGCGGCGCAATGGCCATCCCTTCATGGTAAGGGGCAAGGTCCTGCCTCGAACCCAGAGGCCCCTTCTCCATACCCATGACGTGATAGGGAGTGTCCGCAGAACACCAGTCATGCCATCAGGAGCAGTCTCGGGATGAATGTACGGTCAGCAGGGATGGAACATGCCGCAGTCCTTTGCGGAGCCTTGACATGGCATGGCCCGGAGGTGGCCTGGCATGCGGCGGCCCTGGCGCAGGCAGCACGCCACTTCCGGGAAACGGCCCATGTGGTGCGCCACCCGGAAAGCCAGCATGTGGGTGTGGCGTTTGGTGGCATGGTGGCCTCAGGTGGTGGTTATGACCTGCTGGGCATCCTGCCTCCCCTGTACCCGGAATGGCTGGGAGACCGCTCCTTCTGCGCCAGCCATGGGGTGCGTTTCCCTTATGTGGTCGGTGAAATGGCCAGGGGCATTGCCACCGCCCGCATGGTGGTCGAGGCAGGTCGCGCGGGTCTGCTGGGTTTCTTCGGGGCAGCCGGCCTGCCGCCCGACGAGGTACAGGCTGCCGTGGAGCATATCGCCGCCGAGCTCGGACAGCGGGGTTGGGGCGTCAATCTGATCCACAGCCCGGGCTTTGCCATGCTGGAAGAAGCCGTGGTGGACGTGCTGCTGCACCATGGCGTCACGTTGGTATGCGCTTCGGCCTTCCTGGGGCTGACACCTGCTGTGGTGCGCTATGCCTGCAAGGGACTGGCCGTTGGGCCAGACGGCAGCATCACCCGGCAGAACCATCTGGTGGCCAAGATCTCCCGTCCCGAGGTGGCTCGCCACTTCATGGCCCCGCCACCCCAGAACATCCTGCGGGACCTCGTCTCCCGGGGCCAGCTCACGGAGCAGGAGGCCCAGCTGGGCGCCCATGTGCCGCTGGCCAGCGACGTCACCGTGGAGGGTGATTCCGGCGGCCATACCGACAACCAGGTGCTGGGGGCCGCCTTTCCCATCATCGCAGCGCTGCGTGACCGCTTGGTGGCCCAGCATGGCCACCCCATCCGGCTGGGTGCCGGAGGCGGGCTGGGCACCCCCCAGGCTGTGGCCAGCGCCTTTGCCCTGGGGGCCGCCTATGTGGTCACAGGCTCTGTGAACCAGGGTGCCGTGGAATCCGGCGTCGCGCCCATCGCCCGGGCCATGCTGGCCAAGGCGGACGTGGGCGATGTGGCCATGAGCCCGTCTGCGGACATGTTCGAGATGGGGGTCAAGGTCCAGGTGCTCAAAAAAGGCACCATGTTTGCCAGTCGCGCCGGGCAATTGTATGATATCTATGTGCGTTATCCTTCCCTGGAGGCCATTCCCCAGGACATCCGGCAGCGTCTCGAGACCCAGGTCTTCCGCAAGCCACTCAACGAGGTCTGGGACGAGACCCGGGCCTTTTTCGAGACCCGGGCCCCCAGGGAAGCAGAAAGGGCCCTCAAGGACCCCAAGCACAGGATGGCCCTCACCTTTCGCTGGTATCTTGGACAGTCCAGCCGCTGGCCCATGATCGGTGACGAGAGCCGCGCCCTGGACTATCAGCTGTGGTGTGGCCCGGCCATGGCTGCCTTCAATAACTGGGTAGCCGGCAGTTTCCTGGAGGCTCCGGAGCACCGCACCGTGGCCCAGATCGGCTACAACCTCATGGAAGGTGCCGCCCAGGTGACCCGCGCCCACCAGCTGCGCAGCTACGGCGTGCCCATGCCCCAGGCTGCCTTTTCCTTTGCACCGCGCCCCTTGCGTTAAGGTTGGTGTGCGGGTTTTTTGTGATATTTTCATGCCACACTGCCCGGCTGGCCGCGCTCCGCTGAGCCTGGCTCTTCAATATTACGATTGATCTGACCTGTGGAAGAGGATCGCATGACCAAGAGCAAATACCCGCCGGTTGCCATTGTCGGCATGGCTTCCCTGTTTCCGGGCTCCAGGAGCCTGGCCGAATTCTGGCGGGATATCGTCAGGGAGGCTGACCAGATCACCTATGTGCCGGGCAAGCGCTGGCTGATCAGCGACTATTACGAGCCCGACTACGACCTGATGCATCCGCCACGCGACCGGACCTACTGCGTGCGGGGCGCCTTTTTGCCTGATGTGCCTTTCGACCCCATGACCTACGGCGTGCTGCCCAAGCAGCTCGAAGACATCGACTCAAGCCAGCTGCTTGCTTTGTGGCTCATGGATCGTCTGGTGGAGAACATGGGCGAGCGCTACGGGCACATCGACCGCCAGCGCATCAGCTGCATCCTGGGGGCCACCGGCACGCTGGAGCTCGCAGGCATCATGTACGGCGGCCTGCAGCGGCCCTTGTGGACCAAGATCATCCGCGGAATCGAAGGATCGAGTGATGAAAAAATAGATGAGGTCTTCGCAAAGGTCGCCGACGCTTTTCCGCCAGGCTCGGAAGCCATGTTTCCCGGGGTGCTCAACAATGTGATCGCCGGACGGGTGGCCAACCGCTTCGATCTGGGCGGCACCAACTGCACGGTGGATGCCGCCTGTGCCAGCTCGCTGGCCGCCCTCTCCATGGCGCTCCATGAGCTCTATCTGGACGAGGCCGACATGGTGATCACCGGGGGCGTGGAAACCTCCATGGACATCGGCCAGTACATGTGCTTCACCAAGACACCGGCCATGAGTTTCACGGGTGACTGCCGCCCCTTTGCCAACGATGGCGATGGCACCATCCTGGGCGAGGGCCTGGGCATGATGGCGCTGCGCCGCCTGGAAGACGCCGAACGCGACGGCGACCCCATCTATGCCGTGATCCGTGGCCTGGGCTCCAGCTCGGATGGCGCCGGTACGGCAATCTACGCTCCCAAGACCGAAGGCCAGATCAAGGCCATGGAGCGCGCCTATCGCCATGCTGGCGTGAGCCCCGCCACTGTGGAGCTGATGGAAGCCCATGGCACCGGCACCAAAGCCGGTGACGCCGCAGAGGTCGAAACGCTGTGCCGGGTGTTCCGCCAGGCCGACAGCCAGCACAGCCAATGGTGCGCGCTGGGCAGCATCAAGTCCCAGATCGGCCATACCAAGGGGGCAGCGGGCATTGCCTCCATGCTCAAGGCGGCTCTGGCACTGCATCACAAGGTACTGCCGCCTACGCTCAAGGTCAAACAGCCCACCGAGCTTGTGGATTTCGCCAGCAGTCCCTTCTATCTGAACACCCACACCCGTCCCTGGATCCACGGCGGCCCAGACCCCAGGCGCGCCGGCGTCTCCTCCTTCGGCTTCGGCGGCACCAATTTTCATGTGGTGCTGGAGGAATACCACGGGCCCGGTCCCATCAGGCCGCGCTTTCTGGTCATGGAAAGTGAGCTGTTCCTGTTGGCAGCCGAGTCCCATACCGCCTTGCTGGCGGCCATGATGGAGCTGGCGGAGCGCGCTGCCCTGGAAGATGGCTTTACCTTTGCGGCGCGAAACAGTTTGCTCACCTTCGATGCAGCACAGCCTCACCGCCTGGCGGTGCAAGCCACAGACGCAGCAGAGCTGGCCGCCAGGCTGGATCAAGCAAAAGCCGCCATCGCCGGGCATCCCGGGCAACCCGCCAGCTCGCCCAAGGGGTGGTCCTACGGTACGGCCGCAGCACCCGGCAAGCTGGCCTGGCTGTTCCCCGGCCAGGGCAGCCAGTACCTGGAGATGGGGGCCGCCCTGGCCATGCAGTTCGATGCCGCAAGGGCACTGTGGGACCAGGCCGCCAACCTGAGCTGGGATGGCCTGCGGCTCGACCAGGTGGTCTTCCCCATACCGACCTTCACCGCAGAAGAGCGCAAGGCTCAGGAAGCCCGGCTCACCGCCACCCAATGGGCACAACCCGCCATCGGTGCGGTGAGCGCCAGCCTGCTTGCCCTGCTGGACAGGCTGGGGATGCAGCCGGCGTGCCTGGCCGGGCACAGCTTCGGTGAGCTTGCGGCGCTGTGCGCAGCGGGCGTCTTTGGTCCCATGGAACTGCTGCGGGCAGCGCGGCGCCGCGGTGAGCTGATGCATGAGGCCGCCGCCATCGATGGCGCCATGAGTGCCGTGATGACAGCCCCCGATGCCCTGGAGGCCATGCTGGCCCCCTGGGGCCTGGATGTGGTGGTGGCCAACCGCAATTCGCCCAGGCAGGCGGTGATCTCCGGACCCAGCGCTGCTGTGCAGGAGGCCGAGGTGCGCCTCAGGGAGCAGGGCATCAAAAGCCGCCGCCTGCCGGTGGCCAGCGCCTTTCACTCCCATGTGGTGGCCCAGGCAAGCGCGCCCTTGCGCGAGTTCCTGGATACCCTGCCCATAGCCGCACCGCGCCTGCCTGTCTATGGCAATGCCACGGCGGAACCCTACAGCGACGATCCGGCCAGCATTCGTGAAACCCTGGCCCGGCAATTGGCGCAACCGGTGCGCTTCCAGGAAACCATCGAGGCCATGTATGGCGCTGGCGTGCGCATTTTTCTGGAGGTCGGCCCGGGGCAGGCGCTGAGTGGACTCGTCAAGGACTGCCTGGGCGAGCGTCCCTTTGCGGCCATCAGCCTGGACCAGAAAGGCGCAGACGGTGTGACTGCCCTGTTCAAGGCGCTGGGCCAGCTTGCCGTCCTGGGGGTTCCCCTGCGCTTCGACCGCTTGCTGGAAGGGATCGCCATGCCCGCCGATCCCAGGAGCAAAAAGCCGCCGCGCATGAGGATCATGCTCGGTGGCGGCAATATGGGGCAGCGCTATCCAACACCTGAAGATGTGCAGGCCGCATCACAGCTGCCGCCGCCGCCTCCGCCCCATGTTCACGCCGGGCGCCTCGCCTTTCCTGGCGACGAATCCCCCCAGGCCAGCGCGGCACAGGGTCATGGGCCACAACACAAGCCGGGCGCATCGCGACCAGCGCAGCCCCAGTCTGGAACGCCCCGGCCCGCTGCCGCCCCAGGGGTACGGCAGCAGGCGTCTCAGCCAGTCCATGCCCAAAATGAACAGACCGCCTCAATCATCCTGGAACCGCCTGTGCCGCAACCCAGAGCGGCCATGCAGGCTCCCATACAGACTCCTATAATGAACCAGCCCAGCCCAGCGCCCGGAGGAATCTCAAGCATGTCATCCCAGAATCAAGCCCCCCAAGCCCAGCAGACCCATGCCGGCAGCAGCAACGGCCACTGGAACGGCGCGGGCGACCCTGCCGCACCCTACGCACCTGCGCCACAGCAGCCCGCACCGCCAGCACCTCAGTCTGCTCCCCAACCCATGCTCATGGCCCGCCATGAGGCGCCGGCGGCGGGCTGGCCGCAGCAGGGCATGCCGATGATGCCCGCAGCCGAGATCCCGGCCTGGGTGCAGGCCGTCCAATCGCTGCAGCAGCAGACCGCCGAGACCCATCGCATGTTCCTGCAAGTGGCAGAACGGTCCTTGAGCGGTCTCGAGGCGGCGCTCAATGGTTTCATGCTCCAGCAGGGCCGCTTCGTCCAGCCAGGTCATCCCGCCATGGCCCAGCCCACGGCCCCCTGGCCGCAGGAACAACCTGCACAACAGCAGCCGGCACGCGCCGCGGCCCAGCAGCCGGCGCCTGCTGCACCCCAACCCAGCGCTGCGGCCCCCCGGCCAGAGAACCCCGCCTGGCAACCCATGCCCCAGGAACCCTCCCAGCCGCTGCCGTCCACGGCAGCGGCCACAACCGCCGTGACCACCAGCAGCAACGAACAGCCCGGCATGGCGGCGGCTGACCGGGTGGTCACCGGCCAACTCATCCAGCAGCTGAGTCGTGCTGACCTGGAGACCATGATGATGGAGGTGGTCGCCGAAAAGACTGGCTATCCCCTGGACATGCTGGACCTGGACATGGACCTGGAAAACGATCTGGGCATCGATTCCATCAAGCGCGTCGAGATCCTGGCTTCGGTACAGGAGAAGGTTGGCGAGCTGCCCGATGTGGATCCATCCGAGTTCACCGGCATACGCACGCTGCGCGATGTGGCTGGCCTGATCGACAAATACAAGGAGCAGATCGGTACAGGTGGCGCATTGGCACGGTCTGCCGATGGGCTCGCTGCCGCCAGCCTGGGTGCCTCGGCAGGCTCCGCCACGGCCGTGGCCCAGGCAGCCCCCAATGCCCAGGGCCAGATGGCCGGCGCCACGGGCATGCCGGCCATGCCAGCCAATGCGCAAGAACTGGCAAGCCAGTTCGGCATACCACCGGGCACCGACCTCAAGCAGGTGATGCTGGAGATCGTCGCGGAGAAGACCGGCTATCCCATGGATATGCTGGAGCCCTCCATGGACATCGAAAACGATCTGGGCATCGACTCCATCAAGCGCGTCGAGATCCTGGCGACCGTCCAGGAGCGCTTTCCCGGGCTGCCCGAGCCAGAAGACCCCAGCATGCTCGTGGGTTTGCGCACCCTGGGCGACATCGCAGACTTCATCGCGGCACAGAGCCAGACCATCCAAGGAGGTGGCACGCCAGCGCTGCTGACGGCCCCAGCCGCCGCCACCCAGGAGGCCAACCACTCTTTTGATGAGGCGGCGGCTGGTCCGGGCCCAGCCGCCGCCTCTGGCGCTGCCCCGGGTGCCGCCCGCACCTCCACAGCGCCTGCAAGCCCGGTGAGTGCCCCTGGGGCCAGCGCCGCCTCCCATGGCCTGTTGCGCTATGTGTTCGCGCCCCAACCCAAGGGGGAACCATGCTTCGTGCTGCCTGGCCTGCTGGATGCCGACCCGGCCTACATCACAGGTCACCAGGAGCTGGCTGCGGCCCTGGCTGCGGCCCTCGAACCCTACGGCGTGCGTGCCGTGGCGCTGGCGGTGGACCAGGTGCCCGACCAGGCCGCCGTGGTGATCTCGCTGCATGGCCTGCAGGACGACGCCTCGCCGGAAGCCGCAAGTGCTGCGGCACGGGAAGCCTTTTTGCTGGCCGCGCGGCTTGCCAGCCACAAGGAGCAGCAGGGTGGCGCGCTGGTGCTGGTGCAGGATACCGGGGGTGCCTTCGGCAGCGATGACAGCGCGGGGCGGGCCTATCTGGGAGGCTTTGCAAGCCTTGCCAAGACAGCCATGTTCGAATGGCCCAGGGCCTGCGTGCGCGCCATCGACATCGAGCGCGCCGGGCGGCATGCCACTGCCATGGCCAGCCAGCTGGCCAGAGAACTCCTGCGCGGCGGGAATGCCTACGAGATTGGCCTCAAGGCCGACGGCAGGCGCCTGGAGCTGATCCCCGAGGAACGCTCGGCCCGGCGGGACGCCCTGCCCGTGGGCCGCCATGATGTGCTGGTGGTCACCGGCGGGGCGCGGGGCGTGACGGCAGCCTCCATCGTGGCGCTGGCCCGCGCCGCCCAGCCCAGGCTGGCGCTGCTGGGGCGCAGCGCCCTGGCCAGCGCAGAGCCCGACTGGGCCGCTGGCCTCACAGGCGAGGCGGCCCTGAAAAAGGCAGGCCTCGAGTATTACCGCGCCCAGGGCACGGCCATCAAACCCGCCGAGCTGAACCGGCATGTCCATGCCGTACTGGCGCAGCGCGAGATGCACGCCACGTTGCAGGCCCTGGCCCAGGCGGGCAGCGAGGTCTTGTATTTCTCCTGCGACGTGAAGGACCCAGCAGACGTCCAGCGCACATTGGAGGCGGTGCGCGGCCAGCTCGGCCCCATCACCGGCATCATCCATGGCGCCGGCGTCCTGGCGGACAAACGATTGGTGGATAAAAAACCCGAGCACTTCGAGGCTGTGTACACCACGAAAGTGCAGGGTCTGGAGAACCTGCTGGCGGCGACGCACAATGATCCCATCCGCTTGATCGCCCTGTTTTCGTCCGTGGTGGGCCGCTTCGGCAACCCAGGCCAGTCGGATTACGGCATGGCCAACGAGGTGCTGAACCAGGTGGCCCTGGAAGAAGCACGGCGCCGCCCCGGCTGCGTGGTCAAATCCATCGGCTGGGGTGCCTGGGACAGCGGCATGGTGGGCCCGGCGCTCAAGAGGGAGTTTGAAAAGCGCGGTCTCATACTGATCGGCCTCGACCAGGGCGCCCAGGCCTTCGTGGCGGAGCTGGCGGACAGCACGGCCCCGGCGGTGATCCTGAGCGGCCCCATCGACCGCAATGCGCTCCTGGCCATGCTGGAGCGCCCAGCCATGGAAAGACGCTTCGATATCCTGGTGGGCCAGCAGCTGTTTCCCTACCTGGACGGCCATCGCATCCAGGGCAAGGTGGTGCTGCCCTTCGTGATTGCCGCTGAATGGTTCGCGCGCGCCGGACGCGCGTGCTTCCCGGAGCTGGCGCTCAACTGCATACAGACCCTGCGCCTGCTCAAGGGCTGCATCCTGGAGGGCTTCGAGAACCGCCTGGAGCGCTTGACCGTGGTGCTGCAGCCACCCCAGCAGGGCCGCATCAAGGCGCAGTTGATCAACGCACAGGGCCGGGCCTTCTACAGCGCCGAACTGCCCATGGCCGCGGTCTTGCCTGCACAGATCCCGCCGCCGCCCCCGGCGGATCATACCCATCCCGTGTCCATCGAGGGCGCCGGGCTCTACGGCCGGGAACTGTTCCATACAGGGCCCTTTGCGGTCATCGCACGCATCACCGCCCTGGAAGAGGGCCGCTGCGATGCCACCTTGCACGGCTTGCTCATGCTGGGTTGGCCCCAGGAAGACTGGGTGACCGACCCCTTGCTGCTGGATGGCGCATTGCAAGTAGCCTGGATGTGGGCCAGGGAACAGCTGGGCAAGGGAATCCTGCCCAGCGTGACAGAGCAGCTAGTATGGCTGGACGGTCAGCCATCCGCTGCCGTGACATGCCGCGTCATGCTGCAACGCAAGGGGCGCATGGGAGTAACTGGAACGGGTTGGTTTCTGGATGACACCGGGCGGGTGCTCGGCTATGTCAATGGCACAGAATGGTATGTGATGACCGCCAACTGGCAGGCGGCGGCACCATCCGGGGAAGGCGAGGTTTTGGTTCCCCGGGCCGGGGGGGAATAAGGCATGACCTTTGCCCCCATCGCCATCGTGGGCCGTGCCTGCCTGCTGCCTGGTGTGCTGGATAGTTCGGCCTTGTGGGAGCCGCTTTGCGCCGGGGCGGACCTGCTCTCCGAGGTCACCCCGGAAGACTTCCGGCTCAGCGCGGCCACAGTCTTGCGTCTCCAGGCCGAGATGGCCAGGCGCCAGGCCGCGGTACGGCGCGCCACGGCCAGCCCCCGGGGCGGCTTCGTGCGCGGCTTCGCAACGCTTTTCGACCCGACGGGCTATGCGGTGGCGGAACAGGACATCCGCGCGCTGGACCCATTGTTCCAATGGACACTCCATGTGCTGCGCACCGCCTTGCGGGATGCCGGCATGGCCATGGGCAGCAGACAAACGGCGCTGTATCTCGCCAACCTGGGCTATGAACCCCCGGCCTACACGACGCTGGCCGAGCGTATCTGGCTGGAGGCCCAGTTGCAGCCACCCTGGCAGGGCCATGCCGCCCATTGGGCGGGCCTGCCCAGGGTATCACCAGCCAACCGTTTCAGTTGCGGCTATGCCGCCCATCTGGCCGCAGAAGCCCTGGGGCTTGGTGAAGCCTTTGCCCTGGATGCCGCCTGCGCCTCCTCGCTCTATGCCATCGGCCAGGCCTGCGAGGCGCTGCACCAGGGCAGGGCCGACATGGCGCTGGCAGCCGCCGTCAACCACGGCGATCCCATGATCGTCTATGTTGGTTTCGGCGTGCTGCAGGCACTGTCACCCAGCGCCCAGAGCAGGCCCTTCGATGCCCATGCCGATGGTCTCATCCCCGGCGAGGGGGCTGCGGCCATCGTCTTGAAGCGCCTGGACGATGCCCTGGCCGCAGGAGACCGCATTTATGGCCTGATCCGGGGCGTGGGGCTGGGCAACGATGGCCGCGCCGGCGGCCTGCTGGTGCCGGATGTGCACGGCCAGTTGCGCGCGCTGCGCGCCGCCTACGAATGCAGCGGGCTCGACCCCCAATCGGTCACGCTGCTGGAATGCCATGCCACGGGCACGGTGGTGGGCGACGGCATCGAGCTCAAGAGCTGCCATGAGGTTTTTGCCCGGGGCACGGCGGTGGGTTCCCTCAAGGGAAACATGGGCCATACCATCACCGTGGCGGGGCTTGCCGCCATGATGAAGCTACTGGGTGCCTTGGAGCACCAGGTCATGCCGCCCAACCGCCCGGTGGCCCAACCCATCAAGGAACTGGATGAGCTCGGCTTTCACCTGCTGCAAAAGCCCGAGCCCTGGCAGAGCAATGGTCCACGGCGCGCCGGCATCAACGCCTTTGGCTTTGGCGGCAACAACGCCCATGTGATCGTGGAGGAATGGGACCCAAGCCAGTGGCGGGGCAGGTCTGCGGCCGCCCGCAGCCAGGCGCTGCCCGCAACGCCCCTTGCCGTGGTGGCCCTGGAGGTGGCCGCAGGCGGCCCTGAGCCCTACCGCGCCCTCATGCAGGCGCTGGTCTCCGGCGAGCCCACGCCACGGCGCATCGAGGCGGTGCGACTGGCCTTCGAGGGTTTGCGCTACCCGCCCAAGGATCTCTCCGAGACCCTGCCCCAGCAGTTGCTGGTCCTGGAGACCGCCCGCCATGTGGCCGCGCGGCTGGGCGCCCTGGAGCCCGCGCGCAGCGGCGTGTTCATCGGCATGGGTTGCGATGCCGAGATCGCCCGCTATCCGTGTTGGGCCCATGCCGAGGAATGGGTCCTGGCATGGCGCAGGCATGGCCTCGAGATCAGCGAGGCGTGGTTGGCCGCCTTGCGGGAAGCCTGTGCACGCCAACTCGAGGTAGGCGCAACCGTGGGCACCATGCCCAACATCGTCGCCAACCGCATCGGCCTGCTGCTCAACCTGCAGGGCCCGGGCTACGCGGTGATGGCAGAGGAACTCTCCGGCATCCGTGCCCTGGAGATCGCCAGCCGCGCCCTGCGCGAGAACCTGCTGGATGTCGCGCTGGTGGGTGCTGTGGACCTGTGCTGCGAGCCGGTGCATGAGACCGCAGCCCGGGCCATGCTGCCAGCTGAGCGCCATGTCCCGGGCGATGCGGCGGTGGTACTGGCGCTGATGCGCCTCGATGAGGCCCGGGAGCAGGGCCGTGCCGTGCTCGCCATCGTGGATAGCGAGCGCCTCTCGCTGGCGCTGCCTGCCCACCTGCAGGGTCTCCAGGCCGAGACAACGGACAACCCTCAGACGCAAGCCGCCCTGCAGGCCTGGCAGCAGATGGCGGTGATGGGCGAGGCCATTGGCCTCGACGCGGCAGACCCAGGCCTGCCCACGGTCACGGCCCTTTTGGGCCATGCCCACGCCGCCTCTGGCCTGCTCCATGTGGCCAGCGCCATTGCCGCCCTCTACCGGCGCATGAGCCTGGGCCAGCCCGGCAAGCCCGCCCTGCCCTGGTTGAGTCCGGTTGCCCGCCAGCTGGATGTGCATGTCAGCGCCCTGGGCAGCCAGCGCGCCACGGTCCACCTGCGTGAGGCTGATGCCGGCGGCATCATGCTGCCCAGCCAGCAGCGCCTCCCGAGGATTTTCAGCTATGGGGCCGCCGACCTGCCCGCCTTGCGGCAGGCGCTGGCCAAGGGCGCACAGGGCGGCGCAGGCCCCTGCCGCCTGGTGCATGTGGCAGCCGATGCCGCAGCCCATGAGCAGGAACGTCCGCGCCTCAGCAAGGCGCTGGCCGTGGACCAGCCAGCCTACCGCTTGAGCCGCAATGCCTATTTCAGGAGCCAGCCCGTGGCAGGGGACATGGCGCTGGTGTTCCCAGGGGCGGCGGCCGCCTACCCGGGCATGGGCCGCGAGCTGCTGCTGGCGCTGCCCGAGCTGCTGGACGCGACCATGGCGCGCTTTCCTGCGCTGGCCTATGCCCAGGGCTGGCTCGATCCGGCCAACGAGACCATCATGCACGACCCAGCGCAGGTGCTGCTGGGTTCGAGCTTTCTGTGTCAGGTTCATGCCCTGTTGAGCCGTGAATGGCTCAAGCTCAAGCCCCAGGCGGTGCTGGGTGTTTCCTCTGGAGAGACCAACGCGGTACTGGCCATGGGTGCCTGGCACAGCACGGACCTGGGGCCCATGCTGCAAGAGATCATCAGCTCCGGCATGTACAGCCGGGAGATCACCGGCGAGTTTGCCGTGGCCCAGCGAGGCTGGGGCGTGGCAGGCCCCATCAACTGGCGCAATTTCTGGGTGCTGGCACCTGTGGCAGAGGTCCAGGCGGCTCTGGCGGGTGAGGAGCGGGTGTATCTGTCCATGATCAACAGCGCTACCGATTGTGTGATCGCCGGGGATGGGGCAGCCTGCGAGCGCGTGGCCCAACGCCTCGGCGGCAAGCGCATATTCCCGTTGGGCCACGACATCATCGCCCACTGCCCGCTCATGGAAAACTGGCGCGAACCCTGGTACCGGATTCACCACCGCGAGACGGTAGCCGTACCGGGGGTGCGCTTCTACTCCAACGCCAGCGGCGGGTGGTACACCGCGGAGCGCGAGCGCATCGCAGCAGCCCTCACCAACCAAGCCACCGCCCCTGTGGACTTTCGCCGGGTGGTCCGTGCGGCCTACGAGGATGGGGTGCGCATCTTCATTGAAAACGGGCCGCGCGGCTCATGCGCCAACTGGATCGGGGACATCCTGGGCCAGCGCGACCATGTGGCGGTGCACCTGGATCGGCCCCATGCCGGTCTGGCACAGCTGGTGCATGCCCTGGCACAGCTGGAGGTCTGCGGTGTGGAGGTGGAACGCGAGGCACTGTTGCAGCGCCTGGCCGGCGAATACCCCGAGGCGAAACCCATCAAGGAGCTGGTGTATCCCGCCCATTTCAAGCCCGTGGTCTTTCCCCCCCTGGACGTGGCCCAGCCACAGGCTGCGGCCTCGAATACCCATCGAGCCGCCAGGGAGCATCCCCAGCCCGCTGTGTCCGCAGCCCCAGCCGCTCATCCAGCGGCAACCGCCCAGCCGACACCCCCATCATCCCATCAGGAGACCTTGCCCGCCATGGAAACCATGACCGCAGCCCCGCATGTGGCGCTGCCCCCGGAAACTGCCGCTGGCCCTCAACCCGTACCAGCACCGCAAGCCGCTCCCGTGCCGCCGGCGATCCCAGCCCCGGCCCAGCCAGAGCATGACCTGCCGCTGGCCCAGGGAGGGGCGGGCGATGGAATGGGCACGCCCGTCTGGCGCCGCCAGATCGTGGATCAGATCAGTCATTTTCATGGCCAGGTGAGTGCCGCTCACCGCCAGTTCCTGGGTCAGCAAGCCCGAGCCATGGACATCCTGGCCGGCCTGGGCGCCCAGGCCATGGCGGCCCAGGGCAGCAGCCCTCCTGTGATGCAGCGCATGAGCCCCGCCGCCCCAGCGCCGTCAACGCCCGCCGCC
>WOYI010659501.1_pt1 | contig 19380 bp, 19 predicted proteins | sample 6423411 | NCBI WGS metagenome assembly WOYI01 (sample SAMN13441803, study PRJNA592873) | oil field metagenome | biome: oil field; feature: oil-well bore; material: oil-contaminated soil; isolation source: oil-contaminated soil from oil-well borehole | place: Germany: Wietze | collected 2016-10-18 ... | reverse complement strand
AATTCGCGGAGCGGTTCCAAGACTTGACCAGACTGAGTGTTTACGGTCTCAATGGAAAGCCAATTCCGTTATTCGGTGGTGAATGGGCGAAGTTACCCTTTCCCTTCCTGATCGTTGTTGGAGTTGTTGGTGTCACTTCGATCATCGGGATCATCTCAGCGGGAGTAAAAGCATTCATTCAAAAGTTTGTTCAGTTTGAAACCCAGTTGACTTGGGAGCGTCTATTAAGAAGAGATATTAACAAGAAACATTAACAAGAAATAGACGGTCAAAGAGCAACATCGTGTTATACTAAGCGCGAAGAGCAGAAAACTGCTCAGATTTTTAAAGCTGGAAAACCAGCTTGAGGTAGTCGAATAAAAGTACGTGTAGACGAAGACCTGTGCATCGGTTGTGAGATTTGCGAAGGCAGTGCCCCAGAAGTGTTCAGTTTGGAAGATGGACCTGTCGCACAAGTGATCATGGATCCTGTTGACGCGGATTTTCAAGAAGTTGCCCGCCAAGCTGCTGACGATTGCCCTGAAGGCGCAATTGAAGTAGAAGACGAAGCAGAGACACCCCGTGATGAAGAGACAACAACTGAAGTTTTTGAAGATACTGAAGTTGAAGAATCAAGCTCAATATTTATTTCTGAAAGGAAAGAAGGAATGAAAGCTATTGTAGACCCTGATAAGTGCATTGGTTGTGGTATTTGTGAAGGTATTGTGCCTGAGGTTTTTAGCCTCCTGAATGAACCCTACGCCGAAGTTCTACTGGATCCCGTGCCTGAAGAGTATCAGGAAGCAACCAGAGAATCTGCTGAAGAATGCCCTGAAGAAGCAATCACCATCGTTGATTAACTCAAAATATGCAATAAACGCCGTCCACTCTAATGGGCGGCGTTTTGCGTTTACGCTGGGCGGGATACAGGAGAGTTGCGGGGATGTGCCAGAGGGGATAAAATCTGAGAAGACAGGATAAAATAATGGAAGAAAAAAAGCGATTCTTAATCCTGACCAGTGATGCTGGTTTTGGTCACCGCAGCGCAGCGGTTTCGGTGTCGAAAGCATTAAACGAATTGTATCGTGACGAACAGGTCAACCTGGTTATCAACCCGATTCTCGATAGTCCGTCGCTTTCTTTGATGAAGCCGATCGAAAAAAACTACGATAAAGGCGTCCGTAACATTCCCGGCTTGTATCGGTTAGGTTACGAAGTCAGTGACTCCAGGCAGTTCAGCGAATTAATGGAAGGTGCTCTTACTATTTTTTTGCAGCGAATCATTGGTGATTTTGTCAAATCATTTTTACCGCATGTCATTCTGCTCACCAATCCCATGTTCAACGCACCTGCCGGCAAAGTAAGGCAAGAACAAGAATTAAAGATCCCGCTTTATGCAGTGGTGACTGACCTGGCAGATGTTCATTCGCTCTGGTTTGCCCCTGGACCTGACTTGTTTTTCATTGCCTCTGACTGGGCGAAAGTGAAAGCACTTGAAAACCGTGTGCCACAGCGAAAATTGAGCATATCAGGCATACCAGTAAACCCCAAATTTGCTTGTGATGATGTTGACCGGGCAAAATTGCGCCAAGACTTGGGTCTGCAACCAGATCTGACCACTATTCTGTTTGTCAGCAGCATCCGAGTTGAACATATCATGGACAACCTGCATGCTCTGGACAATCTTAATTTCCGCTTCCAGGTTGTTGTGATTGCGGGTGGTAACGATGATCTGCACCAGGCGCTTCTTGAGGAACATTTTGAATTTCCTATTATCATTAATAATTATGTAGAAAACGTGCCTGACTGGATGCTGGCTTCAGATTTGCTGGTCACCAAGGCAGGCGGACTGATCCTTTCTGAAGGGCTGGCAGCAGGCTTACCAATTTTATTGGTCGATTATCTGCCCGGTCAGGAAGAGAGCAATGTGCGCTATGTGACCAGCCACCAGGCAGGGGCGATCGTTGAGAATGTAGGCGAATTTTCCACCATAATCGAATTTTGGCTAAAAAACGAACAAGAACAGCTGAAACGAACAGCGGCATCTTCCCGTTTGATTGGACACCCGGAAGCCGCATTTACCGTTGCAAGAACAATGTGGGAAAGCGTTCAAAAGATCTCGCAAGGATAGCTTAATCAGGGATATTATCCAGATCGGGTTTGACCAGACCTAGTGCAGTCGCTTTAGCGACTAATTCGGGTATTGTGCGGGCGTTCATTTTCAAGCGAAGGACTGTGCTTCGTTTCCGGATGGTTCTTACTGATAACCGCAGGTTGTAAGCAGCTTCATCGTTTGTTTGCCCTGAACAGAGAGCTTGTAATACCTGATATTCTTTGGGGGACAGGATGATTTGTGGGTAATCTTCAGGCGGGACAGGGGGATAAATGATGACCATTCTTCCAACCCGCATCGCCTCCCAGGCATGCAGAGGTAGGGGGTCGAACCCCAGGAAGGATTGCCAGTCACCCTGATTGATGGTGTGAACGATTTCTTCCGGGCTGTCTGGAAAGGTGAGCACCTGGAAGGTATCTTTCTCGCTGAAGACGAAGACTTGAGTCATAATTGCATCTCTGAACAGAACATATGTTCTATTATCCAAAGAATCCATGGGTTTGTCAAGCGCGTTGATTGGTGTTGGTAGTTGGAAAGGATTGCCGCCACAAACGCGGCGTAGGCGAGTCCTTTTGATCAAGTAATCGATTGAAAAACCGGCAAAGTCAATTTGGGCTGGTTTCCAACTTTCGTAAACTGAGGAACATCAAAACGGCAATCATGCCGACAACTGCACCAGCAAACCAGGGAGCCTGGATGCCGATTTTATCCGAGAGAAATCCCGCGCCCATTGGTCCAACCGAAAGGGCAATGTACCAGGTAAGCCCAAAAAAGCCCAGGTAGCGACCTCTCTGATCGGGTGGTGCCAGGTTGGCAACATAAGCGGTTGCGGTTGGCACAGCGACCAATTCGCCGAAAGTCATGATGATCATTGCCAGCAGAAAACCCCAAAAACTGCTGCTGACTGCCACGAAAATCATAGCTATCGCGTAAAAAGCCGCGCCAACAGGCATCACCCTGGTTGGTGAGTGCCTCTGGGAGACGCGTGTGATTGCTACCTGCAGGAAAATGACCATCAGGGCGTTAGTGGTAGGTATCCAGGAATACTGTGCTTCGCCGATACCGAAGTTTTGCTTGATATAAACAGCCAGCACCACCCACATCAACGTAGCGCAAATATCCATCATAGTAAAGGAGGCAATCATGCGAGTGAAAGCTTTGTTTTGCAGCGCCTGCGAAACCACTTTCAACTGATCTCGTAGGGAATCCTTGCTTTTGCCTTCATCTCGTTGAAGAGTTTCTTTGAGGAAAATGATGGTGAGAAGACCGAAGAAAGTCAAGGCTACCGATGCGGAAATAAAGCCGATGTTGTATGAACGTGAAAGCACCAGACCGCCCAAAATCGGTCCGAGAGCAACGCCCACATTGCGACCCATTCGGGTAAGGCTATAGGCTTGCGTGCGGTTCTCTGGCTCGATCATATCAGCGACGATCGCATCTGTTCCAACCCGGTAAAGTGGATTAAAGATACCAGAGAGGAGCATCAGCAGGGCAAACTGCCAGAATTCGATGGCAGGGATATAGCCAAGGTAGACGACTGCCATCCCAAGAAGACCGATCACCATCATCCCTTTGCGACCGAAACGATCGACGAGTGAACCTGCAACAATTGAGGAGATTAAACCAGAAACCGAGTTGAAGGTCATCAGGCTGGTGACAGCTGCCAGGGGAAGCAACAGTTTTTCTGAAGCGTAAATCGTCAGAAATGGCCAGACCATGGTTGTGCCTGTGCTGGAGATTATCAACCCAAAAAACATCAGCCAGAATTGGAATGGATAACGTCGGAAAACTGCGTTGACTCGAAGCATAAATTATTCCTGGGGAGGTCGGATTGGGAAAGGGGCTTCACAGGTGAAGCCGAGCGGAACGAGGAGCGGCGCGTAGTTATATAGGTCAAAATAGAGTGTGACCGGCTCTTTGATGCCTTCATATTCGACCAGGTATGGGTCGACAATTGTGCCAGCCTGGTTGAACTGGGGAGTTTGGCGGGTATAGAAGACTTCTTCCCCATTCGGTCCCCGCAGCGTGAGCAAATAAATCAGCTCGCGTTCCGGACCATCGCTCAACTGGTTGCTGCCCACCTGGATAGGCGCATCAGCCGAAAAGCCATAATCCGGGTCCGTCGTGAGTTCACAATTCTTGATTTCCTCAGGTTCGGGTGAAGGGGTGCTGACAGTTTCTGTTTTGGATGGGAGGTTCTCCACAAGAGACGGAGTATAGGCAGGAGAAGGTGTGGATTCACCCCGGGCTGGCGGGATAAATATGGGGACTTCTGTTCGCTCCGCGCTGGCAGGCTGGTATTGGCAAGAGTTGAAAAATGCAAGGCTAATTATTATGTAGAGACAGGAAAACCATGGCAAGGTCAGTCGACGCATAGGCATGGTTATTCTTCTGGTTCAACAGGGTTGACAAGACTGAATTGCTTCAGCATTTCATTGAAGGTAGGCAAAAAAGTTTCCCAATTGGCTTCGACGCCTGTTCCGAGGAAAACGAGCACATAGAAGGGCATGGCTACGATCACGACCCGCCCAAGCATGTAACTGTCTTCGTAGGGTTTAGCGAAATCGAGCAGCATGGCAGGGTATTTATCAATACGCGTATCGCCCTCGTTGACCACTTCATATTCGTCGTCGATGTAGGCAGAAAGAAAAGGTTCGATCTGTTTTTTTGCCAGGTCGATATGCGTGGCGGTGTCTGTGGTGTTGGTGGAGGAGGTGTAGACCCTGACCACTACTTCTTCTTCACCTCCAGCGTAGCCAGGCGGAACGATCGTGAGCAGCTGGTCTTCGACGCTGGCTTCCCAGCCTTCCGGGATAGCAAAGCTGTAGCGATCCTGGGGGTCGCGGTAATCTTCGAGCGGTAAGCTTTTGCCGGAAGTCTGCGAGCAAGCGCTGAGAAGGGTCAACAGAACCATGACCAGGAGGATCGTTTTGTGTAATTTTGCCTTGTACATATCCTGAAATTGTACTTTATTCCGGTTGGCGTGGTCGGTAATGAACAAACCCCTGCCATATGGGTTGGCTTCAGTCCATTCACAGGCTTAGCAAAGGTGAGAGGTTACGAGAGGAGCACGCCATTTCAGTTCGGACATAAGGGCGTGGAAGCTGGTTTGATGCATACCAAATCTGTGGACCTGCGGTCAGATCGCGTGCTCGGTCTGCCTACATGCGCTTACAGCGCTGGGGTGCTTTGCAAGACCGGCATGATCAAAGTAAATATCGGTACGATCAACGGCTATAATCAGGGAATGCACGAATTGATCGACGAAATCAAGTATAGCAAGCGCAAAACAATGGCTATCGAGGTCAAGCCTGGAGGGAAAGTGATCGTGCGAGCCCCGATGAGTACCCGCAGGAGCATCATCGAGCAATTTGTCCGGGAAAAGTCTGGCTGGATCACCCAGGCAAAAGCGCGAATGATAAAAATCACTCCCGGCAATGTTCAGCAGGCGTATCATGATGGCGTGCAAATCCTCTACCTGGGGCGGTTTTGGAAATTGACACATGTCGATCAGGTGAAAAATGGGTTAAGTTTCAGCAGCAATAAGGGATTTATACTGCAAAAGGACCGCTTCGATGAGGCTTCAAAGTTGTTTATAACATTTTACCGTGAAGAAACCCGCAGATTAGCCGCTATCTACATCGATCAATACGCTCCAAAATGGGGCTTAAAAGTGAGATCTTTGCGAATAACCAGCGCGAAAACCCGCTGGGGCTCTTGCAGCGGAAAAAACGCATTAAATTTCTCTTACCGGTTGGCAATGCTGCCGCTGGAGGAATTCGAATACGTGGTCGTACACGAACTGGCTCACATCCGCCACCACAATCATGCTGCTGTCTTTTGGAATTTTGTTGCTCAAATGCTTCCAGATTATCAAAAACGGCGGTTATGGCTGAAGCAAAATGGACGAAAACTGCCGATTATTTGAGGTTCCTTTACAAAGTCCACCCACTTAATCCATCTACTACGCCTCGCTGGAAGGGGTTTCGTAGACAAACAAGTCCGGATAATATCGAGAGGTATTACGGCAGATTGCCACGCCGTTTTGTCAGAAGGACGAAAGCAGTTCCCTTGAGGTTAATTGACAAAACGGCTCGCAATGATGGATGGATTGAGATAGGATTGCTGAAATGGCTCGCAAAAACGAACGGTGCTTGAATCATTCCATCCGCTGGAACTTCATCTCCTCGCCCATTGAGTCAAACTTTTTTCGCCTGGCGGTTATTTCTCCGATTTCAATTCGGTAAATCGAGGTAATCGATAAAGCCTCATTCGCGGCTGCTTGCCGTCCCGGGCGATGGAAAGGGGAACAGAATAAACCTCGCCCTTTGGATCTACCAGGCTCAAGACACCGAATTCAGAATGGTCGATCACTTCAAACCCAAATTCCGCATTCATTTCATAATCTTTTCTGCGCATAGCAACCGCCAGTTTCTGCCGGTATACAAAAATAGGCTCAAAAAGTGCCGAAAAGGGAAAATTTGGGGTCAAAAGTTCCGCTTTTGACCCCTTTTCTTTTGCTTGAAAATTTGCTAAACTTGCCAATAAATAGAACAAACGTTCTATTACAGAGGAGAAGCGTAATATGCGACACAAAAACCCCACTTTATCAGCTCACACGCAGGTCCTCGACCCTGCCCACCCTTCCCCAAGGGTGGGCAGTGGAGGTCCACATTACCAGTCAACCGAAAAAGCTTTTTCGGACCGGCTTGAAATCATCAGCCAACGCTATGAAGAAAATGACCTACTCTCAAACAACCTGACCCAGGCAGAACGTCTTCAGCTTTCTGAAGTGGCTCGCCTGACCTTGGAAGACGAAATCGCGCTTATGCGCAAGGGAGTCAAATCATTCGCCAGAGCCTCTGAGGGAGTAAAGGATGGAGAGCCTTACCCAACTGACCTGGCTAAGGTGCTGGATGTTCTGGGTCTTTCCTGCAGCAGGATCGCTGGTCTGATGAGGGTACAGCTGCTTTTACAAGGTCCGCAAAGTGAAGGGTTGATGGACGATCTGATCGACCTGATGAGTGATTTCGTTGAAAAGATGACAGCAGAAGAAGGAGCACAGAATGACTGAGATTGCTTTTGCACCCCAAATCACAAGGCTGGGTCTGTCAGCGCAGAATCCCGACTCGCTCGCCTATCTGCGTAAAAAATTGCCAGAGAATTTTCCAACAAGGATCGATTTTTTGCGCCACCTGCGTCAAATTGAGTATTTCAGCCAGGTGTTCGGCAGCGTCAAACTGAGGCGTTACCAGCTGGAAGCCGCAAACACGATCGTCGAATCGGTGCTGCGGCAGCAGGGTTTGTCCATCGTGGTGATGTTTCCGCGCCAATCCGGGAAAAACATGCTCCAGGCACAACTGGAGGTCTACCTGATGGAACTGCTGGGCAGGCAGGGTGCGGAGATGGTGAAGCTATCACCAACCTACCAGCCGCAAAGCCTGAACGCGATGCGAAGGCTCGAGACAGCTCTGCAGACAAATTACCTCACCCACGATCAGTGGCACAAGAGTGCCGGAAATCACTATCGCTTTAAGAATGCACACCTGACTTTCCTTTCAGCCGCTCCTGGCTCGAATATTGTTGGGGCGACCGCCTCGACCTTGCTCCAACTGGACGAAGCGCAGGATATCGGTATTGAGAAGTATGACAAGCAAATCTCGCCGATGGCTGCCTCAACCAATGCAACACGCGTCTTTTGGGGCACTGCCTGGACGGGCAATACGCTCTTGGCACGGGAACTGCGCGCTGCCCGACAGGCAGAAGCCCGCGACGGCATCCGGCGGGTGTTTCACCTGACTGCTGAACAAGTGCGTGCTGAAGTGCCAGCCTACGGTCATTTTGTGGATGAGCAAGTAGCACGGCTGGGGCGCTCTCACCCCATGGTGCGCTCCCAGTTTTTCAGCGAGGAGATCGATTTTGCCAGCGGTTTGTTCACCCCCGCCCGCCTTAACCTGATGCTGGGCAACCACCCTGCCAAAACCAGCCCGGAACCCGGTAAGACCTATGCCATGTTGGTAGACCTGGCAGGTGAAGATGAGCAGGTTAGACAGGGGAGTTTTACTGGTGATTCCAACGATAGTCTCGAAAATCCAAGGCGTGATGCCACAGCCGTGACCGTTCTCGAGCTTGATCTCAGCCTGATGGATGAAGTATTGCCCGGCAAGCCGCGTTACCACGTGGTACAGCGCTACCTGTGGCAGGGTGAAAAACACAGCACGCTCTATCAGCGACTTTACCACCTGGCGCAGCATTGGGGAGTTGAGAAAATGGTGGTCGACAGTAGCGGCGTTGGTGCCGGGGTTTGCTCATTTTTACGCGACCGGCTGGGTGAGCGCGTGATCCCCTTAACTTTCAATCGCCAGGTCAAATCGAAACTTGGCTGGGGCTTTTTGGCTGTGATCGATACCGGCCGCTTTCAAGACTTTAAATCGGCACATAACAATTACAGCGAAACCGGTCAGGCGAATCCGTTTGCCTGGCAGATGATGACCGAGCAGGAACGCCTGCAAGCCCTTTTCCAGCGCCAACTGCAGGCAGTTACCTGCGAAGCCAGCATCGGACCAGAACGCTGGTTGAAATGGTCAGTTCCGGAAGGCACAGCCGATCCATTGGGCGGTTTGCTGCATGATGACCTGGTTATTTCCGCGGCAATGACCGCGATCCTGGATGAGCAGGATTGGCATGTTTCGCTGCCGCCCCAAATCATCCAGGCAATTGACCCACTCAAAGAAATGGATGGAGGATTTTGATGACTTACTTTACCCGCAACCAGGGTTATCCCTTCGGGGTCGATCTTTCCCAACACAATGCCAGTTGGGACGGACAGCGCATCCCCGATTTTGACCAATTCAAGTTGCATGATCCTGAAGTGCAGTTTGTTGCCGTGCGAACAGGAGTCTCATGGGGATACCGCGATAGCATGTTCCCCCGCTACTTTGCAGAGGCAATGCGGGTAGGGCTATGCATCCTTCCCTACCATGTCCTCTACCCCAGCGCGGATGCAGCCTGCCAGATGGATGCTTTTCTTGCGATCCTCAAAGATGTCGACTTGGAATCGCTGAGGCTGGTTTTGGATGTTGAGTTAACGCAGGGCAAAACGAAATGGCAAATCACCAGGACAGTGATCGATTCCTTGGAATACCTGAAAAACGCTACCGGTCGCTACCCTATCTTGTATTCCCGGGCACTATGGGTCAATGAGAACTTGCAGGTTGCAGACCTACCAACGGTGGATTGGTGGCTGGCGCAATATATCCGCAGCCTGGATACCCCTCTCTACACCCCCGAATATCCCTGTCCGCCTTTGCTTCCCAAGGGAGTGCGGCAATGGCTGATCCATCAAACCGCACAGCGCGGACCGGCTATAGGTGGTGTTGGGTACTATATGGACTACAACCGCTGGAATGGAAGCCAGGAACAATTAAGGGCTTATTTTGGCAAAGAAAAACCTGTGATCACCCAATGCCCGATCGACCAAATGCCTTGCGAGCGGGGATCGATGAACGTTCGAAAACAATCCCTGAAAGAAGAGGTGGCGGTATGACCAGCCTGCGTCAACGCTTTCAAACTTTGTTTCAACGGACGGAAAACACCATGGATGTTCCTGGCTCAAGAGCAACTTTATCCTTGCCAGAACAGGACAATACCTTCACGATCGGGACGCAGGCTTATTTCAGTCAACCCCGCGATCGCGATGCCTATGACCGCCAGGCAGTGCTGCTAGACAGCCTGGAAGCCTGGCGTTTCAACCCGCTTGCCAGGCGGATCGTGGAATTGACCACCCAATACGCCACTGGCGGCGGGTTGAAAGCAACCTGCCCCCACCCAACGAACCAGCGTTTTCTTGACCAGTTCTGGGGGCACAGGCTGAACCGCATGGATAACCGGGTAGGTGAATTCTCGGATGAGCTTTGCTTGAGTGGCAATCTCTTTTTGCTGCTTACCACTGATCAGAGCGGGATGAGTTACCTGAGGGTTTTGCCGTCCACTGACATCCTGCAGATCGAATCGAGCGAAAACGATATCGAACAGGAACTGGCTTTTCATTTACGCGCGCCGGGGGAGACGGAAGCGCTTGTGTATCCGGGTTATGACCCGCAAAAGGAACAATTGGATTCTGAGGGCAGGCTCAAAGCGGTGGTGCTGCATTATGCCCTCAATCGACCAAGCGGCTCCCAATGGGGTGAGGGCGATTTGACACCCATCCTGAAGTGGCTGGCACGCTACAGTGCCTGGCTGGAGGACCGTGTCAGGTTGAATCGCTTTCGAAATGCCTTTGTCTGGGTGGTCAAAGCACGTTTCGGCAGCGAATCGGAGCGATCTGTGCGACAAATGCAATTAACAGCTAACCCACCCGCGCCTGGATCGGTGCTGGTGACCGATGAAAGCGAAGAATGGTCCGTGATGTCACCGAAACTGGAAGCGCTGGATGCCTCCAGTGATGGTCTGGCAATCAAGAAAATGATTGCCGCCGGCGTTGGGCTGCCGCTCCATTTTCTGGCTGAGCCGGAATCCTCCACCCGAACCACAGCAGAGGCAGCCGGCAGTCCGACCTATCGTCGTTTTAGTGAACGCCAGCGTTTTATCTGCGCGCTGCTCGAAGACGTCTTGCGCGTAGTTGTAAGAAGACGTTCTTTTTACGACTCCCAGGTCGACCCTGATTCGCAGATCCGTGTGGAGGGTGGGGATGTCAGCGCGCGTGACAATCGAGAGCTGGCAGAAGCCGGGCAGCAGGTTGCCCAGGTTGCTTCCGACCTGTACGAACGTGACTTGATCGATGGAAGAGAAGTCCTCAGGTTGGTCTACCGTTTTATGGGAGAACGCCTGCCTGAACCTTCGCAGAATCAAAACATAAAGAAATCAGAATAAAGGAAACCCCGGTCTGGCTGCCACGCGTGGGGCGGGCGACAGAACGGTTTTCAAAAGAAGCGGAAATCAAGAAGCAATGGAAGGAGTTCTATGACTGAAAGACGACAGCGTCTGGCATTGGAGGTCTCGCCTATAGATAGCGGTCGCTTTGAGATCCTGGCAATCACAGCGGGTGCCGCCAATGGCTGGGAGTTTCCCGCCCAGGTCTTACGCGAATCGCTGGGTCTTTGGGATGGTGTGAACTGTTTTGTGGATCACAGCCTCAAAGCACGCTCCGTACGGGATATCGCTGGAGTGCTTCGTAAACCTGTTTGGGATGAAAGCTCCCAGGGTGTACGCGCTGAACTAAGTGCTTTCGGACCATCAGCTGAAGTTCTGAAAAATATTGGTCGCCAGGTTCTGGAAGAATCGGATGAAGCTGCAGTAAAAGTAGGCTTCTCGGCTGATGTACTCTTTCAGGGTAAAGCTGGGAAGGTGGAAAAGATCCTGCGGATCTACTCTGTCGACCTGGTCTACAACCCGGCTCGTGGAGGGATTTTTCTGCGAGCGCTCAACCAACTCGGAATCAACCCAATTTTTGAAGGAGATTTGAAAATGCCCATCTCAACTAAAACAATGCAAACAGAGGAAAATGAAGTGAATCCCGTGGGTGATGGTGAAGCTTTTCCCAATGAAGGTAAAAGTTTGGAAACCCAATTGTCAGAAATGCACCAGATGCGGGAAGAAATGAGCACTTTCCTGCTGGAAAGCAGCCTTTCCAATACCAATCTGCCTCAGAGCCTTAAAAACAACATTCGCAAACAATTTCAAAACCGCAGTTTCGTGCCGGCAGAATTGACCCAGGCGCTGCGAGAAGCCCACACGCTCTTAAGCGAGCTGGAAGCCGCACACGTTGTGAAGGGTCCAGCGCGGATTGAGGGCATGATCGAGCCTGGTGAACGCATCCAGGCGGCAGTGGATGACCTTTTTGGCGCACCCCGCGAAAGAAATATGACCAATGCTTCGGTCGCCAAACTTTCTGGCATCCGTGAACTGTATCTCAGCCTCACTGGAGACGTTGATTTGCACGGTGGTTATTTCCCCCAACGGGCGCGCCTGGCAACAACGGCGGATTTCAGTGGTTTGGTGAAAAACAGCCTGAATAAACTGGTCAGTAACACATGGGAAGAACTGGGCAAAGCTGGTTATGACTGGTGGAAAGATGTGACTGTCCAGGAACATTTCAACAGCCTGCACGACATCACCGGAACACTGATCGGTACAGTTGGCGATCTTCCTGTGATCGCTGAGGGTGCCAATTACCCCGAATTGAAGGTGGGGGATTCTCCAGAGATCGCCAGTTTCACGAAATATGGCGGCTACATTCCCCTGACACTCGAGTTGATCGACAGGGATGAGACCCGCAAACTGCGCGCCTATGCCCGGGAACTGGCATCAGCGGGAATGCGTAAGATCTCACTCCTGGTCGCCGCAATTTTTACCGTCAATAGCGGTGTTGGTCCAAACTTGGCAGATGGTGAGGCACTGTTCAATGTTGACCCCGCCACAACGATTGGCGGACATGCCAACCTGGGTACACTGGCGCTTAATGCTGCCAACTGGGACCAGGTGAGTGCGAAGGTCTATGCCCAACCCATGCTTATCAAGAACGAGGCGGGTTTCTATGGCACTGGACCTCAAATGGCAGTCAACCCGAAATATGTCCTGGTGCCCCGCGCTCTGCAGAAAACTGCCATGGAGATCTGCACGGGTGCGTTGGTGCGCGAAGCTGATCATGTCTATGACAACGTCCTGAAAGGCAGTGCAGTGCCGTTGGTGGTGCCGGAATGGACCGATGCCAATGACTGGGCTGCGGCATGCGACCCCCGTGTGGCACCCGCCATTTTTGTTGGCGAACGCTTTGGTTTGGCTCCGGAAATTTTTATTGCTGGCGATGAGCTTTCTCCGGCGGTCTTCACGAACGATGAGCACCGTTTGAAAGTGCGCCATTACCTGGCTGTCTGGGTCAATGATTTCAGACCGCTTTTCAAGAACAACGTTGCCTAAACGCGAAAGGAAAGAAGATGTCGAAATTGAAAATGTTGTTGAGTTCACGGAAATTCTGGGCGGCACTGGTGGGTCTGATCTTCATGATCATCAAGGCCTGGAAACCAGATTTTCCGCTGGATGGTGATCAGCTGGCAGGAATCATTGCCCTGCTGGTGACCTACATCCTGGGCACTGCCTTGGAAGACGGTATGCGCGCCGAGAAGTAATCAAATTAACAGATTGCCCCCTCACCAATACGGTGAGGGGGCAGGAGGTAATAATGACTGAGAACGAGATCAAAAAAGTGGTTAGCCGCCTGATGGGCAAGGATGTGCTCAGCTTTCGCCTGCGGGAAGATGGCTTCCTGGTTGTGGTCAATCAACAGGGTTGGAAGGTGACCTTCTCACCTGCAGAAGTTGAAAAAGCGTTTCAGAGAAGTCGTAGAAAAGTGGGAACCAATCATGATTGACTTGACCAATGTTATTCTACGCTTGGAAACCCAATTCCTGGACCTGCACCAGTTGGCATTGCCTGAAAACCTGAAAACTGAAGCAATTCGTGCCAGCTTGTCGGAATTAAACAGTATTTTGGGTACGAATTACACCCTGATTGGGCTGGACGACGCCAGCCAAACCACGCTGTTGGAATATCATTTGCCAGCCTTGATGCGAGGAGCAGCAGCAACCATCCTGGAGGCTGTCGCATTCCACAATCGTGCCAGCTATAGCAACATTCCGGCAACCCAACAGGACGTTGAAACCTGGTCGCGTTCATTGCGACAAGAACGCGACCAGCTTCTGGAGCACCTGCGTTTGCGCACTTTTACCCAGTCCAATTCTGTTCCCTGGGGTACCTGGACGTTGGAAGAATCGGAGTTCCATGACTAACCTGGCTATTGGTCGCCTGGACCTTCCGGAGGAGCAAGCCTGGCTTCAGTTGGCAGGTAGCGCAGTGATGGACGGACTGGTAGGGGCGGATTATCAATTTCACCCCACTGATGAAAAGACTACACACGAGACGGTACAGCTGCACCTTCGTGGTTCGCGAGCTCAATTGAGACAATGGCTGGATCGCCTGGAAGTTTTTCAACCGCAAGTCGATGACCTGTTTTTGCGCTTGTGGAGTGATGACTCGCAGGCTTACGGCTATGCCCGCATTCATCAACTCAACCTTAAATCCCTGCCCGGTCACCTGGTTTCACACGAGAGAGGTTCGCTTGAACTCGACCTCGAGATCGTGCGGGAAACCTTCTTTTTTAGTGACGAGCTGCCGCTTTCGCTTTCCAACAGCTCTGGACCGCCCCAGGAAACAGGGCTGAAGATTTTCAACCATGATGACGAAACAGCGGGTCACGACAACTGGTTCAAAATCGATGTCGGGAATCTTGCTCTGAAGTTTCCAGCCCTGACCCGCTTCCAGTTTGAAAACAACTTCGATGGACCTGACCTGGGTGATTTTTGGGTTGGCAGCCTGCCGTGCAAGCTGGGGCAACCGCAACCAAGCCTGAACTTGGAGGCTGAGGACGGAAACGGGGGTACGGTCGTCAACCATAGCCTGGCTTCGGGCGGTATGTATTGCCAATACAACTGGAGCGGTTCAGACTGGCAAACCCTGACCAGCTGGGTTTTAGGACCGATCGAAGTCAGCCAATTGGCTGAAGGCTCGGTTTTACCGCTGCTGAGGTTTTTTACCCCATCACTCAGTGCTGCGTTACAGTTGCGAATCCTCATCTATTTACAGGGGAAACTGGTTTTCGAGGGTCCGGTCACTCACTCGGATTCTGGAAAGGGTTTTCTCAACCTGGACCCACTGTATTTACCACTGGGAGAACTGCCTCTGAAAAGCTATGCTTACCATCATGAGTTGATGTTGCAGGCTAAGCAAACAGATGCGGGGGGACACTCGCTGGAACTGGATGACATCCTGCTACTGCCGCAGCATGCGTTTGTGGGTTACCACTCGTTAAGCGGCTTGAGCTATTCTGAAAAAATGATCGAAGATGAGATGAGCGGTAAAAGCTGGAGTCTGCAGGACGGTTTGGAATTTAAAAGCCATGCCCGCATTGGTTCCGGTTTGAGGCTGCAGCCGAACCTGCCGCAGTATTTCTGGTGCTTTCAGACTGATGCCAACGGTCGAGCCCCTATCGACCGCACGCTCCTGGTCAAAGCCTGGTATCGCAGGCAGTGGAGATTGCCATGAGCTGGTCCGTGGAAGTATTGGATCGTAACAACGGTAGATTCTTAAATTCACCCGATAGCTGCACACCCATTAGCTTGAGCTGGGATGATTTTTCCGGTCCGGATAAAGCTCTGATCCGCTGTCTATGTGACCACCTAAGTATGGAAGATTGGCGTACCCGCCTGGGACAGGATGTGCGAGTTTATGACCCTCAAGGCAGATTAGCCTGGTGGGGATACCTGGACATGGTGAGCCAGGTGCACGGCGAACTGCAACACAAGGTTGGACTGAGCGAAGTCGCTAACCGTGTGGCGGTCCGCTTTATGGATTTGGGTGGTTCTGAACCTGAAGAATTAACTCAGACCGCCTGGTTTGAAAACCTGGAGAGTCAAGCATTATATGGAATCAAAGAAGAGGTATACCCGGCGGGCTACACATTGCGGTCAACTGCCGAGTGGATTGCCGCAGCGCGCCTGCATGACAGGGCATGGCCTGAGGTAAGGTTAGGTCCTCACACGCCCAGAGCCATAGATCAGCCCGGCGCCTATTTTATGGAATGCCGGGGATGGATGCATACGCTGAGTTGGCGGGTTTGGCCTGGATTAATCGCAGTAGTAGGGCATTCCCCAATCCAACAGGGGATACAATCGGTTGGGAATTCTCTTACAAGCCGGCGGTTGGCTCAATCTTTCCTGGTGAAGGATTCGCTGCAATTCACCCGCCTGGCAGTTCGCGCGCGAAAGCAGGGCAGTCCAACCGATTTCCTGCGATTCAGCCTGCAGACCGACCTGGCTGGAAAACCATCGGGGCTCGAATTGGGTACTCAGTCATTGAGCGCAAGCGAGTTGAACAGCGAGAGCTATGGCTGGGTGGAAGTGAATTTATCTGAACCCGTCAGTTTGGAAGTCGGGTCGCTTTACTGGTTGATTTTGGAGCGCAGCGGTGGGGTTGATTCCGGCAGCTACTACCTGCTTGGATTGGACGAAAACCAGGGTTACCAGGCTGGCAGCATGCTGATATATGACCAATCCAGCGCGACCTGGAAAAGCCGTCTGCCAGGGGCAGACCTGTTATTTCGCTTGACTGGTGTGCTTGAGCAGGTGGAACAGATGAGGCTTGTAGCCGCTTATGCCGGGCAATTTCTGCAGTTGTTTGAGACCGATCTCGGACAAAGCCTGGTTTTACCTCCAATTGGTGATGAAGGGCTGGATTGCTTGCAGGTTTTTCGGGATTTGACACGGCAGGGAAATGCCGCTCTGCAGCCTTTATGTGCCGGCATTGACCCCAACCGAAACATCAAGGTCTGGAGAGAACCCGAGCCAGGGAGCGCGTCGTTGCGTTTGAGTCCTGAAGGCAGGCTGGAAACTCGCTTTGGTCAGCCTTTGGCAGCTCCTTGGCAGGCTATTGGGCAGTGGCTGCTTTGTGAGACTGCCCGCCCACTCTACTTGTCCAGTCTCACCTTGGAGCCCATAAGCGGCAAGGTCAGATTCAACGTTTGAGTTGTATGAGAGTGAGGCTGATTGAGGACGAAAAATAGATAAGGTACAACTATCTTCAAACGTCCTCAATCACTTGCTCTGTCGGCGGTCAGTCTGTTCCTAAGTTACAAATGTCATCATTCCATTTTGGTAATTTTCTCTCAGATATAATTAAGCGGATTTATTAATGCGATTACCAATATTTCATTAGGTTTGCATTAATTCAGAGACCAATTTTGCTATGCTATACTAATTCCATGATGAGATTAGGAGAAAAAAATGAATAAAGTCGCGATTATGAGTGATTCTTCAGCATACATTCCCAAAGAGTGGGTTGAAAAATATAACCTGACTATTCTGCCTTTAACTGTGAATTGGCAGGGAAAATCCTACTTTGACGGTGTTGACATCCAAGCCACCGAGTTTTATCAGCAATTGTCTGAATCAAAGGAGATGGCAACTACCAGCCAGATCACTGTCGGGCAATTTTTGGAAATTTTCAAAAAACTGTTGGACGAGGGAAATGACGTTTTATATATGGGACTCTCCAAGGAGTTATCTGCCACTTATGATTCTGCCATACAGGCAAAGAAAGAATTGGGCGATCCTGAAAATCTGATCGTCATGGATACCAATTTGGTTTCGATGGCGCTGACCCTGATGGTGCTTGAGGTCGCTCGAGCAGCCGAAAAGGGTGCCAGTTTGGAAGAACTCTACCAACTTGCCCTGGATGCCTATTCTCGTATTGGCGTTTACTTTACCGTCGATACACTCGAATATTTGCACCGTGGTGGTCGCATCAATTCTGCCAAGCGCTTGCTCGGCTCAGCCTTGAACCTGAAACCAATCATGATTATCCGCGATGGGAAAATTGAATTGGTAGAAAGCGTACGCTCACAACAAAAGGCATTGCTTCGTATGGTGGAATTGATTGAAAAAGATATAGCCGGACGCAAACCTGTTCGTCTTGGTCCATTCCATGCTTTAGCGTTTGAAAAAATGGTAAAGATGGAGGAAATCGCCCGCGAGCGCTTGCAGCCGGTTGAAGTTATTCGGTCAGAGGTCAGCCCGGTGATTGGCAGCCATGTGGGACCTGGCACGATCGCGTTAGCTTACATCGTTGATAAACAGGCGTAAGCTACTGCGACAAAATTTATTTCAGATTTTTCTGGAATTGCTCAAAGAAATTCTATGGGATGGTTGTGAAAACCATCCCTTATTGATTAAATTTGCCGATTGGCTAAAATTGTCATCCCCAAAAGTTTCAATGTTGCCCCAAGACCATCATTTTTGTCAGGTTGCGTGGAAATGAGTTCCTTCCACACCCGGTCGCACAATTCCCTCTCTTGAAGGCTGAGAAAAGCCGGAACTGTACAGGCAAGCATTGATAGTCGGCTGAATTCAGCTTCGGTGGATGAGGCACTGGAAAACCCTTCAACCAGTTGACGCAACCCGGTCTCTACTTTACGAATAGCGCTCAGTTTCTCTGGGTCCTTGTCGAGCAAAGCCATTAAACCCAGCTGGAGCAGGCTGAAACCAAACCTGCTGGTGTCCGGTTCGCCCTCGAAGGATTCTTCCTCTTCGAGCTGAGAGTAAAAAAGTTCCTGGCTTTCACCCAAAGCAGACCAGTCCAGGCTCGGCTCGCGTGACTGGAGTTGTTTGATGAGATACCCGCTGAAAGGCTGCCGTCCGGTCATTTCCGGATCAAGTGTTTCGAGATAGCCATGCAGCGCATGCATCCGCGCAGGAATTATTTCCATATAGTGGAAGCGATTGATCGCTGGCCAGCGGCTGGTTGCTGCAAGCATAGCGTAAATCACCCACGCTTCGGCGTGCGGGTCCGGATCCAGCTTTGGGGAGCGAGGCAGGTCGGGCAGGAACTTCCAGCTGCTCAATTCGCTTTGACCATATGCCGGGTGTGCGAGTAAGTTGGCAAACAAAGCTTCTACCAGTGTGCTGGCTTGCGGGTCGCTCTCTGCCATCAAAGTGCTGACAAGGATGGCAAACGCCTGCACCTGTGTGGTGGCAACCAGCTGATAACGCAGCCTGTTCTTTTCAACGCCAGTACGCAAAAAGAGACTGCGCCTGTCCTCACCTTGCAGCAAACGCTCTGTTTTCCAGGTTTGGTAAGCTTGTTTAAGAGCCGAAGAGCGTTCCGATTGTTCTTCCGGGCTCAACGGATTCAATTCTTTGTAAGAAACACCCGGAGAGTCGCTGACCGTTATTTGTTCAGTCAACGAGACACCGGGCTCACTATTTTTTCCTTCTTGTTTGCGCCTGATCATCAAGACAGCCAACGCGAGAAACAGGAGGAGCCCCAGGATGCTTACAATCAGTTCTGCCAGATAAGTAGCTTTGGTAGGGTCAAATTGCGGAAACATGCCCTAATCTTATCATTCATCACTCCCCAGTAAACACGCAAAAGATCTCTGTGTCGCCGATCTTGAACCCAAGGTAGTTGTTGACAGGATCGATATTTTCAAGCGGCCATTTAGCGAGTAAATCTTTGTTTTGCTCGTAAAGTGCTTTTGCCTTATCTCCCGAAAGGTTCAGGTCCAGCCAGGTGACATCTTCCGGCAGGTAAGTAGCCTGAAAGTCAGCTGCACGACATGCCAGTACTTTCTCCAGGTTCTCCTGAACATCCTGGGTCAGGTTACCAGATTTCACGACGTCAAACAAAAATGGTTCGGCATCAGTTGAGAGTGAGTTCGCAAGGAAGGCATAGTCCAGCTC
>WOYI010854955.1_pt1 | contig 19392 bp, 18 predicted proteins | sample 6423411 | NCBI WGS metagenome assembly WOYI01 (sample SAMN13441803, study PRJNA592873) | oil field metagenome | biome: oil field; feature: oil-well bore; material: oil-contaminated soil; isolation source: oil-contaminated soil from oil-well borehole | place: Germany: Wietze | collected 2016-10-18 ... | reverse complement strand
CTCTGTAGCTCAATGGAAGAGCAGTTCCGTCCTAAGGAAACGGTTGGGGGTTCGAATCCCTCCAGGGGCACCAAAGATTGCTTACTCGAACCCAGGGCCAAGTCCACGGGTTTGCGCCAGTGACCTTCGGTTGATTCACCACGTGACGACGCTTCGGCGTCGTTTTCGTTTGACTCGGCTTCGATGCCGAGGCCGAACGATGCCGCCCACTCGGCTTGTGCCTCCAGAAGCAGCCGAACGTGTTCCTGAAGCTCGGACTCCGCGCGGTCTTGGTCAATGACGAAGATGCGCGTGAAGATTGCCTGGTTGAGCTCGCGGCGCATGTCGTTGCTGGCCGTGCGGTAGAGCTCGTAGGGGTCTCGCAATAGTTCGAGCCAGCCCTTGAGGAACTCCGCACCGATACTCAGGTCGTCTTCGATGGTTCCCAGGCGGGCCTCGAGCCCGGCGCGTTCCCGCTCGATCTCGGTGATCTTCTCGCGGGCTTTCGACCCAGCCAGTCCTCCATCGGCGACGAGGTCAATCAGGTTGTCGACCCTGGTCTGAAGCCGTGCGATCTGCCCCTGGATCTGGTCTCGAAGCTGACGACGAGAACCCGCTTGGTCTTGAAGCGCATTGTCGATCTGGCCGTGTACCCACTCGATGAACTCAGGCCTGAGCTGCACCGTGCGGTAGTGCTCGATGACCTGGTCCTCTACGAGATCGAAGGGGATGTGGCGTGAGTTGCAGACACCTTGCTGTTTGCCTCGGCAGAAGAAGTAGAAGTACTCGCCACCGGTCTTGCCGATGGATCGTTGGATGATCATCCGCTTGTCGACCAGTCCGCGCACGGCATAGCACTCCCCGCACCACAGCGAGCCTTTGAGATAGTGCGGGTAGACACGCTTGCGCTCACCGGCACGTCCTGACGCCTCAAGTCGTTGCTGAACTCGAACGAAGAGGTCGCGGTCGATGATCGCCGGATGCCGACCCTCGTAGGTTTCACCCTTGTAGACGATGTCGCCGACGTAGTACGGGTCGCGCAGCATGGCCGAGATCTTCGAACTGGAGACGGGGCCCGCAGGTCTGCGTGCCGTCGCCCGGGTCTCCAGCCCACGATCGGTGAGAATGTCCGCGATGTCCTCCATTGAGAACTCGCCCTTGTCGTACAACTCGAACGCGAGCTTTACGAAGGGCGCGCGTTCTTGATCGACGGCGATGCCGCGGAACTCACGACCTTCGACGCGCTCGAGGGTGTTGATGTAGCCGATCGGCGCCTTGCCGAGCGTGCCGCCATTCTTGGCTTTCTGGGCCATCTTGTACGCGATGTCGGCTCCGTCTTCGCGTGAGCGGTACTCGTTGAACGCGGCGAGAATGCCGTGCATGAGTTGTCCGACCGGCGTGGAGTCGATCGACTCGGTTGCCGATATCAGGGTGACGCCGCGCTTCTGCAGGTCGGCCATGACGATGGCGTCGTCGGTTCGGTTCCGGGCGAAGCGCGAGAGCTTGTAGACGATGACGTAGTCGACGTCCTTGTCGCGCCGGATACGCTCCAGCATCTGCTGGAAGGCGACCCGCTTGGTCATCTCCGTTCCCGAGATACCGGCCTCGACGTACTCGGCGACGATGGTCAGCCCGAGCTGCTCCGCCTTGCGTTGGCAGGACTGCCGTTGGGCGGGGATCGAGATCCCTTCGGGGTCGTAGTCGGTGTTGACCTGCCCCTTGGACGACACGCGCAGGTAGACCACCGCTCGTGATCCGGCGGGCGCGACGACGTCGGCAATCGGGTTGATGATCGTCGTCTCGCTCGGCCCGACCTCAACGTGCGGGGCGATGTCGGGCAGCCGCGGGGGTGCTGCGACGAAGGCGGATGTGGTGGGGTTCTCGGGCAGGTTCATGACTGCCCTCCTTCCGTGGGAGTGAGAGCAGCCTCGAAGCGGTGCTTTCGAGAGAGAGGTGCTGGAGTGGGCGCCCCATTCAGGAATGGGCTGGGACGCTGGCCCGATGCAGTCTCGAACATCGGTTTTGGTCTCCGTTTACTCTCCCATTTTACCTCGCCAGGCCCGGATTTCCGGGCCTGTTGACTATTCCGCATCGCTCGCAGTCTGCCGTGGGAGAACACCCCCGGAGGGTGATTCGGGACGCTTGGCGGGCTACCGAATGAAGGCATAGATGCGACCTTCCATCTCGACGACGTCGTACACCTCACGTAGCTGCGCGCTGATCACCGACCGATCAAGGTTCACTGCTTCGGCCGGCAGCCCCAGCTCTGCAGTCCACTCGCCCAGTCGGGTCTCCCACTCATCGATCGGCGTGAGGCCCTCGATAGCGTCGTCTTCCGATTCGAAACGTCCGACGAAGTACTGCTCAAACAGGTCGGCCACGTTCTCAGCCGACGCATCCACGTCGGGCAGGGTGAGGAAGGCGTGGAAGGACTGCTCGAAGATCTCCGGCAGCTGCTCCAGGCGCGCGACGACTTCCCGGAGTTCCGTCCCGTTGAGGCTGGCGGGGATGTTGACCGTGAGAGTGGCGCCTCCGACGTTCAGCTGGTCGGTGACGAGGGTGCTGCGCAGCAGCGCGCGCGCCGCTTCCACCCGATCACCGCCTGGCACCTCAGGGTCGGGCTCAGAGTGCAGCAGGTACGTGCCGAGCCAGTTGATCCACTCGCGAGTCAGACCGCCTGTGCGCGGGTGTTCCCAGAGCGTCACGAACTCGGTGCGCATGGTCTCCGGGTTGCCCTGGCGCGTGCGACCGTGCTCGGCCAGTTCCGAGTCGCGGCCAAGGCCCCGCCCCAAGACGTGCGCGATCAGTTGCGCGGTGCCGTCATCGATCTCACGGCCTGCTGATCGGGCGGCCTCGATGCCGAGGGTGATGGCGTTTTCGAATCGGTTCGCTGCCCGCCTGAGGCGTTCGAGGTCAATCTCTTCGTGGCTGCGGGGTGTGGGTTCGTGGTCGTTCATGAGCGCGCTCCGGCGTTGAGCAGGATGTAGCGGCCGAGGGTGTCGATCCAGTCCTCCTGCTCCAGGGGAACGCGCAGCTCGTTGAGTTCAGCGAGCGCCGCCTCGGGGTCGAGCTTGCCGGTGGCGGCGAAGTGCTCCAGGGCTGTGCCGGGGCCTCCGTGCAGAGTTGCCGCGACGAGCCGGGCGAGGGTGTGTCCTTGCGCTTCGGGGTCGAGGGTGATCATCAGGGTGATGATCTGCCGTGCCTTGTCGGTCTGATCCGGGGTGGTGATGGTTGGTGTCATGTCGTTCCTCCTTTCGGGTTAGGGGCCAATTCCGGGGCGAGAACGCTTAGCGCGTTCTCCTTCGGGGTGACGTGAAACAGGGCCGTCTGAAGGCTTGGGTCATCGGTGATGCTGCGCCGCAGACGGTCTGCGCGTCGCTCGTCCGGGGTGACCCAGACGACGAGTGGAAACACGCCGGTGCGGTCTTGCTCGATGCCGCTTCGGAAGTACTGCTGGTAGGCGCGGCACTTGCGGATTACCGCAGGGCCATGTTCGGTGGCGCGATCGACTTCCACGAAGCTGTGAGTCTCGAACTCAGTGTCAGCAGTGACGACCGCGAGATCGGGTTTCACCGAGAGGGGCGATCCGCTTGGTGAGGTGTACTCCCGCCAGCAGGCAGGTTCCGTCTGAAGGGTCAGCACCTCGACGGCACCCGTGCGTGACTTCTCGATCAGGTCAACGGCCAGCTCGGCGACCTCGAGCGTGTGCTCCATGAACGTCGTTGAGGGGGTGACGAAGCGACGACGCTGTCCATCTGCGCGCTGCGCCCGCAGGTACCGCTCGCCGGTCGCGGCCAGCTGCCAGACGATGCCGGACGAGCCGTGCTTGATGCCGCCGATGCGACGCGGCAGTCGCGTGATCAGCCCGTGCTGCTCGAGCCGACCGAGCACGCGGGTAGTGCCGCGGGTGGCCGCCGAGATGCTGGAGTGATCGCCCAGCGGTAGAGCCGGGAAGTGCAGACGCTGAATGAGCCGGGTGGAGAGCAGTCGGTACTGCTCGAGGCTGGTCAGGATCTGCCGGTCGCGGTCGGTCAACTGCTCGGAGAGTTGCCGAATTCGATAGGGGGTCCAGGTGGCCGTCATGGCTGGCCTCCACGGGACGGTGAACCGGTGCGGCAAAGCAGCGGAGTCCCATCCCAGTTGCCGCCACCAGCGGCCACGGTGCGGGCCTGTGGGCCGGTGGTGGTCGTCGTGGCCGGAATAGCGACCGGAACACTCGCCACAGAGGTCACACCACACCTGCGGGCAACACGTCGGGCACTCATGCTCGCCTCGCTCGCCGGTGCGACCCCGGCTCCGCTCGCGGCGGCTCAGACGTGTGCTGCGGTGCGTCGTTGCCAAGCGCCCTGCCGTACTGGTCGCGGCTTGCTCGGCGAATCAGGTCGCCGTGTCCGGTCGGCTTCTCGGGTGGCAGCGTCTTGGCAGAGAACCATCCGGAGGGCGCTCCGCGGTCAACGATGGTGGCATAGATCTCGTAGGGGGCGAGTGACTGGAAGTCCTCCACTACCAGCCTGGGAGCCATGCGGGCCATGTCGCGGGCGTCGTCGGGCCCGAGCGCGAAGACGACTTTCGAGCGAGCGTTCGCATCGAACGCCGCGCGCATGGCGGGGGTGAGTTGGTCGCGGAACTGGTGGGCCAGGTGCCAGCCGACTCCGTATGAGCGGGAGGTCGCGAGGGCGTCCGCGATCGAAGTGGGCAGGTTCAGGAACTGCTGCACCTCATCGACGAACACCATCCCTGGCCGCTTGGTGGGCTCCCTCTCGGCAGCGCGCTCGAGGGTGGCCATCCACACCTCAGCCACGATCAGACTGCCCAGCAGCTGCGCTGCGCCGGGGCCGAGGAGCGCGTCGTTGAGAGGCACGAGGACGGCGTGGGTGCCGTCCCGGAATACGTCCCGCAGACGGAACGCCGGGCGGGACTGTCCGAGCACGGCGGCGACGTTTGGCCGCAGGACGAACTTGCGGAGCTTGTTCATTGGCGGGCCGATCACGGCTGTGCGTTGCCCGACGCTCATCTCCTCGAACGCTGCCCAGAACGACGACAGGGTCTGGTCGCCTGCGACAGCGCCGATTACCGAGCGGCGGAAGACTGCGTCGGTTAGAAGGCGGGGGAGGTCGATGAGCGTGTACGGCTCGTCGCGAGCGTCACCCGCTCGGGCCAATGTGAGGAGTCCTGCGTGGAGGAGGTCTTCGGTGCGTGGCCCCCAGCCCTCGTGGAACACCGCCTTCAGTGAGGAGAGGATTCCGTCGACAACGACGTCTGCTGGGCGGCCCTTGGTGTCGAGGGGGTTGAAGCCGACCGGTCGATCGTCAGCCGCATCGAGGATCACGATTCGACCCGCCGCAGCGGCTGGAGCGTGGTCGACGATGTAGTCCACGAGCTGCCGCTTCGGGTCGACGAGAACCAGTGGCCGGCCTGCCGCGATGTCGTCGAGCGCGAGCCGAGCCAGCACCATGCTCTTGCCCGACCCGGTCGGCCCAGTGACGATGGTATGTTGCAGGCGCGCCGTCGCCGTGATGCCCACCTGACAATCAATGCCGGGAGAGTTACTGGTGGCGAAGACGCCGTCCGACGAGCTGAGGGTGTCGGGTGGAGCGATGCGTCGCGGGTGTGCGGTCGGCAGGCCAGGCAGATCGTCGTCACCGATCGGCCACCCGATGAAGGCGATGACCTCATTGACACTGAGTCGGCCTGACGGGCGTCGGCCGAGAGTTGCTGCGTTGAACGCACCAGCTTGCTCGGCGACGAGCCGCAGGTTCGCACCCGGCGACTCAAGTCCTTGGAGCGCGGCGAACAGCGTCAGCGTCAGGTGTTGCCGACGAGCGGGCGTTGCCGCAGCGACGCCGATTCGGATGGTCGTCGTGATGGTCGCTTGTGCAGCGCGGGTCTTCATTCGGCGACGCACTTCTGCACTAGCAGGAGCGGGACCGGTGGTGAGGGTCTGCCACAGCGACTGCTGCGCCGGGTTGGCGACCTTGTCCGGTACGAGCTGCGGGCTTCGCACGGCACCGAGGGCGACTTGGAGGGCCACGACCTCGCCCCGCTTGCGCGCACTCAGTGCTGAGTAGATGGCGTGGATTGAGGCTTCGAGGGCATCGGTGTTGATGGGCAGGCCACCGGACAGTTCGACGCGTCTGACTGTCGACAGTGTTCCTCGCACCCCAGCCTTTGTCGTGCGAGCGTCAACGACACAGCTCGAGATCAGTTGCGTGAACTGGTGGATCGACTCGGGGGCGGCACCTACGAGATGGTGCGCTCCTGCGTCGTCGGCTCGAAGCTCGAACACGACGGGGCGTGGTGCGGTCGAACGGGCCAGCGATTCGGCAACTCGTCGAACGCTTGCCACTTCGAGGGGGCGGGGCAGGTGAGCGATGTGGAAGACGAGATCAGTCATGACGACCTCCTTCGTCACCGGGTTCGTCGACGTCGTCGGTGTTGCCCATTTCGGCTGTGAGGCGGCGGGCGTCGGCTTCACGCTGGGCCTGCTCGAGGCTGGCGGCGACGAGGATGCGGGCGATCTGCTCAGGTTGCAGGTCGTGATTGAGTTGGCTGAAGACCCAGACGCGGCGGCCTGGAGTCTTGCGCTTATGGCGCTGAGACATAGGAAACCTCCCTTCTGTTCTGCTCCGAGGTGCTCGCGGTGGGGAGCGGTCGCAGGGAAGTCCCGATTGGGCTGAACCCGGTTATGAACTCGATGCCACGACTTGTCAAGCGGTGTTGTTCATTCCGCAACGACTTGTCAGAGGTGAACGTGCTCATGGTTCTCACCACTTCTGCGACCTCCACTGGCGCACCTTCACGGCCAACCAGACGCCACTCGCGAGCACCGCGATGAGGGCGATCCAGCCCCAGATCTGCGCCAACAGCTCGAGCGCGAGGGTCAGCAGGATCACGCTCACGAGCACGGCGAAGCAGAAGCTCAGCATGCGGCGAGCGAGGGTGGTCGGCTCCGATCCAGCCACGACTCATCCCTCCCGATCTCCGCTGACGGTGGACTGCCGGGCAAGGTCGCTCGGCACCGGGTAACCGGGAATCGTGATGTCGGAATCGACCTCGTTGCCCCAGATGCTCCAGTCCCTGTGACTGTTCGGACGCTGCCGGGCGAACAACTCCAGGTAGGGCCCGTCGAGCACGCGCTCGATCAGCGGGATCATCTCTTCGGGCTTGCGGGAGTGATCCTGGCGGGGGAACAGCAGTGTTGATCGCTGTCCGTGGAACTTGAACGGTGCCTTGCCGCGCACGCCGTGGAGCAGGATCTCGTGGCTGCCGCGGAAGTAGTTCCCGAGCCCGATGTAGTACTTGTCCCAGACGACGTTCGTGATGTACCTAAAGCCCCAGGACTCCATAACCTCCAGGCCCGCCGGCAAGGCGGCATTGGTCACCCACAGCAGCAGGGTCGAGTTGTCGTCGGCGAGATCCTGGATCGGCATTGCCTTGATGCGCTCGAGACTCATCACGTCGTAGTGCTGGCTCGCACCGCGGGCGCCTTTCTGGGCGATGTCCCACGGCGGGTCCGCGTAGATCACGCGGTAACGCTTTGACTGCTGCGGGTTGTCTGCGTTGTTCTGTTTCATCAGTTCTCCTTCCTCGCCCGGATGTGTGCCGGGTGTCAAGGGATGGTTATGCGGGATCGTCCGCAGGTCGGCAATGTTCCGATCGCTCAACGGGGCCACGCGACAGGACAGTTCGAACGGACGGCCTCGCACAGAGGTTGCCTACGGCACAGTGTCGAGTCATGACTGCTGCCGTTGCGGGTGATGTGGAATGAACAACGGGAGGACGCACGAGCTCGCGCATCCTCCCGTTGTCGGCGGATCTATTCGGACGGAGGCACCTTGCCCGACGCGAGGAACGACTCGCGGATGAGCGCTTTGCGAGCCTCGTGTGCGTCCGCACCCAACTGGTTCGCGAGGTGCAGGATCGTGGCACGGAGCTCTGCCTGCTGACGGTCAAGCTCCGCCTCGATCCGAGCGATGCGCCGCCTCCTCCGGTCACGCCACCAGTCCACGAGCCACTCCAACCCGACTCCGACCCAGTAGAAGAATCCGCCCACGAGGATGAACGGGATCAGCAGCAGTGCCAGGTACTGCATGGCTCACCACCGCGCGATCGCCTGAGCGGCACCCATCGCGTACGCATCGACGATGTGCTTGTAACGAGCCTCACCCAGCGGGGCGACCTGGATCAGGTGCGCCTCGAGGGCGGACAGGGCGCCGACGTTCTGCAACGCCGTGTTGGTGAGCAGAGCCCGGCCCTGCTCCTTCACGTCGGCCACGAGCGCCTGCGCCTGAACACGCTCGATCTCGCGCCCCGTCTGCCGCTGCGCGCTGCCGCTCATCTGAGCCAGCCCGCTCGGGCTGAACGCGCCACCCAGCGGCGCGAGCTCGGTCTTCGAATCGAACATTGCGATCCCTTCCTTGAAGTGGAAGTCGCCGGGAACTCCTTGGCGACGGGATCGACTTTGCAGCCGCGGGGTGGGCAGAAGAGAGGTCGGTTTGTGGGTCTTTTCTGGTTAGCCTTGAGCGGGGTGACGGGAGGCGACTGATTGGACACACAGGTCACGCCGCCGCCAGTTGACGTGATTGCCGCGTCACTGAAGAAGGTGCTTTCCCGAGGACTTCCGATATCGCCATCGCTCGAAGACGAAGTGCTACTGGGGCTCAGAGGTGTCGTCGCGAGAAGTATTGACCCTGACGATCGACTCGGGCGTGTCAAGTCACTGGATGACCTCCTGACCCGTCTACTGGTCTCATACCCGGATGACGTTCTCGGGGAACCTGCTCGGATCCTTTTCGCGGTTGCACCCGGCTTTCGAGGCTCAACACTCACTGCCCGTCGAGAGGCTGCAGCCCGCGCCGCGGATCGCGAGGCCGACCACTTCCGCAAGCGGATAGAGCCCGAGATCCTCACCGGCGTCGCGTGGCAACTGCACCGCGACTCACAGAACTACATCCCACGATCACGGGCGACGCCACCGCCTCTTGAATCGAGCGGCGATACTCCGGTTATTCGTACGGGCGACGTGTCCGACAAAGAGGCTTCGGAGCATCAGGAGGCTGTTTCCAGACTCTGGGCCCACGTCTACGCACTCCGCGCCAACATCCTCCGTGCAGAGCGATTGAAGAGTTGGCCTTCGGACCCAACAGAGCCTGCAACGAGCGAGCGATACCTCAACGAAGCGATTGCCGCCCGAGACTACGAAGTCGAAGCCGTGAAGACACTCATTGCTTCCTACGTCGAGAAGTATGGACAGCGAATCGAACATGGCGATGCTGAGTTCAGTGCCGACGCCCTTCTTCGGCTTGCTGGGTGGCGGAATCTGCCGGAGTAGCCGCTGTTGCGAGTGTTGCGGAAATCACATCACCGGCGAACGGAATATTGACGCCTGACGCGCTCGGTTCATACTCATCCCCACGCTTCCTCGTCCGAGAGCGGCTCAAGCAGAGGAACCCAGTTCCGGGTTCGTCGGCCGCTCGAAGAGGAGGAGGTGAGGAGCATCATGACCGATGCCACCCCGCCGGCCGGAGCGTATCCGGCAACCAGTCAGATGCGGACACTCGCTGTGCGCATCACCGACGACCTGCGTGCGCAGCTGGACGTCATCGCCCAGCTCAACGACCGCAGTGTCACCGAAGAGATCCGGATCGCCCTCGAGGCCTGGGTCGTGACCAGTAAGTCCGACCCGAAGGTCCTCGCCAGGGCGGAGACGGTTCGAGCTGAGATCGAGCGCGAAGCGAAGACAAAGCAGAGCGCGATCGAGGCCATCTTCGGCGGTGAACCAGCCCCTGCCAGCGCATCACGTGCCAAGGGCAAGTCGTCCACCGACGAGTGACTGGCATCGGCGGTCGCCTTCGGGATTGAGCGCGTCCTGCGCTCTCCCGGGGCGGCCGTCACCAACCCATCGCCCTCGTTGATGCTGTGCGGCTCACCAGGGAACTACCCGGTTCCCGGCCGCTCGCATCAAGGAGGTGCACGTCATGACAAAAGGCATTCTCGTGCCACACGACATGGACAAGCCGCTCGAGCTCCGTGAGTTTTCGGAGTTCGGCGACTACCAGCGAGCAGTAGGCGGATGGATCGAGTCAATCGATATCCCATCGCTCGGGATCATGGTCTTCGTCAACGAGGAGGGGTTGCTGCGGCACATGCCTCTGAACTTGCGGATGACCTTCCTGTGGTGGTTTCATGCGCCGGAAGCTCGGCAACGAGCCATGATCGTCGGAAACGCCGTCATCGTCGGCACGCCTGACGAAGACGGCAACACAACCGATGTCCCCGAGTCGGTCATCTCGCTGCTAATGGAGACCCAGGTCTATAGGGTCGAAGTGCAGGTGATCGGCGAGACCGAGTGGCACCGGAATGCCGCGAAGTACACCGATTACTGGGAGGCGGTCATCTGGGCGATGCTCCTGCTGGAGCGGTGGGCGCTGGCTAACGACGTTCGCGTCGTGCCCGTCATAGACCAGAACATGCTGCCCATCTTTAGAGAGGACATTCTCTGAATCCGCGGCGACTGGCCGGATTGCAGAACTCCGAGTTCTCGTCCGGCTGGCCGCCGCTTCTTTCCGTCTTTGCGGTCCCGCAAAGCGGCCCAAGGGGTGGGCAGAATCACCCCATCGTGTTATAAATAGAGCAGAATTCAGCTCTCGGTTCGAGTTTCCTCCCGGGGGTGAATCATCCCAACTCGCCCAGTGTGTGTCTGCTCGCGCGGATAGCCTGAGCAGAGGTCGAACAGAGCAACAATCACGCCACGCTGAAGTGGAGAAGGAGAGCTTGATGATCAGTGGTTTGACGTACAGAGCACTTGCGACGCCGTCGCCGAAGGCGGTGACGTGGTAGTGGCTCTCAAAAAGTCGGACCTCTATAGCTCGCTCTGGAAGGGCGCGGATGAGCTTCGTGGGGGCATGGATGCCTCGCAGTACAAGGACTACGTGCTGACTCTGCTCTTCGTGAAGTACGTCACGGACAAGGCCAAGTCCGACAAGAACAGTTTGATCGACGTACCTGCTGGCGGGTCTTTTGACGATCTCGTGACCTTCAAGGGTGACAAGGAGATCGGCGACAAGATCAACAAGGCGATCGCCAGGCTCGCCGAAGCCAACGACCTTCAGAAGGTCATCGACCTGGCGGACTTCAACGACGAAGAGAAGCTCGGCAAGGGGAAGGAGATGCAGGATCGTCTGACCAACCTGATCTCGATCTTCCAGGACCTGGACTTTCGTGGATCTCGGGCCGAGGGCGACGATCTCCTCGGAGACGCCTACGAGTACTTGATGCGTCATTTCGCAACGGAGTCTGGCAAGTCGAAAGGGCAGTTCTACACGCCTGCCGAGGTCTCTCGCATCATGGCCCAGTTGATCGGAATCAAGCCGACGACACCCTACTCCGCGACCGTCTACGACCCCACTTGCGGGTCTGGTTCGCTGCTTCTGAAGGTCGCGGATGCCGCACCAAATGGCCTGACCATCTACGGGCAGGAGAAAGACAATGCGACCTGGGCCCTCGCAAAGATGAACATGATCCTGCACGGCAATGAGATCGCTGACATCCGCAAAGGCGACACCATCGCAAGCCCGCAGTTCACAACAAACGACCGCCTCGATACCTTTGACTTCCTTGTCGCAAACCCTCCATTCTCGTTCAAGTCTTGGGCGAACGGCCTTGAGAACGAATACGGACGCTTTGACGGATACGGCCGCCCGCCTGAGAAGAACGGCGACTTCGCCTTTTTGCTCCACATGCTCAAGTCGCTCAAGAGCACCGGCAAGGGAGCGGTCATCCTGCCGCACGGCGTGTTGTTCCGCGGTAACGCGGAGGCAACCATCCGCAAGGAGATCATCAAGCGCGGCTATATCAAGGGGATCATCGGTCTACCACCGAACCTCTTCTACGGTACCGGCATCCCCGCCTGCATCTTGATTCTTGACAAGGAAAACGCGCAGGCGCGCACCGGCATCTTCATGATTGATGCTTCTAAGGGCTTCGAAAAAGACGGTCCGAAGAACCGTCTTCGACCCCGGGACATGCACAAGATCGTTGACGCCTTTGCCAAGCAGCTGGAAGTCCCTGGGTATTCGCGGATGGTTCCGTTGAGCGAGATCGAGAACGGGTCTAACGACTTCAATCTCAACATCCCTCGCTACGTCGACTCGTCCGAACCGGAAGACGTTCAAGACCTCCGCGCTCACATACATGGAGGAATTCCACAGCGAGATATTGACGCACTCGAGCCTTACTGGACCGCATTCCCCTCACTCCGTCATCAACTGTTCCGCCCGCTACGGGAGGGCTACGTCGAGCTCGCTGTTGACAAGGAGAATGTCCGGGCGACAATCGCACAGTCGCCCGAGTACCGGGCGTTCAGTTCAACCGTGAGCGATCTAATTTCGGAATGGTGGGCCGGACACCAGGACCGTCTTGCTGCGATATCCAGCACTACGAAGCCTGCCGAGCTCATTGGTGACTTGTCGGAAGATCTTCTCGACATATTCCATCCGCGTCCCCTCGTGGACGAGTACGCGGTGTACGAGCAACTCATGAGCTACTGGAACCAGATCATGCATGATGACGTTTCGCTCATCATGAGCGAAGGCTGGAACGGCTCATCGAAGCCCCGCAAGACCATTGAGAACAAAGACCGGAAGCTCTCCGAGACTCCAGACCTAGTGATCGGAACGGGTCGGAACGCTTCGAAGTACAAGATGGATTTGGTTCCGCCAGCCCTAGTCAAGGAGCTGTACTTCGAAGACCAGCAAGAGGCGCTCGGAGTACTCGAAGTGAAAGCGGAAACCGCCACACTGGCGACGCAGGAGTTTGTCGATGAGAACTCGGGCGAAGACGGTTTGCTGACCGATGCAATGGATGACGGAAAAATCAGCAAGGCGCTTGCCAGCGCTCGTCTCAAGGACGCGAGGAGTGAAGACTCTGAAAGCGAAGAAGTTGCAGCGCTCCAAAAGCTCTTGATTCTGTACGACGCCGAGGCAGACGCCAAAAGGTCGGCAAAGGTAGCGAACGAGAAGCTGAACTCCGATGCTTTGTCTAAGTATGGGGATCTATCGACCAGGGAGATCCGACACCTAGTAATCGTACGAAAGTGGGGGATGGCAATCGATGGCCGAATCAATGCTGAGGTGGCTGGCCTGATCGAGCGCCTCATCGGCAGGATCGACGAACTTGGTCGTCGCTACGACAAGACATTAGGCGAACTGCAATCCGAGGTAGATGCTTTGGCGGCACTCATGGATCAACGCCTTGCGCAGATGGGTGTGAAGTGAACACCTCGTCTCTGATAACCGTAAGCGCTGGGGAAGTAGGAAGATTCCGAGGGGGTAGTGGTTTCCCCACTCGTTTTCAGGGCCGCAAGAATGGCGATCTTCCGTTTTTCAAGGTGTCAGACATGAACCTGCCCGGGAACGAGATATTGATGACTCGAGCGAACAACTACATTGATGAAGACATACGAAAACAACTGGGAGCTGTGCGACTCCCGGCCGGCTCGATTGTGTTTGCGAAAGTCGGCGCTGCGGTCTTCCTGGAAAGGAAGCGCATACTCGCTCAGGACAGTTGCATTGATAATAATATGGGGGCTCTAGTCGTCGATCGTTCCCGGAACGACGTGCGATTTCTGCATTATGTTTTGGATAATATCAAGCTGTCGAGTTTCGTTGCTACAACGGCATTGCCGTCGTCGAATGGAGCTCAATTGCGTTCGATCCAGCTGCAGGTGCCTGCCTCTCTTGACGAACAGAGAGAGATTGCGGCTTCTCTGTCAAGCGCGGACTCACTTCTCGAATCAGTGCAGCGATTGATCGCGAAGAAGGAGTCGATCAAGCAAGGTGCAATGAACCATCTCTTGACCGGCCGGATCCGCTTGCCAGGCTTCGACGGTAGTTGGACGAGGCTGCTCTTGGCCGATTTGCTTGATTTCAAGAACGGCCTTAACAAGTCGAGTGAGTATTTTGGGTCGGGCACTCCCATCGTCAACTTTATGGATGTGATGGGTTCCGCAGTGATCACGAAAGCTCAGTTGGGCGGCCTCGTCACACTCAGCCGTGATGAAGTCAAGCGCTTCTCGGCTCGTAAAGGGGACGTCTTTTTCACTCGGACATCCGAAACCGTTCAAGAGGTCGGCACTGCCGCTGTGTTGTCGGAAGAGGTCCCTGATGCCTCATTCAGTGGGTTCTTGCTCCGGGGGCGGCCGAAGTCAGAACTGATTGACACGACGTTTCTTGCGTTGCTCTTTCGACTTGAGAGCATTCGCAGTCAAGTTATCGCTACGGCTTCATACACAACCCGTGCTCTAACGAATGGTCGTTCACTCGGGAAAGTGGAGGTCCATCTGCCCAGTAGGGCAGAGCAGGGTGCGATAGTCGAAGTGATTGCCGACATTGACCGTGATCTTGACGCTTTGCGTCGCCGACTTGAATTGATCCGAGCGCTGAAGCAAGGCATGATGCAGGAGCTCCTGACCGGGCGTACTCAGCTCAAGAGACAGGAGACTGCAGCATGAGCGTCGTCGGACAAGTCGAGCGCAAGACTCAAGATCGAGTTGTTCAGTTGTTCCAGGAACAGCTCGACTATGACTACGCGGGTAGTTGGGAGTATCGCGAAGACAACTCCCACGTGGAGGTCGACCTGCTCACACAGAACTTGCTCGCGCGTGGCTACGATGCGGCGCTTGCGGAGAAGGCGGTTGCGGAGCTCAAGAAGGCGGCATCGCTCGGTGGTGGGCGGACGCTCTATGAAGCCAATCGCGAGGTCTATGACCTGCTCCGTTATGGGGTGAAGGTCAAGCGTGGAATCGGCGAGCAGTTCGAGACCGTATGGCTCGTTGACTGGTCCGAGGCAGCCGCGAACCACTTTGTGGTGGCTGAAGAGGTGTCGATCAAGGGGGAGCACACGAAGCGCCCCGACGTGGTGATCTACGTTAACGGCCTCGCGCTAGGAGTGATCGAGCTCAAGCGTTCAAAGGTTGGCGTATCCGAAGGCATCCGTCAGAACATCGGAAACCAGAAGAAGGACTTTATCCGTCCTTTCTTTACGACTGTCCAGCTCCTCTTCGCCGGCAACGATGTTGAGGGACTTCGCTACGGAGTCGTCGAGACTCCAGAAAAGTACTGGCTCGAATGGAAGGAGCCATCTAGTGTCCAGGAGCCGCTAGATCGCGGCCTGCTCCAGATGTGTGCCAAAGAACGCTTCCTTGAACTCATTCACGACTTCATTGTGTTCGATGCTGGGGTCAAGAAGACGGCCCGTCACAACCAGTACTTCGGCGTGAAGGCGAGCCAGGAACGCATCGCCAAGCGAGAGGGCGGCATCATCTGGCACACCCAGGGCTCGGGCAAGAGCCTCACGATGGTGTGGTTGGCGAAGTGGATCAAGGAGCATCAACCCGAAGCGCGGGTGCTCATCATCACTGACCGCACCGAGCTCGACGAGCAGATCGAGAAGGTGTTCGGCGGGGTCAACGAACAGATCCATCGCACAAGCAGCGGCGCTGATCTGATCACGGCGCTCAACAATCACCAGCCTCAGTTGATCAGCTCGCTGGTGCACAAGTTTCGAAGCGACGACGATAGGGAAGTCGACGCGTCGGAGGACTCGTTCATTGCAGAGCTGAACTCCAAGATTCCGGCAGAATTCAGCGCAAAGGGCAACTTCTTCGTCTTCGTCGACGAAGCGCACCGCACCCAGTCGGGCAAGATGCACACTGCGATGAAGAAGCTCCTTCCGGGAGCGATGTTCATCGGTTTCACCGGCACCCCTCTACTCAAGGCCGACAAGGCCACCAGCATCGAAACGTTCGGCAGCTTCATTCACACCTACAAGTTTGACGAGGCTGTCAATGACGGCGTCGTTCTCGACCTCCGCTACGAGGCACGCAACATCGACCAGGAACTCACGAGCCACGACCAGGTCGACAAGTGGTTCGATGCCAAGACCAAGGGCATGACTGACCTGTCGAAGGCAGAGTTGAAGAAGCGCTGGGGCACCATGCAGAAGGTCGTCAGTGCCGAACCTCGCTCGAAGCGGATCGTGCAAGACATCCTGCTCGATATGGAACTTCGGCCGCGTTTGATGGACGGTCGCGGCAACGCCATGCTCGTCGGCTCGAGCATCTACCAGGCGTGCAAGTTCTACGAGATGTTCGTCCAGGCCGGCTTCAAGGGCAAGGTTGCGATCGTCACTAGCTATGTACCTATGGCCGGTGATATCGCGAAAGAAGACGGCGGTCATGGCGCAACCGAGAAGCTTCGCCAATACGACATCTACCGTCAGATGCTCGCCGACTACTTCGATGAACCAGCTGATCAGGCGGTACTGAAGATCGAGCAGTTCGAGAAGGACGTTAAGCGCCGATTCATCGAAGAGCCAGGGCAGATGCGACTGCTCATCGTGGTCGACAAGTTGCTAACTGGCTTCGACGCGCCTTCTGCCACCTACCTGTATATCGACAAGAAGATGCGCGATCACGGCCTCTTCCAGGCCATCTGCCGAGTCAACCGCCTCGACGGTGACGACAAAGAGTACGGCTACATCGTCGACTACCAAGACCTCTTCAACTCGCTCGAAGACGCCATCGTCGACTACACCTCGGGCGCACTCGACGGGTACGAGAAAAAGGACATTGAGGGGCTACTCAAGAATCGCAGTGAACAAGAGCGCAAGGATCTCGACGAGGCGCTTGAGCGAATCCGCGCACTGTGCGAACCCGTCGCGCCGCCGAAAGAGACGCTGCAGTATCAGCATTACTTCTGCGCGAACGAGGCCGGCAATGCAGACCAGCTCAAGGCCAACGAGCCGAAGCGCGTCGAGCTATACAAGTCGGTCAGCAGTCTGGTCCGGGCTTACTCAGTGCTTGCCAACGACATGGATGCCGCGGGCTACACGGTCGAGCAGGCTGCCGCGATGAAGAAGGAAGTCGCTCACTACGTCGCAGTGCGTGACGAGGTGAAGCTCGGTGCAAACGAGAACATCGACTTCAAGCAGTTCGAAGCAGGTATGCGCTTCCTGCTCGATACCTATATTCAAGCGGGCAACTCAGAAGTCGTCGCAGAGTTCGAGGAGACAGGCCTTGTCGACCTGATCGTGCAACGCGGCGCGGGTGCTATCGATACAATGCCGCCCGGCATCAAGAAAAACAAAGAAGCAGTAGCCGAAACGATCATCAACAACGTGCGCAAGACCATCATCGACGAGCACGCGATGAATCCGAAGTACTACGAAACGATGTCATCCCTCCTGGACGCGCTCATCGCTCAGCGCCGGCAAGACGCTATTGACTACAAGCAGTACCTCGAGGATCTGATTGCCCTCGCCACCAAGGTTGGCAAGAAGGAGTCGGACACCGTCTACCCAGCCTGGGCGAAGAACGGCGCCCAGAAGGCGCTGGTTGACTTTGGTTGGGACGACGACGCTGTAGCGATCCAACTCGACGCGGTGATCTCGGTTGCGAAGCCTCACGACTGGGTCGGCAACAAAATGAAGGAGAAGATCGTCGCCAACGCGATCAAGAAGGTCTTGCCTGCCGACTTCGACCGCTTCAATGAACTCTTCGACCTCGTGAGGGCGCGCGATGAGTATCGCTAACTCGTACCTCACTGTCGCTGGCATCGGCGTTGACGTCGTCTATAAGAACATCAAGAACATGCACATTTCGGTCTATCCGCCAGTGGGCAGAGTCCGGGTGGCAGCACCCGATCGCCTCGACGAGGACGCCATCAGGCTTGCCGTCGTACAACGCCTGCCATGGATCAAGCGGCAGCGCCAACAGCTCCAGTCGGCCTCCCGTCAGAGCGAAAGGGAAATGATCGATGGTGAGTCGCACTACGTGTGGGGACAGCGCCTCCGGCTTGAGCTAGAGCCGTCCGGGCAATCGAGAGTGTCCGTGAGGGGCAAGAAGCTCGTGATTCGCGCGCGGGCAGATTCTGACGCTGCGGAACTGCGCGGCATCCTTGACCGCTGGTACCGGCGAGAGCTCAAGGCGAGCGTCCCATCACTCCTGACCAAGTGGCAACCCTTGCTCGGCGTCGAAGCGGAGCGGGTCGTTATCCGGCGTATGAAGACCAAGTGGGGGACCTGCGTTCGCGACTCCGCGACACTGTGGTTCAACCCCGAGCTTGCAAAGAAGAACCCACGCTGCCTGGAGTACATCGTTGTGCACGAGTTGATGCACCTCCACGAGCGGAACCATACTGAGCGCTTTGTTGGTCTGATGGACAAGCACTTGCCCGACTGGCGAGCTCGTAGAGACGAACTGAATGGGGCACCACTCTCGGATGAGGATTGGCCGGAGTGAGCGAGCAGACGGATCACGCCTTTCAAATTCTCACGATTGATGGAGGCGGGATTAAAGGCGTGTTCGCTGCGTCCTTCCTTGCGGAACTTGAGAAGACGCTTGGGGAACCTCTTGTCGACTACTTCGATCTCATCTCGGGAACCTCGACAGGCGGGATTATCGCGCTCGGACTCGGCATGGGGCTGTCCGCGGCGGAGATCCTTTCCTTCTACGAGACTCACGGACCGAAGATCTTTGGTCGGGCCCGTCTCGGAAAGTTTCGACAGTGGACGTCAGCGAAATACAGCAGCCAACCGCTAAAGGAAGCACTAGAAGAGGTCTTCGGTGCGCGCCTCCTGGGCGAGAGCAAGACACGCTTGATCATCCCGTCGCTGAATCTTGAAACGGGAGAAGTCCACGTGTTCAAGACGGCTCACCACGAGCGGTTTGTTCGCGACCACAAGGAGAGGGTCGTAGATGTGGCGTTGGCAACGGCGGCGGCTCCGACATACTTCCCGGCGCACAATCTCGAGTCTGGAACACCGCTGATCGATGGCGGGATGTGGGCGAACAATCCAATGGGCGCCGCTGCAGTAGAAGCTTTGGGCGTTCTCGACTGGCCAAAGGGCTTGATCAAGCTACTGGGAGTTGGTTGCACCACTCCGATCACATCAACCCGCGAGTCTGGGCATCGCGGACGCGGGAAGCTCTACTGGGCGACCCGGGTCGCAGACACATTTATGGCGGGACAGTCATCGTCTGCCACAGGCACAGCCCAACTACTTCTTGGACACGACAACGTGCACCGTGTGTCGCCGAATGTCAGTGCCTCAAGGTACAAATTAGATGGAGTCGCTGAAATCAAGTCATTGCGTGGTCTCGGCGCATCGGAAGCGCGCAAAGAGTTCCCAAGAGTGAGCGCGATGTTCTTCGCGAGCAAGGCAGAGCAGTTCGTGCCGGAAGGAGGGAAGTGATGAAGCTAGTTAAGCATTTCGATGCCTTCCTAAAGAACAGGGTTAATCTCAGTGACGGCCGCATCAAGCAGCTGGATGACCGGACCGAAGCCATCACCAATTTCCTCAAGTCCGGCGATGACGCGTTCGCGGAGAACTTCATCGCTGTGCTCCCACAAGGGA
>WOYI011391997.1_pt1 | contig 19397 bp, 17 predicted proteins | sample 6423411 | NCBI WGS metagenome assembly WOYI01 (sample SAMN13441803, study PRJNA592873) | oil field metagenome | biome: oil field; feature: oil-well bore; material: oil-contaminated soil; isolation source: oil-contaminated soil from oil-well borehole | place: Germany: Wietze | collected 2016-10-18 ... | reverse complement strand
CGGCGACCAGTACCGCGCGACCGATTTCCGCTTCCCCGGCAAGGGCAAGCTGACGATCAAGTTCGTCGGCGAGGACGGCACGGTGATCGAGCGCGACGTGTTCGACGCGCCGGGCGCCGGCGTGACGATGGCGATGTACAACCTCGACGCCTCGATCCTCGACTTCGCCCGCGCCTCGCTGAACTACGGGCTCGTGAAGGGCTGGCCGGTCTATCTCTCGACCAAGAACACCATCCTCAAGGCCTATGACGGCCGCTTCAAGGACCTCTTCCAGCAGGTCTTCGACGAGGAGTTCGCCGACAGGTTCAAGGCCGCCGGCATCACCTACGAGCATCGCCTCATCGACGACATGGTGGCGAGCGCCCTGAAATGGTCGGGCGGCTATGTCTGGGCCTGCAAGAACTACGACGGCGACGTGCAGTCCGACACCGTGGCGCAGGGCTTCGGCTCCCTGGGCCTCATGACCTCGGTGCTGATGACGCCCGACGGCAAGGTGGTCGAGGCCGAAGCGGCGCATGGCACCGTGACGCGCCACTATCGCCAGCATCAGGCCGGCAAGGAGACCTCGACCAACTCCATCGCCTCGATCTACGCCTGGACCGGAGGCCTGAAGCACCGCGCCAAGCTCGACGACAACGCCCAGCTCCTGAAATTCGCCGAGACGCTGGAGAAGGTCTGCGTGCAGACGGTCGAGGACGGGTTCATGACCAAGGACCTCGCACTCCTCGTCGGGCCGGACCAGAAGTGGCTGACCACGATGGGCTATCTCGAGAAGGTGGACGAGTACCTGAACAAGGCGCTGTCCTGATCCGGCTCGCCCCGGCTCGCGCCGGGGCGACCCGCGGGGAGGGCGCGGCCCTCCCGGACCCTCCCGGAGTATTTCCGGACAGAAAGTGAAGATGTGGCACTTTCTGTCTGCAAATACTCTCGGGGGTGAATTGGCCCGCAGGGGCAAGAGGGGGCCGACGGCCCCTTTTCGGTTTCCGCCTCTGGCTATTGGCCTCGATTTCCTCTATCGGGGCGCCAACTCAGGAAATGGCGGACCAAATGGACCTTCGCAATATCGCGATCATCGCGCACGTTGACCACGGCAAGACCACACTCGTGGATGAGCTTCTGAAGCAATCGGGCACCTATCGTGAGAATCAGGCCACGACCGAACGGGCGATGGACAGCAACGACATCGAGCGCGAGCGCGGCATCACCATCCTCGCGAAATGCACCAGCGTCGAGCATGACGGCATCCGCATCAACATCGTCGACACCCCCGGCCACGCCGATTTCGGCGGCGAGGTGGAGCGGATCCTGTCGATGGTCGATGGCGTCTGCCTGCTGGTCGATGCCGCCGAGGGCCCGATGCCGCAGACCAAGTTCGTGCTGGCCAAGGCGCTGGCGCTCGGCCTGCGGCCCATCGTCGTGCTCAACAAGGTCGACAAGCCCGATGCCGAACCCGACCGGGCGCTGAACGAGGTCTTCGACCTCTTCGCCAATCTCGGCGCCGACGACGACCAGCTCGACTTCCCGCACCTTTATGCGTCCGGCCGCTCCGGCTGGGCGGATACCGAACTGGACGGGCCGCGCAAGAACCTCGACGCGCTCTTCGACCTCATCGTCAGGCATGTTCCGGCACCCCGCCAGATCGCCGATGCGGGCAAGCCCTTCCGGATGCTGGCGACGACGCTTTCCGCCGATCCCTTCATCGGCCGCATCCTCACCGGCCGGGTGGAATCGGGCACGCTGAAAGTGGGCGAGACGATCAAGGCGCTTTCCCGCAAGGGCGAGCGGATCGAACAGTTTCGCGTGACCAAGATCCTCGCCTTCCGCGGCCTCGGCCAGCAGCCGATCGACGAGGCGCAGGCCGGCGATATCGTCACGCTTGCGGGCATGACCAGGGCCACCGTGGCCGACACGCTTTGCGATCTTTCCATCGACGTGCCGCTTCCCGCCCAGCCGATCGACCCGCCGACGATCTCCGTCACCTTCGGCATCAACGACTCGCCCCTCGCCGGCAGGGACGGCACCAAGGTGCAGTCCCGCGTCATCCGCGAGCGGCTGATGAAGGAAGCCGAGAGCAATGTCGCGATCAAGATCGAGGACACGCCGGGCGGCGAGGCCTTCGTCGTCTCGGGGCGCGGCGAGTTGCAGATGGGCGTTCTCATCGAGAACATGCGCCGCGAGGGGTTCGAGCTTTCGATCTCCCGCCCCCGGGTGATCTTCCGCGAGGAAAACGGCCAGCGGCTGGAGCCGATCGAGGAAGTCATCGTCGATGTCGACGACGAATATTCCGGCACGGTGATCGACAAGCTGACCGGCCAGCGCAAGGGCGACCTGGTCGAGATGAAGCCCGCCGGCGTCGGCAAGACCCGGATCGTCGCGCATGTGCCGTCGCGCGGGCTCATCGGCTATCACGGCCAGTTCCTGACCGACACCCGCGGCACCGGCGTCCTCAACCGCATCTTCCACGGCTGGGCGCCGCACAAGGGCCCGATCGAGGGCCGCCGCGTCGGGGTGCTGATCTCGATGGAGAACGGGGTTTCGGTGGCCTATGCGCTGTGGAACCTCGAAGAGCGCGGCAAGCTTTTCATCGGCGCGCAGGAGCAGGTCTACGAGGGGATGATCATCGGCGAGCACAGCCGCGACAACGACCTCGAGGTGAACCCCCTGAAGGGCAAGAAACTGACCAACGTCCGCGCTTCCGGCACCGACGAGGCGGTGCGCCTGACGCCGCCGGTGCGGATGAGCCTCGAAGAGGCCATCGCCTATGTGCAGGACGACGAGTTGGTCGAGGTCACGCCGAAGATCGTGCGGCTCCGGAAGCGCTTCCTCGACCCGCATGAGCGCAAGCGCCAGGCCCGCACCGCCTGACGCCCCTTCCCGCGCCCGGCTGATGTGCTAGACTGAGCGCCCGCAGCTTCGGGAAAGGAACGCGTAGTGGATATCATTGTCATGTTGCTGGTCGGCGCGATTGCCGGCTGGCTCGCCGGACAGATCGTCAAGGGCTACGGCTTCGGCCTTGTCGGCAATATCGTCGTCGGCATCGTCGGCGCGTTCGTTGCGGGTTTGATCCTGCCGCGCATCGGCTTCGGCATGGGCGGCGGCGTTCTCGCCGCGATCATCCACGCCACGATCGGTGCGGTCATCCTGCTGTTCCTCCTGAGGCTGGTGAAGCAGGCCTGATCGGGCTTTGCGGGCCGGTGCGGCGCGCCCCCCGTCGCCCGGGAACAAGGCGAAGCCGCCGGGCGCGCGCCTGCCCGTCCGGGCGGGCTGGCGCTTCTCCAACGCCGCGCGCCGAAGGGACGTTCGAAGGGGCGGCACGATAAACCGCCCCGAACGGGTGTTGCAGCGCCATCCCACGGGCAGGCGCTCGCCCGGCTTGCCTTGCGCCGTGCCTGCCAACATGTCCGCAAAGGGTTCGGACCCGTCTTCGGCTATGCGCCCGTATCCACCACCTCGAAATCATGCGTGACCTCGGCCACCGCCGCCATCATCGCCGAGGCCGAGCAGTATTTCTCCGCCGAAAGCTGCACCGCGCGTTCGACCTTCTTCGGATCGAGCCCCCTTCCCTTCACGGTGAAATGCATGTGGATCTTCGTGAAGACCTTGGGTTCGGTCTCCGCCCGCTCCGCCGTCACGTCGCAGGTGCAGTCCTCGATGGGCTCCCGCCCCTTCTCGAGGATGTGGACCACGTCGAAGGCCGCGCAGCCGCCGGTGCCGATGAGAAGAAGCTCCATCGGGCTCGGCCCCGGCTTCGGCTTGTCGCCGATCCCGTTGCCGAAGACGATCTTGTGACCCGCCTCGACCTCACCGGTAAAGGTGCGGTCCTCGACCCATTTCACGCGCGCTTTCATCCGGTTCTCCTTCGATCCACCTGCTTTCTATGAAACGCCGCGCGCCGCGCTGCAACGGGGTTTCCGCCTGTCGAACGCGGATGCGCGCCCGTCCGCAGCGGCGCGCGGCGTGTAGCTACGCGAAACCTACGCCAAACCGACGCGAAAAAGACGGCGAACCGACGGCCGGTTTCAGTGCAGCCGGAACTCGCCCACGACGTTGCGCCATTCCGCCGGGCCGATCAGCTTGCGGTGGCAGAAGCGGACCGAATGCAGCGGGCCCTGGATCTTTTCCTGCCAGAACTCGATGAAGCGAAACAGCTCCGGATAGTCCGGGGCAAGGTCGTATTCCTGCCAGATGTAGGAGTTGAGGACGTGCCGGTAATCCGGCATCCGGTAGAAGAATTCGGCCGTCGTGAGCCCGTAGCCCTTGAGCATCAGCTCCGTCTCGGCCCCCGGTCCGCTTGCGCGCATGGCTGCCTCCGTCAGTGCCTTCGTGACACGATGCTACACCAGATTTGGTTAACGGCAATGAAAACAATGTGTTATCATTGCGTTACCGGAACCGAGCGAAACCCGGGCGGCTGCCATTGCACCCTATGGATGGCATGGAGTATAGTTCCCGGCAACAATATCTAGCGCCCCGAAAGGGCCGAAGGACAGAGGCCGAGCATCCGTGACCGACACCCCGGAAACCCCTGAAAACGCTGAGGAAAAACCCCAGCGTCCCGTATATGACGGCCCCACCGTCGATATCGCGGAGGAGATGAAGACCGCCTATCTCGACTACGCGATGAGCGTGATCGTGAGCCGGGCGATTCCGGATCTCCGCGACGGGCTGAAGCCGGTGCACCGGCGCATCCTCTACGCGATGCACGAGACCGGCAATACCCACGACAAGCCCTACCGCAAGTCGGCGCGTCCCGTCGGTGACGTGATGGGCAAGTATCACCCGCATGGCGACGCCGCGATCTACGACGCCCTCGTCCGCATGGCGCAGGACTTCTCGATGTCGCTGACCCTGCTCGACGGCCAGGGCAACTTCGGCTCGATGGACGGCGACAACGCCGCCGCCATGCGCTACACCGAAGTGCGGATGGACAAGCCGGCCGCGTTCCTTCTTGCCGATATCGAGAAGGAAACCGTCGATTTCCAGGACAACTACGACGGCAAGGACCGCGAACCGACGGTGCTGCCGGCGCGCTTCCCGAACATGCTCGTCAACGGCGCGGGCGGCATCGCCGTCGGCATGGCGACGAACATCCCGCCGCACAACCTCGGCGAGGTGATCGACGGCACGCTGGCGCTGATCGAGAACCCGGACCTCTCGATGGAAGCGCTGATGGAGTTCATCCCGGCGCCGGATTTCCCGACGGGCGGCATCATCCTCGGCCGGTCGGGTGCCCGCAAAGCCTATCTCGAGGGGCGCGGCTCGGTCGTGATCCGGGCCAAGACCCGTGTCGAGGAGATCCGCAAGGATCGCTATGCCATCGTGCTGGACGAGATCCCCTACCAGGTCAACAAGGCGACGATGATCGAGAAGATCGCGGAAATGGTCCGCGACAAGAAGATCGAAGGCATCGCCCATGTCCAGGACGAAAGCGACCGCGTCGGCGTCCGGGTCGTCATCGAGCTGAAGCGCGATTCGACGCCCGAGGTGGTGCTGAACCAGCTTTTCCGCTTCACGCCGATGCAGACTTCGTTCGGCTGCAACATGCTCGCGCTGAACGGCGGCCGGCCGGAAACCCTCGCCTTGCGCGATTTCCTCACCTATTTCATCAGCTTCCGCGAGGAGGTCGTGGCCCGCCGGACCGCCTTCGACCTCAGGAAGGCGCGGGAGCGCAGCCATGTCCTCTGCGGCCTCGCCGTCGCGGTGTCGAACGTGGACGAGGTGGTGGCGACGATCCGCTCATCGGCCGACCCGGCGGAGGCCCGCGAAAAGCTGATGACCCGGCGCTGGCCCGCGCATGACATCGTCGAATACATCCGGCTGATCGACGATCCCACCCATCCGGTGAACGAGGACGGGACCTACAACCTCTCCGAAACCCAGGCCCGCGCGATCCTCGACCTGCGCCTCCAGCGCCTGACGGCGATGGGCGTCAAGGAGGTGACGGACGAGTTGCAGGACCTCGCGGCCAGGATCCGCGACTACCTCGATATCCTCGGCAGCCGCGAGCGGATCATGGCGATCATCTCGGACGAACTGCGCGAGGTGAAGGAGCAATTCGCCGTCCCCCGCCGGACCGAGATCGTCGACTGGGCCGGCGACATGGACGACGAGGACCTGATCGAGCGCGAGGACATGGTCGTGACGATCACCTCGGGCGGCTACATCAAGCGCACGCCCTTGGCCGATTTCCGCGCGCAGCGCCGGGGCGGCAAGGGCCTGTCGTCGATGGCCACGAAGGAGGACGACGTCGTCACCACCCTCTTCGTCGCCAACACCCATACCCAGCTTCTCTTCTTCACCACCGACGGCATGGTCTACAAGCTGAAGACCTGGCGGCTGCCGATGGGCAGCCGGACCACCAAGGGCAAGGCGATGATCAACATCCTGCCGATCACGCCCGGCACCTCCGTCGCCGCCATCATGCCCGTGGACGTGCCCGAGGAGGAATGGGAGGACCTTCAGATCTTCTTCGCCACCTCCGAGGGCGACGTGCGCCGCAACGCGCTGTCGGACTTCACCAACGTGAAGTCGAACGGCAAGATCGCAATGAAACTGCCCGAGGGCGTTTCCCTGGTGAATGCGCGGATCTGCGACGAGGCGGACGACGTGATGCTGGTCACGGCGCTCGGCCGGGCGATCCGCTTCCCGACGACCGAGGTGCGCATCTTCAAGGGCCGCGATTCCACCGGCGTGCGCGGCATCCGGCTCGCGGCGAAGGACGCGGTCGTGTCGATGTCGGTCATCCGCCATTTCGAGGCGAGCCCCGAGGAGCGCGCCGCCTATCTCAAGCAGCGCCGCCTCATGGCCGGCGTGACCGAGGACGAGGCGCCGGACGAGGACGAGGACGCCGTGGCCGAGGGCCAGCTTTCGCCCGACCGCTATGCCGAGATGTCGGCGGCCGAGGACCTGATCCTGACGATCACCGCGAAGGGTGCGGGCAAGATCTCGTCGAGCCACGACTACCCGGTGCGCGGGCGTGGCGGCCAGGGCGTGATGGCGATGGACAAGGCGATGCGCGGCGGGCGGCTCGTCGCCTCCTTCCCGGTCGAGATGGACGACCAGATCATGCTCGCCACCTCCACCGGCCAGTCGATCCGCTGCCCGGTGGACGGGATCAGCTTCCGCTCGCGCTCCGCCGGCGGGGTCCGGGTCTTCGACACCGCCAAGGGCGAGGAAGTCGTCTCGGTCGCGCGGATCGCCGACCAGGGCGAGGCGGACGAGGCCGAATAGGCCCCGTCGCGCCGTCGCGGAAATCCGCCCCGACCGGCCGCCGGTGGGGGCGTTGGAGGCCGGATTCCGCTGATGCGAGTCGATTCGACCCGGCCGGGCGCGCGATTGGCCACAACCTTGGCGAGAAGCCAGATCGGGAAACAATGGCGGCACCAAGCCTGCGATTGTCCCATATTGCCCTTAATAGCGGCCACATTTTAACAAGACTTTAAGCATTATTAACACATTCCAACCGAAGTCCCGCCCGATTTGGCTGACAATCATTCAATCAGGGGGCGACTGTTTCTGTTTTACAAGTGGTTTGGGTCTCGGTCTTTCAGTTGCCAGAGAAGGGACTACGTCATGGCGGAACACGGAACTATCAATTCTCAGCTGAACCAGAGCGGACAGAACCTCGTCCGCATCGTCATCGCATCCTACTTCCTGGCGGTTTCGCTGGGGTTCATTCCCGGAACGGTGGCCTGGCCGCTGACCGCGCCGTTCCTGCCCGAACCCTATGCCGACCTCGCCGGCAAGGCGGTGATCTTCACCACCGCCTATCTGGTCCTCGTCGGGGCCTGGCTGCGGGTCTCGGCGCTCTTGCTGGCCACGGTGCTCTTCTGGTCGAGCTACATCCAGAATATCGGCTCGAACAATCTCGAAGGCTTCTGGCGCGACCTGGCGCTGATCGGGGCGCTGATCCTGACCTATACCCAGACCCTGCCGCGCGCGCGTTCCCGCCGCTCGGCGCTGCACTGGACGCCGCGCGCCCGCAGGATCGCGCCGACCCAGATCGTCGCGCCACGGCGCGTGGTGATGGTCCCGCGGCGGGCGCGGCCCGAATCAGAGCGGCCCGAATCGGAACGCCCGCAACCCGCGCGGCCCGAATTCGTGAGCCATCAGTCTCCGCGCCCGCAGCCGGCCCGCGGCCTCCCCGTCCGGCCGCAGCTCGAACTCGTGCCCAGCGAAAACATCTTCCGCGACGATCCCGACCTCGCGCTGGCGTCCTGACCTTGCGTCAGGACTTGCAGGAATCGCGCCCCGGCCACATTCTCGCCACAACCTGCGGTTTATTTTAACGGAATTAACGCAATTTAAAGAATTTCCTCCGCAGCATTGGTCACCACTTCCCGCACGGTTGCGTGCATGTGCCACTGATCCAGCCGGTCGGAAGCCGGCCACTCACGGAGGACGAGACATGAGCCTGTTCGACACCACCGCCCACTATCCGGCCGGGCCCGCCCGGCGATCGTTCGGCAGCGTCGTGCTCGCCTCCCTCCTCGCCGGAGCGTTCCAGTTCCGCCGCACGCTCGAGACCGAAGCGGCCGCACCGACACCGCGCGACCGGCGGCGCGAGGCGGAGGACAGCTATCTCAGGGATATCGGCGTCGAGATCGGCTTCTGAGGCCGATCCCCTCCCCCCGGGGCTTTTCAATCCGCCCGACATGGCCTAAGTCGCGGCCATGGGCGACAGACTGCACATCGTCGGCGGCGGCATGGCCGGCTCGGAAGCCGCCTGGCAGGCCGCCAGCATGGGCGTTCCGGTCACCATCCACGAGATGCGGCCGAAGGTCGGGACCTTTGCGCACCGCACCGGCCATCTGGCCGAGATGGTCTGCTCCAATTCCTTCCGCTCCGATGACGATGAACGCAACGCCGTCGGCCTTCTCCACTGGGAGATGCGGGCGGCGGACGGGCTGATCATGGCGACGGCCGACCGCCACCGCCTGCCGGCCGGCGGCGCGCTCGCGGTGGACCGCGATCCCTTCGCCGAAGCCGTCACCGGAACGCTGCGCGCCCATCCGCTGATCACGATCTCCGGAGAGGAAGTGACCGCCCTGCCGGCGGACGGTGCCTGGATCGTCGCCACCGGCCCGCTGACCTCGGGCGCCCTCGCCGAAGCGATCCGGTCCGAGACCGGCACCGAGGCGCTGGCCTTCTTCGACGCCATCGCCCCCATCGTCTATGCCGAGAGCGTCGACATGTCGGTCGCCTGGATGCAGTCGCGCTACGACAAGGGCGAGACCGAGGACGAACGCACCGCCTACATGAACTGCCCGATGACCCGCGACCAATACGAGGCCTTCATCGACGCGCTTCTGGCGGCCGACAAGACCGAGTTCCACGAGGGCGAGGCTGACTCCTCCCCCGATCCCACCCCATATTTCGACGGCTGCCTGCCGATCGAGGTGATGGCCGAGCGCGGCCGCGAGACGCTGCGCTTCGGGCCGATGAAGCCCGTGGGGCTCACCAACGCGCATCGCCCCGAGGTGAAACCCTACGCGGTCGTCCAGCTCCGCCGCGACAATGCGCTCGGCACGCTCTACAACATCGTCGGCTTCCAGACCAAGATGAAGTATGGCGCGCAAACAGAGGTTTTAAAAAGCATTCCCGGCCTTGAGAACGCGCATTTCGCGCGCCTCGGCGGCATCCACCGCAATACCTTCATCAACTCGCCGACGCTCCTTGACGCCGGCATGCGCCTGAAGTCGCGCCCCCATATCCGCTTCGCCGGCCAGATCACCGGGGTCGAGGGCTATGTCGAAAGCGCGGCGATGGGGCTCCTGGCGGGGCGGATGGCCGCCGCGCAGATCCTCGGCCGCGACCTGCCGCCGCCACCGGCCGACACCGCGATGGGTGCCCTCGTCACGCATATCACCGGCGGCGCCGAGGCCAGGACCTTCCAGCCGATGAACGTCAATTTCGGCCTCTTCCCGCCGATCAACGCCAAGGGCGGCCGGCGCGGCCGCAAGGATCGCTACAAGGCCTATACCGATCGGGCGAAATCCTCGTTCCGGGAATGGCTTGCGGCCCATAGCTGATGCGGACGCGGTTCGCCCCCTCGCCGACCGGATACCTGCATCTCGGCCATGCCTATTCGGCGATGCTTGCCCATGACATGGCTGATGCGGCCGGGGGCGAGTTCCTGCTGCGGATCGAGGATACCGACCGCGCCCGCGTCCGCCCCGAATACGAGGCCGCGATCCATGAGGACCTGCGCTGGCTCGGTCTCGACTGGCCCGAACCGGTGCTGCGCCAGTCCGACCATCTCGACCGCTACGAGGCGATGCTCGACCGGCTGGCGGCGATGGATCTGTGCTATCCCTGTCGCTGCACGCGCGGCGATATCCGCGCGGCCCTATCCGCGCCGCAGGAGGGGGCCGGCCCCGACGGTCCGGTCTATCCCGGCACCTGCCGCGCCCGCCCGATGGCCGAGCGCGCGCCCGGCGACGCGATCCGCCTCGACATGACCCGCGCGCTCGCCCGGACCGGCGACGTGACCCGCCTCACCTTCCGCGAGACCGGACCGCAGCATGCGGGTCTTCAGCGGCTCGATCCCGACCGGCTCCTGAGCGAGGTCGGCGACGTGGTGCTCGCCCGGCGCGACATCGGGGCCGCCGCCTACCACCTTGCCGTCGTGACCGACGACGCCCTTCAGGGCATCACCCATGTCATCCGCGGCACCGACCTCTTCGAGGCGACCTTCCTGCACCGGCTCCTGCAGGCGCTCCTCGGCCTGCCGACGCCCCTCTACCACCACCACCGGCTGATCCGCGACGAACACGGCAAGCGCCTTGCCAAGCGCGACGATGCACGGGCGATCCGGACCTACCGCGATGCGGGCGCGACACCGGACGACATCCGGCGGATGGTCGGGCTGGTCTAGAGCGTTTCGGGTTTGCCTTGAACCGGAATTCGAACCTTTTTCGTTCGAATTCTGATACTTGCCGTACAAACATAAACCCGAAGCGCTTTGACGCTCAGCCCTGCGGCGCGAGGATCTCGACCTCGCCGCCCCCCCTGACGGCGGTGTAGAAGCATGACCGGCGGTTGGTGTGGCAGGCCGGCCCGGTCTGCTCGACCAGCACCAGAAGACAGTCGCGGTCGCAATCCACCCGCATCTCGACCAGCTTCTGGACGTGGCCCGACGTCTCGCCCTTCACCCAGAACGCCGCCCGCGACCGCGACCAGTAGGTCACCCGCCCGGTGGCAAGCGTCCTTGCCACCGCATCGGCGTTCATCCAGGCCAGCATCAAGACCTCGCCCGAACCGCGATCCTGCGCGACCACCGGGATGAGGCCGCGGTCGTCATAGACCAATGTCGCAGGATCGAAGGGCATGGGACCACCTTTCCAAGTCGCTTGTCGCGTCCTATCTATAGCGTTTCAGGTTTACCTTGAATCAGAATTCAAACTTTTCCTGTTCGAATTCTGATACTTGATTTCCCCACATAAACCCGAAACGCTTCAGGGGGCAAAGGCCGACAGGAAAAGCCATGAGCGACACCGACCTCATCAAGCTCTACTCGCAGCGCATCCTCGCGCTCGCCGCCGATATCCCGCACATGCGGCGGCTGGATCACCCGACCGCGACGGTGCGCAAGCGCTCGCCGCTCTGCGGCTCCACGGTCACGGTCGACGTCGCGGTGAAGGACGGACGGATCGTCGATTACGGCCAGGACGTGAAGGCCTGCGCGCTCGGTCAGGCCTCCGCCGCACTTTCGGGCGCGCACATGATCGGGCGGACGCGGGCCGAGGTCGAACGCGCCCGCGACGAGCTTCGCGCCATGCTGAAGGACGGCGGCCCGGTCCCCTCCGCGCCCTTCACCGGCTACGAGGTTCTGGAACCCGCGCGCGACTACAAGAACCGCCACGCCTCGATCCTCCTCGCGCTCGAGGCGACGGCGGAGGCGCTGGCCGAGGCCGAAGCGGCGGCCTGACCTTCTTCTGTTGAAAAATACCTCGGGGGGTCCGGGGGGCAGCGCCCCCCGGCGGATCGGGCGCGCAAGCGCCCGAAACAAAAAAACCGCCGCGATCCATGACGGATGCGGCGGCAGGAAGCGATTTCCGTTTTCCGGGCGCTTGGCTCGGGAAGAGCCGGGACTGGGGACAGGCGCGAAACCGGCGGAGAACCGCGAGGCAGTGACGGCAAGCTCAGATGAGGCTCGGCAGATGCAGCCCGACGATCAGCATGACGACGAGAGAGGCGAGACCGGCCATGTCCTCGGCGATGGTGCCCCGGGCGCGGAGCAGGACGGATTTCAGATCGGTTTTCATCGGGCAATCCCTTTGGCTACATCTCCGTTGCCTCTTTGTTCTCATATTGGAACCGCGCTGTAAAGAACTTTTTAAGAACATTCGCGAACGAAAGCCGAAAATCGTCAGCCGACCGTGATCAGCCGGATCGCCTTGTCCTGCTCCATCAGCCACAGAAGCACCCGCGCCGCCGCGCCGCGCGGCGAGGTCAGGCCGGGATCGTCGGCCAGGAGCTTGCGGGCATCGGTCTGGGCCACCGCCATCAGCGCCGACTGGCGTTCCAGATCGGCGATGCGGAACCGCGGCAGGCCCGACTGCGCGGTGCCGATCAGGTCCCCCGCCCCGCGCATCGCAAGGTCCTCCTCGGCGATGCGGAAGCCGTCCTCGGTCTCGCGCAGGATCGCCAGCCGGCGTTCGGCGCCGTCGTTGAGCGGCGGCTGATACATCATCAGGCAGGTCGATTCGGCCGCCCCGCGCCCGACCCGGCCGCGCAACTGGTGCAACTGCGCGAGGCCGAAGATCTCCGCCCGCTCGATCACCATGATCGAGGCATTGGGGACGTTGACGCCGACCTCGATCACCGTCGTCGCCACCAGCACCTTGGTCCGGCCCTCGGCGAAGGCGGCCATCGCCGCGTCCTTCTCCGCCGGCGGCATCTGGCCATGGACGAGGCCCACCACGCCTTCTCCCAGAGACGCGCGCAACGCCTTGAAGCGGTCCTCGGCCGCCGTCAGATCGACAAGCTCGCTCTCCTCGACCAGCGGGCAGACCCAGTAGGCCTGCCGGCCCTCGGCGACGGCCTGTCTCAGATGCCCGACCACCTCGTCATAGCGCCCGGTCGAGACGAGCGCGGTCTTCACCGGCTTCCGCCCGGCGGGCTTCTCGTCGAGGACCGAGACATCCATGTCGCCGTATTGCGCGAGGGAAAGCGAGCGCGGGATCGGCGTCGCGGTCATCACCAGCACGTCCGCCGTCAGCCCCTTGGCGCCGAGTTCCATCCGCTGTGCGACGCCGAACCGGTGCTGTTCGTCGACGATCGCCAGCCTCAGGTCGTGAAACGCCACATCCTTCTGGAAGACCGCATGGGTGCCGACGAGGATCTGGATATCGCCGGCCTTCAGCGCCTTCAGCTTCGCCGCCCGCTCCGCGCCCTTGTCGCGGCCGGTCAGCAGCTCCAGCACCACGCCCGCATCCTCGGCGAGCGGGCGCAGGCTCTCCAGGTGCTGGCGGGCGAGGATCTCGGTCGGCGCCATCATCACCCCCTGCCCGCCCGCCTCGACCGCGACCAGAAGCGCCATGAAGGCCACGAGCGTCTTGCCGGAGCCGACATCGCCCTGCAAAAGCCGGCTCATCCGCGTGTCGGCGGCCATGTCGGCGGCGATCTCGGCCATCGCCCGCTCCTGCGCGCCGGTCGGGCGGTAGGGCAGCGCCTCCAGCACCTTGCGCTGATACACCCCGGTCGCCACGCTCGCCCGTCCCTTGCCGCGACGGAGCGAAGCACGGGCAAGCGCGAGGGTCAGCTGATGGGCGAACAACTCGTCATAGGCCAGCCGCTGGCGCGCCGGGGCTTCGGCGGCAAGATCGGACATGCTTGCCGGCGCATGGGCGGCGCGGACCGCCTCGGCCCAGCCCGGCCATTTCTCGCGCGCCTTGAGCGCGGCGTCGATCCAGTCGGCAAGCTCCGGCACCCGGGCGAGGCTCGCCGACACCGCCTTCTGCACCAGCTTTTGCGTGATCCCGGCGGTCAGCGGATAGACCGGCTCGAATTCCGGCAGGTCGCGCGCCTCCTCGGGTCGCAGGATATGGTCGGGATGGACCATCTGGGCGAGGCCGTCGAAAATCTCGATCTTGCCGGAGATCACCCGCCTTTGCCCCGTCGGCAGTTGCTTTTGCAGGTAATCCGCCTTGGCGTGAAAGAAGACGAGCTGGAATTCCGTCTCGGCATCGCGGACGAAGACCCGCGCCGGACCACCCTTGCGGCGGGCGGGCACATGGGCGCCGACCTCGACCTCGACCGTGACCGTGGCGGGCGGCACACAGTCACGGATCGAATGTTTCAGGCGGCGGTCAACGCCGGCATAGGGCAGCGTGAAAAGAAGGTCGCGCGGCCGCTCGACGCCCATCTGCGCGAAATGCTTCGCGGTCTTCGCGCCGACACCGTCGAGCGTCTCCAGCTCCGCGAAGAGCGGGAAGAGGATCGCCGGCCGGCTCATCCGCCGATCAGCCTCAGCCAGGCATCCTCGTCGATCATCTCGATGCCGAGTTTTTCGGCCTCCTTCGCCTTCGACCCCGCGCCCGGACCGGCGATCACGAGGTCGGTCCTTGGCGAGACCGAGCCCGAGACCCTGGCGCCGAGCGCCTCGGCCCGCGCCTTCGCCTCGGCGCGCGTCATCCTTTCGAGCGTGCCGGTGAAGACGACGGTCTTGCCGGCGACCGGCGAGGCGGTGGCGGGCGCCTCGGGCGGCAGGTCGGTGATCGGCAGGGCGATCAGCCGGTCGATCGCCGCGCGCTCCTTCGGGTTGGCGAGGCTGTCCGACAGCGACAGCGCGAGGACCGGGCCGATACCGTCGGTGCCGACCAGATCCGCCCAGGCGGCGGCGGCGTCCTCGGGGACGGCGGCCTGCGTCAGGGCCGCGGTTCTCGCTTCCTTGATACGGGGGCGGCGGCCCTCCTTCCTGGCCGCGTCGCGCTCCGCCTTCTCCGCCAGATCCGCGGCGCGATGGGCCTCGGCGGCGGGACGGGCCAGGTCGAGCGCGGCGACGAGCGCCTTCCAGCTTCCGTAATGGCGCGCGAGGTCCTGTGCCGCGACCTCGCCCACATGGCGGATGCCGAGCGCGAAGATCAGGCGCGAAAGCTGGATATTTCTTTTGTCGTCAATAGCCTGGAAGAGGTTTCTCACCGATTTCTCGCCGAATCCCTCGCGGTTCTTCAACTTGCTCGGATTCGCCGCGTCGCGCGCCGCCAGCGTGAAGATGTCGGCCGGTTCGCGGATCGGCAGGGTGTCGTCTGCAAAGAACATCTCGATCTGCCTGGCGCCGAGGCCCTCGATATCGAACGCGGCGCGGGAGACGAAGTGCTTCAGCTTCTCGACGGCCTGCGCCGGGCAGATGAGCCCTCCGGTGCAGCGGCGGACGGAATCGCCCTCCTCCCGGACGGCGTCGGAGCCGCATTCCGGGCAGGTGGTCGGGAAGACGTAGGGCACGGCATCGGCAGGGCGTTTCGCGAGGTCGACATCGGCCACTTTCGGGATCACGTCGCCGGCGCGGTAGACCTGCACCCAGTCGCCTTCCCTTATATCCTTGCCGCCCCGGATCGGGTCGCCGTTCGAATCGCGACCGGCGATGTAGTCCTCGTTGTGAAGCGTCGCGTTCGAGACGACGACCCCGCCCACCGTCACCGGCAGGAGCCGCGCCACCGGGGAAAGCGCGCCGGTGCGGCCGACCTGGATGTCGATCGCCTCGAGCCGGGTCCAGGCAAGCTCGGCCGGGAACTTGTGGGCGATGGCCCAGCGCGGCGTGGTCGAACGGTAGCCGAGCCGGTGCTGCAGCGCGAGGTCGTCGACCTTGTAGACCACGCCGTCGATATCGTAGCCGAGGGTGGCGCGTTTCTGCTCGATCTCACGATAGGCTGCAAGAAGCGCCTCCGGTCCGTCGCAGCGCCGGGTGAGCGGGTTCGTGGCGAAGCCGAGGGCGTTCAGGCGCTCGATAGCCTCCATCTGCGTCGCGGCCAGAGGTTCGGAATGCTCGCCCCACGCGTAAGCGAAGAACCGGAGTGGCCGGGATGCGGTCACGCCGGCATCGAGCTGGCGCAGCGAGCCGGCGGCGGCGTTGCGCGGATTGGCGAATGTCTTTGCCCCCGCCTCGGCCTGCCGTGCATTCAGCGCCGCGAAATCAGCGTGGCTCATATAGACCTCACCGCGCACTTCCAGAACCGCCGGCGCGCCGGTCAGCGTTTCGGGAATATCGGCGATGGTCCTCGCGTTCCCGGTCACGTCTTCGCCAGTCTCGCCATCACCCCGGGTCGCCGCCTGAACCAGTCGGCCGTGTTCATAGCGCAAGGACAGCGACAGTCCGTCGATCTTCGGCTCGGCGGTATAGATCAGCGGCGCGTCGGGGCCGAGGTTCAGGTAACGGCGGATGCGATCGTCGAAATCGCCGATCTCCTCGGGCGCGAACGCATTTTCGAGACTGAGCATACGCACCGCATGCCGGACCTTGGCGAAAGTCTCGGACGGGGCCGCGCCGATCTGCGCGGCCGGGCTTTCGGCCGAGGCAAGCCCGGGAAACCGCGCCTCGATCGCCAGAAGCCGCCGCTTCAGCGCATCGTATTCGGCATCCGAGATCTCCGGCGCGTCCTCGGCATGGTAGGCCCGGTTCGCCCGCGCCACCGCCTCGGCCAGCCGCGACCACTCCGCCGCCGCCTTCGCGGCATCGAGATCGGCGACCGCGAGCCCGGCCGCCTCGTCCCCCGAGGCGCCGGTGCCGGAAGGCGTCTTTGCGGCAGACATGAAAGGACCTCCCCGAAGCTGACCCCGAAAGTGTTAGGGCGCCGGTCCGGAGAGGTCCAGTCTTCGCGTAGCTGCCCGCATTCCCGCGTGCCGGTCCGACCGCGCCCGCCCCCCGGGGACGCGGGGTCTGCGCCGGTCAGGCGCCGACGGCGATCTTGCGCGGCTCGCTCGACGAGCTCGGCTCGCGCAGCACGTAGCCGCGCCCCCAGACCGTCTCGATGTAGTTGTCGCCGCCGGTCGCCTCGGAGAGTTTCTTGCGCAATTTGCAGATGAAGACGTCGATGATCTTCAATTCGGGCTCGTCCATGCCGCCGTAGAGATGGTTGAGGAACATCTCCTTCGTCAGCGTCGTGCCCTTGCGGAGCGACAGAAGCTCCAGCATCTGGTATTCCTTGCCGGTCAGATGCACCGGCGTGCCGCCGACATCGACGGTCTTGGCGTCGAGATTGACGTCGATCTTGCCGGTCTTGATGATCGACTGGGCATGGCCCTTCGAGCGGCGGATGATCGCGTGGATCCGCGCCACCAGTTCCTCGCGGTGGAAGGGCTTGGTCATGTAGTCGTCGGCGCCGAAGCCGAAGCCGCGGATCTTGTTTTCGGTATCGTCGGCGCCCGAGAGGATCAGGATCGGCGTATCGACCTTCGACAGCCGGAGCTGGCGCAGCACTTCGTGCCCGTTCATGTCGGGAAGGTTGAGGTCGAGAAGGATCAGGTCGTAGTCGTAGAGCTTGGCCAGGTCGATGCCTTCTTCCCCGAGATCGGTGCAATAGACATTCAGATTGGCGTGGGTCAGCATCAACTCGATACTGCGGGACGTGGTGGGGTCGTCCTCTACCAACAGGATTCTCATCAGGCGTTCTCCGCGTTAATCCCTCGATCACCGACACACTGGAACAGAATGGTTAATCACAAGTTACCGTAGCGCCGGGAATGTTGCGATCAACCTAAAGTTGCCGGAATTTCTGGATCGCCGTGACTTTCAGGGCCTTTTCGCCGTGCTTCTCGACGGCGTCGCGCCAAAGCGCGAACTCCTCCTCGCTGAGCGCATAGCGCTCAAGCGCCTCTTTCATCGGCAAAAGCCCGTAAACCACCGCCTTGACCACCCGCGCCTTGCGGCTCGCCACCCAGCGGCGGGTCTCGGCCGGCGGCAGATCGGCCCGCGTCATGATCGTCCCGTCGGGAAGCGTAATCGCCCTTGGCCCGTCGATTTTCTTCAGGAACATGGTTCACCCCTTGTCTTCGCCCGCGGAAAATCTGGACCGCCGGACTTAAGGAGGGGTGAAACTGCGGGTTGTGAGTAGATAGGATTTTCCTATATTCCATTCCATCTTCCCCGGAGTGCATGATGGCGCTGGATCACCTCGGACTGAATTCGCTCGGCCTGCCGAAGCCCCCCGCCGAAACGCGGGTCGTCGTCGCCATGTCCGGCGGCGTCGACAGCTCGGTCGTGGCGGCGATGCTGAAGGAGGAGGGCTACGATGTCGTCGGCGTCACCTTGCAGCTCTACGACCACGGCGCGGCGCTGGCCAGGAAGGGTGCCTGCTGCGCCGGGCAGGACATCCACGACGCCCGCCGCGTGGCCGAGGCGATGGGGTTCCCGCATTATGTCCTCGACTACGAGAACATGTTCCGCGCGGCGGTGATCGACGAGTTCGCCGACGCCTACCTTGCCGGCGCGACGCCGGTCCCCTGCATCCGCTGCAACGAGCGGGTGAAGTTCAAGGACCTGCTGGCCACCGCGAAGGACCTCGACGCGGATTGCATGGCGACCGGGCACTACATCCGGCGCAAGATGGGTTCGGCCGGGCCGGAGTTGCACTCGGCCGCCGATGCGAGCCGCGACCAGTCCTATTTCCTGTTCTCGACGACGCCGGAACAGCTTGCCTACCTGCGCTTTCCGCTCGGCCACCTCGGCTCCAAGGCCGAGACGCGGGCGCTCGCGGCGAAATACGGGCTGAGCGTGGCCGACAAGCCCGACAGCCAGGACATCTGCTTCGTGCCGAACGGAAACTACGCCAGCGTGATCGAAAAGCTGCGCCCCGGCGCCGCCGATCCGGGCGAGATCGTCGATACGGCAGGCCATGTCCTCGGGCAACACCGGGGCGTCATCCACTACACGATCGGCCAGCGCCGCGGCCTCGGCATCGGCGGGCTCGAGGACCCGCTCTACGTGGTGAAGCTCGACCCCGAGACCCGGCGCGTCGTCGTCGGGCCGAAAGAGGCACTCTCGACCCGCACGGTGCCGGTGCGCGAGATCAACTGGCTCGGCGACGGCGCCTTCGACGCGGTCGCCGAACGTCCGGTCCATGTCCGCATCCGCTCCACCCGGCCGCCGCGGCCGGCGGTGATCCGGCCGCTGTCGGCGACGACGGCGGAGGTCGAGCTTCTCGACCCCGAAGAGGGCGTCAGCCCCGGCCAGGCCTGCGTCTTCTACGAGGCGGAAGGCAGCCGCATCCTCGGCGGCGGCTGGATCTGGCGCGGGGGCTGATCGCGCTTCATCTTGCCACAAATATCCCCGCCGGAGGCTTCCCCGGCTGCCGCAGGACGCTCCGCGGGGGATATTTTCCGGCAAGATGAAGCGGGATCAGTCCCCCGCGCGTCACAGATGCGCGAGAACGGAGCGCGCGGCGCGCAGGCCCGGCGCC
>WOYI010454742.1_pt2 | contig 19409 bp, 21 predicted proteins | sample 6423411 | NCBI WGS metagenome assembly WOYI01 (sample SAMN13441803, study PRJNA592873) | oil field metagenome | biome: oil field; feature: oil-well bore; material: oil-contaminated soil; isolation source: oil-contaminated soil from oil-well borehole | place: Germany: Wietze | collected 2016-10-18 ... | reverse complement strand
GCCTCTTCCCTTCCGTTATCTGGTCGTTATAGAGTTCAACCACGGAAGTTGTTTGCTGTGGCAACGACCGCATGTGATTGCAGGACACTCTTGGTGCAAGGGACGAGTACGGGCCGGTCGGGAGCCTCTCCGACCGGCCCTGACTTGTGCCGGGACGGCTACACCCCGCCGCCTACACCCCGCCGCCTCCACCGCCTCCGCCTCCACCGCCCGACGACCCGCCGCCGCTCGAGCCGCCCGACGTAGAGGACGAGGACGCAGAACTGGCCGACAGCGAGCTGATGCCCGAAGAGAACGAACCGGCATTGAAGCCGTGCGAGCCCACGTACCAGGCGGGTGAATTGTCCGGACCGTAGAGCACCGCCAGGTGCTCGGCCCACTGCTTCTCCTGGCCGAACACCACGGCATAGGGCAGCAGCACTTCATACAGCTTCAGCATCTGCGCGGGGTCGTTCGGGTCGATCCGCACCCGCTCGGCGCCCATCGGCGACTGCAGCATTCGGATGCGGTCGGCCTCGGCCCACTCGATGAACTCCTTGAGGCCGGCCAGATGATCGCGCACCTCCGCTCCCGCGGCGGTGAGCGGCTTGCGCGAGACCAGGCCAATCACGATGAAGAGCACCAGGCCCGAGGCGACGATCAGCAGGATCGGGATCAGCGGGTCGACCGACGCGGCGAAGGCGAACATCGCGGTGAGGAACACCAGCGCGCCTGCGCCGATCGACGCGAGTACCGGCCACGCGCGAACACGCGCGGACACATCCCGCCGCAGACCGCGCCGCGCGAGCTCCACGTTCGCCAGCTTGAGGATGTTCTGCGCGGCCGCCGAGAACCGGGTGTCGGTGTTGCCGAACTCATACTCCGTGCCCGGATCGAGTAGGGGGAAGAGACCGGCAAGCAGCAGCTTGCCGTCGCCATCCGCGCGCGTCGGGTCGATCAGCTGCGCCTTGAGCTTGACCCCGCCGAAGAACTTGCGCTCGCCCTCCACGATCCGGATGCTGCCCACGACGGCCTGCTCCAGCACCTCCGCAGGGATCGCCTTGGTGGTCTTGCCCAGCAGCACGGCGCTCTCGAGGGCATCGACGCCCGGCGGCGGCGTGTACTCGGCGATGATCGTCGGTCGGCCCGGCTCATCGCGCAGGTGGCGCGCACGTGTCACGATGCCGAAGACCAGCGCGGCCAGAACGCCCAGGCCGGCGACGCCGTTGAGCCAACCCCAGGGCGAGGCGAGGTACGACGAGTCGAACGGTGCGAACGTGCCCTTCTCGAACGCGACCGCGATCGTGACGGTCTGGTAGGCGTACACCGGCGAGGCGCCGGCCTCGAACGTCGCGCCGCCGTCGGGCGCCGCATCCACGAAGATCCCGCACATGTCGCCAGACCCCTGGTAGCCGACATAACACGACTGCGCACCGACGAGCGAGTCGGCGAGGTCGGCCGGGACGACGAGGTGCACCGAGACCCGACCGAAGTCCTGCTGCCACTCGGTGCCGTTGACGTCCCAGTAGAACTCGTCGACGCCGGTGTCTTCGAAGAACCGCGCGACGTTGTGCAGCGTGTAGGTGAAGACGTAGGTCTGCGCCCCGCGCACGTAGTCGTCGGCGCGCGAGGTCATCGTGAAGTAGCCGTCCTCCGACCCGGTCTCGGACTCGCGCGGGTTGCCCAGCCCGTCGGTGATCGAGACGAGCTCGGGATTCAGGGGTGCACCGAGATACGAATCGGGGATGCTGCGCCTCATGCCCCGATTCTGGTCATAGTCCGGAAAGCGCGCGACGAACGTCTCTTCGACCAGGAGCGTGCTGGTGCCGTCGTCAGCTCTGCCGAGCGTGTACTGCACGTCCATGCTGTCGAACGAGAAGTCGTTCACGTCGGTCGAGGCCGCGGCGGTGCCATCGCTGCTGGACGAGCTGAACGAGCACGCTGAGAGCAGCGCGACGGGCAGCCCCAAGGCCACCAGAGCGATGAAAAGCACACGCAGCAGCTTCGGACCCATGTTCGCCAGCCTAGATCCCTCCCCTTCGTTTACAGTGGTGCCTATGACCGACCGGCGTCTCGCGATCGACGCGTGGGAGAGCCTGTTCCGTGCGCAGCACGAGGTGTTCGACGAGATCAGCTGCGACTTCGACGACACGACCCTCACGCAGAGCGAGTACGATGTTCTGCTCACCGTCACACGCAGCGACGGCATGACCGCACGCCTGCGAGATGTGACGGCCAACATGCTCATCAGCCAGCCGAGCGTTTCGCGCCTGGTCGACCGCATGGCGGCGCGAGGACTGATCTCCAAATGCGCCGACCCTGAAGACGGTCGGGGTTCGCTCGTGCGGGTGACCGCGGAGGGCGCGGCGGCGTTCCGCAAGGTCGCCTCGAACCACGGGCGTACGATCGCCCACCGGATGTCGCTCCTCGACGACGGTGAGCTCGCGCAGCTTCGCGACCTCACCGCCAAGCTGCGCAAGCAGCAGGAAACCAGCTAGCCCGCTGCTCCAGCCGCGCCCGCCGAACGTCACGGTCCTGCCGTGCGTCACCACGTAGTAGTCCTCGCACAGCTAAGCGACGATCTCGCCGGGATTCGAGCCGGGGCCGAAGCCCCTCTCGGCCGCCAGCTCGATGAGCAGGCGACCATTACTGCCACCAAGTTCAACGCACGATGGCAGCGCATCGGCATCACGGAGTTCGTCTGCCGCTCGTTCGAACTGATGCTCGCCGCCGCCGCGCGCAGACAGCCCTCGCGCGGCAGCCCTCAGCATTCGATGACGTTGACCGCGAGGCCGCCCTCGCTCGTCTCCTTGTACTTGTGGCTCATGTCGATGCCGGTCTGGCGCATCGTCTCGACCACTGCATCCAGCGAGACGTAGTGCGAGCCATCTCCGCGCAGGGCCAGCCGGGCCGCAGTGACCGCGGTCGAGGCGGCGATCGCGTTGCGCTCGATGCACGGGATCTGCACGAGTCCGCCGACCGGGTCGCACGTGAGACCGAGGTGGTGCTCCATCGCGATCTCGGCCGCGTTCTCGATCTGCCGGTTGGTGCCGCCCATCACCGCGGTCAGTCCGCCCGCGGCCATCGCGCACGCCGATCCGACCTCGGCCTGACAGCCGCCCTCAGCACCCGAGATGGATGCGTTCGCCTTGAAGAGCGACCCCAGCGCGGTCGCGGTGAGCAGGAACCGACGGATGCCGCGGCGCCGGTTCGCGTCGGCGATGAGCTCCTCATCGATGTCATCGGGCACGACCGGCCCGAGCTGCCGGCGGCCGGCGAAGCCCAGCAGCGCGCTGCCGACCAGCTCGCCGTACGGAGTGACCGCGTTCTCGGCACCGAGCCCCGAGTCGGCGAGGAAGCGCCACCAGTACATCGCGACGGCGGGCAGAATGCCGGCCGCTCCGTTCGTGGGAGCGGTCACGACCCGACCTCCCGCCGCGTTCTCCTCATTCACCGCGAGCGCGAACGCGCCGAGCCATTCGCCCGGCAGCTCGCGCCGGCCGTCGTGCTCGGCCTCTTCGAGCTGCTCGCGGATCGCGCTCGCCCGGCGCTTGACGTGCATCAGTCCGGGCAGCGCCCCGCCGTGCTGCAGCCCTGCCTCGACGCACGCCGACATGGCGTCCCAGATACGGTCAAGGCCGGCGGCGATCTCCTCGTCGGTGCGCAGCGCCTCCTCGTTGATGCGCGCCGCCTCGGCGACCGTGATCCCACGCTCATCGCACAGCTCCAAGAGCGCCCCCGCGCTGTCGAACGCGAGCGGAAACGCGTGTGCCGCCACCCGCGACGGCTCGCCTTCGCGGCGGATGAAGCCGCCGCCGATCGAGTAGTAGGTGTCACTCAGCAGGAGACCCTCGACCGGCCCGTCACCGACACCCGCCGGCGTGGCATCAGGAACCGGCGCGACACCCGTGCTGCGTACGCCTGCCGCCGCCAGCCGGACCGCGACAGCATCCGGTGTCGAGCCCGCCGTCGACCACGCCTCGAGCGTCATCGCGTTCGGATGGCCCGGCAGCCGCACGCGCGCGGCGAAGACCACGTCCGACTTCGCGAACGCGACCGGGTGCGTGCCGTCCAGCATCACCGAGGCACTCGCAGGCCATGACGTCCACGCCGAGCGCACGACAGCCGGGTCAACCGTCTCGGGTGAAAGTCCCTGCAGCCCGGCAACGACGGCGTCCGGTGTACCGTGGCCGACCCCGGTCGCGCCGAGCGAACCGTACAGCGTGCAGGTGATCCGCAGGACACGATCGAGCAGCCCCCCCTCGCGCAGGCGGACCGCAAAATCACGGGCCGCCCGCATGGGGCCGACCGTGTGGGAGCTCGAGGGTCCTACTCCGATGGAGAACAACTCGAACGCCGAGACGTATGCGCTCACACGTTCAGGCTACGCCCCCGGCCGGAGTCGCTCACACGTGCACCGGCCGACCCGCACGTGCACCACGGCACCTGCTCCGGCGACCTCGCGAACTGCGGCGGCCGCGCGTTCGGCGGCGTCGCCGCTTCGCTCCGACTGCCCGAACGCGGAATGCCCTGGACCGTGCGGTCCAGGGCATTCCGTCGATCGGGCTACTGCTCGACGGGTTGCGGCTCGCTGCTCTCGTGGGCGCGCAGCACCGGCGACGCGCTCTCGGTCTCGACCTCGATCTTGCGGGGCTTGGCCTTCTCGCTGACCGGGATGGTCACGTGCAGCACACCGTTGCTGTAGTTCGCGGCGATGCGCTCAGTGTCGATGCCCTGGCCGAGGCTGAGCTGACGCAGGAAGCTCGCGGCCTCGCGCTCGCGTGTGATCCACTTGACGCCCTCGCCTCCGGCGAGAGTGCGCTCGGCGCGAATCGTCAGCAACTGGCCGTCGACGTCGATGTCGACCGAGCCCGGGTCGATGCCCGGCAGATCGGCGGTCAGCACATAGTGGTCACCGTCGCGGTACAGATCCATCGGCATCCGGCGGGGTCCGCGGCGCGGGTCGAACAGGCTCGACGCGAAACGGTCGAACTCACGGAACGGGTCGTAGTTGGCCATGATTCATCTCCTTGTCGCAGGGCCGGACGTCTCGCCCGGCGGTGTGTTTCCGATAAGTTGAGTCCTCACGACTCAACTACGTTCAATTTAGCACTCTACAGTCGAGAGTGCCAGTCGTTCGCCCACAGCGAATCCCCGGTCAGGGCGATATCGGTTCGGCTCGTCTCGAGAACGCGAAGGAGGCCGTGCAGCCCGGCGTCAGTGCCGCTGGAAGGCCACGAGACCGACGGTGTTTCCCTCGGTGTCCGTGATGAACGCCTGCCACTCGTCGTGGCCCGCGGGCCCGAGCGTGTCTTCATGGTGCGTGAAGATGACATGCGGACGCGACACGACATCGACGAGCCCGCCCAGACGGTCGAGGGCGTCATGCACGTTCTCGACGTACAGGTAGAGGAGGGATGCGGGAGCATTGCGGTCGAGCAGCAGCCGTACGCCGTCGAGGTCGAAGAAGACCAATCCCGATTCGTCGAAACGGGCGATCGGTGCGGACTCGAGCAGCACAGTGTAGAAGTCCGCGGCGCGGCCGAGGTCATCGGCGTGCAGCGCCACTTGAACGAGTCTCATCGCGGCCTCCCGTATCCAATGACACCAGTCTGTCAGCCCCCCGCGCGAGACCCTATTGTGAAACGGGCACCAGCGATGCACGAAGGAGTGTCATGCCGAGACTCACCGCCGAGTGGACGGGCGACATCGTCGAGGTGCGGCGCATAGCCTCCGAGGCTTCCGGCGCATTCGACGCGGCCGCATCGTGGAACGCGCGACCGCTCGAGTGCGGTTTCGAGCTACCGGCGGGTGAACCCGGCGCTCGGCACGATGCAGGAGCTCTCAGCCCTGGCCGCCGACCTGCGGCTGGCCGGCATCTCGCTGGTCGTGGACTTCATCTTCAACCACACCAGCAACGAGCACGAATGGGCCCGGAAGGCGATCGCGGACAAGCCGGGCTACGAGGACTTCTACCTGATCTTCCCGGATCGCACGATGCCCGATGCGTACGAGAAGACCGTCCGAAAGATCTTCCCCGACGATCACGCGGGCTCTTTCGTGCAATTGCCGGACGGCCGGTGGACCTGGTCCACGTTCCACCACTTCCAGTGGGACCTCAACTATGCCAACCCGGCGGTGTTCCGGGCGATGGTCGGCGAGATGCTCTTCCTCGCGAACCAGGTGTCAGCCGACGCGTGAGCGGATCGGATCCAGCACAGCCTCCGCCGCCCAAGCTGCGGCGTCGGCGATATCGCGGCGGTTCATTCCGAACTCCCGGCGGAACGTGACCCAGGTCGCCGCCGAGTCGAGGTGCGCCAGCGCCGCGACGATCGCTCGGCGCTCAGCGTCTCCGAGCGCCGGGATCTCAGCATCGATCATCTCCTCGAGCATCGCCCGCCGCGGGCTGGGCGCGGCACCGCCTATCCCTCGCATGGTCGTTTCGGCCACCACATGGGCCAGCTCCGGGCGATGGTCGTAGGACTCCATCGCGGCCCGGATCGTAAGAGGCATGTCGAAGATGCTCGGTGAATCCTGCCGCACGAAGACCCTGCTCTCGATCCATGCCGCCGTGGCCAGCAGGAGATCTACCCTGGTCGCGTAGTTGCGGAAGACGGTGCGCTCGCCGACGCCCGCACGTCTCGCGATCAGCCGGAACGAGACGTCGTCCGTGCCGAGCTCCTCGATCAGGTCGGCGTAGGCGGCGAGGATCGCCTCCTGGGTGCGACTCACGTCGCCGTCCGCGTGCGCCGGTGGATCGGTGGTCGCCGACATCGTCAGCCGAGCGCCCGGCGCGAGACGCTGTCCATCGCGGTGTCGGTGATGATCAGCAGGCCGCCCAGGACCTCGCCGACGGTGCGATCGAAGACGTCCGAGATGGCCGGCGCACTCATCTCGAAGCCGGTCCGCATGCGAGCCCAGAACTGGGCCGAAGCAAAGTAGCGCAAGGTGGCCGCCACGCGGCGCAGATCCCGCGCGTTCACCGACGGATGATTCGTGGCGAGCATCGCGACCAGCGCTCGGGTGAAGAAGGTGGGCTCCGGCTCGCCGGTCGGTGAGATGGATGCAGCGCGCGCACACACGAAGGCGAACGCCGGTGACGAATCGAAGGCGAGGAACCGGGCGCGCACAGCCTGCCGGAACTGCGGCAGAGTGACGAACGGCGGCAACGGGAACTCGGTGGATTCGATCCACCCCGCGACGCCCTCCAAGAGGTGCGACCTCGTCGGGAAGTGACGGTAGACGGTCCTCTCCGACACGCCGACCGCGTCGCCGAGACTGCGGTACGAGATGTCGTCGAACGGGTGCTCGCGCAGAGCCACGGCGGCGTGGGCGAGGATCGCGGTCGGAGTGTCGACGCCCTCCGCCATCATCCGCCCCTTCCCTTCTGCCGCCTGGCCGGTGCGGTCGGCTCGGCGGGCAGCACATAGCGATCCGAGTCATCCAGCGTCAGTGCGAGTGAAGACACGTACTGCGTCTCTCCACGAGCCCCGCGCTCCGCAGAGGCCAGCATATCCGGACGCTCGAACGTGTAGCCGGTGACGTGGCAGCGAAGCCGCTCACCCGACGGGTTGCCGTCGGCATCGAGGATCGGCGAATCGATGCCGTCCGTCTGGCGTCGCAGATAGTACCTGCCGCCCGTGATCAGCGCCATGAGCGGGGTCGTGATCACCGCGATGCCGATGGCGATCAGCACCGAGAACGGTCGCACCTCTTCGCCGAACAGTCCCCCGAACACCGCCAGCGACAGGAGCGAAGCCAGGCCCACCGACACGAGGCCGACCGGATTCCAGTCGCGCAGCATCCCGCGTCGGAACTCGGGGACGATCGGCGAGATGTGAAGGACGTGCTTGTTGATCGCGATGTCGGCGGCGATCGTGACGAGCCACGCCATCACGACGTTCGCGTAGAGGCTGAGCACGAAGCTGATGAGACTGAAGACATCCATCATCATGAGCGCGAACGCGATGGCCAGGTTGAAGAAGATGAAGATCGATCGGCCCGGGTAGGTCTTGGTAAGCCGCGTGTACACGTTCGACCAGGCCAACGACCCGGAGTAGGCGTTCGTGACGTTGATCTTGACTTGGGCGACGACGACGAGCACGAGCGCCAGCCCGACCGCCAGCCACTCCGGCATGATCGACTCGTAAAGGGCGATGAACTGGCGGACCGGCTCGGCGGCCCGCTGGCCGAGACTCGGGTCGACACGGGTGATGAGGTACACCGCGAGGAAGACACCGATGACCTGCTTCATACCGCTGAAGAGCACCCAGCCGGGCCCCGCAAACAGGAGCGAGGCCCACCATGACCGCCGGTTCAGGCGGGTGCGCGGCGGCATCACCCGGATCACGTCGATCTGCTCGGCCAGCTGCGGCGTCAGCGCGAAGCAGACCGCGGCGCTCGCGACGACCGCATCGAAACTGACCGCGCCATCGGACTCGCCGGTGAACGCCACGAATGCGCTCACCGCGTCGGGGTCGGACACGATCACCCAGAGCAGCGGCAGCAGCGCGAGCGCGAGCCACAGCGGCGTGGTCCAGAACTGCAGGCGCTCGAGCGCGCGCATCCCGTATATCACGATCGGGATCACCACCACGGTGGAGACGAGATAGCCGATCGGGAGGGGGATGGCGAGCGCGACATGCAGCCCCTGCGCCATGATCGCCCCCTCGAGGGCGAAGAAGATGCACGTGAACACCGCGAAGATCACGGTTGTGATCGACGAGCCGTAGTAGCCGAAACCGGACCCACGGGCGATCAGATCCAGGTCGAGGTTGTAGCGAGCCGCATAATACGCGATGGGCAGGCCGACGATGAAGATGATGATCGACGCGAACAGGATGCCGAGCACGGCGTTGTTCGTGCCATGGTCGATTCCGACGCTGGCCCCGATCGAGAAGTCGGCGAGGAAGGCGATCGAGCCGAGCGCGGTGACCCCGATCGAGCCGGCGCTCCAGCGCCGGAACGTCCGTGGCACATAGCGGAAGGCATAGTCCTCGAGGCTGTCCTCGGCGGCTGCCCGCGCGTTGTCTGCCCTGCTCACCCTGAACCGCACCCCACGTCGCATTCCCCGCGCCTCGCGTTGGGCTCAACGTGCGCCTCGCGTTGGGCTCATTGTGCGCCTCGCGTGTTACAGCCGCATTGCGCGCAGACGGCGATGCGCACCCACGGTGTCAGATCGCCATCGCCGCCCGCACGCCTTCGGTCGCGGACGCTCCACCGTCGCCGGTGCTCGAGGCGAACCCGCTCGCGAGCACGAGGTACTTGTCTGCGGCCTCGAGTGCGAAGCCGATGTGCTGCTCGACGAGGAGCACGGACAGGCCCTCGCTCGCCAGCTGCATCACCGTCTGCTCGATCTCGGCGACGATCGTCGGCTGAATGCCCTCGGTCGGCTCGTCGAGGATGAGCAGCTTCGGCTCTGTGATGAGCGCCCGGGCGATCGCGAGCTGCTGACGCTGGCCGCCCGAGAGCAGGCCGGCTTTGCGGGTGGCGAACTTCTCCAACGCGGGGAAGCGCGAGAGCTGCTGCTCGATGAGAGCCTTGCCGCGCTTTCGGCCGTCGGCGACGAGCTGGAGGTTCTCCATGGTCGTCAGCTGCCCGAACGCCTGCTGACCCTGCGGAACGTATCCCATGCCGCGCGCGACGCGCTTGTTGGGTGGCAGCGATGTCACATCCTCGCCGTTGAAGATCACCTGGCCGCTGCGCGGCTTGATGAGTCCGATGGCGACCCGCAGGAGCGTCGACTTTCCGGCACCGTTGTGGCCGAGCACGGCGACCACCTTGTCAGAAGGCAGCGTCACGCCGTGCAGCACCAGCGTCCGCCCGTACCCGGCCCGGATATCGTTCATCTCGAGCATCTCAGGCTCCCTCCCCCTGCGGGGTGTCTTGCGTAGTCACGGCCCCGGCGGTGCCGAGGTAGACCTCCTGCACCTTGGGGTCGGCCTGCACGTGCGCCACGCTGCCTTCCGAGAGCATCTTTCCCTGGTGCAGCACCGTGACGCGCGATGCGTAACGGCGCATGAAGTCCATGTCGTGCTCGACGACCAGCACGACGCGCCGCTCGGCGATGCGGTGCAGCAGCTCGCCCGTGGCGGTCCGCTCATCCTGGCTCATCCCGGCGACGGGTTCGTCCAGCAGAAGCGCGCGGGGCTCCTGCACGAGCATCATCCCGATCTCCAGCCACTGCTTCTGGCCGTGAGACAGGATGCCCGCGGGCGTGTCGCGCTCCTTGCTGAGCCCGGTCTCCTCCAGCGCCACCTTGATCGCCGGATCGACGCCTCGGCGTGCCCGCAGCAGCGACCACGAGGAGCGACGGAGCCCGGCCGCGATGTCGAGGTTCTGCAGAACGGAAAGCTGCTCGAAGACGCTCGCCGTCTGAAAGGTTCGCCCGACTCCGAGCCGGACGATCTTCTGGGTGGACCTGCCCAGCAGCTCCTGGTCGCCGAGCTTCACCGAACCGGTGCCTTTCGACAGGCCCGTGATGGCATCGATGCAGGTCGTCTTTCCGGCGCCGTTCGGGCCGATGAGGAATCTCACCTCGCCGGGGTGGGCGTCGAAGGAGACGCCGCCGACGGCGACGAATCCATCGAATTCGACCTTGAGATCGGTGACGACAAGCGAGCCATCGGCGGCGGTCACTTCGTCACCTCTTCGTCTTCAACCACCGGCTCCTCGACAGGCTCGAGCACGAGTGCCGGGTCGGCGAGCGAAGCGGGGGGTGTTTCACGCGGGCGCCACACCAGACCCTTCGCCTTTCCGAACAGTGAGGACAGTCCCATGGGGAGGAAGAGGGTCACGAGGATGAAGACCAGGCCCAGGATGTAGACCCACCCGTCGGGCCAGCTGGAGCCGAGACTCGACTGTCCCCAGCCGATTGCCATCGCCCCGAGAGCCGGACCGAACAGCGAGGCGCGCCCACCCAGCGCCACACCGGCGATCATGAGGATCGAGGCGGAAGCGCCGATCTCGGCCGGCGTGATGATGCCGACGATGGGGACGAACATCGCGCCTGCGATGCTGGCCATCACCGCGGCGACCACGTAGGCGACCAGCTTGATGTTGGCAGGGTCGTAGCCGAGGAACCGCACGCGCTCTTCGGCATCACGGGTGGCAATCAGCAGTTCGCCGTAACGGCTGCGATTGAGCTGCCACACCGCAAGCAGGCAGAGGATGAGCAGGGAGGCGGCGATCATGAAGACCATGACCTTGTTCGCGTCGTCGTTCAGGACGAACCCGAAGAAGTACTTGAAGTCGCTGAGCCCGGTGTCGCCGCCGGTCTCACGGATCGTCGAACTGATCAGCACGGCCAGCGCCACGGCAAGCGCCTGCGACAGGATTGCGAAGTACGCCCCTTTGATCCGACGCTTGAACAGGGCATAGCCGAGCACTCCCGCCACGATCACGGGGAGCAGCAGGATGGCCGCCACCGTGAACACGCCACTGCGGAACGGCTCCCAGAAGGCCGGCAGCGACGCCGACGGGTCATACAGGATCATGAAGACCGGGAGGCTGCCCGGTGCCGTGCTCTCCAACGTGAGGTGCATCGCCATCGCGTAGGCACCGAGCCCGAAGAAGACCCCCTGACCCAGGACCAGCATTCCGCCACGACCCCAGGCGAGTCCGATCCCCACCGCGGCGATCGCCCAGCTGCAGTACTTGCCGAGGTTGCTGATCCAGTGCATCGAGAGGACGGCGGGGGCGACGACCAGGAGCAGGACGGCGAAGATCCCGATGCCGATGAGTGGAAGCCATGGCTTCAATTTCGTCATGTCAACCCCCGGGTGCGGACCGTGAACAGGCCCTGTGGTCGGAACTGCAGGAAGACAACCAGGAGCACGAAGGCGAGCACTTGGGCCATGCTTCCGGTCGTCCAGTCGGCGAAGAACGACAGCGCGACTCCGAACGCCCACGCTGCGATGACTGTGCCCTTGATCTGGCCGACCCCGCCGGCGACCACGACGAGGAACGCCGGGATGATGTACTGGGTGCCCATCTGAGAATTCGTGCCGCCGATCAGGGATGCCGCAACGCCGGCGACACCGGCCAGGCCGGAACCGACGAAGAAGGTGACGCGGTCGATGTTGCGCGTGCGGATGCCGCTGGTCTCGGCGAGGTCCCGATTCTGCACGGTGGCCCTGATCCGCCGCCCGAAGGACGAGTACTTGAGCCAGGCGGCAAGGGCGGCGAGGCAGAGCGCGGCAAGCGCGATGGTGAACACCTGGCGAAGGGGCCATGCATAGCCGAGAACGTTGATCTGCCCGTCCAGCCAGCCGGGCGCCTCCACCGGGACGCCCTGCGCGGGAAAGATCTGCAGCGCGATCTGCTGAAGGATCAGAGCGACCCCGACCGTGACGAGAAGGGTGTCCAGCGGCCGTCGGTACATCCACTGGATGATGCCGATCTCCAGCAGGAGGCCGAGGAGTCCGGCGCCCAGAAAGGCGAGCGGCAGCGCCAGCAGGATCGAGATGTTGCTGGAGGTGACGACCAGCTGTGTCACGTAGGCGATGAAGGCGCCGGCCATGATGAACTCGCCGTGCGCCATGTTGATCACCCCCATCTGACCGAAGGTGAGGGTGAGCCCGAGCGCGGCGAGAAGAAGCAGCGCACCCAGCGCGGTGCCGTTCAGGAGCGGCGGTAGAAGTGCATCCACGTGCTTTCGCTCTCTCTGCGGTGGGGAGATCTGGAGGTTGTCGCGGAGCCCGGGGGTCCCATGCCGTGCACGGAACCCCCGGGTCCTGTGGGTGAATCAGCCCGCGGAAGCCACGAGTGCGTCACGGACATCGGCCGGGAACCAGTCGTAGCCCTCGAGGAACGGGTCCGGCTCGATCGGTCCGTCCGACGACCAGACGATGTCGAACTGGTTGTCGGCGTTGATCCGGCCGATGTGGCCTTCCTTGGAGATGTGGTGGTTGTCGCCGTTCAGCACGACGGTGCCCTCCGGTGCGTCGAAGCTGATGCCCCCCGCCGCGGCGGCGGCGTTCACATCGTCGACCTCGAACGAACCAGCCGCCTCGACCAGCTCCTTGTACAGGTAGAGCGAGATGTACGCCGCCTCCATCGGGTCGGAGGTCACTCCGCTGCTGCCCGGGTAGGCCTGCCAGTCTGCGATGAACTTCGCGTTGGCCGGGGACTCGATCGACTGGAAGTAGTTCCACGACGCATAGTTGCCGGTGACCTCGTGGCCCATCGACGGCGCCTCTTCCTCGGCGATCGACACGGAGATGATCGGTGTCGTCTCCGGCGTGAGCCCGGCGTCGTAGTAGGCCTTGATGAAGCCGACGTTCGACGAGCCGTTGATCGTGTTGAAGATGAAGTCGGGGTCGGCTGCGACGATCTTCGACACCTGAGTGGTCCAGTCGTCCTTGTCGAGGGGGACATACTCCTCGCCGACGATCTCGATGCCGAGTTCGGCAGCGTAGAGCTTGATGATCGCGTTCGCGGTGCGCGGGAACACGTAGTCCGAACCCGCGAGGAAGAGAGTCTTGACCCCCTGCGAAGCGAGGTAGTCCATCGCGGGGAGGATCTGCTGATTCGTCGTCGCACCGGTGTAGTAGATGTTCGGCGACGCTTCGAGGCCCTCGTACTGCACGGGGTAGAAGAACAGGCCGTTGTTCTCCTCGACGACCGGCTTGACGGCCTTTCGGGACGACGAGGTCCAGCCGCCGAAGATCGCGGCGACGCAGTCCTGGGTCAGCAGCTTCTCGGTCTTCTCGGCGAAGGTCGGCCAGTCGGTGGCACCGTCCTCCTGGATGTACTCGATCTGCTTGCCGAGGATGCCCCCGTCGGCGTTGATCTCGTCGGCTGCCATATGCAGCACGTTGGAGACGGTCTTCTCGGAGATCGCCATTCCGCCCGTGAGCGAGTTGAGGAAACCGAGCTTGATCGTGTCGCCGGACGTGTCGATGCAGCTCTCGGCCGCCGCGCCGGATGCACTCGGCTCGGCGGTATCGCCGGCGCGGGAGCCGCAGCCGGAGAGTACGAGGGCTGTGGTCGCGAGGATGGCCGGGACGACCAAGGCCGTCTTCAGCCACCGTGTGCGTGTGGTGCTCATGAGGATCTCCGTTTCTGTGTGGTGCAGGGTGGTGCGTTCTCGGGATGAGCCGTGCGTCCTGCAGGCACGCCGATGACGCCGTCGCGCAGGCGACTCCGGAGCACGCCGATGGAAGGCATGCCGAGGGAGTGACGGAACGGGTTGATCGGTGAAACAGGGTGTCGCCGACTGCTGTGGTTAAGGTCAGCATGGGACCGTGACATTACTCTGACATTTCTTGATTGTTCCGATTCTGTTAACCGTGAACCGGACATCGTGGCAAAATGCCTGCTATTCCGCGAATTCGCAAGTGGATGCTGTCGTCCTGGCATTCGGAATGCTTCCGGCGAAAGCGCTCGATATGGCACACTTCTGACATCACCCGCCGGAGGCCATGAATGCACTTCACTCCCGCCGAAACCGAGAAGCTCCTGCTGTCGGTCGCCGCCATGGTGGCGCGCGACCGGCTCGAACGCGGGATCCTCCTCAACCATCCCGAAACCGTCGCTCTGCTCTCGTGCTGGGTCATCGAACGGGCCAGAGAAGGACGCGGGGTCGCCGAGCTGATGCAGGAGGGCCGCACCGTCCTGCGGCGCGAGCAGGTGATGCCAGGGGTCCCGGAGATGCTCGCCGACGTGCAGGTCGAGGCGACGTTCCCCGACGGCCGCAAGCTCGTCACCGTCCACCATCCGATCGACTGAGGAGTCCCGTGGCATCCGCTTCTCCCCACGGCCCCGGCGCCTACCGGATCCAGCCGGGGCGCATCGAGCTCAACGCCGGCCGCAGCGAGGACGAGCGCATCCGGCTGGTATTCGTGAACACGGGCGACCGCCCGATCCAGGTCGGTTCCCACATCCACCTCCCCGACGTGAACGCCGCACTGGAGTTCGACCGAGCGCTCGCACACGGGTTCCGACTCGACATCCCCTCCGGCACATCGCAGCGCTTCGAGCCCGGCGCGTCCCGCGAGCTCGACGCCGTGGCACTGCGAGGCTCACGCCGGGTACCCGGCATCCAGATCAAGACCGACGGTCAGGAGCTGCTCGATGGTCTGGCTTGACCGATCCCGGTACGCGGCGATATACGGCCCGACGGTCGGCGACCAGGTGCGCCTGGGCGACACCGACCTGTGGATCCAGATCGAGAGCGACCTCACCGTCGGTGGCGAGGAGGCCGTCTTCGGCGGCGGAAAGTCGATCCGCGAGTCCATGGCGCAAGCGACCGCGACGAGAGCAGAGGGCGCCCTCGACACGGTGATCACGAACGCGATCATCCTGGACTGGTGGGGCATCATCCGGGCCGACATCGGCATCCGAGACGGCCGCATCGTCGGGATCGGGCACGCGGGCAATCCCGACATCAGCGACGGCATCGACATGATCATCGGGCCGTCGACCGATGTCATCTCCGGCGAGGGGCGCATCGTGACCGCGGGCGCCATCGACTCGCACGTCCATCTGCTCTCACCCTCGCAGATCCACGAGGCTCTCGCGACCGGGATCACCACGATCGTGGGCGGCGGCACGGGGCCGTCGGAGGGGTCGAAGGCGACGACGGTCACGCCCGGGGCGTGGCATCTGTCAGCCATGCACCGTGCGCTCGATCCCCTGCCCGTCAACATCCTTCTGCTCGGCAAGGGCAACACCGTGTCGATGGCCGCGCTGAAGGAGCAGGCGCTCGCGGGTGCCGCCGGCTACAAGGTGCATGAGGATTGGGGGTCCTCTCCCGCGGCGATCGACGCTTCCCTGCGCGCGGCCGAGGAGTGGGGCCTGCAGGTCGCTCTGCACTCGGACTCGCTGAACGAGGCAGGCTTCGTCGAGTCCACCATCGCGGCGATGGGCGGCCGATCGATCCACGCCTTCCACGTCGAAGGAGCCGGCGGCGGTCACGCCCCCGACATCCTCTCGATCGCGGGGCTGCCGAACGTGATTCCCGGCTCCACGAACCCGACCCTCCCGCACACCGTCAACACCGTCGCAGAGCACCTCGACATGCTGATGGTCTGCCACCACCTCAACCCCGCTGTGCCCGAGGATCTCGCGTTCGCCGAGTCCCGCATCCGCGCCACCACGATCGCGGCGGAAGACATCCTGCACGACATCGGAGCGCTCTCGGTGACCTCGTCCGACGCGCAGGCGATGGGCAGGATCGGCGAAGTGATCACGCGCACGTGGCAGGTCGCGCATGTCATGAAGCACCGTCGCGGCCCATTGGGCGGCGGGATGCCGGCCGACAACGAACGGGCACGCCGCTACGTCGCGAAATACACGATCAACCCCGCGATCGCGCACGGGATCGCGTACGACGTCGGATCGATCGAGGTCGGCAAACTCGCCGACCTGACGGTGTGGGACCCGAAGTTCTTCGGTGTGCGGCCCGCAGTCGTCGTCAAGGGCGGTGCAATCGCGTGGGCCGCGCTCGGCGACCCGAACGCCTCGATCCCGACACCCCAGCCCGTGATGATGCGCCCTTCTTTCGGCGACACGATCGGAGCGGACCTGTCGGTGACATATGTCTCGCCCGCCGCGCTCGAAGACGACCTGGCCGAGACGCTCGGGCTGCGTCGTCGACTGGCTGCGGTCGAGCCCACGCGTCACATCGGCAAAGCCGACATGAAGAACAACGACGTTCTGCCGTCGATCCGCATCCGTCCCGACACGTTCGAGATCTCGATCGACGGCGAAGACGTGCACGCCGCACCCGCGGCATCCCTCCCCCTGGCCCAGCTGTACAACATGTTCTGAAACCGGTCCATGGACTCCACCGCGCACACCATGGCCCTGCTGCTCGCCGACGCACGACTTCCCTCAGGCGGGCATGCGTTCTCCGCGGGCGTCGAGCCGGCCATCCAGGGCGGGCTCTCGCGTGACGATGTCGGCGCGTTCCTGCGGGCCCGGGCGCGGACGACGACGCTCGTGGATGCGGCGACGGCGGTCGTGGCGCGGCGGGCCGCCCTGAACGGAGCGTCCTACGCACCCGTCGAACGCGCGTGGGCGGCGCGCACCCCGAGTCGTGCGGCGCGGACCGCATCGACCGACCTCGGCCGCGGGCTTCTCCGACTGGCGCAGCGGCTGTGGCCGCAGTCGGCGGCGATCGCCGCCCTCACCGACGGGGCCGCGACGCCCCCTCGGCCGATCGTGCTCGGCGCGATCGCTGCACACGCGGGGCTCGACGCCGAGACCCTCGTCCGCGTGGCCGTCTACGACGACATGGCCGGCGGGGTCGCTGCTCTTCTCAAGCTCGAACCCGGCGACCCCGTCGACGGCGTGCGCCTCGTGATCGACGCGTGCGCTGCGGTCGATCCCCTCATCTCGCAGCTCGCGGCACTCGACTCGCCCGAGGCGATCCCTGCCGCGAGCGCGCCCCAAGCCGAGGCGTGGACCGAAGCCCACGCCATCACGAACAGGAGACTCTTCCGTGCCTGACAGCTCTTCCACCACACCGGCGGTTCCCGCCCCCCGCGCTCTTCGTCTCGGCGTCGCCGGCCCCGTCGGCACCGGCAAATCGTCGCTCATCGCGACGGTGTGCCGCGTCCTCGCGACCGAACTGCGCCTCGGCGTCATCACGAACGACATCTACACGGATGAGGATGCCCGGTTCCTGCGCTCGGCCGGGGTGCTCGAGCCCGAGCGCATCCGCGCCGTGGAGACCGGCGCGTGTCCGCACACCGCGATTCGCGATGACATCACCACGAACCTGCTCGCCGCCGAAGACCTGGAGCGGGATTTCGCGCCCCTCGACGTGGTGCTCATCGAGTCGGGCGGCGACAACCTGACCGCGACGTTCTCGCCGGCTCTCGTCGATGCGCAGATCTTCGTGCTGGATGTCGCGGGCGGCGGCGATGTCGCCCGCAAAGGCGGCCCGGGCATCGGTCGTGCCGACCTCCTCGTGGTCAACAAGACCGACCTCGCCCCGTACGTCGACGTCGATGTGGCGCAGATGGTCGCGGATGCCGAAGCGGCGCGAGACGGCCGCGCCGTACTCGCCCTGTCGCGGAACGACGCCGCCTCGGTTGCGGCGCTGCGCGCATGGGTACTCTCGATCCTCGCGGGCCACCGGGCGGGAACCCACGTCGCGCAGGACCCCGGGCCGATGGCCCCGCATTTCCACGCCGATGACGAGCATCCCGAGGGCGGATTCATCCACTCTCACGGCGATGACACGGTGCACACTTCGAACGCCGACGACGATCACTCCCAAGCGCACGCCGGCGCGGCGAGGACCGCGAACGAGTGACCTCAACGCGCATCGCGGTCACTGCCGGCGATCCGCGCGCGCACGTGGAACTCGCCGTCGGCGCGCTCGCACCGCGCCTGATCTCGCGCGATGCGGTGCGTGCACACATCGCGGTCGCCGCGGCCGGCATGGTGCTGCTCGGCGGCGACGACGTGCAGATCGAGATCGACGTCGGACCGGGGTGCACTCTCGAGATCGAGGATGTCGGAGGCACGGTCGCCTACCCCGGAGCGCGCTCGTCATGGCTCCTGGGCGCTCGGATCGGAGCCGGTGGGACGCTGTTGTGGCACGGCCTGCCGTTCGTCGTCACCGACGGGGCCGACGTCGTACGCCGCGGCTCCCTCACGCTGGAATCCGGCGCAGGAGCCGTGATCCGCGAGACGCTCGTGCTCGGCAGGCACGGCGAGCGGGGCGGGCGGTTGGTCTCGGCGCTCACAGTCGTGGACGCTGGCGGACCCATCCTGGTCGAGCGACTGGAGGCAGACGGCACGGAGCCCGAGCCCGGGGTGCTCGGCAGCAATCGGGTGGTCGATGCGGTGATCGCCGTCGGATTCCGCCCGCCTGCCCGCCCGATGGACCTCGAGTTCGATCGCCCGGGGGCGATGGCGCGCCACCTCTCCGACCACACGCACAGCTCACCTCTCGATCCGGTGTGGGACGCGTGGGTCGCGCATGCGAAAGGTCGGGCTGACGTCCCTGTCTGAAGACCGCGCCACGGGGCGCATCCAGCCGAGCACCAGGCTCGGTCCGACCGGCAAGGAGCGCGACGGCGGTGAGAACCCGCCGTCGTCTCGCGCCAGCGGGTCGTAACGGGATCGATCAGGAATCGATCAGGATTCGATCGCTTCGACGATCTTCTCGTCGCCCTCGTTGACCGCCTTGACGACGTCATCGTAGTCGCCCTTGTCGACGGCCTTGCCGATCTTCTTCGTCGCCTTCTCGAATGCCGCATCGATGCGATCCAGGTAACGGTCGTCGACCACCGCCACGATCGCCGAAGAGTCAGCAGGGAGCCACTCCTGAGCGTCCACTCCGAGCTTCTTCTCGTCATGGTGCTTGGCGATCTTCGCGACGCCGGCACCGATCCCCGCGCCGACCACGCCTGCTAACAGCAATGGAGGTGCAAACAGTCCCACGACGAGGCCGCCGACGGCGCCGATCGCGG
>WOYI011218141.1_pt1 | contig 19416 bp, 16 predicted proteins | sample 6423411 | NCBI WGS metagenome assembly WOYI01 (sample SAMN13441803, study PRJNA592873) | oil field metagenome | biome: oil field; feature: oil-well bore; material: oil-contaminated soil; isolation source: oil-contaminated soil from oil-well borehole | place: Germany: Wietze | collected 2016-10-18 ... | reverse complement strand
CATATATTTCCTCTTCCCAGCTCCTCAAGTATCCTTCTTATTTCGGGCTGAAAAACTATCGGAATGGCTATTATAAAAACACCCAGCATCCTTCCCAGTATCCACGAAAGGGCCTCAAGCTGCATGAGGCGGGAAATGGCAAAGAGGAGGCCGATAACCAGGAGACCTTTCACAAGCTGCATGGCGCGGGTATCTACAAGCAGCAACAGCAGCCTGTAGACTATAAAGGCTATTACCGCAATATCAACAAAATCCTGCCAGTGGATGGATCCGACGATCCCGGTCAATCTATCACTCCACGTGTTTTCAGGATGCGATTATTCTCGCCCTGACATATGGTGAGGTCGTTGCCGCAAGAGTTGCTCCGTAGTCAGGGGAAAAGGAGATGACATCACCGGGTCTGATCGGGCCGGCGAACTCCTCGGCGTCGAGGGTCAGATGGTCACTCGATGCGCCGATCATGGAGAGCCCCTTTTCAAGTGGCTCAAGACCCTCGGGCCTTGTATCCTGCCTTCCGATCGCCAGAATGACGCGCCTTCTGACTCCCCTGTCCTCAAAGACGGGCTTGTTGCCGAAGGCATCAGATCCTGTCGCGCCTATTGGCAGGGATGGTTTGCTCCTGACTTCCACGACTTCGGCGGAGATCCTTATCGCATCCTGTGCGAGATACGGGATGGACCTCCCTCCTGAAATGTCGGTGCCCAGCAGTATGGCCTCGCCGATCCTGAGCTGAGTGACACCCCGCGGCATGCTGCCGTCCTCGACAAGAGTCAGGGAAGACGTGGCCCCCCCTGACACCACCTCTAAAGGATACCCCAGAAATGCCTCAAACTCACGCGCAATCGATACCAGGACCGAAAGATTCGTTACGGTAGGGAGGACGCCGGAGAGACAGCCAAGGTTGCTCCCGACCCCCAGGCACCTGACACGGCGACACTTTGCAATGGCATCTGCCATGATGTCGACCTCGTCAGGCCAGATACCCTCCCTGAGGTCTCCAAGGTCGACCATTACAATTATCCCGATCTCACTGTCGGTTTCTTTGCAGGCCTGTTCAAGCATCAGAACCGATTCTGGCATCGAAATAAGACAAACATCGGCCAAGGCCGCCAATTCCTTCATTTCTCCCGGCATCGGGATCCTGAGAAGCATCATCGGTTCACGAATTCCGAAGAGGCGCATCTTGCGAATGTTGTCCATACGGCTGTCAGCAAGTCCCGCACAGCCGCCATCAAGCATGGCCCTTGCAACTGGCGGGTTGGCACTGACCCCCTTTGTGACTCCCCACACACGGATACCCATCGCCGAACACAGGACAGCCACTTTTTCCGCGTTTTCAGCGATCACTCTGGTACGAATTACTATCTCAGGATATCTCAAACCGGCTTCCTCGCTTCCCTGGCATGATCTTGCGCATTAAAATCCTCTCAACTTCCTTAGAAGTGCAAGATTCCCTTCGTCCCCGGAGCCCTCCTTGGGAGTTTCCAAAAGACATGGGGTGTCTACCCATCTTGGGTCGGAGACGATGCACGAAAAGAACTCAACTCCGATCTGCCCCTCGCCAATATGCTGGTGGCGATCGAGATGACTGCCCATATCCTTTTTAGAGTCGTTGAGGTGCCAGCACCCAACGCGGTCTATCCCGAAAAGCCGTTCAACTGAACGGACGATCCGTTCATAAGAGACACGACCACGGAGTTCGTACCCACCTGCGAAAAGATGGCAGGTATCCAGGCATACACCGAGCCGGGAGTTGTCATCCAGGCTCTCGATTATCCAGGCAAGTTCTTCAAGGCTTGATCCAAGGGTATTTCCCTGCCCCGACATAGTTTCCAGAAGGATCCTGGTCCTCGAGGATCCTGTCTTATCAATGACCTGTTTAAGGCCTTCCGCCACAAGAGCCCTTCCCGGTCCGATCCCCTCTCCAAGGTGGGAACCGGGATGCAGGACCAGCTCGTCTATTCCCAGCTGTTCGCAACGGCGGATCTCATCCGCAAGAGCCGCAAGACTCCTGGTTCTTGTCTCGCCTTCAGAGGCAAGGTTCAGGAGGTATGACGAGTGTGCAACTATCTTTGATATCCGGCTCTGCCTCCAGGCATTCATGAACCTTTCGCATGCCGAGTCGGAGAGGGGAGCCGCCAGCCACTGGAGCTGGTTTTTCGTGAAGATCTGGATCGATTCACACCCCAGGGAGTCTCCTCTTTCCGGAGCCAGCCATACTCCGCCGGCAACCGAAACATGGGTCCCTATCAAAGACATTCAGGACTCCCGGATCCTTCTTCCAGCTTCTGGATCAGCCTCCAGAGTATCCAGGCTGTGGCTCCCCATATCCGGACATCTCCATCGACCAGGAAAACAGGGTATTGGAAAGAATCTCCACCCCGCACAAAATCCTCCATCCGCGGGTTAACGGCAATTTCCCTGAATGGCACTTCGATCAAACGTTTGACCTCGACCGGGTCCGGGACCAGATCCGATATTGATATTTCTCTGTCAATAAAACCCGCGACCGGATAAAGGAGAAAATCGCTGGAATATGCGCGCTCTTCCTGGAGAGCACCAAGGATCTCGACGCTGTCCGATGATATGCCGGTCTCCTCTTCGAACTCGCGAAGAGCGGTCTCCTCCGGCCCCAGGTCTCCCTCTTCGCGGACCCCACCCGGGAAAGCTATCTGCCCAGGGTGGCGGCGAAGAGAAAAAGATCTTTCTACGAAGAGAAGGAAGAGGTCATCCCTCCTGGTAAAAAAAGGCACAAGTACTGCGCTTTGCCTTTCAGAGGGACCCGGCACATCCCTCCACGTTCTTCTGCTTGCGCCGCAGTGAATTTTTGACAGTATTTCCAGCGACCCCGACCGCCAGTCATTCAAAATTTTCATCGGAGTGAAGTCTGACAATGCCACGGTAGACAACTCCCCGTGTTCCGTCAACAGTGACGGTCATTCCTTCATCAAGTACGGAAAGGGCTCCGGCGGCACTTACTATGCAGGGTATCTGGAGTTCCAGAGCGACTATGGCTGCGTGGCTTGTAAGCCCACCCTCCTCACATATCACCGCGGCTGCCTTTCTCATGGCGGGGACATACTCTCTTTCCGTCTGTTTAGTTACCAGTATCGCCCCTTCTGTCATCTTTTCGGCTGCTTCCGCGGCAGAAAACGCTTTGACCACAACACCCGATGCGTCCCGTTTCAAAAGGGAAAGACCCTTAAGGATCGTTTTTGCCACCGTTAGAACCTGGATCGAGTTGGTCGTCCCCGCACTGCCGATCGGCGATCCCGCAGTTGCAACGACCATGTCACCCTCACAGAGAAGCGATTCTTTTTGAGCTATCTCTATGGCAGACGCCAGTGCCCACTCAAGGTTTTTCTCCATCGGGACAAAAAGCGGATGGATCCCCCATACCAGGGTCATGTATCTGAGCGTGTCCTCAAGAGGGGTGGCACCGATTATCTGCGCTTTGGGCCTGTACTTGCTAATCATTTGCGCTGTTCCCCCGCTCTGTGTAAGGGAGAGCACCGCATGAGCGCGCATCTGGTCGGAAATGGTCGCCGCGGCATTGCTCACGGCATCCGGAATGCTGATACTGGACGTCTGGGGAGACAACTTCCTGCACCATGGGAAATCCCCCTCCTCGGTCATTCGTATGATCCTGGACATAGTTTCGACCGCCAGTAAGGGGTGTGCCCCGCTTGCCGTCTCCCCCGAAAGCATCAGAGCGTCAGCCCCGTCGAAGACGGCATTGGCGACATCGCTAGCTTCGGCCCTGGTCGCACGGACATTCCGTATCATTGAATCCAGCATCTGAGTGGCAACGATGACCGGTTTACCGTGAGATCTGCAGAGATCAACTATCCTCTTCTGAGTGACAGGAACTTCCTCAAGGGGTATTTCCACTCCCAGATCCCCCCTGGCCACCATCATTCCATCCACCACTTCGATGATCTCATCCAGATTGTCAACCGACTCACGGGTCTCGATCTTTGCGATTATCCTGAGATTTCCTCCAAGATCCTCAAGCACGCGCCGCGCGTCCATTATGTCAGCCCTGTTCCTGACAAAGGAGAGAGCTATGAAATCCATCCTTTTCTCCAGGGCCCACCGGATATCATCGATATCTTTCGCTGTCAGGACCGGAAGCGAAGTTCTTACCCCCGGTACTGAAATACCCTTGTTCTCTCCAAGTTCCCCCCCGACGACCACCTTACACTTGATCTCTTTTCCCGATACACTCTCGACAGTAAGGTGGAGAGTACCGTCATCTATGTAGATGGATTGCCCGGGGCAGATCTCGGTCGCAAGGGGGGCATGGGTCACGCCCACTCTCGCGGAGTCACCTGCCCCGAGATCTTCGGTAGTCAGGGTCAGGTACATGCCGCTTTCCAGCAATACGGGAGAATGCCCCTTCAGCCCCCTGGTCCTGATCTCCGGTCCCTTGGTGTCTATCATAGTGCCGAAGGGTCGTTTCAGCTCGGACTCAAGCCTCCGGATATTATCAAGATGAAGACCATGAGAAGAATGGTCTCCGTGGCTAAAGTTCAGGCGGGCAACATCCATGCCCGCCTGAGCCATTCTCTTTAAAACATCGTAATCCGCGCAGGCCGGCCCTACTGTACATACTATCTTAGCCCGTTTCATTTTCTGACCTCCCGCTTTCAAGAGTTCCGTGAGCGGTCAGGATGGTCGCCCTTCCCCGGATCTTCATGGCCGAGGTAAATTCCGTGAACTGGGCTATCCATACTTCACCTGCATCCAGTTTTTCTGAATGAGCGAACCTGGTCTCATGCCCTCTGGTGAGACCGATCACGGAAACGCCGTTCTCATGAGCCTTTACCACAATAAAATCGGAAAGCACAGAGCGATCGGTTCGATCCTCTTCATCCATGGTTTTCCCCCCCGGGGACGCATCTTCTGAAAATGAATCACTTATTATTTATACCACTTCAACCCCGCCTCCGGAAATCTCAAAAACTTTCCGGGCCAGTTCTTCCGAAGGGTTCACCTTGAGACCGCGGGCCTTCATGATAGCTCTTCTTCCTCTCCTGACTACATCGAGAAGGACACAGGCCTGTCCGGGATGTCCCTTGAGTTCCCTGTATACGTCCCTGAGCTTGCCGTTAAGTTCGGGACCTTCGGCCGAGATCCTGAGTTTGAGCCAGGGCTTCGCCTTTTTTTCGATCTCATCCAGGGACAGGATGCTTTCCGCAATAACTGAAAGACCTTCACGGCTCCGCGGTGATCCCTTGACGAGAATGACCTTGCCCTTTTCGGGGGTCGGGGATAGAGACGACCAGATTCTTGGAAAACAGACTACCTCGACTTTTCCGAAGGAGTCCTCTATCTCCAGTATCCCCATGCGGTCCCCCTTCTTTGTATAGCGCTCCTGCACAGCCACCAGGATTCCGGATACAACAGCAGGACAATCCTCGGACCTCCAGCTTGAGAGATCGGAAATAGCACAAGTCAGGTAAGGACCTATCGTCGTTTCGTAATGTTCGAAGGGGTGCCCGGAGATATAGATACCTGTCGCTTCCTTTTCCATATCCATACGGGTGTGGAAGTCGAAATCTTCCATATCCAGTAGAACCGGGCCGTCCCCGTCTGATTCGTCATCAAGGCCAAGAAGGCTCTGCATCCGGTTCTCCGATGTCCGGCGCTGCATTATTTCCAGCATCCCGGGCAGGGATTCCAGAAGCTGGCGCCTGTTGGGAGAGATGCCATCAAAGGCTCCTGCCCTGATGAGGTTTTCTATAACCGATCTCCCAGCTATTCTCAGGTCCACCCGGTTGATGAAATCCCAGAGCGAGGAGAAGGGGCCGCCTTTTCTCGCCCGTATGATCTGGTCAACAGGTGGCTGCCCCACCTTGGAGACGGCGCCAAGACCGAATAGTATTTCGTTGCCGTCAACGCTGAAACTGGATACGGATCTGTTGACATCCGGGGGGAGGACCACGATCCCCGAATTCCTCACGGTCCGGATATGACCTGCAAGCAGATCCAGTTTCGAGTGAATGTGGCTCGAAAGGAACGAGGAGTTGAATTCACAAGGGAAGTGAGCCTTCAGGTAAGCCGTCTGGTAAGTGATCATAGCGTAAGCCGCACTGTGAGATTTGTTAAAACCGTAACCGGCGAATTCCTGAATGATGTCAAAGATGTGTTCCGCCTGGTCCGGTTTCACGCCATGCTCTATGCATCCGGCAACGAACTGTCGGCGCTGTGTTTCCATCACATCGGCCTTCTTTTTTCCCATAGCCCTCCTGAGGAGGTCTGCCTCTCCAAGGGAGTACCCCGCAAGTTTCGCGGCACATTGCATTACCTGTTCCTGGTAAAGGATCATTCCGTATGTCTCTGAGAGTATTTCTTTAAGATCGTCGTGAAGCCACGAGATCTCCCTTCTCCCATGCTTGCAGTCAACGTACTGTTCAACCATGCCGCTCCCCAGCGGGCCAGGGCGGTAGAGAGCCAGAACGGCGATAAGATCTTCAAAACAATCGGGACGCAACTGCTTCAGAAGTTGTCTCATACCGGATGATTCAAGCTGGAACACCCCGAAAGTATCAGCACGGCAGAGCATCTCAAAGGTTGCCGGGTCGACGGGGGGAAGGGAGTACATGTCAGGCGGATTCTTTCCTCCCTTGACGATGTTCGCGATAGTCTCCTCTATCATCGAGAGAGTTCTCAAGCCCAGAAAATCCATCTTCACGAGACCAAGCTTCTCAATGGGATCCATGGCATACTGCGTAACTATCTGATCCTCTCCAATGCGCCTGATGGGGACGGTCTCCGTTATAGGTTCAGGCGTTATGACCACTCCGGCCGCATGCTGGGAACAGTGTCTGGCGAGTCCTTCCATTTTGGATGCGTAATCCAGCAGTTTTGCGACCGATGGATCTTCCTGACGCGCCTGGCGGATATCCTGCGACTGCTCCAGGGCCTCGCCTATTGTTGAGGCTCCTGCTGGAATAAGTTTCGCTATCCTGTCCACGTCGGGATATTTCATGTCAAGTGCCCTTCCTACATCCCGCACAGCGGCCCTGCTTTTCATGCGATCGAAGGTTATTATCTGGGAGACATGGGCCCTTCCGTACTTTTCAACTATTATCTCCAGAACCCGATCCCTTCCCCTGTCGGAGATGTCGGTATCGATATCGGGCATGCTGATCCTCTCAGGGTTCAGAAAACGCTCAAAGAGCAGACCGTATTTTAAAGGATCTATCTCGGTGATCCTCAGAGAGTAGGCCACAAGAGATCCCGCCGCTGAACCCCTGCCCGGGCCTACCGGTATTGATTCCTCCTTGGCGGAGTGAATGATGTCTGAAACTATGAGGAAATAACCTTCGAACCCCATCTGGCATATTACCCCTAGTTCGTAATCCAGCCTCTTCAGATATTCAGGGGGAACCTCATCTCCTTTGAAACGGCTCTGTAGCCCCTCATGTGATTTGATCTCAAGCTCTTCTTCAAGTGTGGACCCCCTCTGAACATTTACGCGTGGGAGTTTGTAAGACCCGAAGGAGAATGAAACATCGCACCTCTGGGCTATCTCAACGGTTCTGGTAAGGGCCCCGGGTAGTTCGGTGCCGAAAAGACCCCACATCTCTTCGGGGGATCTCAGGTAGAAATCGCTGGCTCCAAATCGGTACCGGTTGGGTGTATTCACCGTAGCATTGGTCTGGACGCAAAGAAGCACATCGTGCCAGGAAGCATCCTCCGCTTCCGGGTAGTGGGCATCGTTCGTGGCGATAAGGGGTATGCCTGTGGATCCCGACATTTTTACCAGTGATCTGTTTGTAACCGCCTGCTCGGGAATGCTGTTATGCATTATCTCCAGGAAGAAGTTATCCTTCCCGAAGATATCGCGGTACAACATCGCCCTTTCTGTGGCTTCCCTTTCGCGTCCCTCGAGAACGAGACTTGGGATCTCGCCGGCAAGGCAGGCTGAGGATGCGATCAGGCCTCCTGAAAACCGGGCAAGAAGGTCATGGTCAACACGGGGCTTGTAGTAAAAACCGTCAGTGTTGGCAATGGATACCATTCTTACCAGATTCCGGTATCCCTCCTGGTTCTCGGCCCAGACAACAAGATGATAGTTGCGCCCTGTCCTGTCCTTCAGGGAGTGCCCCCTGGGGTCAACGTAAAGTTCGCAGCCGATCACGGGCCTTATGCCTGCCTCACGGCAGGCGGCATAGAATTCGATGGCCCCGTAGAGAGTTCCATGGTCTGTAACGGCAACCGCTGGACAGCCCCACTCCGAAGCCCTGCGAGCCAGTTCGCTGCACCTTATGGCTCCATCCAGGAGGCTGTATTCGGAATGAACATGAAGATGCACAAAAGGGTTTTTCACTATTCGTCTGTTTCTCCTTCCGGAAGATCAGCCCCGTCCGGGTTTTCGTCCTTCAGCACCAGAAGATCCGCATTAAAGCATCTCTGGATCTCCGAAAAGGTCTCCGTACTGTCTTCTTCTGACTTTTTCCCGGTTGACCCCTTCCCGGAATTATGCCCGGCCTTTTTTCCCAAAGGCCAAAAGCCATCAACCGCTGAAGTATCGATAGTCTCGGCCCCGGAGGTCTGTGGGGCACTGATCTCTTCAGCAGGGGCAGTGACAATATTTTTTACCCTTTCTCCGCAGACGATCCTCATTTCCTTTCCCGTGAAATATTTCTCCCTTATTGAATCAAGGCATGCCAGGTTCCGGGGTGAAGCGGCGATCTCAAAACTGTAACGGAATTTTTCGGGGAAAATTATGGAGACCAGGTTCCCGTCATCAACGGCCATGGTCGGGATGCAGGCACAGTAAAGCGGAAGATTATCTGCCGACATGGCGTCCACGCATCTGGTCCAGTCGTCCGATCCTTTCCCGTCTTCCTTCGGCAGTGCTGTTGCTGTCCGCGATACCGGCTGATGTTCCTGTACCGTATCAGGAACCTCGCACATTGTGATTTCCTTTTTTTCAGCAGTCTCTCCAGGAGCGGATAAAACAGCTGACTCAGACTGGATACCCTGGAAAAGACCGAGGAACATCCCCAAGGCTATCTCTGATTTCAGACCGAAACGGGCCCTCGGTAGAGTCCTCGTGCAGAATTCGAGGATCCTCCACAGATCCGACTCTTTCCATTGCCGGGATTCTTCCCGGACGAAATCCTTCTCGCTGTCGCTCAGGGGGAGAGCCCGGATACCATCTTCTCCCCATCTCACAGCAACAAGAAGGTCCCTGAAGAGCAGGAACATGCCTTCGAGAAGCCGCTCTGCGTTGAGCCCCCGCTCCAGAAGAACTTCAAGGCCAACAAGGGCTTCAGAACTACCTTCTCTCAAAGGAGCGACAAGTCTCTCGAGGTCGCTCCTTCCTCCTCCACCCAGGATCCCGCGAATGTCCTCCAGCGAAACGGAGGGGAGCCCTGTAGAGATCGCCTGTTCAAGAAGGGAAAGGGCATCCCTGAGGGAACCGTCCGATTCTCTGGATATCTCCCATAGCGCGTCCTTTTCGATGGCTGCCCCCTCCCTGGCCGACACAGCGTCGAGGCATTCCACTATCGATCCCACCGGGATCCGGTGGAAAGGGATGTGCTGACACCTGGAGCGGATGGTTGCCGGGACCTTGTGAGGTTCCGTCGTGGCAAGAACGAATACTACCGTCCTGGGGGGCTCCTCCAGGGTCTTCAGCAGGGCGTTGAAGGCAGAGGCCGAAAGCATATGGACCTCGTCAATTATATATACCTTGAATTTTCCGGAAAAAGGGGATAGGGATACGTGTTCCTTCAGTTCCCTTATTTCATCGACCCCGTTATTCGAGGCTCCGTCGATCTCGACTACATCAAGGTTGTCGCCCAAAGTAATGGAGACACAGCTCGTGCAGATGCCACAAGGTTCTCCGTCTTCACCGCGGTCGGGGCAATTCAGCGCCTTGGCCACTATACGGGCCAGGGTCGTTTTCCCGCACCCCCTTGGCCCCGAAAAAAGATAGGCATGGCTGTTCTTCCCTTTACCTATCTCCCTGCGGAGCAGTTTCACTGCGGCTTCCTGCGCGACTACTTCCGCAAAGATCCGTGGCCTGTGCTTTCTGTAAAGGGAAAGGTGCATATCATCGCCTCCCGAGGGCAGTAGAAGTTGTATTTCTGCAAATAATTGAAGCCGGGCCAGGGACTATCTGCTGTAATTTGCGACGGGGTGCATCGACCTGGCCTTATTAAGGGATTCAAGAATATTTTCCCGGAATACGAAAAGCGAAGGCATGCCCGGAAGAACATCCTCTTCTGTAGCGATGGTTCCCAGGCCTATCTTTAGCACTTCTGAACCCCGCGTATTCAGCACCGCCACGTCGAATGGCGATGATTCCATCTGAAGATACCTGTCTATGGATACCCTGGCCCTGTTAAGGATCTCAAGTGTGCCGGGATCCCCGGGACCCCACCAGACTGGAAGGCCGTCTATTCTGAGCGAAAGCCGTCCTTCCGATTCCAGGATCTCTGTCCTTAGAAGATGGAGTGCTTTTTTTCTTTCAAGGGGCCACCCTTTGCCGCGAATTATTTCCGCGAGGTCTGCAACCCTTTCCCTGGTCTTGGGGTGACCGGCGAAGATCCCCGGATCAACGTAAGGACGTTTGATCTCTTCCTCAAGAAGACGCTCCATCACCGTGAGCGAAGCGGCGGGCGCATACCCCGTCTTGTCGAGCATATTAAGGCCTTCCGTGTCGGCCTCTCTTTCAAGATCCCTGCCGTAGGAGTTCATGATCGCCACCTGCGCAAGGCTTGTCAGTATCGCGGCGGCCCCCTGCCCCTTCGTCGCTATCATGATCACCAGGGCTCCGATCGAAAGACGCTGGTTCCTTGCTACCTGTATCATTATGTGTCTCCTGTCCGCATGGATCACTTCATGGGCCATGACAGCGGCCAGTTCGTCATCGCTGCGGCAGAATTCCAGCATACCGGTCGTAAAGTAGATCCTCCCCCCCGGCAGCGCGAAAGCGTTAGGCATTTTTTCCTCTATGAGACGGACTTCAAACGGAAGGTCTCTCTCCGTGAACGGAAGAAGCCTTGACATTATCATCGAAAGTCTTGCTACGGGAACCGGATCCCCCACACGATCCCATTGTTCCTCGATCTGTTTCGAAACCTGTTCTCCAAGCTTGACCTCTTTCGCGACGTCATCAGCGGCGCAGGCTGCGCGAAAATGAAATATACAGAGAAGAAGAGCCAGCAGTATCAAAAGTAAGGGTCTACGAAGACTTGCTCCCATCTGAATGTCCTTTCACAGCATCCTCTGGATCCCGGCCATTTGTTCCAACCGGTTCCGACTGGTCTATTCTATGGCAAACATGAATTCACAGAAAGAGAGAAAACTTCCGGAAATGGTCCTTTCAAGAGAGAAAACGAGGATCCTTGCCCAGAGAGGGTAGAAGGGAAAGGATCATACTGCGGATCATGACTGCTGTCTCCCTGTACGAGGCAATACTGGAACCGTAGGGGTCCGGGACCTCGGTCGGAACTCCCCGGACCGGAGGGGCCGAGACCTCTCCGAGAAGAAAAATGCTTGATGCCCGACGGGGAAAGATCCTTGCAATTTCATCCTTATGGGCCCTTGTCATCCCGAAGAAAAGAGTCCCCTCAGGTGGCGTCCATGATCCCAGAGGACTAGAACGATGTCTGGAGATGTCCACTCCATGTTCCGCCATTACCCTCACTGCAAGGTCGCTGGCCGGGATCCCGCAGGACGTCAGGGTTCCAGCTGAGCATGCATGCCAATCGGGCCTATGATCCCCATTTTTCAGGAAATAATTCGTGAAACCCTCGGCGATAGGGCTCCTGCAGGTATTTCCGGAGCAGACGAACATGAGGATCCTGGGTGTACTTTTCGCCATGACCATCAACCCAGTTTTTCGACCTTTACCAGGGGGACCAGATCTTCTATCTGTGATCTTCCCCTGAATCCCTTTTCCACGTGAAGAGAGTCCTCCCACGCACAGGCTGTCGCAAAGCGGATCGCGCTTTCGGTGTCCATGTTCTCCTCGCGTGCAATAATGAAACCTGTGACCAGAGCGTCCTCGACACCGAAAAGTGAGGCCAGGTTTCTCCTCTCATACTCCGCAAGGAAGATCCCCTCAGGGGAGAAAAAGACCGCTCCGTAAGACCTGTAGGAGGCTACCGCCCACTCCACCCCATAATCGTGGACCCTTGATACGACCTGCATCAGATTGTCCAGCGATGTCAGCGAAACCCCGGCCACTCTGGCCATGAACCTGTGGTCGATGCGGGCGAAGGAGGGACCGCCCTCAATGGCGGTCATAAGAGGGGGGCCTGCGGCATCCAGCAAAGTAGGGATGCCCCTGGTTTTGGCACGATCGACCAGATCACGGTAAATATCCTGCGGTATCCCGGGGGGAAGTGACCCACCCATGACTACGAGTTTTGCCCTTCCAAGCATCCTGTCGTAGTTCGAAAGAAATCTCGACAGGGCCTCTTCGGGAACGTATGGACCACTTTCGGCTATACCCGTCTCCACATGTCCCACTTCGTCAACCACATAGACATTCGACCTTGTTTCTCCAGGGACATGAACAAAGTTGGTCGTTATCCGGAGCCTGCGCAGAGCATCCCTGATGTACTCTCCATTGAAGCCCGCGAGAAACCCCATGGCAACTGACTGGTAACCCATCTGGGAGAGCATATAGGAGATATTTATCCCCTTTCCGCCGGGAGAGCGATCAACATGGCTCGACCTGAACCACTTCCCGGGGCGAAATTCCGGAACGAGATATTCCTCATCGACTGCCGGATTAAACGTCACCGTTACGATCAAAAAACGCACCTCCCACCCTGCATCTCGCGCTTTTCCCGACATCCGGGAAAAATGACTTATGTCAGGTCAATATGCATTGAGCAAGGATATGTCAGGAAAGGAATTTGCGTGCACTTTCCAGGTCGGAGATCACTTCGGATCTTGAGATACTGCCCTTTTTGAATTCGATGAGGGCGGGCAGATCCCCGATGCCCATTTTTTCAACCATCCGCCGGTTACTGTAACCGTCAAGGAAGACCAATTTAGAGGATCCGGAGGCGGTCATCTTTTCAATATCCGCGGCCAGCCTCGCCTGAGGCTCATCAATGCTTGAGTATATGAACGCCGTGACCTGTTCGGGCTCGAGAAGAATGCTATGGATATGAAGCTGTTCGGAAATGTAGGCCGATGCCGCCATGGCCGCGGTCGCTCCGTCGCCGGCTGCTGTTATGACCTGCCTGAGGTACTTGTCCCTTACATCACCAGCCGCGAATATTCCTTCGGCACTGGTCTCCATTCGCTCGTTTGTAACGATCCATCCTCCACCGACAGACTTCACAGCCCCCTTGAGAAAGGATACGTTGGGATCCATTCCGGCAAAGATGAAAACTCCGGAAACCGGCAGATCGGTTATTTCTCCGGTCCTCACATTTTTGAGAACCACCTTCTCAACCATATCTTCCCCGGCGATATTCTCGACTACGGAGTTCCAGATGACCTCTATTTTGGGGTTGGTCATTGCACGCTCAATGGCTAAACGATCGGCGCGGAAGCTGTCCCTCCGGTGAACTATCGTAACCTTGGAGGCAAACTGGGTGAGGTAGACAGCCTCTTCTACGGCAGTGTTCCCTCCCCCGATGACAGCAACCTCCTGATCCTCGAAGAATGCCCCGTCACAGACAGCGCAGTAGCTAACCCCTCTGCCGGTGAATTCAGTCTCTCCCGGCGCTCCCAGCTTCTTGAACCTGACTCCTGTAGCAACGATGACGGCCTCGGCCTCGATATCTCCCGATCCCGTTTCAATTATCTTTCTCCCGTCACGAAGAGAGATACCTTTTACTTCATCATCTCTGAATTCGGGCTTGAAATGCTCGGCGTGCCTCCGGAAAGAATCGGCGAGTTCAGCCCCGCTGGCATGGATCACTCCCGTCCAGTTCTCGATTTCGTCGGTTACGTTAATCTGCCCGCCCGGGATACCTCTCTCCAGTATAAGAACGTCAAGGCCTGATCTCTTTCCGTAGATGGCCGCGGTGAGTCCGGCAGGACCTGCTCCAATGATCACGAGCTCCCTTTTTTCCATAATTATCTTACTCCCTTCCGAATCGGGGTTTACCTGGCATGGATCCGGATTCTATTGTATCAGAAGCTCTGCTTCTTCAGCACAAGAATACGGGAGATGCCATTAAGATCACGTACCAGCGATTCAACTGAAAAAAAATGGGAATAGATCTTCTCGATCTCCAGCGCCTGGCGGTCATCCCCGATCTCAAGGATAAGCACCCCTCCCGGAGCGAGGGCACCCCTTGACCATGGAAAGAGCAGACGGTAGAAGTCCAGACCATCAAACCCGCCGTCAAGCGCGCTTGACGGTTCAAAAAGCGAAACCTCGGGCATCAGCCCTGATATTTCCCCGGACGATATGTAAGGAGGATTGGCCACAATCATTTTGAAGCCCTGATCAGGGATCGGAACCATCCCCGGGTCGCCTGAGTGCCATAGAAGGCATCGTCCAAGCAGTCCTGCTTTTTTAAGGTTCTTCCAGGCCCACATTATGGCTCTGGGCTCTTTTTCGACGGCAATGCATCTGCTCTCATGGTCATCCTGCAGGATCGCCGCGGCAAGGCACCCCGATCCTGTCCCCCAGTCCAGAAAAACCCCCCCGCGGAAATGCTTCCTGCTTTCAAGGACCAACAGTTCGGTCTCGGGCCTGGGTACAAGACAGCCCGGCCCTACAGCCAGTGTCAGATCCATGAATCGACAGCTTCCAAGAATGTACTGAAGAGGCTCTCTTTTTTTTCTTCTGGAAACAGCTTCCAGGAAGAGGGGGACTATCTCTTCTGGCAGGTTTTCACGGGGGGAGGCATGCAGTCTGGATCTATCGTATCCGGTAAGGGAAGAAATGATAAGGTCAGCCTCGAACCAGGGCCTCTCGATACCGGCGTCGCCGATCTCTTTCGCTGCCAGGGACCTGGCTTCCTTAAGATCCAATTCTCAACCTTCCGTCGCCTTGATCTTCTCCGCCTGGTCGGCCATCACAAGTGCGGAGATCATCTCCTGGATGTCCCCTTCCATCATGCTTTCTAGTTTGTAGAGGGTCAGTCCTATGCGGTGATCGGATACCCTGTTCTGGGGAAAGTTGTACGTCCTTATCCTTTCAGACCTGTCGCCTGTCCCGATCTGCCCCTTGCGCTCTGCGGCCATCCTTGCCTGTTGCTGGCGAAGCTGAAGATCATATAGTTTTGTCCGCAGAAAGTGCATGGCCTTGGCCCTGTTCTTGATCTGCGACCTTTCATCCTGGCAGGTGACGACCAGCCCGGTCGGGAGGTGGGTGATCCTGACAGCCGAATCCGTCATGTTGACATGCTGTCCGCCAGCCCCGCTTGCCCTGTATGTGTCTATCTTAAGATCTTCCGTCCTGATCTCGATATCTACATCCTCAGCCTCAGGAAGAACCGCCACTGTAGCCGCAGAGGTATGGATCCTTCCACTCGACTCTGTGACAGGAACCCGCTGTACACGGTGGACACCGCTCTCGAATTTGAGCTTGCTGTAGGCTCCATGACCGTCCACCCGGAAAACCACTTCCTTGAATCCGCCGATGCCCGTCTCACTGCTTGTAAGAACCTCGGTCTTCCATCCGTTGTGTTCCGAGAACAGTGTGTACATGCGGAAGAGATCCCCTGCGAAAAGAGCAGCCTCATCTCCGCCTGTGCCTCCCCGGATCTCGACTATAACGCTCTTGTCATCGTTCGGGTCCTTGGGCAGAAGGAGTATCCTGAGTTCGGATTCCAGTTCTTCCAGTTTTGGCTCAAGATCGTGGATCTCCTCCCACGCAAGTTCCGTCATATCGGGATCTCCCGAATGAAGCAGACCCCGGGCTTCTGAAAGGCGGGCCTGTATCCCTTTATATTCCCTGTAGGCTCCGACGATCCCTGCTATCTCGGCGTGCCTTCTGCCCAGTTTCTGTCTCTCCCCCTGATTGGCGGCAACGGAAGGGTCGGCCATCCTTGCCTCAACTTCTTCAAGGGCCTTTTCAAAACTATCGAGTTTTCCGGTCAGATCCATTATCTATTCACCACCGTTGCATGCTATCGGGCCTGCATTATCTTCAAGCGCCAGATTGAGGGAGGAGATCGCGACCTCGATCTGCTCCGAGTCCGGCTCCCGGGTCGTCAGGTATTGGAGCCAGAGCGCCGGAGCCATCAGTATCCTTCCGAAAAAGCTGTTCCTTGAGCACCAGCGGATAATTTCATAGGAGATACCTATAACCACCGGCAGAAGAATAACCCTGGAAAGGATCCTCCAGATTATAGATCCTTGCCCGGCGGCCGCGAAGACTATCACGCTCACCGCGATCACGACGAGCAGGAATGATGTCCCGCACCTCGCGTGGATCCTTGAAAAGCCGGAAACAGTATCTATATCAAGGGAAGCTCCGGACTCCCAGGCGTTAATCGTCTTGTGCTCGGCCCCGTGATAGGCGAAAACCCTGGAGATGTCCTTCCATAGTCCAATTATGGCAATATATCCGATGAAGACCACGGCCCTGGCCAGACCCTCGATCAAGTCCAGCCAGAAAGGGTCGACTTTGAAAAATCTTATTCCGATATCCGAGATCCAGACTGGAAGGATAATGAATAGCCCTACCACTCCGACGATCGCCACGGCGAAAGTTGCGGCCATCTCAAGGGGGCCTATCTTTTCATCTTCGCCCAGGGCGACCTGGGCTGAAAGGGATATCGCCCGGAAGCCCGTTACAAGCATCTCCCCCATTGTTGCTACTCCTCTAAGGACTGGAAGGCTCCATGGCATAGATGCATTCCAGGGACGGGCCATCCAGCTTTTGGTCCAGATGCCGCCTTCTGGCGGTCTGACGGCAAGAGCCCACCTGCAGGGCCCCCTCATAAGAACACCCTCAATGACCGCCTGACCTCCAACAGGTATCTCTCTTGACGAAAGAAGCGCGGCAGTAAGGGCAGGGAGAAGACAGGCGAAAAAACGCCTGAGGCGGATCATCCGGAGAGAACCTCTTCAACGCTGGAGAAGGGAGAACCGCAAGGCCTGCTTTCGAAGCATCTTCCTCTTGCCACGCAGTCGGGCCCCGCGAGAGAGAAAAGGCTGGGAGCCTTTTCTCTGACAAGGGAGAGCATCTCCCGGGCCAGAACCCTTATCTCCCACTGTGCCCTGCGGCAGAGACGCATGGAGAAGAAGTGATGCAGTTCACGGGCGTTCATCGTAACAACTATCTTCGTCATCCATCCGTGAGGGAGGACATATCTGGCGTCCTCCCGGGGGATCCCCGCTTCGACAAGGGCCTTGTATGCACCATGCGACTCCCGGATGGTCCGGGTGAATATCTCTTTTGCGACCGGGTCCGACGATATTGAAGGTGGGATCACCGCTTCGGGTTGGGTCATTTCGACATAGCGTTGGCTCTGCTGGGAATAGCTCGCCAACCTGTGGCGAACGAGCTGGTGCGTGCATACCCTGCTGATGCCATCGACGGCAAAGGTAAAAACAGCATGTTCAAAAGGAGAGAGATGTCCTGATCCACGGAGATGTCCGATGAACCTGGATATGTCCTCCCCTTTCATTTCTTCGACAAGATCACCGGCCGAAGCATTGCTGTAACAAAGACGGGCAGCAGCCGCAACAGTTCTGTCTGGCTCTGGAGTGCTCGCTACGAGCAGAACGCTTATGGCCATGGGTTCACCTCGCAGAAGGGATCAATCCTTCTCTTCTTCTTCCTCCGCCGGTTTGCCGAAGCGGGTACCGGCATATTTCTTCTGGAATTTCTCAACCCTTCCCGCTTCGGAAACGCGACTTCCGCGTTTCCCCGTATAGACAGGGTGACAGGCCGAACATACGGCTACCTTGATCTCCTCGACAGTCGAAGCAGTTTCGAACGTATTTCCGCAGGCACAGGAAACACGGCATTTACCGTACTTGGGATGGATCTCCTTTTTCACAGCGGAACACCTCCATTGGTATTCATTCTTGCAATCTCACAAGGAGAATATGTAACACACGGCAGACAAAAAGACAAGAAGCGGCAAGTCTTTCCGGACTGAAGAAAGCGATCAGTAAATTCCTTAAGGGTGCATCATGCAAACACCATTTTCTTCAGCAGTTCTGCCATTCAGAAAAACTTCAAAATTTATTATATACTACAGGGGATGACAGGGATTTTTCAACCTTCGCAGTGTATCGAACAAAAACTTGAATCGACCACAGATTGCGGTTACAATTATATTTGGATTTTGAATAAGCATTTTTCGTTAAGGTTGTTTCCGGGAGGTGGTGCCGAAAGGTTCCCCTGGGAAGATTGGTTTGTCATTTCCAATATCCTGAGAAAAAGAAGAGGAGGCGTTTGTTTGATGAAGAAAATTTTTGTGCTTGCTTTGGTTCTGGTAATGGGCTTTGCTTTTGCTGCATCGGCCCAGACATTCATGTCCCTGGCGACCGGCGGGACCGGCGGAACATACTACCCGATAGGCGGCGGCATGGCCGACGTGATCAGCAAGAACCTCGCGGACATCCAGGTGACAGCGGAGACAGGTAACGCTTCTCAGGCCAACCTCAATCTGATCGGGACTCACCAGATCGAGATGGCTTTGGTCCAGAACGACGTTGCTTCATTCGCATATGACGGCACCTTCATGTTCAAGACACCGTACAAGAACGTGCGGGCCATCGCATCCCTGTATCCGGAGACAGTCCAGGCCATCGCCATGAAGAAATCCGGCGTAACCTCCATGCGTGATCTCCCCGGAAAGAGGGTTTCAGTAGGGGCACCGGGTTCCGGTGTACAGGTGGACGTATCGCTGATCTTCAAGGCGCTGGGCTACAAGTACTCCGACGTCAACGCGGACTTCCTTGACTTCAACCTCACCACCGAACGGATGAAGGACGGACAGCTCGACGTCGGTTTCGTAGTGGCTGGATTCCCGACCGCTTCGATCATGGACCTTTCGACGATGCACGATATCACTCTCATTGAGTTTGACGACAAGCTTGTAGAACAGCTCCACGCCGCATACCCCTTCTTCGTGAAGGACGTTGTCCCGGCCGGAACCTACAGAGGAATCGACAAGGCTACTCAGACCGTTGCAGTACAGGCCATGTGGGTCTGCGACGCGGACCTCCCCGAGGACGTGATCTACAGGATAACAAAAGCCTTCTGGGAGAACATCGCCGATGTTCAGAAGGTCCACGCAAAAGCCAAGATGATAACTCTTGATACCGCTCTTAACGGCATTTCCGTTCCCCTGCATCCAGGCGCAGCGAAATACTACGCCGAAAAAGGGATGAAGCTTCCCGCAACCAAGTAGCAGCAATTACCTGAAATTGAACAGGGAGCCCGCGGGCTCCCTGTTCAAATCGAGTAGGCTGGGGGAATTTCTTCCCCCGGCCTCTCACACCACCGGGCGT